>JFJP01007762.1_pt1 | contig 13633 bp, 12 predicted proteins | sample 431651 | NCBI WGS metagenome assembly JFJP01 (sample SAMN02602958, study PRJNA72255) | Microbial mat metagenome, whole genome shotgun sequencing project. | biome: fresh water; feature: sink hole; material: water; isolation source: purple microbial (photo- and chemosynthetic) mats found in...
CACGCCAGTGGCGAGGTCACCCTGCCTGGCTCCAAAAGCATTTCCAACCGCGTGTTGCTGCTGGCCGCGCTGTGCGACGGCGCCACCACCGTGCACGACCTGCTCGACTCTGACGACACCCGCGTCATGCTGAAGGGCCTGAAGCAGCTGGGCTGTACCGTCACGCCCGTGGGCGGCAACACCTGGCACATCACCGGGCTGGCCGCGCAACTGCCCGTCCAGCAGGCCGACCTGTTCATGGGCAACGCCGGCACGGCCATGCGCCCGCTGACCGCCGCGCTGTCGCTGCTGACCGCTGTACACGGTGGTGCATTCACGCTCAGCGGTGTGCCGCGCATGCACGAGCGCCCCATTGGCGACCTGGTGGACGCACTGCAGCAACTGGGCTGCCCAGTCAGCTACACCGGCCAGGCAGGCTACCCGCCCCTGCACATTGGCAACGGTCAGCCGTCGGCACTGAACCTGAGCGAACCGATCCGGGTGCGGGGTGACGTGTCCAGCCAATTCCTGACCGCGTTGCTGCTGGCGTTGCCCCTCGTGGCCAAGCAAGACATTCACATCGACGTGGTGGGCGAGCTGATTTCAAAGCCCTACATCGACATCACCCTGAACCTGCTGGCGCGTTTTGGCGTCACCGTGCAGCGCGATGGCTGGCAACGTTTCACCATTCCGGCGGGCAGCGCCTACCGCTCACCGGGTGATATTCACGTTGAGGCAGATGCGTCGTCAGCCAGTTACTTCATAGCACTCGGCGCAATAGCATCAAGCGCTGGAGGCAAAAACGGCATCAAAATTCAAGGCGTGGGGGCTGACAGCATCCAGGGCGACATCCGCTTTGCCGAGGCCGCCTCCCTCATGGGCGCGCACATCACCAGCGGGCCCAATTGGTTGCACATCACCCGGGGCACCTGGCCGCTGAAGGCCATCACGCTGGACTGCAACCACATCCCCGATGCAGCCATGACTCTGGGTGTGATGGCGCTGTACGCCGAAGGCACCACCACGCTCACCAACATTGCCAGTTGGCGCGTGAAAGAAACCGACCGCATCGCCGCGATGGCCTGCGAACTGCGCAAACTGGGCGCCACTGTGGAAGAGGGCCCTGACTGGATCAGCGTGGCACCGCCTGCCCCCGGTGGCTGGAAAGCCGCCAGCATCCACACCTATGACGACCACCGCGTGGCCATGTGCTTTTCGCTGGCCGCATTCAACGCCGACGGGGTGCCCCTGCGGATTGAAGACCCGAAATGCGTCGCCAAAACCTTCCCCGACTATTTCGAGTGCCTGTTCTCGGTGGCCGACGCAGCGCCCGGCACTGTGCCGGTGATCTGCATCGACGGCCCCACCGCCTCGGGCAAAGGAACGCTGGCCACCGAAGTGGCGGCCCGCCTGGGCTACCACGTGCTTGACTCCGGTGTGTTGTACCGCCTGGTGGGCCTCAGCGCGCAGCGCGCCGGCCTGTCGCTACTCACAGAAGATGTGGCACGGCCCGAACACGCTGAACGAATCACTGCATTGGCGTCGGCCATGGAAGTGCGCTTTGGCGAAGGCCACGTGTGGCTGGGCGAAGACGATGTGACCGACGCCGTGCGCGCAGAGTCTGCGGGAATGGCTGCCTCCGCTGTGTCCGCCATCCCGGGGGTGCGCAACGCCCTGCTGGATTTGCAACAGCGCTTCAGGCAGCTGCCAGGTCTGGTGGCCGATGGACGCGACATGGGCACGGTGATTTTCCCCAGTGCGCCGCTGAAAGTATTCCTGACCGCCAGCGCCGAAACCCGCGCCCAGCGCCGTTTCTCGCAGTTGCTGGGCCGTGGCCAGCCCGCTATAATCGAAGATCTTTTGCGAGCGCTGAAGGCCCGTGATGCGCAGGACATGTCCCGCCAGCACGCACCGCTCAAACCCGCCGAAGACGCTTTGCTGCTGGACAACTCCACTCAAACCATCGACGAGTCGGTGGCTCAGGTCCTGACCTGGTGGCAAAGCAAACAGCCTTTTTGACCCTGGTCACCAAGGCAACCGGGCCCAGGGCGTCCCGCCGCGCTTCTCCAGCGCGCAGTCGACCTGGTTCTATTGACCTCAACCCGCGACACCTGTCGCAACCAATCGACTGCACCCTGCCCCTTCTGATGTCACCCATGTCGGTGTGACGCGCTTTGGCTGGAAAGCAGTTTAGGAAACTCAATGTCTGAATCTTTTGCCGCCCTGTTTGAAGAGTCCCTGAAGCGTTCCGAAATGCGCTCTGGCGAAGTGATCACTGCCGAAGTGATCCGCATCGATCACAACCACGTGGTTGTGAACGCCGGTTTGAAATCGGAAGCCTACGTTCCCCTTGAAGAATTCAAGAACGATCTGGGCGAACTCGAAGTACAGGTCGGCGACTTTGTCTCCGTGGCCATCGACTCCGTGGAAAACGGTTTCGGCGACACGCTGCTGAGCCGCGACAAGGCCAAGCGTCTGGCTTCCTGGATGAGCCTGGAAAAAGCCCTGGAATCCGGCGAATTCGTCACCGGCACCACCAGCGGCAAGGTCAAGGGCGGCCTGACCGTGCTGGTCAACGGCATCCGTGCCTTCCTGCCCGGCTCTTTGGTTGACACACGTCCGACCAAAGACCTGACCCCTTACGAAAACAAGACCCTGGAATTCAAGGTCATCAAGCTCGACCGCAAGCGCAACAACGTGGTGCTGAGCCGCCGTGCCGTGGTGGAAGCCTCCATGGGCGAAGAGCGCGCCAAGCTGATGGAAACCCTGCGCGAAGGCTCCATCGTGACCGGCGTGGTCAAGAACATCACCGAATACGGTGCGTTCGTGGACCTCGGCGGCATCGATGGCCTGCTGCACATCACCGACATGGCATGGCGCCGTGTGCGTCACCCCTCCGAGGTGGTGGCCGCTGGTCAGGAAATCACCGCCAAAGTGCTCAAGTTCGACACCGAAAAACACCGCGTGTCTCTGGGCCTGAAGCAAATGGGCGACGACCCATGGATGGGCGTTGGCCGCCGCTACCCCCAGGGCACCCGCATGTTCGGCAAGATCACCAACATCGCCGACTACGGCGCGTTTGTTGAGCTGGAGCCAGGCATCGAAGGTCTGGTCCACGTGTCCGAAATGGACTGGACCAACAAGAACGTGGCCCCTTCCAAACTCGTGGCCCTGGGCGACGAAGTCGAAGTCATGGTTCTGGAAATCGACGAAGACAAGCGCCGCATCTCCCTGGGCATGAAGCAGTGCCGTGCCAACCCATGGCAAGAGTTTGCACAGAACACCAAGCGCGGCGACCGCGTGAAGGGCCCCATCAAGTCCATCACCGACTTCGGCGTGTTCGTGGGTCTGGCTGCCGGCATCGACGGTCTGGTTCACCTGTCTGACCTGTCCTGGAACGAAACCGGCGAAGCCGCCGTGCGCAACTACAAGAAGGGCCAGGAAGTCGAAGCCCTGGTGCTGGCCGTTGACGTCGACCGCGAACGCATCAGCCTGGGCATCAAGCAGCTGGATTCCGACCCATTCACCACCTTCGCGTCCATCAACGACAAGGGTGCCATCGTGACCGGCAAGGTCAAGACCGTGGATGCCAAGGGCGCTGAAATCGACCTCGGCGAAGACGTGTTGGGCTACCTGCGCGCCTCCGAAATCAGCCGTGACCGCGTGGAAGACGCACGCAACGTGCTGAAAGAAGGCGACGAAGTGACCACCGTGGTGGTGAACGTGGACCGCAAGACCCGCAACATCCAGTTGTCCATCAAGGCTAAGGACCAGGCTGACCAGCAAGAAGCCATGGCCACCCTGAGCCAGCAGTCTGCCCGCGAAAACGCAGGAACGACCAGCCTGGGCGCCCTGCTGCGCGCCAAGCTGGACAACAACGGTTAAGCCAGTCTGAACAACGCCCGGTGCGTCCCGTTGCGAAGCGGGGCCCACCGGGTGTTTTTTTGTGAGCCACCCCATGACACGAAGCGATCTGGTTGAAGCCTTGGCCCAGCAGTTCGGGCAATTGGCGCACCGCGATGCAGAGATTGCGGTCAAAGCCATCCTGGATGCCATGAGCGATGCCATGGTCAAGGGCCACCGCATTGAAATTCGCGGATTTGGCAGCTTCTCCATCAACCGCAGGCCCCCGCGTCAGGGTCGCAATCCCCGCTCGGGCGAAAGCGTGGCCATTCCTGAAAAGCGCGTCCCACACTTCAAGCCGGGCAAAGCCCTGCGCGAGGCCGTGGACGAACGCACCCGACAGATGCAAGCATCCGGTGTGGCGCTGGAACCACCCACACGCAAAAAGTCAGCACCTTAAAATGCGGACCTCACACATGGGGACGCCTTGAAATACTTCACATGGCTGCTCAAGGCAGTCATTTTTTTTGTGCTTTTCGCTTTTGCGCTGAACAACCAGGCGCCGGTCGAACTGCACTTCTTTTTTGGCCAACAATGGCAAGCACCCATGGTGCTGGTGGTGCTGGCAACCTTCGTGGCGGGCATGTTCGCCGGCATTGCCGTGATGCTGCCGTTGTGGCTGGCTGCCCGACGCCAGGCGAAAGCATCCACAGTGACCACTGCCCCCCGCACCGACGAGGACACCACAGTCCATGGAACTTGACCTGAGTTGGGTGCTGTGGGCACTGCCCGTGGCGTTTGTGGCGGGCTGGCTGGCCTCGCGCTTCGACATACGGCAATGGCGCATCGAAACACGCAGTGCGCCACGCTCCTACTTCAAAGGGCTGAATTACCTGCTCAACGAACAGCAGGACCAGGCCATCGATGCTTTCATCGAAGCCGTCCAGCAAGACCCGGACACCACCGACCTGCACTTTGCACTGGGCAACCTGTTCCGCCGCCGGGGCGATTACGACCGCGCCGTGCGCGTTCACCAGCACCTGCTCCAGCGTGCCGACCTGAGCAAGGCAGACCGCGACCGCGCACAGCACGCTTTGGCGATGGACTTCATGCGCGCCGGACTGCTCGACCGCGCGGAAGCCAGCCTGCAGCAGCTCACTGGTACCGCACACGAGGCTGAAGCCCAGTTGGCCCTGTTGGGTTTGTACGAGCGCACACGCGAATGGGCCAAGGCCCTGCCGGTTGCACAGGCGTTGGAGTCCAGCCAGCAAGGCAGCTTCAAAAGCCGCATGTCGCACTACCAGTGCGAACTGGCTCAGGAAGCGCTGGACAGCCGGGCGTTTGATGAAGCCCGTGCGCGGCTGGGCCAGGCCCTGGCCTTGTCACCCGACAACGCACGACCCCACCTGGACATGGCGCGACTGCTGGACCTGACTGGCAAACCCAACCCGGCGCTGGACCAATTGCTGCGCCTCGCACAACAGGCACCACAGGCATTACCCTTGGCCGCGCGGCCCATGGCCGAACTGGCACTGGCGCTGGACAGGGTGCATGAGGCCAGGGAGGTGCTGAGCGAGGCCGAACGGCTGGCACCGTCTGTCGATCATGTGGAAGCGCTGGCCATGCTCGTGGCGGCAGGCGACACCGACGCAAAGTCCACGCTCTTCCTGCAGCACCTGTCGCGCGAGCCCTCGCTGGTGGTTGCGGCGGGCTGGCTGTCACTGGGGGGCACGCCGGTACCCGAAGGGGTGTTGGCAGCAGTCAACAAGGCCGCCGCGCCCCTGCGCCGCTACCGCTGTGCGGCCTGTGGGTTTGAAGCAGGCACGCATTTCTGGCAATGCCCTGGTTGCCAGACTTGGGACAGCTATAACCCGTCAGACCTGTCAATATTCGCAGCTACAAACACAATACCGACAAGCGCCAGAGGCCAAAAATGTCGTAAAAAAAGCAGCCAAAGGCTGCTTTTTGGGTTTGAGGCGCGGATCACGTCAGATCAGCGGCACACCCGTTTTGGACTGGATCTCTTCGCGCGTCACGCCCGGTGCCAGTTCCACCAGCTTCAGGCCATCTGGGGTGACGTCCATCACACCCAAGTCGGTGATGATGCGGTCCACAACGCCCTTGCCGGTCAGCGGCAGTGTGCACTCGGGCAGAATTTTCAGGTCGATGGTGCCGTCCTTCTTCTTGGCCACATGCTCCATCAGGATGATGACGCGCTTGACGCCCGCCACCAGATCCATGGCACCACCCATGCCTTTGACCATCTTGCCGGGGATCATCCAGTTGGCCAGGTCGCCCTTGGCTGTGACCTGCATGGCGCCAAGAATGCTCAGGTTGATCTTGCCGCCGCGAATCATGGCAAAGCTCTCGTGGCTGCCGAAAATGCTGCTGCCCTTGAGCGTGGTCACGGTCTGTTTGCCGGCGTTGATCAGGTCGGCGTCCACCTCGGCTTCGGTGGGGAAAGGGCCAATGCCCAGCATCCCGTTTTCGCTTTGCAGCCACACCTCTTTGTCGGCGGGCACAAAGTTGGCCACCAGGGTGGGAATGCCGATGCCGAGGTTCACGTAAAAACCGTCTTCCAGTTCTTGCGCCGCGCGGGCGGCCATTTGGTCTTGGTTCCAGCTCATGTTCAGACTCCTGCGGTGGGTGTGACGGTGCGCTTCTCAATGCGCTTTTCGGGTGTGGCGTTCAGCACCAGGCGGTGCACGTAAATGCCGGGCAGGTGCACCTGGTCGGGTGGGATGTCACCGGTTTCCACGATTTCTTCCACTTCCACAATGGTCAGCTTTCCAGCCATCGCCACGGCCGGGTTGAAGTTGCGCGCAGTGAAGCGGAACTGCAGGTTGCCCGATTTGTCGGCGCGGTGCGCCTTGACCAGCGATACCTCGGGCACCAGGCCACGCTCCATCACGTAGGTTTCGCCGTCGAATTCGCGCAGTTCTTTGCCTTCGGCCACCAGCGTGCCCACACCGGTTTTGGTGAAGAAGGCGGGAATGCCAGCGCCACCGGCACGCAGCTTTTCAGCCAGCGTGCCCTGGGGGGTGAACTCAAGTTCCAGCTCGCCGGCCAGGTACTGGCGCTCGAACTCTTTGTTTTCGCCCACGTAAGACGAAATCATCTTTTTGATCTGGCGGGTTTCCAGCAACTTGCCCAGGCCAAAACCGTCCACGCCCGCGTTGTTGGAAATGACGGTCAGGTTTTTCACCCCGCTGTCGCGCAGCGCGTCGATCAGCGCCTCGGGAATGCCGCACAGGCCAAAGCCGCCCACGGCCATCAACTGGCCATCGGCCACCACGCCTTGCAGCGCTGCGGCCGCATTCGGGTAAATCTTGTTCACACGCAACTCCTTGAAAAAGGGACCCACACACACGTTGAAAACCAACACGATACTACGTAGCCAATTACGTAGTATTTCGTAAAGTCCAACCCCTACCCTGCCCATCAACCCACCCATGCACCCAGACGCCACACCGGACACACCTCTGAACACGGCCACCGCCATCGACTACCGCCTGGCATTCGATCTGGCCCCGGTGGGCATGGTGCTGTCGCGCCACCGCACCATGGTGGACTGCAACCAGGTGGTGTGCGACATGTTCGGTGCCACGCGGGCGCAACTGGTGGGGCAAAGTTTTCAAATCCTGTACCCCAGCGCTGACGAATACGAGCGCACCGGCGCCCGCATTGCGCCCATCCTGAACACCCAGGGCCGCTATGCCGACGACCGGCTCATGAAGCGGGTGGACGGCCGATTCAAGGGTCAAACCTTCTGGTGCCACGTCACTGGCCACGCCATGAACCGAAACGACCCGCACGAGGCGGGCATCTGGACGTTTGAAGACCTCAGCGCGCGTCGCCCCGTCCAGGCCGAACTCACCCCCCGCGAACGCGAGGTGGCCGCACTGGTGACGCAAGGGCAAACGGCCAAAGCCATGGCCAAAACCCTGGGGCTGAGCCACCGCACGGTGGAGGTGTACCGCGCCAAACTGATGCGCAAGTACGGCGCAGCCACCACGGCGGACTTGGTGCACCGGCTCATGGGGGGCTGACCGGCGCGCCGCCACGGTCCCCCTCAGGCGGCTGCCGCCTTCACCTCGTTGATGACTTCACACGCCGTGCGAAAACCATCGATGGCCAGCGGAAAACCGCAGTACACCGTGGCATGCAGAAACAGCTCGCGGAGCTCTTCGGGTGTGGCGCCGTTGTTCAGCGCGCCGCGCACATGGCCTTTGAGTTCTTGCTGGCGGCCAAGAGCGGTCAGCATGGCCACGGTCAGGAGGCTGCGGGTTTTCAGGTCAACGCCGTCACGCTGCCACACGGTGCCCCAGGCGTTGCGGCTGATGAACTCTTGCATCACCATCGTGAAGTCGTCCGCCCCGGCAAAGGCTTTGGTCACAAAGGCCTCGCCCATCACCTGGGTGCGTGTGGCCAGGCCAGCGTCAAACTGCGGGTCGCGCAGGGGATTCGGGTGGGGTGTTGTCATGGGCAATGCGTGCAAAATGAAAAACACCCATTTTGAACACAAACCGGAGACACACATGACCACCACCACTGCCCCACCGGCAACACGCTACCCCTTCCCCGATCTGGCGGCCCTGCCAGACGACATCCGGGCCCGCATCCTGGCGGTGCAGGAGAAAACCGGCTTCATTCCCAACGTGTTTTTGGCCTTTGCCCGCCGCCCGGCCGAGTGGCGCGCGTTTTTTGCGTACCACGACGCGCTGATGACACCCGAAGCCGACGGTCGCACCAGCGGGCTGACCAAGGGCGAGCGAGAAATGATCGTGACCGCGACCAGCGCTGCCAACCACTGCCTGTATTGCGTGGTGGCGCACGGGGCCATCCTGCGCATTTACGAGAAAAAGCCGCTGGTGGCCGACCAGGTGGCCATCAACCACGCAAAGGCCGACATCCCACCGCGCCAGAAAGCCATGCTGGACTTTGCCATGAAAGTGTGCCTTGCCTCACACCAGGTGGACGATGCCGACTTTGCCACCCTCCACGCCCACGGATTTACCGACGAAGACGCTTGGGACATTGCGGCCATCACCGCGTTTTTTGGCCTGAGCAACCGCATGGCCAGCTTCAGCGGCATGCAGCCCAATCCAGAGTTCTACATGATGGGACGTGTGCCGAAGGCAAAAACCTGATAGCTGTCGATTTAATACTATCAAGCGTCAGGGGCCATTTTTACGTAAAGAATTTGGCGCGCACCCAGTCTGGCAATGGCGCTGCTTTTTGCGCCGGAAAGTCCACCCAGATGGTGGTGGCGCCACCGGCGGCGTACACGGTGCCAGGGTCGAAGGTGGTGCGGGCCGGATCGCTCACGTACATGCGGGCCAGCACATCGCCGGGGTGCTCCAGCTGTTTGTAGAAGTTGCAAAAGGCGTTGACGATCACCGGGCCTTCGCCCGTCGGATCAGGCGGGAAACCGGCGGCCACCATCCACTCGATGCGGATGGTTTCCATGTACCGGAAATAACTCGTGTTATTGACATGGCCCATGGCATCCATATCACCCCAGCGGATGGGGATGACCATTTCGTGCACCAGGGTTTTCTGCTCGGGAATCTCTATTTTCATGATCGTTGCCCATTCAACGGTGGGCGCGCACCGATGCCAGGATGCCCGCCACAAACAGCCCGCAGGCCAACCACTGCGCCAGCGCGGGCCACTGCCCGTCCCACGCAAAGGAATACACCACACCAAACACCGTCTCGCTGACGATGAGCTGGCCCGCCAGGCTGGGGCTCAAGTGGCGGCTGGCCACGTTCCACAGCACCGATGCCACCCACGCAGCCCCAATGCCCATACAAAAACAGGCCAAAGTCGTCCCGTTGCACCAACTGATCCCACTCGGAGCCTTGGGCAAACCACATGGCCAACCCGCCCACCCCAGCGGCAATGCCCATCCAGTTGGCCCAGTCAGACGATCGCACCGTTGGGTCACGCTTCAACACAGCTGCGTTCAGCAGACCAAACGCCGTCCAGCTCAACATCGCCAGACCGGCAAACCCCATGCCGCGCCAGAAATGCGCGTGCTCCGCTGCGTGTGATGCGGTCGGCGCCTGCTCTGCCCACACCATCACACCCAGCCCCATCGCGGTCAACACAAAACCGGGCCACAGGCCGCGCCAGTGCAGATGGTCGGGCTTACCCAACACCATCATCCACAGGGGAATGGTGCCGATGATCAGCGTGGGCAACACCGAACCCGCGTCACCAATGGCCAGAGCCAGCACCAGGTAGTAACCGGTGTAACCCAGCACACTCAGCCCCAGCGCCACCGCCGCCTGGCGTGCGGTGGGCAGGGTGCGCTGGGCCATGTCGCTGCCTCGCCACGACATGAACAGCATGACAGCCACTGCAAACAGGCCGCACGCCACGTAGCGGCCAGCGGTGACATCAACAGGGCTGTAACCGGCCACCGCTCTCGGGGTCACAAACACCATGCCCCACAGCGCCCCGGCAGCCAAGCCGGCCAGGACACCTGTCAACCAGTGGGTGGCGGCTGGCCGATGCGGGGCAGTCAGAACGTCAGATGCCAAAACCGTCGTCAGCAGCGATGACCGCGCCGTTCACAAAGTGGCTTTCATTGCTGGCCAGCATCACCAGCAGGGCATCCAGGTCGGCCGGTGAGCCGATGCGCTTGCGCGGCAACATTTGCACCAGTTTCTGGCCATGCTCAGTTTGCCAGTGGTGGTGGTTGATTTCGGTATCGATGTAGCCGGGGCAAATGGCGTTCACGTTGATGCCGTATTTGCCCCACTCCACCGCCATGGCCTTGGTCATGTGAATAACGGCTGCCTTGCTCATGCAATAGACACCGATCTGAGGCAGCACCTTCAAGCCCGCCATGCTGGCAATGTTGATGATGCGTCCGCCTGTGAAGCTGCCAGGCGCCTGCCCCCTGGAGCGAGCCAGCATGCGTTTGCCCACCTCCTGCGCCACAAAGAAGGCACCACGCACATTGGTATCAAACACAAACCCGAAGTCCTCTTCGGTCACGTCCACCAGACGCTGGGTGGTACTGACGCCCGAGTTGTTGACCAGGATGTCAATGCTGCCCATTTCGGTTTCGGCGTGGGCCACTGCGGCGCGGATGGAGTGTGTGTCGGTCACATCCATTTCCACCACATGGGCATCGCCGCCCTCGCTCTCAATTTCGGCGCGCAAGGCCTTGAGTTTGTCCATTCGGCGGCTGGCCAGTACCACCCCCGCCCCGGCCTTGGCCAGGGTTTTGGCAAATTGCGCCCCCAGGCCGCCCGACGCGCCCGTCACCAAGGCCACGCGGCCCGCCAAATCCATGCTGTAAGCCATTAGAGTTCCTTCCCGAAAAAACACGGTCACAAAAAACGAACGATCGTTCTATTGTGCGTGAACCAACACTAAAATCCGTCGCGCCTGCGTCAGCATCGAAAACATCTTAGCGAGCCCCGCCATGACCCCAGCAGACATACTTGAACAGTTCGGCCCCCGCGAGGCCATGGAGTACGACGTGGTGGTGGTGGGTGGTGGACCAGCCGGCCTGTCGGCCGCCATACGCCTCAAGCAGCTCAGCGCCGAGAAGGGCACCGACGTGTCGGTGGTGGTGCTGGAAAAAGGCTCTGAGCCGGGCGCGCACATTTTGTCGGGCGCGGTGATGGACCCCAAAGCCATCACCGAGTTGTTCCCCGACTGGAAAGAGCGCGGAGCGCCACTGAACCAGCCTGTGAGCAGCGACGATGTGCTGTTCCTGTCTGAATCCGGCTTCAAGCGCACGCCCGACGCATTGGTACCCAACAACTTCCACAACGAAGGCTGCTACGTCATCAGCCTGGGTGCGGTCACCAAGTGGCTGGGCGAACAGGCCGAGGCCCTGGGGGTGGAAATATTCCCGGGCTTTGCCGCTGCCGAGGTGCTCTACAACGACGATGGCTCTGTCAAAGGCGTGGCCACCGGCAACATGGGCGTGGGCAAAGACGGTGAACCCACCGATGCTTTTCAGATCGGCATGGAGCTGCACGCCAAATACACCGTGTTTGCCGAAGGTGTGCGCGGCCACCTGGGCAAACAGCTGATCGAGAAGTTCAAGCTCGACGCAGGCAAAGACCCCCAGGCCTACGGCATTGGCATCAAAGAGCTGTGGGAAATCCCGGCCGACAAGGCCCAGCCCGGCAAAGTGGTGCACACCGCCGGTTGGCCCATGGACAGCAGCACCTATGGCGGCGGCTTTTTGTACCACCTAGAAGGCAACAAGGTCACGCTGGGTTTTGTGGTGGGCCTGGACTACGCCAACCCCTGGCTCAGCCCGTTTGAAGAAATGCAGCGCTGGAAGACCCACCCGGCCATCAAAGCCCACATCGAGGGTGGCAAGCGCCTGGGCTATGGAGCACGCGCCATTGCGGCCGGCGGCATTTTGAGCCTGCCCAAAACCGTGTTCCCCGGTGGGGCACTGGTGGGTTGTGAGGCAGGCTACCTGAACGCCGCACGCATCAAGGGCAGCCACGCCGCCATCAAAACCGGCATGCTGGCCGCCGAAGCCGCTTACGACGCCGTGGTGGCTGGCCGCCAGCACGATGAACTGGCCGCCTACCCTGCGGCCTTCGAGCAAAGCTGGCTGCACGCTGAGCTGCAAAGCTCCAAGAACTTCAAGACCTGGTTCAAGAAAGGCGCCACCATCGGCGCGCTGATGACCGGCATCGAACACTGGCTGTTGCCCAAGCTGGGCATCAACACCCCGCCGTGGACGCTGCACCGCACCCAAGCCGACCACACCTACCTGCGCCCGGCGGCCGAAATGCCGCAGATTGCCTACCCCAAGCCCGATGGCGTGATCAGCTTTGACCGCCTCAGCAGCGTGTTTGTGAGCAACACCAACCACGCCGAAGAGCAGCCTTCGCACCTGACGCTGAAAAACGCCACGGTGCCTGTGCAGATCAACCTGGCCAAGTTCGCGGGCCCTGAAAGTCGCTACTGCCCGGCGGGGGTGTACGAGTTTGTGCCCGACACGGCCCAGGGTGGCGACGCGCAGCGCCTGCAGATCAACGCGCAGAACTGCGTGCACTGCAAGACCTGCGATATCAAGGACCCCACGCAAAACATCGTCTGGGTCACGCCTGAAGGCGGTGGCGGCCCCAACTACGCGGGCATGTGAGCTTGGCTACCCCTGCACCTTTGATGCCTGGGGCTACGCCGCCTGAGCCACCAAGTACCTGACGAAGTGGTCTAAGCCCCGGACTGCGGCTGGAGCGCCGGCCCAGCGCCCGCCGCATCGAAGCCGTGCGGCACCGCGCCCAGCGGCAGGTGGTGTGGAACGAATCCAGCGGCCTGTTTGAGTGGGCGCAGCCCCTCGGCTGAGTTCGACCGCTAGAATCGCGGCCTTGTCAGGAGAGAAGCCCAGCCGGCGCGCAAGCGACATTGGCCCGGGCTCGCCGAAGGCGCAACAGAACCATCGTGTTCTGACGAACGCTCAGGCAAAAGGACTGGCAAACGTCAGGGGGCCCAACGGCCCTCGGATGACACCCTGCTGGAGAGAGGCAACGCACGGTTTCAAGCCGCCGCGCTGCCCACCGAAGGAGCAAGCTGGCGCAGAGTTTTCGGCCGGTGAATCTCTCAGGTAAAGCGGACATCGGGGGCTCGCTCATGGCATTCACGTCTGGTGTGTGCTGTGCGTTTTGGCCCTTCTTGAAATGCCCGCTGACATGTCTGAATCCCTGCTCGACCTGCACACCACACCGCTGAACGCGCTGCACATTGAACTGGGTGCCCGCATGGTGCCCTTTGCGGGCTACAGCATGCCCGTGCAATACCCGGCCGGCCTGATGGCCGA
>JFJP01031764.1_pt1 | contig 13633 bp, 19 predicted proteins | sample 431651 | NCBI WGS metagenome assembly JFJP01 (sample SAMN02602958, study PRJNA72255) | Microbial mat metagenome, whole genome shotgun sequencing project. | biome: fresh water; feature: sink hole; material: water; isolation source: purple microbial (photo- and chemosynthetic) mats found in...
CCAATAGCTTTAGCTATTGGCAAATCGTTGCTAAAAAACAGCTAAAGCTGTTTTACTCCTGCATCTTGGTTTTCTTAACTTAATGGCAGTGGCTCTTAAAAAGAGCTGTGACTAATTTAAACTGTCATTTTTGTTTAACAACTCACTTAACTATTTTGGAGAAAAACATGACTTTTTTAACTCGTATTTTAGCCGTAACTCTCTTAAGCCTTAGCGCGACTGGTGCGTATGCTGTTAGTTTTGATTGCCAACAAGCCACAAGCTTTGTAGAAAAAGCGATTTGTCAAAATCAAACCCTTTCTAATTTAGATGATGAGCTAGATACTTTATATGTAACCCTTAAAGAGGGAAGCAAGAAACCAGAAATATTGAAAAAACAACAGCTTAAATGGCTTGCAAAAATCAGAAATGCCTGTCAAAACGATACTTGCTTAGAAAAGGCGTATCAAAACCGGATTGCAGCTCTGAGCAAAATGTTAGATAAACGTAATGAGGCTGAATAAGCTCTTTTTTTATTGGAATTAAAATGGATACCCCATTGCTTGAAATCAACGCCTTAACCGTTGCTTTTGCAGAGAACAAGGTCGTTAATAATGTCAGCTTTGCCATTTATCCTGCTCAAACTTTCGCACTGGTGGGGGAATCAGGGTCAGGAAAATCACTCACTGCGCTGTCGGTGTTGCGATTGTTACCCAATAATGCTCAATTAACAGCACAAGGTCTTTGTTTACAACAGCAAGAACTGTTAACGCTTTCCGAGCTGGATTTTTGCAAAATTCGCGGTAAACGGATTGGCTTAGTTTTTCAAGACCCGATGTCCTCTTTAAATCCTGTAATGACCATCGGTGAACAAATTGCCGAGGTGTTAAAAATTCATTTTGCGTTGTCAAAAGCTGAACGCAACCTGCGGGTGTTGGAGTTATTACAGCAAGTTGAAATTCCGCAGCCACAACGGCGTATTCATGAATATCCCCATCAGCTTTCAGGTGGACAACGCCAACGGGTGATGATTGCCATTGCTTTGGCTGCCAAACCTGATTTATTAATTGCCGATGAACCCACCACTTCCTTGGATGTGACCATTCAAGGGCAGATTCTTTTGCTGCTAAAAAATATTCAACAGCAAACAGGGATGGCATTGTGGCTCATTAGCCATGATTTAGCTTTAGTGTCAAATATCGCCGATCGCGTTGCGGTCATGCACCGTGGCAAAATTGTCGAGATATCCAGCAGCGAACAGCTCTTTAAACAGCCACAGCACCCGTACACTAAAAAACTTCTTGCCTCCTTGCCTGTTTTAGAAAGCTGTTTACATCATTTGCCAACAGAACGCCCCACTTTATTAAAAGTCATTGATTTTAAAGTGTATTACCCTGTAAAAAAAGGGCTTTTTAAGCAGGTTGTGGATTATGTTCGTGCAGTAGATGGCGTTAGCTTTACTTTGCAGCAAGGCAAAACTTTAGCATTAGTCGGTGAATCAGGTTGTGGTAAAACAACGCTAGGGAAAGCCTTGTTGAATTTAATTACCCCACACGATGGCAAAGTCTTTTTAAATCAAGTCGATTTAACTCAACTCAAAGGGAAACAATTGCGGGAAGAGCGGGCAGCAATGCAAATTGTGTTTCAAGACCCTTTTTCTTCCATGAATCCACGAATGTTAGTAGGCGATATTATTGCAGAAGGGATAAGAGCGTTACATCCTAAAACCTCGCCTGCGCAAATAAACGCTAAAATTGCTCAATTATTAGACCAAGTTGATTTACCGATTATTTCTGCATTACGCTATCCGCACGAATTTTCAGGCGGACAACGACAACGGATTTGTATTGCAAGAGCTTTAGCGGTTGAGCCCAAATTATTGATTTGTGATGAGCCAACCAGTGCTTTGGATGTATCCGTTCAAGCGCAAATTATCCAGCTTTTAAAATCTTTTCAACAAGAACATGGGTTAAGTTATTTATTTATCACCCATAATTTAGGGGTTGTCGCAGAAATTGCAGATGAGGTTGCGGTAATGTATGCGGGAAAAATTATTGAATATGGCTCAGTTGCGCAAGTTTTAACCACCCCTGTTCATCCTTATACGCAAAAATTATTAGCGGCTGTTCCAGTGTTAAAAACAAAAATGGCTAACCAGAATTAAACGATTAGCCATTTTAAATTAAACAAAGATTTTAGACTGCTTACACAGCATTCAAGGCCTTAACTGATTCAGGTGGAATCCGCAAAACAGCCCCTACAGGCAAATTTTCAGACGTTAAACTATTAATAACCATCAATGTTTTAACCTCAACGCCATGTAGTTTCGCCACATCACTGAGTTTTTCACCTTCTTTGACTTCGTGCCGTTGCCAGTTTATTCCTTCCGACTTAGATAATTTAGCCAGTTTTCGTTTAAAGCTAGTCGCTTTATTGGCTTTTATTAATAATTTATAAGAGCCATGAGGTGCGGTCATTCCATGATTAAACCCTGGATTAAAGTTAAAAAACTCATTTATTGGCATTCCAGCTAAATCAGCCGCTTTGCTTAAATCCATTTGCGAATCAACATTAACCGCTCTTAAAACTGGCACGTTTGGAATAGGATGCAGGGTTAAATTATATTGTTCAGCGTGTCTAAATAATTTAGCTATCGCCAATAATTTAGGCACATATTCTTTGGTTTCACGCGGCAAACTTAACGCCCAAAAATCAGGCTTTAAGGCCACATCCGAGCTTTTTCTTAGCTCTTTCTGAATCCTTCCAGGCCCTACGTTATAAGAGGCCAAGGCTAATAACCAATCGCCATCAAACTTTTTGTTTAATTGCTTTAAGTAACGTGTCGCGGCATCGGTTGAGGCAGCAATATCCAATCGACCGTCATACCACCAGTTTTGCGCCAAGCCAAACGTATCGCCTGTTGCGGGGGTAAATTGCCATAAACCCGCAGCGGCGGCCTGTGATTGGGCTTTAACCTGAAACGCGCTTTCTATCATGGGCAATAAAGCTAATTCACCGGGTAGTTTTTTGGCTTCTAGCTCATCTAAAATATAGTAAAGATAGGGTTGTGCGCGACGTTGCAAGGCAAGCAAGCTTTTGGGATGCTTAAGGAATTTTTGCAACTCTTCTTCAACACGCGGATTATCCACCTCTGGCAGCGCGTACATGGCAAACATTCGTTTCCATAACGATTTGGTATGTTTGGAAACCGCATTTTTTGCAATCGCCGTTGCAGTTTTCTTCACTACAACTTCTTTTGCGACTTTTTTAGGTTCATCAGACTCTTCTTCAACTTCAGGCACTTCATCCTCAAAATCCTCTTCGTCAATCATGGCTTGAGAACTTAGCGGCTGAAATAATACCGACTCTGTTTGTGCGGCAATCGCATCATTTGCCTTATCATTTAGTGCAAGATGCTTAGGCGATTGTTGCGAACAGCCCGCTGTCGTTGTTAAAAAAATCGCAACCGATAAATAACATAACGACTTATTAAAATTACCTAGTATCATTGTTCATATACTCAATAGTTACCGTAGTGAGTCAATTATAGCACCATTGTTATTGATTTTAATAACATTTCAACTTAATTGTGTGGTAAAAAATGAAACGAAAATTTCTATTTAGCTGTTATCAATCGCCGCGAGGCAAGCTATTACAAGCATTGGAAACCGATTATTTAACCCATGTTATCACCGCAGGTTGTAAACAAACCGTGTTGCAAATTGGTGCATTAGGCTGGGAAAATGACTTTATTGACTGCTCTTTGTATGAACGCTTTGCCATTATTGATACGTTGGGAGAAGGGTATGAGCAAGCCAGTAAAATTAGAGCAAGGGCTTTTAGTTTACCTATTCAAACCGCCAGTATTGATTTAATTATTGTGCCGCATTTACTGGAATTTGATGCGCAACGCTTTCAGACCATGCGCGAAATAGAACGCATTTTAAAGCCAGAAGGCGATTTAATTATCTTAAGTTTTAATCCGTGGAGTTTGTGGTTGCGTTCGCAATATTTGTGGGATAAAAAATTAGCCGATTCGTGGAAGGGACATTTTATTCCGCGTTCCAGAATCATGGATTGGCTAAAACTGCTCAATTTTGAAGTCAAATCCACTGCCGAATTTGGGATTGATTCCTTTAAACTTGTCCACGGAAAGTTTAGCTTAGATAAAAGCACGCTTTTTTCCAGTGCTTATGCGGTAAAAGCGGTAAAACGCCGCTATACCTTAATTCCTTTAACGCCTGTCACAGCAACAATACAACCGCTGTTAGCTACAACAGGCATGGAGTCGCAGCGGGTGAAAAAAAATGACTGACGCAGTAATTATTTACACCGATGGCGCGTGTAAAGGCAATCCAGGCATTGGAGGTTGGGGCGTTTGGTTGCGCTATAAAGGAAAGGAAAAAGAACTTTATGGCGGTGAACGGCTCACAACCAATAATCGCATGGAGTTAATGGCAGCTATTCAAGCCTTGGAAACGCTGACTCGTCCTTGTGAGGTAAAAATGTTCACCGATTCTAAGTATGTGTTGCAAGGTATCACCGAATGGTTGCCCAATTGGAAAAAACGAGGTTGGAAAACAGCCAACAAAGGAAAAGTAAAAAATGAAGATTTATGGAAACGCTTAGACCTAGCAACCACGCGCCATATTATCTATTGGGAATGGGTAAAAGGTCATTCGGGTGATATAGGAAATGATAAAGCAGATACCCTTGCAAACCAAGGCATTGATGCTTTACAACGTCAATCAAGCTAATAGCTTAGTTTAATCATACGGTACAGTAAGAATATACCGTAAGTAATTAATCGAAAGTTATCAGGTATTTCTAAATCCCCCTAGCCCCCTTTAAAAAGGGGGTACTCCCTCCTTTTGTAAAGGAGGGGTGGGGTGGATTTCAAAATGAGAATGCCTGATAACTTATATGTTTCTACTTATGATTACAGCAAAGCGTTTACTTTTTGCTAGGCGCATTAGGTTTTGTAACGTCTTGTTTTGCCACAGGTTGAGGATTAACTAATAAAATATCGGCTTTATTATTCTCCACCGTTTTTGCACCAATCCCATACACGTTTTCTAATTCACTCTCACTTTTAAAAGGCCCATGTTTTTCACGATAAGCCACAATTGCTTCAGCTTTTTTAAGCCCAATTCCCATCAGTGCAGTTGAAATTTGTTGCGCAGTTGCCGTATTAATATTAACAGGGCTAGCAAACAAAGAACTGGAGAAGAAAACTAATAAAAACATCACTTTTTTCATATTAAACTCCAAATAAAATTACAAAAGTCGTTAGTATCTAACTAGCTACTCTTCTTTGTCAATTTTTAAGCACTTTTTTTCTTAGACCCCCCAATCGCTTTAATAAAAACACAATCAAAATATTACCCACCCGACCCGTTCAGCAATTTTAGTTTACATTCCTGAAAAGATTTTATTAAGCCAATATGCTATATTTCTCTGCTATTTTTCTAGTTTAAACACCAATACATTATGAGCAAAACAGTTATCCATACCAAAAACGCCCCACAAGCCATCGGCACTTATTCACAAGCGATTCGCGTTTACGATACCATTTATTTATCAGGACAAATTCCCCTCGTTCCTGAAACAATGGAAATTGTGGAGGGTGATATGTCTGCCCACATCCGGCAAGTTTTTGAAAACTTAAAAGCCGTTGCCCAAGCTGCCGAGGGTGAATTATCCGATATTGTTAAATTGACTATTTACTTAACCGACTTAAGCCATTTTCCTTTGGTCAATGAAATTATGAGCGAATATTTTCAGCAACCTTATCCCGCACGCGCTGCGGTAGGCGTTGCCGCCTTACCTAAAGGGGTTGGTGTCGAAATGGACGGTGTGATGATTTTAAATACTGTGCCTTATAACTAAGTATTTTTTCCCTTGCTATCGAACACTATCATTTTTATGAAAAAAACAGAACTGACCAGACAATACATTGCGCTTTTAAAAAAGTCATTAGTTAATGAGCTGTATGTGGAAAATGAATTACGACTTCTGCATACTTTTCGGTCTATGCTGCATAATACCCCACTGGCATATAATAATTTTCTGCATATTAAGCAGGCAGAATCTAATTTATTGAAAATGCTGCTGACAACCAAAGAAACGGGTGACACTATTGTTTTAGGCGGTGAAAAAGCCTTGCGTAATGTGACTGAACTTTCGCATTCGATGGTGGGTAAAAAACGTTTAGAAAATCTCCAGTTTTGTATTGAAACTGTTTTAGCAGACGATATTAAAGGCGGTTTTATTATTGTGGATGATTATGGCTCATGTCCACCTTGTAAACAGGCAATTCATGATTTTCGAGAAAAATATGCCATTTCAGATGAATTGATAGTGATTGATAGGCAAAGTGTGTACTGGCGCAAGTCTTAATAAATATTAGCCAATCCACTAAAAAATCAATAATTTATAAACTTTTCAATGGGTTAAGTAATGCGTAGAAAGTTATCGGATAGTTCTAAGGGTGAGCGCATCTATAACGTCGATTACTTAAGAATAAATTTTTTCCTAGCTCAATTCAATCAAGCTTTTATGCTACAATAACCGCCTCTTTAATACCCAAATTTAAACTTAAAAGGTTGTTATTCGTGGCAAATATCACTACACGCAAAGCTGTAATGACGCTTTTTTCATCCCCTGTTTGTGCAATGAGTCATTGCGCTCGTCTGGTTTTACACGAAAAAGGCGTTGTTGCAGATATTGAATATTATGATTTAAGCAACCCCCCCGCTGACTTGCTTGACCTTAACCCAATTGGCACATCGCCTACATTAATTGAGCGTGACTTGGTTCTTTATGATTCCCGCATCATCATGGAATATTTAGACGAGCGTTTTCCGCACCCGCCCTTACATCAAATGGATCCTGTCTCGCGTGCCAATGCCCGCATGGTCATTAAGCGAATCGACCAAGAGTGGTATCAAATGTTGGACGAAATTTTATACTCTGGAGAAAAAAAATCCGCCCGTGCTAAAAAAATGCTCAAAGAAAGTTTAATCGCCGCCGCCCCTGTTTTTGAAGCGCGTCCTTATTTTATGACAGATGAATATTCACTCATTGATTGCGCTTTATCGCCCTTGTTGTGGCGACTTCCCAGTGTCGGAATAGAACTACACTCACTAGGAAAAGCTACCTGCAATTATGCAAAACGGGTTTTTAATCGAGAAGCTTTTCAAGATAGTTTAAGTAAAGCTGAAAAAGAAATGGCAACCTTATAAAAATGACTCCACTTAAACCTTATTTAATTCGTTCGATTTATGAATGGATTGTTGATAATAATCTCACGCCCCATTTACTGGTCGATGCAAACCATCCTGATGCTTTAGTACCTGAAGCGTTTATTGAAGAGGGCAAAATTGTGTTAAATGTTCGCCCCGCAGCGGTGCATAACTTGCAGCTTGGTGATGAAGACATCGAGTTTAATGCCCGTTTTTCAGGAAGACCTCAACACGTTATTGTGCCTATTGCTGCTGTTGAAGCGATTTATGCCAGAGAAAATGGGCGCGGCATGGTGTTTGACAAGCTTGATGAAGAACATCTCGACACGCCGCCACCTGCGAAAAAACCACCGACTAGACCCAAATTGCGCATTGTCAAATAATCTTATTTTTTATCAGGTGTATAAAGCGTGGAGACATTACTGGCTGTTTCTTTGCTCGTTGAAACAATCTTTGCACTGCCACGTTTTTGCACTTGGTCGATACGCACAATTTCGTGCATCGGAATAAAGGTTCGGGTTACCCCTTCAAATTCAGATTTTAACTTTTCTTCACTTGGATCTATGATCATTGTATTTTTTTCGCCAAAAATAAAATCTTCCACGACTAAAAATCCATACATATCCCCTTCATAAACACTCTTGGCATAAACTTCATAAACTTCATCGTGATTAATAAAAATCACCTTATAGACTAACTTTTCAGCCATTTTATTTTCGCTATTTAGATTCAAAAAAATAATTGTCTGCTATTCTATCATTAGTGATGTGTGTTGCTAGCAGCTCTTCTAGTCAACGCCTGTAAATGAACTGTTTTTTAAAATCCCTTGCAACCGCTTTTTATCCATTATGGCAATATGAGTGTAAAAACAAGATGACTTCCATAACTAAAGATAATTTACAACGAACAATGATTATTTATTTCTTGCTCATTGTGAGTGCCGCTTTGTTAGTGACGATAGAGTTTATTTTTGACATTCAGGCGGTTAAATTAAAAGAAGACTTGCTACACAATGCGGCATTATTTTTCACCGATAAAATTTCAAAAAACAATGTGTTTGCCCCCTTGGGTTTACTGCGAGAAAAAGCGATTTTAATGATTGCCATTATTATGTATGTCACCATTATTGTATTAACCATGCTGATAAAAAATATCACAGGGCCTTTACAACACATGATTGATGTCTCTGAAAAAATATCGCAAGGGGATTTAACCAAAAGCATTCATATCAGCTCTAATAATGAACTGGCACAATTGGGCAATGTTATTAATGAAATGGCGAGTAATTTGCAAGAAGTCACCATGCTCTCACAAAACATGAGTACCAACGGGGGAACTTGTATTGAAAAAGTGCGCCAGCTATTAACGCATAAAGAATTCAGTGGTGAAAAAACAGACGAAATTATTACTGAGTTAGAACAATTGCAAATGGACTTTGAAATGCTGCAAGATTTTACTGAATGCTTCCGTTTGTATGAAGTTGAGAGGGATTAAGATGCTTGACTGTTGGTTTATTTTTCCCGTTGCTATTGCGATTTCAACCGCCGTTTCTTCAATTGGCATCGGTGGCGGCGCATTGTGGATGCCCTTTTTTTTGATTATCCTTAAATTACCCCCCGAAATTGCAGTTTCCACCTCGCTTGTCATTCAATCATCTGGCATGGGGTCTGCTAGTTTTTCTTGTGTTAGACAAAAGCGCGTTGATTTTAAATTATTAGCCTTTATTTTAGCTATCGCTATTCCAGGCGTTATTGGAGGCTCATTTTTAGCAGGCAACTTAAAATCCAACACCATGCAATTGGTCTTAGGTTTACTCGTCATGGCAACGGCGTTTTTGTTTGTCTCATCCAATCAAAAATACACCGATTTAGGCAATGAGAAAGCAAACATGGCAGAAGCTTATCGCCATTCTTGGATTACTATCCCCGCCTCTATCGGCAGTGGGCTGTTAAGTACCAGTATGAGTGAATGGTTAATCCCTATTATGCGGAGTAAATTATCGCTGAAAATGAGCAACGCCATTGGCACAGGGATTACCATTTCATTTGCGGTCAGCTGTGTTGCTGCAATATCGCATTTTTTTATGGGCAGACAAGCGGACGCGGTAGTGATTTTATGGGCAGTACCCGGTGTGATTATTGGTGGACAAATAGGCCCTGTACTCACAAAAAAAATCAATGAACGGTTATTAAAAGAAGCCTTTGTTTTTTTCTTAACGTTGGTAGGAATCCATTTGGTTTATAACTCTTATTAAGGTACGTCGATGTTATGACAGTTCTAATACAAGACCCAACAGAAAAAAAAGCACTGGCGCATTTTTTAGATCATTGTTTGATTCAAACCTATCCTCCTCGGCAAACCTTTATTCGCGCAGGCGAACAAAATGATGTGCTGTATTACATTATTGAAGGGTCGGTTTCTGTCAATTCACAAGTAGAAGGACGCGGCTTGGTTTACACTTATTTGAACCAAGGGGAGTTTATTGGCGAAGTGGGATTTTTTCATGAATTACAAACCAAGGAAGTCGATGTTAAAACACGTTGCCGCAGTACATTAGCTTCTATTTCTTATCCTGAATTTAGACGCTTATTAAAAAATGAATTACTGTACGATGCCGTGAATTTATTGTTTATTATCGGACGGCAGTTAGCAACGCGCTTATTATTAGTCAGTCGTAACTTTTGTGATTTAGCCTTTATGGACACAGAAGGACGGATTGCCCGCTGTTTAATGGATTTATCCAAAGAACCTGAAGCCGTTGAAGTCCCCGAAGGCACTAAAATTCATGTTACCCGCAAAGAGTTAAGTCGCTTAGTCGGCTGTTCAAGAGAAATTGCGGGCAAATTTTTAAAGGATTTAGAAACACGACAACTCATTGCCATTGAAGGAAAATACATTGTGGTATTTAAAGCAGACTAATCACTTGCCACAACAACGCTTAAACTTTTTTCCACTTCCGCAATCACACAACGCATTTTTCCCTTGATTAAGGGGTTGATTCAGCCTACTGACCGATTTCACTAAACCATCGACATAAAGCCAGCGGTTTTCCATTTTTTTAAAACGACTGATTTCATTCATCACCGCCTCGTGTCCATCTAAGGTGTAAAAGGCTTTAAACTCGACTATTCCCTTATTATCGTACAATCCGCCTTTTTTAACGCTGACAATTTCCAATCGTTGCCAGTGTGCTGTTTCTTTAGAAAAATCTATTTTTGCAGGTCGTTTGTTGACCTCCCAAGTTGCTTGCAAATACGCACTATTTTGTTTTGCATAAGCGGTAAAACGCGACCGCATTAATTGTTCTGCGGTGCTAGGTGTTTTTTCACCACTATGGTAAGGATAACAACACCCAACATAGTGCAAGCCAGAACCGCACAAACAGTCCTGCTCAGTATTTATGATTTTTTCCAACATTCCTCCGTTAATTGATTTGACTGTGTATAAGCCCGTTTATGCCCTGCTTGATCAAGAGTTAATCTAGCACATAACGTGTCGTTGCTTTGTATACCCTCTGGGGTCGGTATAGCTTGAATAATATAGCTATTTGCGCTGGCAGAAACAATGCTTAAATTGTAATAGCCTTTGGGTGAAACGGCAGGGGTAGCCAATTGGTAATCGGTTAATTTTTCACTGCCAACAACACAGGTTTTTTTCACCCCCAACTGACGAGCATAGTGACCACAACTTTTATGATATGCCTGTTGTTCATGCCACAACGTGACCAAGGCTTTTTTTGCATCAGAACGTTTGGTTTGCATCAAATATTGCTTATGTCCGGGTGAATTAAAAATCGCAACACTGCCAACAATCACAATGACAATGGCTAATTCAAGGAGGGTAAACCCTAAAATTTTATGAGAAGTCATCATTGTTGTGTGATAGGCAGTTTAAAAGTTCAATAAGCCTAAAGCATAGCATAGTGAAGCCTGTTTTTAAGTCAGCTATAACAAAGAAAAGGATTAACGGTTGTTTTGATAGGATAAAAGGTCGTTTAGTGGCTAGCAAAATAATCGAATCACTTTATAATTGATAAACAGAGTATAGGTTAGCGTTTGGAGAAAAAACAGATGAAACAAATTACCCAAGGATTTTCACTGATTGAGTTAATCGTGACCTTAGCGATTGTAGCCGTTATTATGATGATAGGGATTCCTAATTTTAATAGTGCCATCAGAAACAGCCGTCTTACCACCTCTGTTAATGAACTGGTCACAACCTTTAATATTGCCCGCAGTGAAGCAATTAAGCGCAATCGTCATGTTGTGGTAGGCAAAACAGGAACAGATTGGGAAAATGGCTGGCAAATTTTTGCCGATGTTAGTCGCGCAACTGAAGCGACAAAAAACGTGTTTGATGATAATGGTGATGATGTGTTGTGTGAAGCAACTGAAGATTGCTTAATTAAAGAACAGGAAGCGTTGCCAGCAGGGTACACCTTGCGCCCAAATCATGACAAATACAAAAATTCTGTGAGCTACTCCCCCAATGGCATTATCAATGCTGGTGGTCGTGCCAGCTTTTATTTGTGTGGCGTAGGTGGCACTGTTGCCAGCGGCACAACACGGGTGTTGATTTTAAATGCCATCGGGCGACCTCGCATGGCAGTCGATGACAATAATAATGGCATTCCTGAAAAGGATTCAAAAGATATAACCAGTTGTGAACTTTAGAGATAGGACAGCAACTATGAAAAATAATCGCGGCTTTACCTTTGTTGAAATTCTCGTCACCATCGTTATTATTTCAACCGCGTTACTGGGGTTAGTGGGATTACAAGCAGCGGGGGTGCGAAATACCATCGGCTCTTATAATCGCACCCAAGCCACCCATTTAGCCTACAGCATGGCAGATAGAATGCGAGCCAATGTCGCTGGCAGAGAAACCTACATCACGCTGGGTGCAACTCCCGAAAATACGGCAAAAAAAGCCAATTGCTTTACCTCCACCGGCTGTTTACCTGCGGACATGGCAGAAAATGATTTATATGAATGGAATCAGGCTTTACAAGATAGCAATAATGGATTGGCTAAAACAGGCAAAATCAGTTATGCCGCCCCCGTCTTTACGATTGCGATTACTTGGGGAGAAAGTCGTGATGAGAATAAAGACAAATCAGCCGATCCTGACTTAACCTTTACCACGGACTTTCAATTATGAAAACAACGCAATTTAGGCAGTCAGAAACCGGTTTTAGCATCATAGAAATTATGATTGCGATGCTAATTGGCATCTTTTTACTCGGTGGTTTAATGCAGATGTTTGTTAGCAGCAAGCAGACTTATAAATTGCAAGACACGGTATCGCGCTTGCAAGAAAACGGGCGATTTGCAATGGACTTTTTAATCCGTGATATTCGCGGAACAGGCGCGTGGGGCTGTTTTAGTAATTCGGTTAATATTACCAACCTGTTAAATGACAAGGACGAGCCTTTCAAGAGTGCTTACATAGGAATTCAGGGGGAAAATAATCATGTTTCCACAGGAACTACGGATAAAGTCTTAGCAGGAACGGATGTCATTTCGTTACGCAGCACCTCTGCGTTAGTCGATGCAAACGGTGCCGATATTATGATAAACAAAATTGATAATTCTGCGAGTCTTCATGTTTCCGCGAATGACACTGTAAAAGAAAAAGATATTTTGTTTGTGAGTGATTGTGCTGACGGAAATTTATTTCAAGCGACCAAGGTAAATCCAAGTGGTGAAGAGATAACGCATAGTCCAGGTAAGGGAGCTGGGCTTCCAACTCCTGGCAATAAAGAAAAGGACTTTACCAAAGAGTATGGCAATGATGCACGATTATATAAGGCCAGTTTTGTACGCTATGAAATTCGCACGGGTGAAAGTGGACAGCCTTCTTTATTTAAAACTGAAAATGATGGCACAGCGCAAGAATTTATTGAAGGGGTGGAAAATATGCAGATTGAATACGGTGAAGATATTGATGCTGACGGCACACCCAATCGCTATCAAACTGCCGATAAAATAGGAAACTGGCAACAAGTGGTTAGTGTGAAAATTTCGCTTTTAGTTCGTTCGCTTGAAGATAATCTTGCCAATGCACCGATTGCTTATACCTATAACAGCGCAACCGTGACACCGACTGACAAACGAATTCGCCGAATTTTTTCTTCGGTGATTGCAGTTCGTAATCGTCTCATTTAAAGGAGGCTATAAAATGCGCACACTACAGTATTCCTTAAAACAACAAACAGGGATTGCGCTGATTGTGAGTTTTATCATTTTGCTGTTATTGACCATTATTGGGGTCAGTGGCATGAAAGTGACGGGCTTAGAAGAAAAAATGGCAAGCAACGACCGCGACCAAAATGTCGCTTTTCAATCCGCTGAAGCCGCATTACGCGCGGGCGAACAGCGCGTGATAACCTTGTGGGACAACGGCAATGG
>JFJP01024636.1_pt1 | contig 13631 bp, 5 predicted proteins | sample 431651 | NCBI WGS metagenome assembly JFJP01 (sample SAMN02602958, study PRJNA72255) | Microbial mat metagenome, whole genome shotgun sequencing project. | biome: fresh water; feature: sink hole; material: water; isolation source: purple microbial (photo- and chemosynthetic) mats found in...
CAAGAACCGCTGGTACCAGACTCACCGCTCAAAGTCCGGATCCCGGTCTACAAAAACTCGGGCCACCCAAACCACAAGGAGAAGAAACTGGACCTGTTGAGAAGTCTCATGGCCCGCAGACTCGACAAGATCCAGCAGGCGAGGGCCGGACCGACTGCCCAAGACTACTACATCAAAAGTCCTCGCCGTCTGCTGGTTGGCCTGCTGTTCTTGACAGCCATGACCGATCCGCTGCCAGTCTTCTTGAGTCTTCATGAGCACATTAGTGCACGAATGAAAGGACTGGCCGGACCTGCCGAGGTTTTCCAGTACGACAGCACCATCTGGATCGTACTCCATGCTGCGTTCAGAAGTCTTGGATGCCTGGTGTCCAGCGCTTTCGTGCTTCCAGACGTTCTTCGAGACAAGGCAGTGGGCAAAAAAGTCATCCTGTCAGGCGTTTTCTCATCAGCCGTGTTCAGTTTTTTCGCGGTTAGGACATTCGCCTCAGGCAGCTGGGTCTGGTTCGGCCTTTTCTTCGCAGGCCTGCCTGCATTGGTAACAGGTAGACTCAACTGACGCAGCGCCGATCACGCAGTTTGGGTTCGTTTGCGTTTCTAGAGTCTACTTAAAACGGAGACTCAAGCCTCTCGTGATGAACTCTGTGCTTGGTTTCTCGCAGGTGATGTCGCTGGTCTTCGCTCTCGTCCTCACCCAGCACTGGCAAAACTGGTCCAACTCCAGAGGCTGCCAGACAGTGACGCTCGCACCGACAGGCGAGCCTGACAGCCTGCTTTATTTTGTGTCTGCTTACCTCTGCAGCGACCAGCCAGCGAACAGACTCCTCTACTCGCACGGAAACCTCTTCTTCATCCTTCCGATCTCGACGCTAGCTTTTGGACTCATTGGGTTTATCTTCCTGTTCGGCTGCGGATGCGAGGATGCCTCGGACAATGACACTGTGGTTTGGGACCCGGTCAAGGTGCACCAGAAGATGGCATCTGTGAGAAAGCTGACGGTGCGACAGGTGACTGAAAGCCTATCTGCTCTGCCGAGAAAGAAGAAGACAGAACAGATTGCAGACTTCGACCACGACCAGGACTACGAGCTCAAGTCGCACTCCTTTACTTCGAGCGATGGAGATGAATCGATGCTGCAGTGCTCGATTTTTCCAGACAAGCCTTTCAACGCAGCGGACTTCAGGAGGCACGGCAGGTCGCTCCTCGAGCCACAGTCTGCGGTCTACTCCAAGCCGAACACGAGCACAGCTGCGAACCTGCTGGTGGAAGAAGTGATACCAGAAGAAGATGAGCCGCCTAAGTCGCTGGAGGTCTGCGACATCCTCTGCAGCAGGTCTGCGCTGCTGCTCTTCCTCGCGTAGTCGCCGCTCACCAAGCCTCTCGAGTCTGTCAGCGAAAGCCGTTTTTGGCTGCAGCAGGCTAGTCGGCCTCGCGCAGCTGCGGCTGGTCAGTCTAGACGCGGTGCAACCTTTGGCCCTTTTCCAAGGCGTGGTCCTCGGCTTGCTGAGCCTGCTCTTCCCCGTGATCGCTACCTTGAGCGAGAACCTCGGCTACCTGTACCTGTGCCAGGCGCTGCTGAGCGCAGGCCTGCTGGCCGGGTTCTGGCTCCTAGCAGACAGTGCTCTGGGCATTTTGATGCTCGCGGGTGGCTGTCTGTTCTTCTACTACCAGACGCTCGCTTTCATCTACAGCTCAATCGCAGTCATGACCGACAAAATCAGATTACAGGTACATCTATCGAACCTTCTCGTGCTGAGTGTTCTTCCAGCCGTTTGTCTCAAGTACCTGTTCTTGGAAAATCCGATTGCCAAACACCAAGACATGATGAAAGCCATGACTTACCTCGAGGGCTTCGGACAGGTTTGCCTTATATTTTCAAACCCCAAGCTGCTCGAAAAGCTCTGTTCAGCCTACATGATAAACAGGACCACTGCGAGCAAGCAGAAGTAAGAATCTGCGAGACCACGACGAAGCAGTCCGTTGAAATTCTCGGTAGCAAATACCTCATTCAGCAGGTTTTTGAGACACTTGAATCGAGACAAACTTGTAATTAATTATCGTTGCGCTTGAAAGGACGCTACCTCTATTTGTGGTTCATGATCCTCCTGGTATCTGATGAAATTCCTGAGGTTTAAAGTTACTGAAAAATTATTTTGAATTGTCAATTGGGGAACATTCTGGCTATTCTACCTGGATTGCTTCTCCCAATCAAGTAGATATCATCTTGTCAGGTAAAAGAGTTGATCCACCAAGTCGACTGAGTAAGTTGATGAGGTAATAGCTGGATTGCTTCTGTAGAATTTGAAGTGGCCATATCTATTCTTGTAGCTACAAGAGCAAGAGTTGGATTTATGCTCTGAAATTCCTACGATAAATTTTTACAGATTGATCTTGAGCAGGCCGCCAAGTGAGCAACTCAAGATAGTGTAGTTATGGAGACACCTGATCCCGGGATAGACTGGGTGGAATCTTGTAGATTTCAATAGTCTTTGGTTTTTTATCTTGCAAAATTGTAAGAAGAAGAAAGTACTAAAGAATACACCTTCCATGCACCTGTGAAAGTTGTTTGAGCAAAATCAAATCTGTCGAGGTCGCGTTATACAACTTGACATGAATACCGGGAAATAGTTTCTTGGCTTGCAATTGCAAGGTTCTTGCCTTACTTTGATAATAGTGATTCGCTTTCTATAAGGTTTTTGAAAGTCACAGGGTCAAACCATCGATTTGCAAGACCTAGTGAACCTCGGTCATCGCTTCAGACTAATCGATCTTTTATTTGATTGGCACTTGCAGTCAGCAGTAACCATCAGCTCACGAGACGATTGAGGTTGGGGAAGTTCGTTCGAAGAAGGAGTTTACAGTGTAGGAAGAATGGTCTGCTGGTCTATTTCTACTCAGAATGATCGGTTGAGCAGGTTAAAGTGCTGAAGAAGTCACTCATCCATCATCAGATGCTTTAGTTTTTTGACATACCTTTTCTCATCATTATCATAGTTTATTCCAATTTTCTCCAGAGAAGAAGTTGTTGGGCATAATTTTCCCGAGTTGAGTGTTTGTTACCCGAGTTGAACTCAAAATACGTTTCCGGCAGTTTTCTGGTGCAATCAAAGTCCGAATACCGAAAGGTAATACACCTGTATAAGACTTTCGAGGCATTTTGCTCCTTGGATTTCAAAATTTACTCTTCGCAGCCTAGTAGATGCTAAAAAACTGTCAGAATCTCATCTCAGTTTGGGAAACTCGAGACAAGCTCTGGATTTTGAATAGAGCCTTCCAACACTCAAGGTCTTTGATTTTCGATCAGATAGATAATGTGAGGCCGAAGTGGATTTTCAGAGGTCAGAATTAACCATATAGCTTGGTGAATGGGGAGAACTTTCCAAGAGCCTTTACAGATTGTGATGGTTGGTTGAGGGTTGCGGAACAATCTGACAAAAGCAGAGTCTCAGTAAAGGAATTTTGGTTGTTTTGCAATGAGAACGAATTTCAAACGGAAGGCCAGAAAAGTATGTTAGAGTTTACAGGTTTAAGGAGGCTATCTTTTTCAAGTATTGGTCTTTCCAACCTATTTCTGCAGAGACCCTTTTGGCAGAAGAAGTATCTGGCAAGTATTTTTGTCTGAGGTCTCAAAGATTTTGGTAAAACTAATTCTTCAGGTCACTGATGTGAAGTGAATCGCTGAAACTTCTCGATTTTTTCTGTCTTGGTTTGGGTGCTTTTTTGAGGCTGGCGTTGGCATTCTCTTTCGCCATTCAAAGTAGTTTAGTCAACAATCTCAAGATGTCACATCTAGAACGGTGACTCAAATTTGGAGCAGAGAAGCAGCCACACTGTTGGAAGCGACCCAGCTCAATCTAAGTTTCAAAGCTTTGTGTTGAAAGAAGATAATCGATTGCAAGTCTGAAGTAGGACTTTCCCGGTCCACCTAACTTGAACACATTCAACCATCAGACCTCTAAAGAAAAACAGGCTCCTTTGCCAAAAGCAACCAGACGACACTGTGGTGATTTGCATCGCAAGGCCAGAACAGAGCCAGGGTTGCTTCAATGCAGGTCCGAGTAGATCCTAAACTTTCAAGTGCTGGTCAGAAACCACTCGGTAACTCTCAGCAGAAGTTTCAAGGCGAAGACTGGGACTTTCCTTCAAAGTCAGGTTGGAATTTTCTGATTATTCCTTTGATTATTTTTTGTTAATGCATCTCCGAAGTAAAGACACAAGCTTTTGGGGAAAAGCAACACCAAGCCAACCAAACACAGAAAGACACTCGAAAAAAGTCTGCCTTTGGAAAATGGATCTAGTCCTTGTTTCTTGTGAATTTAAGAGTTTTATTAGTGGATTTGCAACTGATCCACTATACTTTCGAATTTCCCGAAGCATCCTTTGGCGTTTTGATTGCGGTCGCGTTCTGCCAAAGCTGACTCTTGCTTTCCGAAGCGCAGCCAAGATCTATTCCGAGTTTATATGGCCAGAAGCTCAGACTTAAATACAACCAAGCTCATTCTAGCCTCAAGCATGATTGTTTTTCGTGATGAACTTCGATGAGATTTACTGAGGTTGAGGAGGAGCAAGTTCAGTTTAGACTCTTTAGTGATTCAAACTGGAAGAAGATTTTGAGTTCCTTCTCTCTAACTCGAGAATACTTACAGTCTGAATCTCGTGGACCCGTACAAAAAACTTGCAAATTTGTTATCAGCTGATTGGTATAAACAAAAGCCAAGAACTTTTGGAAAGAATTTTGGCATAGAGTTTGATTGGTAACATATGAGTGTCCAGAAGTCTTCGCCTGATCAAGGCCCACTTGTTAGACTCAGGTCTTATTCGATTTGACCGAAAGACTACAACGCAGTTCAAATTGAAATTGATGTGAAGACATCACGAATTCATATCCACAGTTCTAGTCCGACGTCTGTACTTGGAAATCTACTGATTGTGGGAGGTAGACTGTGGCAGCTTTCAGTACCACCTATGAACTATCTCTTTTTAGTCTAGACTGTAAAGACTAGCAAGCAAAAGTCTTCAGAAAATCCCAATACTGTTCTTGTGTGGGACTGATAAACTCTTGCTTTTCCCAACAAGCCGAAGAGATGAGCTTTGCGCATACAGATCGAGGGGAATCGCCAAGTCCGCTTCCTGAATCTCACCTGTGATCAGCATGCTGAGGATCGACAGTCTCAGTAGTGATAAGAGCTTGAGCTCGAGGAAGGCCTCCGATCATCGAGTCAGTCCTCATTAATTAATAAATCCATCGATGGCAGGAAAAGCTGATTTCTCTAAGCTCGAGATTCTTACGTGCAAGTTTTGCGGCGGTGAAGGTACTCCCAAGACCTTCTCCCAGAAGACCGGTAAGCTCGGAGTCCAGGTCAAACAGATCGACGAAGAACTCAAGAAACTGGCGGCCGACTGGAAAGGAATCCGTGTGACCACCGAAATCCACGTGCAGAACAAGGCCTTCACTCTCAAGTTCAAGCCTGGAGTTACTTCGATGATCGTCAAGGCCATGGGCGACTACACCAGAGATAGACAGAAAACCAAGCTGACCAACAGATCAGGCAACATCTCATACGCAGAAATCATCAGAATCGCAAAGTGGATGGAGGCTGAAGGCAAGTCCAGATCGAAGACCTTCAAGGGCTCAGTCAAGCAGGTGCTCGGATCTTGCGTGTCAGTCGGCTGCACTGTCGACGGCAGGAGCGCGAAGGAAGTCACCAAGGACGTCGAAGCCGGAGTTCTTAAGCTGAACTAATTAAAGTGGAAGCCAACAAACGACTGTTTATTTGTTAGATCATGTTTCGAAACCCGAGCTAATAAAATTAAGAAGATGACGGCCATGTTGACAAAAACAAGCGTCTTCACCAATGTACCACCGATTTCCCGCGAGAAGCTGACCTATGACTACCTGAAAAACCGAAAAAGCGAATTCATGGAGGCCAAGCTGTTCAAAGTAGGCCAGGAGCTCGAGAAAGACAAGACTCAAGCGATTTCTGCCGAACAGTATGCCAAGAAACAGATGGACACCAAAGAAATCAGAGAGCAGCTGGAACCGATGTCTGTGCCAACCTCGCTAGACGACCCGCTGCTCAAGGCTAAAAACAACGAAGTCTTCACAGGCACGCTTCAAAAGTGGGTCTCAGGCTTCTGTGGAGGCGCGCTGCAGAAAAAGAAAGTTACCGCCTCAGTCCGAGATGGCAGAATGACTTTATTCGAGATCGACAAAGACGGAAAGGAAGTGCCGATTACGGACCAGTTCGCCAAACTGTCTGTTGCTGTCCAGCTCAAAACCGTCAAAGAACACCAAGGCCAGCCGAGTTTGCAGCTGGGTCCGAAAAAGCAGAAAATCGAAGAGCACAAGAAACTTGTCCCGTCTTCGGTTTCCGGCGAGTACATGCTCGAGCTCGACCAGACAGCTCCAACCGACAAGAAAGGTTCCAAGGCGCCAACAGCGACGGTTTTCCTCTTTTTCAAGAACGAAGATGAAGCGACGCTCTTCAAAAACGTGATGCTCTGTCACACGAACGAAGGCAAGGAAGTGTCTAACTCGAGAGAGCTTGGCGGAGGAGGCGCGATCAAAGACATCATCCAGGTGCGGAAGTTCGTGATCTCGCAGATGCTATTCGGCAACATAGACCAGTACCTGACCTTGAAGTACAACGAACTGCAAGACAAGCGCGAGCGAGAGAAGCGCTTCCTGCAGAACATGCAGCCGAAACTTCCCCAAAAACCAACCCGAGTCCAGCTGCGAGCGACTATCCGACGAATCTGTCTGCGCAAAAACCTCGAAGATCTGCTTGGCCAGACCAAAAAACGCACGGACGCCCTCAAAGTCTTCCTCAACAAACTGATCCAAGACTTCAGCTCACGGTCCAACCAGCAGGCAGGCGGAGCGGACATGGGACAGGGCATCGCGCCGCTGCAGTTCATGGCCTGGAAAGCCAAGGTCGATGAGCTCAAGCAGCGAGCCCTGGGCCTGAGAAACATCGGCTACCGCATGCAAGTCCTCAAGTTCTACGACTTCCAGACTTTCAGGCGGCCAAGAGACTCCAAAGACCCCGAAACCTTCCTTCTGAAAGTGCACTTCACCAGAGAACCCATCGAGCAGAGAAGAGTCCAACAAAACCCAGCCAGGAAAGAGCCCTTCTCTCTGACCGTAGTCGTCGTGCCCGAAACCAAAAACCCCATCCAAAGCTTCAGCTACAGAGCCCTGACTCAAGGCCAGTCGCTGGATTTGCACGCTTTGGTTCAGTCATTTCCTTCACAAGGAGGTCAGGACCAAGATTTCTACCTGACTGTCGAGAAGACCCAGAGAGGCGGGCCAAGTATCTACTACTCCAGTCAGAGGATCAACCTGGACCGCATCGATACTCACCTGCCGCTCAAAATGAACGTGGAAGGCGTGGACGTTGCAGGCCAGATCGACGTGATGCAGGGAATCCTGCTCTTCCTGCGCGAAGGCGTGACTTACACCGACATCAAAGACCCGGTCTTCGACGAGCTGATGCAGCCTCGCAGCTTCGGCATGATGAGGAGCAGAGCTGTCTACCACGAAGGCGCGCTTGCGCTCAACTCGCTCAACCTTGCGCTCGGCGTCGGCAAGCAGTTCGAAGCGCAAAAACTTGAGTTCAAGGAGGCCTACAACCGAGCTCACGAAGTGCTGCGCATCGAGCAGAGCCTGCAGTCCGAAGGCCAAACAGAGTGGAGCGTTTTCCTCACCTACTACAGCCAGTCCATCGGCCGGTCTCTGCGGCCTGCTCAAAGCCCTCCCATCATCTCAGAACCTAACGCTTTCAGACAGCAGTTTGCTGAGCGCTTCTGGAGACAACCGAACGGTCCCAGCGGTCCCGAGGACTACGACCCTCTGGCCGCCACTGCAGACCCCAGCTACTACACTTTCTACGGCAGGTCGGACTGGGCTCCTTCCGGAACTGCCAGCGTGACTGAAATTGATAACAGAGACCTGATCTACCGAAAAGCACTCAGCGTTGGAGCTGCTGAGTTCGAGTACCTCTACATCTGGAAGTCGCTCGGCAAAACTCCTCTGATCAGAGCGCTGGTCTTCAGCATCCTTAGCAAGGGGAGTCCAATCGGCAGAACTGATAAGTTCATCGCAGGCCTCAAGCCCCAAGACAACCTACTTGACAAGATCACCGACAGGTTCAAAGACCACCTGAACAAAAACCCTTCTATCCAAAAGGATTTCATTGAACTGCAGACACGGTACAATCTGGACACTGAGAAAGCCCAGCTGATAGAAAAGCTGCTCATCGGATACCTCAGTTTCTCTGACCTGCTCGATTTCGTCAGCAATAATGCAGAAGTCAGAGATCCATGCATTTTGAAAGGCTTCACGCTCAGAATCGTTGGTGGAATAGTCAACATCGCGCATAGACTTGTGGACCTTTACTACATAACCTCCAAGAGCGGTAACAAGAACGCGCAGTCCAAAAAGGTGACCGAAGAAGACCTCTTCCTAATCTTCCTGGCGATTGCGATGGTCTTCCTGCCTGATCAATTCATCGTTCCTGTCTCGATGGAGCAACTGGACCAGGCTGCGATCAAAACGCGTGAAGACTACTGCGCGTTGGGTCTCGACCTGCGAGCCTTCATCTCAAACAACCAGAACGACTCGGCGACCTTTACAGCGTCCTACAAACTGGCTCTGGTATTCGGGAAGATGATCCGAAAGTCTTCCCCCGAAGCCTACCTGAAGATGAACAGAATGGGTTTTCCGTTCATCTCATTTTGCATCGACACGATTGACAGCCTGTACGCAGAGTTCTTCAACACGCACATGCTGGCCAAGTACTGGAACACAGTTTTCTTCGAAGGCAGCCACAGAGTCAAGCGACGATCGCAACAGATGCTGCTGCTGACCATCCTCTCGCTCATCCAGAGCTGCAAAACGCGCATCCTGCACAGCCACTCGCCACAGGAAGTTATCTGGCACCTGCGCTCGCAAGGCCTGCTCAACTTCCAAAGCACAGAGTTCATCCACGACATCTTCTACCTGCGCGATAAGTTCCTGGTGCTGCCCGAAAGCGCAGGCACGACCGAGGAAATCGCGTCGGAGCTGATGGGCATCGTCAGCGGCGAGGAACAACGTATCGAGCACATCTTCAAGGCAATAAAGGCCAAGCTGCAGAAGAAATTGGAGACAGTCTCGCTGGCAAACAAGGCTTTCCTGCGACTCATGCGGAACCACTACATCGTTTTCCTGAACAAAAACGACGAGCTCCACCAGCACAGACAGGAGACTGCAGTCGCGCACTTCAAGCAGTTCTTCAACTGCTGGGTCGTAGAACCGATAGACGCCAACCCGCAGCTGCCAACCCAGCAGCCAGCCCAGCAGCCTACCCAGTCGAAAGACACGGTAAGACAGTCACAGGTGCTCAACCTGCACAACGAGGTTGAACTGCCGACTGCTTTTGGAGGCGCAACGCAGCAGACCCGGACGAGGACCGATATCAAGCGACTCGCAGGCGTGCCTGCCATCAAATCCGTCACTTTTGGAATTGTTCACTGCGAGCTCGGAGGATTCCTGCCTCGCGAAACCTGCGTGCAGCTGGTCTCCAGCTTCTCCGTGGAAGAGTACTTGCTGAAACCTGGAGACCAGAGCTGGCACCGCAACTACGAGTTCGACGCGAAGCTCGTCCGCGTGCCGCAAGAAGCCTGGATCGAACTCCAGTTTGAATCGCGAGACCGAGCCAAAAAGACAGTGCGCTTCAGCAAACGCGTCTACGTTGATAGCGTCCGACTCAACCGTGAGCAGTACTTCTCCATAAAGCTCGCATCCGTCTGGCTGGTCTACAGCTTTAAGGTCAGTACAGAAAAGCCGGAGGCATTTTTCCGAGAGAAAATCGAGTCAACGGTAAGCTTCGAGAACGACGAGATCTACCAGATGTCGGAAGAGGCTGAAGAACTGGCGAACGAGTTGAAGATCGAGTCAGAGCTTCCTTACCGCGAAGAGCTGCTGAACAGCATCTTTTCCGACAGCGACTCAAAGCTGCTACAGGAGATTTTCCGCCACGCGCTGAAGCTGCCGGAACTGCACTTGGGCAGCTCTTGGGAGGATTTCCGGACTCGGTGTCTGTCGACAGGCTTGCTGGGCAAGGAGAAGCCAACTTTGTTCGAGTTGATGGTGCGTTTCGTGTTGTTCGCGCCAGCAGACAACCGGTCTGTGTTCCGGCTGCTGTTCGGTTTGCTCACGAAGCTGGACCTGAACCGGAACAACTACCGAGTGAAGCGATCGCACGTGGAGTTCTTGGTGTGGTTCGTGCTGCATTCGGCGCAGGTGTTCGTGCCGCTGTCCGAGGTGGTCTCGCTGGTCGCGCACGGCCTGCACGGGTCAGACGCCTACTTCGCCTCGGTCTCGCTCGTGCAGCAGGAAGAAACCGAGTTCGTCACGCACGACCTGACCGGCCGCTTCAACGACTGGCTGGCGGCTTCGCGCAGACGCACTGGGGTCGCACAGGTGCAGCTCGGCAGCAAAGGCAGCCTGGACAAGCTGCAGACTGCGGTCGAGCTTTGGGGCGTGCCCAAACAGCGACTCGCGAACCCGACGCGCCAGGCCACGCGCCTGCCGCTGCCGAAGCGGAACAGACTCAAGGCCTGCATGAACTGCCACGGGAAGCTGCGGACCGTCGAGCTGGTCTTCGACGACCGCTACAGGCTGGTCCACGACCCGCCGCTCGCAGACGGCCAGTCGCAAGGCAGCCACGTGCTCGTGCTCGGCGACTCCGAAGAAAGCCTCTGCTTCGAGCAGTTCGTCGAGCTGCTCAGCAAAATCCAGGTGCTCGATGCGGCGTTCAGCAAACTCACCTGTCTCGGAGGAGACCGGTCAGCGCTCAGCATCTGGAAAAATCTAGACCTCTATGCCGCAGATGATTACTTCAAGAAGCTCAGGGTCACCGTCAAGCACCAGGCCATTTTCGAGGGCCCAGACGGCAGCAGCCGTGCGATCGACCTGGGCACTGCAGTGCTGAGTTCATCGCAGGGACAGCCTCCTCGAGTTCCTCTGGACTCAGGCAAGCTTGCGCAGCTGGTCCGACTCCGACAGCAGCTGACGTACTCCGAAGCAGGCCTGTACATCGGAGGCTCGGCCGCGACCCGCCTGCTGGACCCGGACGTGTCTGTGCGCAGCCTGCTGTCTCTGAGTCGCGCAGCCCTGGTGCGTGCGCTTCTGGACCGCTTCGACGAGCGCAAAGCCTTGCTGGACTGCCACCAAGAAAGCCTGCAGCTGCTGGCCGCAGAAGCCGAGCCAGCCTCCGTGCAGCTGCAGGGTCGCGAGCTGCAGCTGGCCTACCTCGACGCGAACCTCGGCGACCTCGCGCTCGCCCTCAAGGCCAACTCGGTCGACCTGAACCTCACCTGCACGCACAGACCCACAGCCGACTTCCAGGTCTTCAGCTGCTTCGCCAAAGACGCACACAGGCTTGGAGGCGTCCTCGCGTTCGACAATCCGCTCGTGCCCTGCCACCTCGTCCAGAAACTCGCCAGGCAAGCCAAAGTCGTCTTCGAAGGAGAGTCCGGTAAGATTCGTTCACGCAGAAGTGAGAATCGTGCCGATCGATGACTTCTTGGAAGGGTAGGAAGTGGAAGACTGGAGTAAGTAATTGACTGGAGATCTTGGTCGTGTGCTGTGGTTATTGAGGTGGTTGGTGTGGTTGATGTGGTTGGTGTGGATAGTTCTTGGTGGTCAACAGTCAGGTGATTGGTGTGGATAGTTCTTGGTTGTCAACAGCCAGGTGATTGGTGTGGATAGTGGTTGATGATCAGGTGATTGTAAATCAAGGGTTGAGTGATCTGGTTGGTGTGGATTGTGGTTGGTGATTTATTTGTTAAGTGATCCAATCGTTACTTGTTTAGAGGTTGGTGTGGTATGTGGTTGGTGATCAACAGATAGGTGATCGAATGGTTTTTTGAGCTGTGGAGAGGATGGGATTCTTGGTTTAGGAGGAGTCTAATCTTGCGGTTTGTTGCAATCTGTTTGATGGTTGTCTGCTAATCTGGAGATTTGGAGCAGGAATAATACTTAAGGTTCGCAGGAAAGAGAAGGATGGCTGTGGTTTCAATCAGAGTGAGATCGAGGATTCTCTTAAAGCCTGAGATTGGCTACAGTCTAAATCGAACTTCCCGATAATCCGATAGTCGAGGTTTCTGTCTGTATTCTCGGCCAAAACGACTTGCCCGCCTGATGTTTTAATGGCTGAATGAGCTTGCTGAGTATTTCCGAAGGCCTTTCTTAGCACGGTTTGATATTCCCAGTCGGCCATGATCGCACTTAGATACACCAATTGCCTACTATGAGCTTACCCAAAAAGGCAACGCCTTTACCGACCTCAGAAACGCAGGCGAGGTTTTCTCAGACGCTAGGCCGTTTGCCAGACCTGTGGCCTGCACCGGTCAGCCGCCGGCCAGTTGGAGACCGCTGAAGAATCCATTATCCTCAGTCGTTCGTTCCCACTGCTCATCTGGCACTTTTCTGCCAGCCCACAGTTTTCTTGACGAGCTGCAAGTTTCTCATCAACCCTCTTGCTTGAATTGAGCAAATCCGTCTCAGTCTTCAGCAAGCCTGAGAAGCAAGCCAATCGGCTCCAAAACATCCAGCCTGACCTTTCCCGTCTCTGGTCCTCGGCAAACAGAGCGCATCTTCGAGTCTGCCTCTGATGGCTACTTCTGGTGAGACAGCATCCCTTGGCATCTCCCAGTCTCTCACTTTTCCGGTCAACAGAAGCCTGGGACTTTTTAGAGATGTTTGGCATTCCAGGCGACCCAGTCTCTCCAGTCCTGCGCTTCTGATCTTGAAGCCTGTCCCCATCACCGTTTCTCATCCCCAGCTTTCGTCGCTCCCAAAGACTCCAGTCCTGGTCCACAATCTTTAAGTCTCTGATGAGCTTTCTAGCGTCGCTGAACAGCCATCACCACAACGACTCAAATAACCATCACAAATGACCGCTCCTTGAGCAACTCACCCAAACCTTCATCATCAACCCATTCCATCACCACCAGTCCTCATCAAGAGTGGACTCACTCCTTATCACCAGCCAAGTTACCAGTCCTTCTCAACCTTAACCAGTCCTCACAATGCCTCAAAAATCTCAACAGTCCTCTGCGATCATCACCAATCCTTTGTTATCATCATCACATGTCCTCACCAGTCTCACCATGCCTCATCTCCAGTCCACTCATCCCAAATCTTCCATCCACTCCTCATCACCTTGTCACCGACCCTCCTTCCCATCCACCTTTCCACTTTGCTCAACCCACCTCAAATCGCTTCACCATCAGCGATCAGAGCCTCTAATTAAGCAAGGAGGCCAGAATTTAATAATGCGTTCCTGCAGCAGCGACGCGTCGCGTATGCGCCTTGCGACGGTCGCCTCGCAGCACCGAGCGCGTTTCTTCTTCACCTCTGCGTGACACGTGTGCATTCAAACAGAAAGAAAAGAGTATTCGAATGACCTCGGTTCGGTAGTCGCTAAACTTGAAAGATACAAACTTGCAAATGCGGTAGTTTAGCTTTGGGTCGGTGCGCACTTGCAGGATTCAGCTGTTCAGCAGTGGTTGTGGAGTTTGTTTAGGCAGTCCAGTGGTGGTGTGGGGTTTGGGGTTTGGGGTTTGGGGTTTGGGGTTTGGGGT
>JFJP01039386.1_pt1 | contig 13630 bp, 12 predicted proteins | sample 431651 | NCBI WGS metagenome assembly JFJP01 (sample SAMN02602958, study PRJNA72255) | Microbial mat metagenome, whole genome shotgun sequencing project. | biome: fresh water; feature: sink hole; material: water; isolation source: purple microbial (photo- and chemosynthetic) mats found in...
TCATAAAAGTAGTGCCGGATAAAAAAAAGAATAACTTTGCACTTCGAATTATTAAAATAATTATCAATTAACACTTTAATTAATGAACAGAAAGCTTATTCTTTTCTTATTTGTGATCATCTTGTTTGCCGGTTGTAAAAACAATTCGGTTCAAATTTCCGGGACACTCTCAAACCCTGTAAAAGGTGCATATGTTTTCCTTGATGAGCTGAAAGCAAATAATCTCACAACTGTTGATTCAGTAGTGATTTCAGATAAAGGTAATTTTGATTTTAAAGTAGATATTAAAAACCCTGCATTCTACCTGGTAAAAATTAGTGATGAGAACTTTTTGACCATGCTTATTGAACCCGGTGAAAAAGTTAGTCTTGAAGCAAAATATGACTCATTAAATTTTCCTGTGAAAGTAACTGGTTCAAAGGGTACTGAATTAATGGCTGAGTACAATTCAACCCTAAGAAAGACAATAAATAAACTGACCGGGCTCAATAACATTTATATGCAGAACGCTGAAAATCCACAGCTTCCTAAAATTATTGAATCACTCGATAGTCTTGCAAAAATATACCTGACAGATATTAATGTTTATACCAAAAATTATATCGACCAGAATATTTCATCACTGGTTTGCCTTGTTGCCCTCTATCAGCAGGTAGCACCTAATGTTTACGTGCTTAATCCATCTGAGGATATGAAGTATTTTATAAAAGTCGACTCGTCACTTAATAGCATGTATCCTGAGTATGAGCCAGTTGTTATGTTGCACTCTCAGGTTAAAGAGTTCATAGCCGGAATGCCTTCGAATACCCAAATTGCACCTGTCACTGGTGGCGGAGCAGAAGCTCCTGAGATCTCGCTCCCGACACCAAACGGCGATACTATTAAACTTTCTTCAACAAGAGGGTCAGTAGTCCTTCTTGATTTCTGGGCTGCATGGTGCGGCCCTTGCAGAATGGAGAATCCTAATCTTGTTTAGGCTTACGACCTCTATCATAAAAATGGATTCGAGATATATCAGGTATCGCTCGACAAAACGAAAGAGGCATGGATGAAAGGGATAAAAGATGATAAGCTTGAAAGATGGATACATGTCAGCGATATTCAATACTGGAACTCTGTTGTTGTTCCTCTTTATAAAATTGAATCAATTCCGTCAAATCTCCTTCTTGATAAAGATGGCAAAATAATAGCATCAAATCTCAGAGGTGAGAAATTGCAGGAAAAACTTGCAGAAATCTTCAGGTAGTAGTATTTGTAAGCAGATAAAACGGTAAAACTAAATTTAATGAAAAGGATTCTTTTTCTTATTTCCCTGATTATTATTTTTTCGGCTTGTCAGCGCAGCTCAAAATTCTCTGTAACAGGAGTTATCAGAGGGGAAACAAAAAAGCAAATATATCTAAACAGGCTGGAGGTCGACAAACTGATCTTTATCGATTCTGCAAAGGTAAACAGTAAAGGAGAATTCAGGTTCAGGGTTAAAGCAGCAGATGCTGATTTTTACCAGATAGGCTTTTCTGAATCTGACTTTATTACAATTCTGGCAGAACCCGGTGAAAAAATAGAGCTTCAGTTTGAAGGGGGAAATCTGTTTGAAAAATACACTGTTACCGGATCGGCAGGATCGGAGAAACTTCAGCTTCTCGACAATGCTCTTGCAGATACAAAGAGAAAACTTGACTCACTTAGTACTGTTTATAAAAACGCATCCAAAGAGCCGGGATTTGATGTTAACGGACCTCTGCTTGAAGAACAGTACAATAAACTGTTAAGGGATCAGAGGATGAAAAATATTGATTTTATCATAAAAAACACGGGGTCCCTTGCATCAATTAAAGCTGTATACCAGAGGTTTAGTCCTGATGCTTACGTACTGTATGATCCAAAAGATCTGCAGTTTATGAAAATCGTAACCGATTCTCTTTCATTACATTATCCTAACTCCAAACATGTTCAGGCCCTGGCAAGGGATTTTTCCAAGGAGATGAATAATATGTATGCCAGTAAGTTGGAACAGATTGCCAAAGATCTGCCCCCTACTAAGCTTGATCCGGATCTTAAAGATGTTAATGGCAGAAGAATCGCTCTCTCTTCTCTGAGAGGTAAATATGTATTATTAACATTCTGGTCAATCAGATCGCAGGAGTGTGTAAACGAAAACCTGCAGCTTAAACAGTATTATCAGCTTTATAAAAATAAAGGTTTTGAGATCTATCAGATAAACATTGACGAAGATGAAAAAGCCTGGAAATCTGCAGTAAAATTTGATGAATTGCCCTGGATCAGCACCCGGGAAGATGATCCCTCAAACCCGGAAAATGCTTTGATTTTCAATGTTAAAGCTGTACCAACAAACTATCTTTTTGACAAAGAGGGAAAAATAATCGGAACAAACCTGCACGGTAAATCACTGCAAATAAGACTTGATCAGTTGTTAAATTAATAACAGAATGGTTGGCCGATAACGGAAAAATATACTTTGCCTCAGACTTTCATTTGGGATTACCTGCCGGAGCACCCCCGATAGAGAGAGAAAAACGGGTTGTTAAATGGCTGAATTCAATCATTCCTGATGCAAAAGAGATCTACCTTCTTGGTGATATTTTTGACTTCTGGTGGGAATATAAACGGGTAGTCCCCAAGGGATTTACAAGATTCCTGGGTACAATTTCTTCTATAACTGATTCAGGCATCCCGGTTCATTTTTTTACGGGGAATCATGATATGTGGGTTGGTGATTACCTTGTAAATGAATGCGGTTTAATTATTCACACTTCCCCTGTTACGAAAACATTTGATGGCACGAAAATCCACCTTGCTCATGGTGAAGGTCTCGGGACCATGGATCAGGGATATAAAATCCTGCTTTCTATCTTTCGTAATAAGCCACTCAGGGCAATGTACTCTGCTCTTCATCCTTCTATAGGGATGGGGATCGGGCATAGTTGGTCTCTTAGCTCCAGATTGGGAAAAGGAATTACAAAGGAGTTTCTTGGTGAAGACAAAGAGGATCTGATAAGGTATGCAAAAAGTATTCTGCTGACTGAGAAAGTTGATTATTTCATATTCGGTCACAGACATCTGGCCATGAGCTATAAGATGAAGGATGGAGTAGAAATTATCTTCCTTGGTGATTGGATTGGAAATGGCAGTTACGCAGAATGGGCTAACAATAAGCTAAGCTTCAGGACTATCGGTTAATCTGTCCGGTCTTCAACCTTTACAGTCAGGGTATAATAAGAGTAGGTGTCGTTTAATTTCTCAAACTGATAAACCAGTTTACTTCCCGATTTTCGCGCCATATCAATAAGTCCCATATTACCAGTGCTATCAGTACTAATTGTCTGACCTGAGAGTGATTTTCTGAACAGTTCTTTCAGACCAATCTTATCGTATTTATTAATAGTATCCAGCTTCTCTTTAAGGTGTTCAACTTTATCATTAAGGATCAGATTGCCTGTAGTAAGTGAGAATTCCTTATCAATAAGCCTGATCATTGCTACGGGCATCCCAAACTCTTCTTCCGGTTCCCTTCCGGGACTATACTTGGCTACATTTTCGAGTATTTCAACAAGAATGCTGAACACTCTTTTCTTAAGATTTGCCTCAACTTCTTCTTCCGCAAGTTTGGTTTCAGTAAATGAAAGTACCTCTTTTCCAACATCAGGTGATATGTGTCCCGACCAGATGAGATAGACACTATTATCGGCCATCAGTCTTTCAAGCTGTGCAACTGATTTACCATGAAATTGTTTTTCGTTATTTCCGAAATGTGATCCAATACCACCTGAATCGACTGTTTTGCTCAGGATAAAATATGAGTAATCCTTGTCGAGCTCAACAAAGTCGTAATCAAGTTTATTACCAGTTTTTTTCGCCATTTCAATCAGGCCCAGACCCGCACCTCCTTTACTGCTGAATTCAGAAGAACTAAGCATTTGCCTGTAAACGTTCCTTATCTCTTTCGTTTCCAGACTATTGATCTCATCGAGTCTTAACCTGAGATCCTTTATGGCTGTTGTCGGCAGAACATTTCCGGTTGTGACCGTATATCCATTTCCTGATTTTGAATAGACCACCAGAGACATATCTGCATGCTGGTTTTGCGTGCTGTGCCTTGATACATTCTGAAGACTCTCAAGAACAAACATAAAAAGGCGTTTTCTGCCCACAAATCCAAATTCTGAATTCTCCATCTCTTTCTCAAGTAGCATAAGGAGAGGCACAGAGTTTTCAGTTGTCACAACGCCCCTGTATACAAACATAAGGCGTTCTTTCATCATTTTGTCTCGAATACGGCGGGTCAGATCCATGCAAAGAAGATCAGATATTTAAGAGAAGATAAAATTAGTATAATTTGATTATTTTACCAACAAATATCAGGATAATCGGATACCTTCAACCTCGCTCCTGCATTTATTGCACAGGCTTACACTTTTCAGGTCAATATCCTCCACGTATGTACTCGACCTCATAACACAGGTAGGCACGTGGCAGTGAATTAATCCCAATGTATGGCCCAGTTCGTGGATTATCTCTTTCCTGAACCTGTCGGCAGCAAGCTTATCGTCGGCGCCCATACCATAACGCTCATTGCTAAGCCTGTATAGCGAAGCAATGCCTGTACGGCCTGAGAGAAATGCCTGTCCGAAAATATATGTAAGGATTGGAATATAAAGATCAACATTAAATAATCCAATAGTTTTGCATGAATCAGCAGCATACATAGAATCAACCTCCTTAAGTAACTTGTTGCCATTGTACTGGCGACGTCCGGGATCGTAATATTCAGTGATATCAATATGGCCCTCCTTAATAATAACGGGGTAGAGCAGTTCATGATTCACTGAAGCGGCAATATTCTCAAGAAGACTTTCCTCGAAATAGCCGAACGAGATCAATGTTATATTTTGCAGATCCATTTAAAAAATCTGAATATCGGCTATTATTATTCCAAAGGTTTTAATCCGTATTTGCTGATTTTATTATAGAGTGTTACACGGTCGACCTTCAAGGCTTTGGCTGCACGGGATATGTTCCAGCTGTACTTATTGAGTATCTGAAAAATATGTGTCTTTTCAAGTTCATCAAGACTCTCGACCGAAGTAGTTATCATAGTTTTTTCAAGAGGGAGATCTTTCAAAGTGATTTTCTTGCCATTACCTACAACAATTGCACGCTCTATCATATTTTCAAGCTCTCTGACATTCCCTGGAAAATTAAATTCTTCCAGACGCTTTAATGCGGAGGAGTCAATAATTAATGGAGGCCTGTTCATTGACAGGCAATATTTTCTGATAAAATAATCAACAAGCAAAGGAATATCTTCGATACGCTCACGCAAAGGAGGCACGAAAATATTGACCACATTAAGACGATAGAAAAGATCTTCCCTGAATAGTCCTTTTTCTACCATGCTTTTCAGATCTCTGTTTGTTGCACAAATAACTCTGAAATCTGATGAGATCTCTTTATTGCCCCCTACCCTGGTAAATTTCTTTGTTTCAAGAACACGAAGCAGGTCTATCTGCATCTTCATCGAGATAGTTGCTATTTCATCGAGAAAAATTGTTCCGTTATCAGCCATCTCAAACCTGCCTTTGCGGTTATACATGGCGCCTGTAAAAGCTCCTTTCTCATGTCCGAACAATTCACTCTCAAGAAGGCTCTCCGTTAGTGCACCGCAGTGAACACTAACGAGAGGAAAGAATTTTCGTGAAGAATTTGAGTGTATAGCCTTGGCTACCAATTCCTTGCCAGTTCCGCTCTCTCCTGTGATTACAACTGAAGAATTTGATTGTGCAACGTTTTCAATATCCTTGAGAACCCTCCTCATGGGCTCACTTTCACCAATAAGGTCTTCAACATTCTCAAGCGAAAGTACCTTTGTGCGAAGGGTCTCATTCTCATCAGTCAGTGAAATTTGTTTCGAAGCATTCCTAATCAGATGAGAGAGATCATCAGGATCAAAAGGTTTGGTTACATAATCAAATGCCCCGTCCTTGAGCGCCTGCACTGCGGTATCAACAGTAGCAAAAGCAGTCATTACAATAACAATAGAATCTGATTTCAGAATCTTTATCCTTCTGAGCATTTCAAGTCCGTCCATTCCCGGCATCTTGATATCAGCAAGGATAATATCAAAACTTTCAGATTCAAGTATCAGCAGGGCTTTATTGGCATTTTCCGCCACAGCCACATGGTACCCGTCTTCTATGAACCAGTTGAATAATGAGTCTCTTACAGATTCTTCATCATCAACAATTAATATCGAGATCTTTTTTGCCATTGTTAATTCTTCTTAAGTCCTTATTACAGGTATTGTTATGGATATTGTTGTTCCCCTGGCAAGTTCCGACTTTACCTCAATCCTGCCATTATGGCTCTTCACAATGCCATGTACAATTGCGAGGCCTAATCCTATCCCGGAAGTGTCCTGCTTTGTAGAAAAGAACGGTTCAAATATGTGCGAAATATCATCTTCCGGAATGCCTATTCCATTATCAGAAATATCAATTTTAATTGAATCAGCATCAGGGTTACTTGTTGAAATTATTATCTCTCCATTTTCAAGAACAGCCTCTGAGGCATTAACAAGTATGGCAACACATGCCTGTTTTATCTGGTTGGGACTACAAAATATAAGATCAGACTTTGCTGTGAAATTTGTAAGAAAGTTAATATTTGCGATCTTAATCGGATGAGTCATTAATTCATAGGTCTCCTGTAAAATTTTATGCAGGTGTTTGGATTCAAAATCTTCTTGCTCTTTCCTTGAAAAATCGAGCAACCCCTTTACTATTTCCCCGCAGCGTTTTGTCTCATTCTCAATCAGTTTTAGATGCTTTAACATTGACTCTCTTTTTGAAGCATAGAGCTCCGGATCGCTTAGCTGCTTATATATAAGCTTTGTATACACCAGAATGCCGGAAAGCGGATTGTTAATCTCATGAGCTACTGAGGATGATAACTTGCCAAGCGAGGCAATCCGCTCAATGTGTATCAACTCATTCTGGGCTGCACCAAGTTCTTCTGATTTCTTCTGTACCTTATACTCAAGCTGCTGCGACCAGTTCTGCAACTCTTCAGTAGCTGACTGCAGATTATCAAGCATATTATTAAATGCCAGGGAAACCATTCGCATATCGTCGAGCTGGTTTGGTTTTATCTCAAGCCTGGTATTCTTGTTCCCATTGGAAACAGCAACACTGGCTCTGATAATCTCATTCAAAGGATCTTTAATATTCTTCCTTGTAAATAATATCAATGATATAACCAGAAGAATAGTAATAATTGTTGCCAGCAAATAAAACTTTTCAGATGATCTGGCCACTGCTTCATCAAGGTCGGAAAGGGGAAGTTTAATAATTAATGAACCCAATACCTCTTCGCTCTCCGGATGAGCATGACATGATGCTGTATAACAGGACTTTTCATTCAGAATAGGCGACCTGATCAAAAGATGCCGCTGGCTGTTATCATTTTTATTCATACTGCATTCACTGTCAAGATCAATTATTCTGTAAGATTTTTCCGTCCGGGGAAACATCGACTTAATATCGGTATGACAAATCTTGCAGTTCGGATTTGTGTGTGTAGCAGTATCAGATGAGAATGAAGAATACACGAGACTGTCTTTTGCATCGTACATATTCACATCGTCAATCCCCGACATAGTGTTAATTATGTCGAGTGTACTCTGAAGTGTGCTTTTATCATTCTCAAGCATAGAATGATATAAAGACCCCTCAACAATAGAGCCAACGTTATTGCCGTTCTGACGTATAACAGTATTGAGATTCTGTTCGTAAACTGATCTGAAGATTATACCAAAAGAAACAAATAGTACAACAGAGGATACAGTTATGATATACACTACCCTGCTGTATATTGAAGAACGAAATTTAAGATACTTAAAAAGTATTGATTTTATCTTTTTCTCAGTGGGTGTTCTATTATCCGACAGACCCATTTTCAGGCTTTGATTAGTTCATATTTCCAAAGGTCTAATTTAAAAAAGATTTTTGGAAATCCTGCCAAACTGCATCAGGTAGTTCTGAAAGTGGTTTGTCGCATAATTCTCCACCATCCTGCAATATCACCATTGATGTTTCAGGGTTATATTTTTTCATTGATTCTGCCATGAAATCCCTGAATCTTAACAGTTCATTTTTAGACCAGGATACTGCCTCGTCAGCCAGAAGGTAAGAACTGGTTTCTTTTATCCAATTATTTGGTTTGATAGCATATATCCAACCGTCTCCATATGGATCTTCGTTCACAGTACCAGGATTTTCTCCCGGCAGTGAATTTTGAGAGACAATTTCACCTGATAACGGAGATGCTATCTTAAGTGATTTACCATTCTGAATGACCTCAGCCATTATTTCTCCTTTTTGAATAGTGTCGCCGGGAGCTTTTAGATTTTTGATTCTTACTTCACCGGTTATATGAAGCAGGAAATCGTCAAGACCTACAAGTGCATTTCCCGATTTTTGAAGATGCGCCCAGGTATGGCTTCTGCTATAAAAGAGTCCCCGGGGGATCCTGAGAATATTTGCAGTAAGGATTCCTAAGGCCCTGTTTATATGAACTTTTACTTCTGATTGTTTATTTATAATCATCCAGAAAGGGATTATCAGGATAAGAAAGGCGATTATTATCAGGTATTCAATCCCTTTTGTCTCAAAAATGTTATTGTAGCTGAATCCGTCCATTGTTGTAAGTTTTATGTATGCGAATAATTGAATGCGAATAACTGTTTATATTACTTTTTATCATTTACCCATGATGGTGATTCTCTCAAAACAGGCATACGGTTAACTACCCACCTGAAGATCCATATTTCGGTAAAAATTACTGCAAGAGTCACAACCAGCTCCATCCAGGTTGGAATATAACGAATAGCTGCGTCCCACTTAAAACCTATTACTGTAACATTTAGCCTGTTGATAATAACTCCCAGCATAGTAAGTATTGCGGCTACTTTTATCAGATTGATACTTTTGTGCCGGTAACTATATATGAAAAGTATCATAGGCAGTAGGACAAATCCCAACATCTCAACGAGGTACCAGTATCCCATCGGCGTGGTTAACAGATCCCAGTGCTTACCATGCACAAAAACAAGAATTTGAAGGAAAAAATAAGCGAACATTGCAACAGCGCAAATCTTTGATAATCCTATTAATATGCTGTTATGGGATCTGTGGTTATGTTCACTTATCTGACCGGAAAAAACCTTGTGACTGATTGAGCCTTCGAATATTACCATTGAGAGACCGGCAAAGATACTTGAGACAAAAAACATAACCGGAATAAATTCATTATACCAGAGCGGATGGATCTTATCTTTAGCCATCAGGTACAGGGCTCCCAGACCAGATTGGTGAAGAGTTGAAAGAGTGATGCCGAAAATGACAGCTGCTACAGTCATCCCTGAGAGAATTTTTCGTGCTTTCTTAGCTCCCAGCCATTCCGCAACAGCAGGAGAGAACTCAATAAGCTGGGCAATCATATAGAGCAGGAAGTGCCAGGCTACAAGGAATAAAACAGAACTGGTGCCGAAACTGTTGCCAATTATCGGATTTATTACATTCCATGGCCTTCCCAGATCCAGAAGCAGCGCTCCTGCATAGAATACATATGCCAGAAATCCGTTTAACACTGTGATCCTGACAATTGAATGGTATTTCTGCATGTTAAGAATATATACCATGAATGTCAGGACATAAGCTCCTCCGGCAAATGCGACTCCGGTTACAACATCAAATCCTATCCACAAACCCCAGGGCACCTCTTGTGTCAGGTTTGTAACAGAGCCCAGTCCTTTCCAGAACCGGATTACAATCAACACCAGTCCCAAAATCATTATTGGGATGGAAATTATATTGAAAGGTGTGAGGAAACTTCCTTTGGGTTTCATTTCGCCTGCCAGGAATTTCCAGATTGATTTCCCATCATTGTCTTTTGCTATGGTGTAGTTCATACTATTCATTCTCATCAGATTTGAGGTGATTATTTTTCGTTGATTCACGTATTCCAAGCAATATAGCCGGCCACAGAACAAATATTGTTGGGACACTGTAAAGAAATCCTTTTGACAGCGACGGATAAGATTCTTTCTGAAGTGCAGTATTCAAACCCAGTTCCTCAAAAGGTACTGCTGCGAGATACAGGAATCCTGTTCCTCCTGCCTCATGTTCACCGTAAATATGATCAACGTACTGATCGGGATTCTCAACTATTCTCTTCCTGGCCTCCTTAATCAGGTCACGTCTTTTTCCGTATATCAATGCTTCAGCAGGACAATTCTCAACACATGCAGGAAGCTTCCCCTCCTTTGTTCTGTCGAAACACATATTACATTTTTCAATTTTGGGATTTGCGCTATGATATTCAAACTTCGGAACGTCAAACGGACAGGAGACCATGCAATAACGGCAACCCATGCATTTATCTCCTCTCCAGATTACTGCACCTTCGGGTGTCTTGTACATCGCCTGCGTAAGGCATGCGGCAGTACAGGCAGGCTCATTGCAGTGCATACATTGCTTTTTCAGGTAAGCTTCACCTTTAGTTGAATTGAAGGCATTTACCACAGTGCGATGCACTTCATCAGTATTTCTGATAACTCCTGTCTCAATAGCGGCAGTTGGAGCAGGCAGACCGTTAGCTTCAGCACAGGCTGATTCGCAGGTCTGACAACCGGCGCATCTGGTTGAGTCGTAAAGAATACCATAAAACTCAATGTCCCCTGCATTTTCCGGTACTGCCCTGGCTTCTTTCCCAAGGGCGAGAGCTGCACCTGCAACTCCCAGTACTTTAAAAAAGTCCTTTCTGTTTATAGACATAACTATAGATGTTTTAAGTTCTTAAAATAATTCATGAAACCACACCTGTCTTGAAGGGTCTATGAATTTTGACTGAAAGTCTTCCCATACTTCAGGTCCGAGATTTGAAAGAGTGTTATCAACAAGTTCTCCTCCATCCTGAAGTATTACCTGTGCGTACATTTTCCTGTCTGTTCCCAGGGCTGCAGCTAAAAAATCCTTCAGTCTGGAGAATTCATTTTTAATATATTCCTTCTGCTTTTCTGCCATGAACAACAGCTGATTCTCCCTGTGCCAGTTTGAAGGTTCCATTCTGTATACCCATCCTTCGTTATAGGGTGAGGTATTTACTTTTGAGCCATCTGTATCCAAAAGAGTGTTTTTCTCCCTGATAATTCCTGAGATGGGAGCATACAGATCCAACTGCTTCCCATTCTGAATTATTGAAAGAATCTGGTCTCCTTTTTTTACTTTATCCCCTTCCTTTTTCATTTTGACCCTTGTGATAGAGCCCGTAATATGCTGAAGGAAATCATCAATTCCGACCTTAACATACCCGTTTTGTTCCATAAATGCCCATGTATGAGTTTTATCAAAAAAGATGCCCCCGGGAACACTTAGTCCATTGGTGTTGAGTACGGGATTAAGAATTGAAGTTGAGCTGGTCCGCACTGCTTTGGCTCTTCTAAAATACCTGATTGCAGAATCGGCTAAAAAGCCTGCAAGCACCAGGCAGAGAGTAAAAATCAGAATTGTTCCAAATACAGATTTATTCTCAGCATCCACGCCTGCAGACACTCTGGCTTCATATAATTTATCAGTAGTGCTTGTCCTTTCGCTTATTAACAGGTCAGAGTACCCGCTTGAATAAAGAAACTGTTGTCCTTCATTAATCACCCATTTCAGGAAGGCTGTTTCAGTTTCGCTTATGGTATGTTTTGAGGAGACTGAATAAATATTACTGAATAGAGCTTTGGGATATTTTCCAATCCAGACCCCCCTTGAGAAATTAGTATAATCGTCATAGATTTTTTCATTGTAATCCATCGTTCCGTTACCGTTCCTGTCAATGGGCATCAGACTAAGATTATCAATCAATGACTGCTTCCGGAAATCAATCACATTAATTATTTTACAGAAGGCAATACCATAAGGGTCTTTCTGCACAGCTGATAATAACTCATTGCTGTTTTCTGTTTTAATTCCGTTAAGATGTAATCCGTTACTGCCTAAAAATTCTGTAATGCCTTCAGATATTGTTAGATCCTCAACAAAATAGAGATTAGCATCTTTATTTTGTGTTCCGTTTAAAAGTGTTCCCCAGTTTCCTGAATCCTTACTCTTTAAAAATAGAAGAAGATTGGCCGGAGAGATGCCCTTTTGAATAATTTCTTCCTTATAAGGGTTCATTGAGTTTATAACCGGAACAATAACATCTCTGCCAACTACCAGTTTTGAAAATGAATCATCTTCGAATTCAGATGATGCTTCACCTGATATAAATCCTATTTGTCCATTTCTGGTCAGGTTCTCTGCTATTCCTTCAGCATTAACAGTTAAAACACTGATTTTTGCTCCGGCATTAATTTTATTGTACTCATCTGCCCATTTTAATGAGAGATTATACAAATCGGGGGTACTGAATACCCTTATGGAGTCAGTTGAAACCGTTCCGGCCTCATTAACTGCTGAGTTTTCAGCTGCATAGCTGTAACTCACCATAATTAAGCTGATTAATGCGATAATTGCTCTTTTCATTGTCTTTGCTATTTGCTGATTTTTAAAATATCCCGTTTTAAGGATTAACTTTTTCATAACTTAAAAACGGGGGATTCAACAATGATGCCAATTAATTTTTAGCCTGCTATATAACTGTTATCCTGACACTTAAACATGATATCCGGTTAAGGACAATAATCAATAAGTGTTGAGTTATTATACAGTGTATATTTTTTATCTTCTTATTAGCCTAATTAACAAGGGGCATGAAACAAGTGTATATTTATTCAACACCTGATGAATATTACAACACTTATTGTAATTTTATATGATATTTTGGAATAATTCCTGAAATATTTTCTGAAATTTATTCTTTGAGGCTTAACTTTTTTATGCCACGCAGGGGCAAAATATGAATAACCCTTGGTGCAACCGGGGGTATAGTGGCACGCACCCGCTATCAGGTCTGAAGGAGCTGAATATAAAAACATTAAACCCTTTCAGGGTTTGAAATCATGTGAAGTCTTCTACCTCCGGTTGCACCGGAGGTTATTTATATTGGGCTCTTTCATCCGGATACATCCTTTATTACACCGCGATATTTATTACCACAAGTAAGTATGCCTTTAAATATTACAAGGATTTTAGGTTAAAAGGAGTAAAAAAAGAAAGCCTTTGCTCATTTTCAGAGCAAAGGCTTCAAACTATTAAGTAGTCTTTATGTTATCTTATTTCTTGGCAGCAGGATTCGGATGAGTGATCTTTGCAACAAATGTATCGTAATTAAATTCCTTATGGAAAGGATTCTCTTTATTATGGCATTTCACACATACTTCTTTTGTAGGAAGTATCAATCCCATTTTCATTGACTGCTCTCTGCTTTTCATTACAGCGGGAGATTTATAAGCACTGCCTGGTCCGTGACATGATTCGCAGCCAACACCTTCAGCCTGGGTTATGGTGCCTCTCATTTTAGGATCCACTGTATCGAAAGTAGTATGACACTTCAGACATTTAGCATCTTTTGTAGGATCAGCGATGCCATTTTTCTTGGCATAATCAAGTGAAGCCTGACTGCT
>JFJP01005722.1_pt1 | contig 13629 bp, 11 predicted proteins | sample 431651 | NCBI WGS metagenome assembly JFJP01 (sample SAMN02602958, study PRJNA72255) | Microbial mat metagenome, whole genome shotgun sequencing project. | biome: fresh water; feature: sink hole; material: water; isolation source: purple microbial (photo- and chemosynthetic) mats found in...
GGCATTGTCGAGGTGAAACAGCGGCACGTACACATTCTTGACACTGAAGCATTGCAACAAATTGTCAATCCGAAGTAAGTCACAAACCAGTAGTGACCTTGGCCGAGAAAAACCAGATCCGCCAGATAACTCTATTTAGGAATCGGTACAACACCTGTTGCCGCGTGATTTCGCGCTTGAAGCGCCGGAGCCCCACCACCCTGTAGCGAGGCCTGACCTTGTTTTTGGCCTCTTTCGAGAATTTGACGATAGGTCTCGTCGGTAACTATTTCATTTGGACTCGACATAGCAAGATACAAAGTGACAAAGCCGGCCACAACCACAATCGCCGGACCAGAAATAATGAGCCATACATGGCCGAACTGCCACCAAGCTTTGGAGTCTTTCACGGGACTGTCTTTCATTGAAACCTCTTAGTGATAGTGCGCTGAACAAACAAGGATCAACAGCTATTTCGCAAAAAAAATTGGGTGATCCGAGGGACCACCCAATCACATGCGGACCATTTTCAAATTTATGACATTTAACTCAACCTGACAACTGCTCAGGACTTGTTTGACAAGCTCCAGATGTAGGATGTCAATACATGGATCTGTGCTTCTGTCAACTTGGCAGCCTGAGCTGGCATCACATTCGCTTTGCCGTTGTTGATCATTTCAATAATTGCTTTTTCACCAAACCCGTGCAACCAGATGTTGTCGGTCAAGTTAGCAGCACCAACCGCTTGCATTCCCTTGCCGTCCGCACCGTGGCAAGCTGCACACACTGCAAACTTTTCCTTACCCAGCGCAGCACGAGCTGAATCATGCGGGCTACCCGATAAACTCAAAACGTACTGTGCGACATTTTTAACATCGTCAGCAGTGCCCACTGCAGCGGCCATCGGAGGCATATTGCCGACGCGACCCAAATTGAGCGTCTCCTTGATTTTTTCTGGTGTACCCCCGTGCAACCAATCACCATCTGTCAAGTTTGGAAAGCCTTTGTTCCCGTGGGCATCCGATGCATGACACTGTGCACAATTGTTGCTATACAAACGCTCGCCAATGGCCATCGCCTTGACATCTTTGGCGACATCTTCGGGCTTCATACCTGAAAATTTGGCGTAGATAGGCGCCGTTTCTGCATTGCCCTTATCTACCTCAGCCTGGTGCAAGCCCCGAGATGTCCAACCGAACTTGCCAGGATAGCTACCCAAGCCAGGATACAAGGCCAGATAGCCAAAGGCGAAAACAATGGTAATCACGAAAAGATAGCTCCACCACCTTGGTAGCGGATTATTCATCTCCCGCAGGTCGCCATCCCAAACGTGACCCGTGGTGTTATCACTGGCAGTCATGGCTTTGGCTTTACCAGACAAAACCAACAGTACCAAACAGGCGATGATGCTGACAACGACTATGACGGAGACATACATTTCCCAAAAGCCGCTAGTGAAATCACTCATTTTTTTTCCTTATCAGTATGTGAATCAGTCTTGCTTGAAAGGCAGCTGAGCTGCCTCATCAAAAGCGGCTGAATTTTTGCGGGAGTAGGCCCAAACGATTATTCCGATAAAGGTCACCAAGCTCAAAACAGTGACCAAAGAGCGCCCAGCGTTTAAATCAAATTCCATGTTAAACCCTGTTATTTGACGAGAGTGCCCAAGCCTTGGAGGTAGGCCACCATGGCATCCATTTCAGTTTTACCTTTGACTGCCTCAGTTGCACCAGCGATGTCAGCATCCGTGTAGGGAACACCCACTTTGCGCAATGCAGCCATGTGGCTGGGGAGACTTGCCCCGTCAACTGCAGCTGTCATCAACCAAGGATAGGCCGGCATGATCGACTCTGGAACCAAGTCACGAGGATTATTCAAGTGCGTGATTTGCCACTGATCGCTGTATTTACCGCCAATTCGGTGTAGATCTGGACCTGTTCGTTTACTGCCCCATTGAAAGGGATGATCGTAAACAAATTCACCAGCCATCGAGTAGTGGCCATACCGCAGGGTTTCAGCGCGGAAGGGACGAATCATTTGTGAGTGGCAGTTATAGCAACCTTCACGCTGATAAATATCCCGACCCGCCAACTCCAGCGCTGGGTAAGGCTTCAGACCAGCCACAGGCTGAGTGGTAGATTTTTGAAAAAACAAGGGAACAATTTCAAGCAATCCACCAACGGACAGCACGAGCAAAATCAAAACGATCATCAGCCCGTTGTTAGTTTCGATGGAGCTGTGAGAAAAGCCACCACTAGAGTTTGAATTAGACATAGTTATTGGTCCTCAGGCGTGTGCAGGAACTGCGGGGATGTTGACAGTGACCGACCTACCGCTAGTAGCCGTCATGATTGTGTTCCAGAGCATTACAACCATGCCTGTTAAGTACAACAAGCCACCCACCAAGCGAAGAACATAAAACGGATAGCTTGCTTTAACGGACTCAACAAAGGTGTAAGTCAAAGTGCCGTCCGCATTGATGGATCTCCACATCAAACCTTGCATCACGCCGGCAATCCAGAGCGCCGCAATATACAAAACGATACCGATGGTTGCGGTGTAGAAGTGAAATTCAATCGCTCTTACGCTGTGCATTTGTTTCTGACCGAACAGGCGAGGGATCAAATAGTACAAAGAACCCATGGTCACCAAACCGACCCAACCCAAAGCACCAGAGTGCACATGACCAACAGTCCAATCTGTGTAATGAGACAGCGCATTCACAGTTTTGATCGACATCATTGGACCTTCGAAGGTCGACATGCCGTAAAAAGACAGAGACACGATCAAGAAACGCAGAATTGGATCATCACGCAGTTTGTGCCATGCACCAGACAAAGTCATGATGCCATTGATCATGCCACCCCAGCTAGGCGCCAACAGAATCAGAGAGAACACCATACCAACAGACTGCGTCCAATCAGGCAAGGCTGTGAAATGCAGATGGTGAGGACCCGCCCACATATAAGTGAAAATCAGCGCCCAGAAGTGAACAATCGACAAACGATAAGAATAGACCGGACGCTCGGCCTGTTTCGGGATGAAGTAGTACATCATCCCCAGGAAGCCCGCTGTCAGGAAAAATCCAACAGCATTGTGACCATACCACCACTGCACCATGGCATCCTGCACACCTGCGTATGCAGAATACGACTTCATACTATCCAAGCCGACCGGCATCGCAGCGCTGTTAACTAAATGCAGCAGGGCGACAGCCAAAATAAATGCACCGAAAAACCAATTTGCCACGTAAATGTGCTTAACTTTACGGGTACCCACCGTACCAAAAAACACGATCGCATAGGAAACCCAAACCAGCGTAATCAGGATGTCAATAGGCCACTCTAGCTCAGCATACTCTTTAGCTGAGGTGTAACCAAGTGGCAACGACAAGGCTGCAGCAACGATGACCACTTGCCAACCCCAAAAAGTAAACGCAGCCAGCTTTTCGGCGAACAGACGCACCTGACAAGTGCGCTGAACCACGTAATACGATGTCGCAAACAGACCACAACCACCAAATGCGAAAATCACTGCATTGGTGTGCAGCGGACGCAATCGACCGAAGGATAAAAACGAAATACCCAAGTTGAGCTCTGGCCAGGCCAACTGGGCGGCGATGATCACGCCAACCAGCATACCGACCACACCCCAAACAACGGTCATGATGGCAAACTGCCTAACGACTTTGTCGCTATACGTAGTAGCCTGCGAATTTAAAAATGCCATGTTCACCTCTTCTCAGTTTATTCCATCGGATTTTGAACGATCCGACCCACAACCGATTTGACCCAAATCAAATCGTTCCCAAAAATCTTATCAATCCTTAAGAATTCGCGAGCCCTCCTGATCGATGTCGTCGAATTGTCCTCGATGAATCGCCCACCAGACGCCACCGATGATAAAGAAAACTAACACCACGGAAAGTGGCACCAGCAAATAGAGAATATCCATCAGAGCAACCCTTCATCACTTCCTTGGCGAGACAAGCGCAAGGCGTTGAGCACGACCAGCAAAGAGCTGCTGGCCATACCGATACCGGCAAGCCACGCAGGCAACATGCCAAGCACCGCCAGCGGCACACAAACTGAGTTGTAAATGGCCGCCCACCATAGATTTTGCCTGACCACCGCCATGGTCCGCTTTGCCAAACCAATCGCTTGTGCCACATCCATCAGACGACTCCCTGAGACCAAAAAGTCAGCCTGCGCCTGCGCCAACGGAACCGCTTGACCGAAGGCAAAAGAAACATGTGCGCCAGCTAAAACCGGACCATCATTCAGGCCATCCCCGACCACGGCGACCTTGCGACCCCGCAACTGCGCATCACGCAAAAAATCCAGCTTATCCTGCGGCGAGCACTGCCCTTGGACCGCCGAAATACCCACCAAACGAGCCACACGCTGTGCCGCCTCACGGGCATCACCAGACAACAAATGAACATCCAGTCCACTTTCTTTCAATACGGCGACAGTGGCAGTTGCATCCGGACGAACATCTTCTTGAAGCTCAAAAGTGGCCAGCCAATGATCATCGAGGCTTAAGAAAACCAGTGACCCGCTGGTCTCGTCCCGCTCGACTCCGCAATACTCAGCAGAACCCAAGCGCAATTCAGCAGCGCCCTGATCGCGGCCCTCAAGAATAATCTTTGCTTGCAAACCTTGACCTGGCGTTTCAAACACATCCGAAACCACACACTGATCCATCAAGCCAGTTTGACTCGCTGCATGCACCAAAGCTCGGGATGCTGGATGAAGCGAGTGCTGAGCAACCGCGGCCGCCATCGCCAGAGCGTGCTGCGGGTCAATGCCATCACGAACCGAGGTTTCTCCCAGAACCATCGCGTCGCGTGTCAGTGTGCCCGTTTTGTCAAACATGACGGTGTCGATGGCAGCCAGCGCCTCGAAGGCATCCAATCGCCTCACCAAAACGCCCTTTTGGGCCAAGGCTCCCGCAGCAGACAACATGGCCGCAGGCGTTGCCAGCGACAAGGCACAGGGACAAGTCACCACCAAAACAGAAACAGCGACCATCAAAGCCCGCTCGGGGTCGGTGCTCCACCAATACGCACAAGACAAGCCAGCGGCAATCAGCACACCAATTAAAAACGGCTTGGCAATAGTGTCCGCCAGTTTGGCCAAATGCGGCTTGGATGTAGATGCACTTTCCATCAAGCTGACAATCTGGGCAAAACGTGTTTGTTCACCCAATCGCTCAACCCGAACCAACACCGCTGCGCTCAGGTTATGACTGCCTGAAATCACTTCTTCCCCCGTATGCCGCACCACTGGCCGAGATTCTCCGGTCAACAAAGCTTCATCGACTGAAGTCTGTCCTCGCACCACTACGCCATCTGCTGGAAACACTTCGCCAGGCAAGACGCGGATCACGTCTGCCGCCTGCAGCCTTCGGACCGATACACGCTCAAACTGACCATCGGCCTTTTGTCTGGCGATGCTGTCTGGCAATCGATTCATCAAGGCCTCCAGCGCACCGGCGGTGCGGTCACGCAGCCGCAATTCAAACCAGCGACCACCCAGCAGAAAAAAAACAAACATCGTCAGCGAATCAAAATAAACCTCACGGCCAAACACGCCAGCCGGATCAAATGTGCCAGCTGTACTCACTACAAACGTGATGAGCATGCCCAAAGCCACTGGCAAGTCCATGCTGATTCGTCGATGCACGATGTCTCGCCAGGCACTGCTAAAAAATGGACCACATGAAAAAAAGATCACAGGAAGTGTCAGAACCCAGGATGCCCAGCGCAACAGTTGCTCCATTTCCATGGTCAGATCACCGGGCTTGGCGACATACGCTGGGTAGGCGTACATCATTACCTGCATCATGCACAGGCCAGCCACCATCATTCGCCAAAGGGCCTTGCGTGACTCAGCCTGGCGCCGCGCCCGCGCAAAGGCGTCATTTGCCGGAACCGCCCTGTAGCCTGACTCGCGTACCGCTTGCATCCAGCGCGAAGGGGCTACCGAAGAGGACTCCCAGACCACGCGCGCACGCTGACTCCCCGCACTCACCTCTGCAGAAACAACACCAGGCACACTTTTGAGGGCATCTTCAACAGTCAGCGAGCAGGCCGCACAGTACATGCCCTCAATCATCACGTTGGACTCCCAACACCCGTGGCCGGCAGCATCTGGCCGACTGAACGCTGACCACTCCCGCTCATCATCGAGCAATTGCAGCACTTCAAGAGAATCTTCCTGAAGTTGCACCGGAGGTTCGGACACACCAGGGTCTCCAGAATCGGAATGAGCAACAAGAGGACTGGATTGAGACATGGGCCCGAGAGTAACGTTCTGCCAAAACAAAATACCTGATCTAAATCAAGACGCACCCAAAGTATAAAGTTATGCTGAAACTTCAAACTTAAAGGAGAACATCATGTACGAAAAGATACTTGTTGCAACAGACGGCTCCAACCTGTCAAAAAAAGCCATCAGCGCAGCCATTTCACTGGCCGCCTTGACCGGCGCAAGCCTGGTCGCCATCAAGGTTGTTCCCCGTTATCCACAAAGCTACTTTGAGGGAGGACTGGCCCTGCAAGCAGCAGAAGTTGGACGTATTGAAAAGCAATGGGCCGAGGAAGGACAAGCTGTCGTCGACGAGGTCAAAAAAACGGCTGAATTGCAAGGCGTCAAAACCCGAGCCCTCACCATCAAATCAGACATCGTCTCGGACGCCATCATTGCCGCTGCCAAAAAGCACAAATGCGATCTGATCGTGATGGCCTCACATGGCCGCAAAGGCGTTAAGCGATTGCTGTTGGGTAGCGAAACCCAACAAGTCCTGACCCATTCTCACATCCCGGTGCTGGTTCTGAGATAAATCCGGCTCTAGCCCTTAGCTGTCAAGGGAATTTAGCTATTATTTTTGCGAACAGGGTTCACGCATCGTCCGTAAAACGATGCCGAATTTCCAAAACGTCTGCCCATTTGGACAAAAATATCTCGACACACTGCGGGTCAAAGTGAGTGCCTGCGCCAGCCTTGATATGTTCAGTGGCCTGCTCGAGCGACCAGGCTTTTTTGTACGGTCGCTCGGAAGTCAGGGCATCAAAAACATCGGCAACAGCCACAATGCGGCTAAATATGGGTATGGCATCTCCCACCAAGCCTTGCGGATAACCGGACCCATCAAACTTTTCATGATGTCCCAACGCAATATCTGCTCCCGCTTGCAGCACTCTGGATGAGCTGCCTTTGAGAATTTCATAGCCAAAAACCGCGTGCTGTTTCATGAACTCAAACTCTTCCGGCGTCAAACGACCCGGCTTGAGCAAGATATTGTCAGCAATACCTACCTTACCAATGTCATGCATTGGCGCCGCTTCCAAAAGCAGTTCCTGTTCTGCCTTTGGCAAACCCAAACCAGTAGCAATCAATTCAGAGTAATGTGCCATGCGCAAAATGTGTGCGCCGGTTTCCGGGTCACGGTATTCAGCAGCCTTGGACAACCGAATCACCGTCTCACGTTCGCGCTGCACGATCTCAAAAGTAGCCTTACGCACTTCTTCGGCCAACCAAGCCGCCCGATCAGCCAAGGACTTGCGGCTCGCTCCCAACTGAAGCATGTTGTTGGCCCGCGCCATGAATTCAATTTTGTCAACCGGTTTGGTTAAAAAGTCTGTGGCACCGGCATCCAAGGCGCGATAACGCACCTGCTTCTGGTCATTGGCCGTGATCATCAACACCGGAATATCTTCCTTACCCGGTGTGGCCCTGAACTGATGAATGAACTCCATGCCGTTGAGCTCGGGCATCATGTAATCAACGATGACCAGATCTGCATCGTTCTCCTTGGCCCACGCCAAACCCTGCAAAGCATTGGAAAACTTGATGGCTTCGCTGTTGCCCATGCGTTTGATCAACGCCTCGAACAGGATCAAATTGATCTCTGCATCATCAACAATTAACACCCGGTACGTCATAGTGAGTAACTTCTTAAATCAATCCGACAACCACTTGCACACCCTTACAGCAACAATCGATCGCCGGTTTCACTGTATCACTCAGGCGCTCCTGCTTTTCAACGCACCCAACAAATATTCCATCTGAATTCCAAGGGCGGCCACTTTAGCAGCGAGGTCTGCCGCCACCGGATCCAAAGTTCCCTCAGAACACGCTACGGCCAGCCGCTCCAGCTCTGCGGCCATGTTGACCGCGGGACGGGCGCCAAACATGCCCAACGTGCCTTTGAGGGCATGGGCTATGTGCATGATCGCAACAAAGTCACCATCGATCAAGGCAGATGCCATTTTGGTAGCGTCAACAGGCCATTGCGCGGTAAAAATATCACTGATGATGTCGACAATATCTTGATCTGCGCTTCTGATCGCATCCGCATAATCGAACGCGATGTTTCGCCCTGCGTCACCAGAGACCTCGTCTCTCGCCACTTGCTCCAACGCTGCTTCCTGTCCTGAAATCAATCCCTGGGTCACATGCGCCAGCACCCGGTGCAATTCAGCCTTGGCGAGTGGTTTGGAGAGATAGTCATCCATGCCCGCTTCCAGGCAACGCTCCCGATCTGCTGGCATCACATTGGCTGTCATGGCAACAATTGGGGTGCGTGGGCGACGTTCCGTGGCACGAAAACGGCGGGTGGCTTCAAGACCATCTAGAACCGGCATCATCATGTCCATAAACACCAAATCAAACCGGCGCTGCGCAAGAATATCCAACGCCAATTGCCCGTCCTGAGTTGTCGTCACCCGGTGACCCAAACGCTGGAGCAAGGCGGTCGCCAGCTTTTGATTCACCAGATTGTCTTCAACCAACAGAATAGCCAATGAAGGTCCTTCAGAGGCCATTTCTGACGAATTCTCAGCGCCGTCATCGCCGCGCAGCTCATCATGCAATGCTGCAACGGCCTGAATTTCCATCAACACTGAAAAGTCAAACTGACTGCCCCGACCCAGTTCACTCTGAACCGAAATCTGCCCGCCCATCGCATCCACCAAACGCGACGAAATCGACAGCCCCAAACCGGTGCCGCCAAAGCGCCGTGTGATGCTGCTGTCTTCCTGGGAAAACGCTTCAAAAATCGTATGCAACTTAGACTCGGGGATGCCAATACCCGTGTCCTTGACGGAAAAGACAAAGGACCGTTGCCGATCAGTGCCAAGCTCTGAACTGATTCGCAAAACAACACCGCCCTGATCGGTGAATTTGATGGCATTACCTATCAAATTCGTTAAGATCTGGCGCAAACGCCCCGGGTCACCCAGCACGGTCAGCGGCACGGTAGCGTCGATATCGAAGTTCAGTTCGATGCCCTTCGCCTGAGCGCGCAGCGACAAAGCCTTGAGTGTTTCGCTGACCATCTGACCCAGGTGAAAGGGAATTTTTTCAATCTGCAGTTTGCCCGCTTCAATTTTCGAGAAATCGAGAATGTCGTTGATCACCTTCAGCAAGGCGTCGGAGGACGATTTGACAATCTCCAAGTACTCTCGCTGCTCGGCAGTCAGGTCCGTGTCCAGCGCCAGCTCGGTCATCCCGATGACACCATTCATGGGCGTGCGAATTTCGTGGCTCATATTGGCCAGAAAATCCGATTTAGCCCGGTTGGCCACTTCAGCAACCTCTTTGGCCGTGCGCAATTCTTGCGAGGCCTGCTCGGCCAGGGAGATGTCCGCCAGGTAGCCATTCCACACCATGCCGCCATCAGCTACCTTCTTTGGCATCGACTCACCGTGCGCCCAAATCAGCGCCCCAGTTTGTTTGTGATACATCCGAAAGTCTGCCGACATGCGCTCGCCACTGCGTGCTGAGTTCATGAACGCCTGAACAAAATGCTCTTGATCTTGTGGATGGATTTGCTGGAAAAACTCATCGGGATCGGCCATCACATCGGCAGGGGACAAGCCGCAAATCGGCTCAACCACCGGGCTGCAAAACGGAAAACTCTGTCGACCATCGGCCCACAAACGGTACTGGAAGACCACCACCGGGATGCTTTCAGTGACCTCACGCAGGCGCTGACCCGCTTCTTTGAGTTGCGTCACATCTTGCCAAATGCCAGTGAACACCGTGTCACCATTGGCCGCCGGTAGAGGATCAGGACGAATCTCCGAGCGTATCCACCGAAAACTGCCATCAGGCATGCAGATCTGGTAGTCACTTTGCCAGCCCTCACGCTTAGCACCTGCTGCCATCACTTCAGAGAAACAACGTTCACGGTCGGATGCCACGATTTGATCAAAGGCCAAACGGCCGTTGGCCATGAGTGACTCCCGATCCAGCCCACGAATGTCTGCCAAACGTTCACTCAAAAAGGTGTACTGAATGGTGCCGCCACCCACCACACACTGAAAAACCACGCCAGGTACCGCATTGGTGATACGCCGCAAGCGCTCTTCCGCCTGTGTCATGGCCGACTGCATATGCTTGCGCGCAGTGATATCCGTCCGAATAGCAATGAACTGCTGCGGCTCACCCCGATCGTCAAGCATGGGGACAATGGTCGCCTGAACCCAATACAGTTCCCGGGATTTGGCGCGGTTACAAATCTCACCATGCCAGACTTGGCCCGACAAAATGGTTTGCCACAGGTCGCTGAAAAACGCGGCAGAGTGCACACCTGAATTGATCAGACGATGGTTGTACCCCAACAGTTCATCTAGGGTGTAGCCGCTGATTTGACAAAATTTCTCATTGGCATAAATGATGTTGCCTGGCAGGTCTGTGATGCTGACAATGGCGTGTTGATCCAGTGCAAACTTTTGTTTGGCCAAGTCAGACAAGGCGGATTGCAGCTCGCGTTGGCTGGCTTCACGCTGCATCACCAGTTCAGACATCAGCTTGGAAAGCGACTCCAAGCTATCCTCACGCAAGGCGGGAGACTCCGGGTGCATTTCACGCATCAAGCCATTGGCGGTTTCACGCAGGGAATCCATAGCGCGTGTTCGGCTGTTGAGCTCTTGGCGCAGACGGTCGTTCGCATGGGACAACTCGACGGAGCTCAGCTGCAAACTGCGCGTTTTCAGGTCAAGATCACGGTCGTTTTGTTCGTAGGTTTCGTCTATCCGAGACAAAAATACCTCAATTCCTGCCAGGAACCGGGTTGTGGCCTCTGCCATGCCGGACGACTTTGCCCATAGCGCCACATCGGCCAACACCGTGGGCAACTGCCCTTCTTCAACACCCAGCAAACGCCGGGTCTGGCGGGTCAGTAATTTGTGCATGGCCAAAAATACATATCAGGTGACCAAGGCAACTTCTGTCAAATAAGTGATCGTCATGGTTTGATTGTGCAGCTTGCAGGCCATTTCTCCGGCAAAGGGGCTGATCTCTCCATAAGAGTAAAAGCCGGCCAGCGCCGTATTTTGCCGAAAGACATCGGACACCGCCTCGACCTCTTCCTCGACCCGCCCGCCCATCACCAACTTGCGGCCTACACAACTGACCAGCAACGCCAACCCCGGCCCAGGTTGCGCCAGCGCCAGCACGGCCGCTTGAGCTGCTGCTTGTGCACCATCCACCAGCGCATCGGTGCTGGCATGCATCAACCTCACATAGCCATCGGGGTCCATGTCTCCCGCTAGCGTCAGGCTGCCCTGCGCTTCGTCGACCGCCAAAATGGTGCGAATCAAACCCACTTCAGCGTGGTCTTTCCCCAACATGGCCAATGGAAACAACAAACCCGAGGCCGGCAGGCCTTTGGCGTGTTCGCCCAAATAACGTTTATAGACCTCCAGGGCAGGCTCACCATCCAGCTCAAACAACAGATTGTTAGAACAGCGAGTGACCTTGCGCGCCGGGCCAAAGGGCTCCCACCCCCCAAAGGAGCCGTGGCCCACTTGCAGGCCTTGACCATAAAGCCCCACACAGGCAATCCGGTCCGCATGCACACCGGCGTCATCCAATACAAAGGTCTCTTTGAAAGCGCCTGCATCACCCGCCAGGCCGCCAGTGATCAACACCTGCGAGCCCAATACATCGGCCATCCCGGCAATCATGGCACTGCCATTGATATTGACACCCTGGCCCATCACCCATACCGCTCGCAAATCCTGCGCAGGCAACTGCTGAGCCAGCCTTTGCCCCGCAGCGAACGAATCAGACATATCCGCCAGCGCGGTGCTGGCGGCCCGCATTGTGGTTGTGTCAAAACGCACTGCGGTCACGACACAATTTCCGTCACTGACGCCTTGATTGGAGATCTCACCGGCTGTGGTGCAGCCCAACCGAACGGTGCCAGCAAAGTCACCCGCCAGCGACGCTGACAAGGTTTTTAGCCATTCAGCTGAGCCAAACGCTAGCAGCAGCTTGGGTTGAAGGTCTCGCCACTGCTGAATGGCGCCAGGCAAATCCGCCGCTTGGTGCAGCGTAGATTGAACAACTTGCAATGCCGTCTCCTGATTTTTTAAGTGCCTTCAATGCTAGCGACTTTGTTTCGTGCTGTATTGGTCACGCAGAAGATTTTTTTGCACCTTGCCCATGGCGTTGCGCGGCAGCTCCGCCACCACAAAGCATTGCTTGGGCACTTTGTAATTGGCCACACTGGCTTTGAGTTTCGCCAAAATCACAGCGCCATCCAGTTGCGCACCCGCGCGCGGCACCACCACAGCCAGCCCGACTTCACCAAAATCGGCGTGTGGCACCCCCACCACCGCACTCTCGGCTACGCCTGGCAGGTCATTGATCAAACTTTCCAGCTCAGCCGGGTAGACGTTGTACCCCCCACTGATGATCAGGTCCTTGCTGCGACCCACAATCGTCACAAAGCCGTCTTTCTCCTGCTTGCCCACATCGCCCGTCTTGAAAAACCTGTCTGCCGTGAACTCCTGCGCGGTCTTCGCAGGCATGCGCCAATAGCCAGCAAACACATTGGAACCCTTGACTTGAATGTCGCCAATTTCTCCTGCGCGTACCGGCTGACCCTGCTCGTTCACCACGCGCAGATCCACACCCGACAAGGGCACTCCTACCGTGCCGCCACGACGCTCGCCGTGGTACGGGTTCGAGGTGAGCATGATGGTTTCGCTCATGCCGTAGCGCTCCAGAATGGTATGACCCGTGCGCGCCTGCCAAGCCTTGAAAGTATCCATTAGCAACGGAGCCGAGCCCGAAATGAACAAACGCATGTGGCTGGCCAACTCAGCGCCCAATCCCGGCTCTGCCAGCAAGCGCACATACAAGGTGGGCACCCCCATGAAGATGGTGGCCTCTGGCATTTTTTGCAGTACGAGCCTGGCATCAAATTTGGCGCACCAAATCATCTTGCTGCCATTGATCAGCGCACCATGCGTGGCCACAAACAGGCCGTGCACATGGAAGATCGGCAGCGCGTGAATCAGCACATCCCCGCCTTCTGCCGCACTGCGCCAACCCCAATAGGTCTGCAATACCTGGGCGTTGCTGATGAGGTTGCCATGTGTCAACATCGCTCCTTTGGAGCGACCGGTGGTGCCACTGGTGTAAATGATGACGGCCAAATCATCCGGTTGCCGAGCGGCCACTTGATGCTGGTCTGACGCGTGGGCAGCGCGGTCAAGCAGGCTGCCGGTTCGATCGTCATTGAGGGTGAACACCCAGGGGGTGCCCGCCTTGAACGCCAACTTGCTGACCCAACCAAAGTTAGCCCCAGTACAAACCACCACGGCGGGCTCGGCGTCGCCAATAAAGTAAG
>JFJP01010909.1_pt1 | contig 13628 bp, 14 predicted proteins | sample 431651 | NCBI WGS metagenome assembly JFJP01 (sample SAMN02602958, study PRJNA72255) | Microbial mat metagenome, whole genome shotgun sequencing project. | biome: fresh water; feature: sink hole; material: water; isolation source: purple microbial (photo- and chemosynthetic) mats found in...
CTTCGGCCGCCCGTATCATCATTGAAAAAGCCATCATGGCGCAAAGGGCCCGCATCGCAGCTAAGAAAGCCAGAGAAGCGACTCGAAGAAAATCACCGCTGGACACCCTAGGCTTCGCTTCCAAACTTGCCGACTGCCGCTCTAAAGACTCAACCAAATCCGAAATATACATCGTCGAAGGCGATTCCGCCGGCGGTTCCGCAAAACAAGGCCGCGATTCCGAATACCAGGCGATCCTACCCTTACGCGGTAAAGTCTTAAATGTTGAAAAGACCCGTCTCGATAAAATCTTAGGCAATAAGGAAATCCTGTCGATGATCCAAGCGTTCGGAACCGGGATCGGCGACGAATTCAGCATCGCTACGGCAAGATATCATAAAATCATCATTATGACCGATGCCGACGTCGACGGTGCCCATATCCGCACCCTGCTTCTGACCTTCTTCTTCCGCTACATGCGGCAATTGATCGAAAAAGGCTATGTCTACATCGCCCAACCGCCGCTATTCAAAGTCCAACAAGGCAAATTCGTCGAATATGCCTATGAGGAAAAACAACTCGAAATCATCTTATCCAAGTTGACGGGCAAACCGGTCATCCAACGTTATAAAGGGCTGGGTGAAATGAACCCCGAACAACTTTGGGACACGACCATGGACCCTGCGACTAGAACCCTTCTCCAAGTCCACTTGGAAGATGCGATGGAAGCGGATATGGTATTTTCGATGCTGATGGGCGAAGATGTATCGACCCGCAAGGAATTCATCCAGACCAACGCCGAATATGCGCGTAACCTGGATATTTAAGGAGACATACCATGGATGACATTAAAAAACAACCGATCGTAGCTCCTGCATTCTTGAGCAAAGTCTTGGAGATCAATATCGCTACGGAGATGAAGACCTCTTTCCTTAGTTATGCGATGAGCGTCATCGTCGCCCGCGCCCTTCCCGATGTCCGGGACGGCTTGAAACCGGTTCATCGCCGGATCTTATTCGGTATGGACGAACTGGGCGTATATCCAGATAAACAATATAAGAAATCGGCGAGAATCGTCGGTGACGTCATGGGTAAATATCATCCCCATGGCGACTCCGCAATCTATGATTCGATGGTCCGTATGGCACAGGACTTCAGTTATCGTTATCCGCTTGTCAACGGTCATGGCAACTTCGGATCGATCGATGGCGATGGCGCCGCGGCAATGCGTTACACGGAAGCGAAGATGGAAAAAATCACCGTCGAGATGTTAAAAGATTTGAGAAAGAACACGGTCGATTTCGTCGACAACTATGATGGTTCCGAAAGAGAGCCGAAAGTCCTGCCTTCGAAATTTCCGAATATCCTCGTCAATGGTGCGACCGGCATCGCCGTCGGAATGGCGACGAATATCCCGCCGCACAATCTGACGGAAGTCATCAACGGCTATATCGCCTACATCAAAAACCATGATATCACCACCGACGAACTGATGGAACATATCAAGGGTCCTGATTTTCCGACCGGAGGCATGATCTTGGGGCTTAACGGCATCCGTGACGCCTATACCACCGGACGCGGAATCATCCGTGTCAAAGCTAAAACCGAAACAACCGAGATGGCGAACGGCAAAAAACAGATCATCATCAAGGAGATTCCGTATCAGGTCAACAAGACCACCTTGATCGAACGTATCGCCGAATTGGCTAAAGACAAGAAAATCGAAGGCATCACCGATCTCCGCGATGAATCCAACCGTAAGGGCATGAGAGTCGTCATGGAACTCAGAAAAGATGTCAATCCGGAAGTGTTCTTGAACAACCTTTATAAGAACTCGCAACTCCAGATTACTTTCAGCGTCAACATGCTCGCGCTTGTCAACGACAGACCCGAGACTTTGCCGCTCAAAGCGGTTCTGGTCCATTATTTCAACCATCAGGTCGAAGTTCTAATCCGCAAGACCAACTTCGATCTCGACAAGGCGGTACAAAGAGAACATCTGCTTCAAGGGTTCGTCATTGCCTTGGACAATATCGATGCGGTTGTCAAAACCATCCGCGAATCGTATGATAACACCGAAGCGAAACTGATGGAACAATTCTCATTGTCCGAGGTCCAGGCGAAAGCCATTCTGGCGATGCAACTCCGCAAATTATCAGGACTCGAACAAAATAAGATCCATGAGGAATTACAAGAAATCGAGAAGGCCATCCACTTCTATAACTCGATCATCGCGAGCGAAGAACTCCAACATCGGATTCTGATCGAGGACGCGCTTGAAATCAAGGAGAAATACGGAGATGTCAGACGCACTGAAATCGATCCTATCGGCGATTATGATATCGAAGACGAGGATTTGATTCCGGTCGAGGATGTCATCATCGCGGTCACGACCAACGGGTACGTGAAACGGATGAACATCGATGTCTATAAGTCGCAAAATCGTGGCGGCAGAGGCAAGACGGGTATGAAGATGAACGAGGACGATGTCATCGATTCGATCATTTCGACTTCGACCCATGACTATCTTCTGTTCTTCACGACGCTCGGCCGTGTCTATAAGATGAAAGGTTACAAGATCCCCAACCTCGGAAGAAACTCCAAAGGGTTGCCGATCGTCAATCTTCTAAATCTGCTCGAAGGCGAAGAACTCGCTTCGATCATGAATGTCAAAGACTTCGAATCCGGATATTTGTTCTTCACAACCCTGCAAGGAATCGTGAAAAGAACCAAGGTCTCGGATTTCCAAAATATCAGGACAAACGGTATTCGCGCCGTTTCCCTCAGGGAAGGCGACCAACTCCATAGTGTCCGCCTGACCGATGGAAAACGTGATATTCTAATTGGCGCCTCGAATGGCAAAGCCATCCGTTTCAATGAGGAAGATGTCCGTTATATGGGTCGGAACGCCGCAGGAGTCAAGGGTATCGACTTGACCGAAGGTGAAATCGTCATCGGGGTCACAGCCGTCGCCGATGAACAGAACGAAATTTTGGCCATCACGGAAAAAGGTTACGGTAAACGTACGATCGTGGATGAATACCGTCTTCAAGGCCGTGGCGGCAAAGGTGTCAAAACGATCAATATCACGGAGAAAAATGGTAATTTGAAGAAACTGGTCAGTGTCACCAGCGATGAGGATCTATTGGTAGTGACCGATAAGGGCATGATCATCAGAGTCCCGATCGACCAGATCGCGCAGACGAAACGTTCGACGCAGGGTGTCAGGATCATCAATCTGTTGGATCAACATCAAGTGGCGACGATCGCGATTGTTCCAAAGGCGGACGAAACCGAGGGTGATTTCGAAGAAGTTGAGGAATTCACAGCACAGACCCCTGAGACGATCACGAGAATAACTCCGCTTGAGGACACCGAATCGCTTGCCAAACAATATAAGAGTTTCTTGGATCAGGAAGTCGACGAGGATGAGGATTCCGAACCGGAATCCGAAGAATCCGATGATGTCGACGATTTGCTCAGCGACAGTTATTAAAAGGGGGAATGTCAAATGTTGGATATTAAATTGATCCGTGAGGAAACGGATAAGGTTTATGAATTGCTTTCCCGCAGAAACGGCGATTACAAATACATCTATGAGATTGTCGAAAAAGATAAGCAACGCCGCGAGGCGATTCAGACCGTCGAATCGCTAAAGGCGAAGAAAAACGAAACATCCCGCCAAATCGGCGAGTTCAAACGTCAGGGTAAAGACACCGCCTCGATCCAAGCTTCCGTCGCGATGATCGCCGACGATATCAAACGGCTCGATGACCTCGTCGTGAAATTAGATGAGGAGATCAAAAACATGCTTCTGATCACTCCTAATCTTCCGAATGAATCCATCAAGGTCGGCAAGGACGATTCCGACAATGTCGAAATCAAACGTTACAAGGAACCGACCCGATTCACCTTCCCGATCAAAGCCCATTACGAACTGGGTGAATCCCTCGACATCCTCGACTTCAACCGCGCCGCTAAGATTACCGGCAGCCGGTTCGTCGTATACAAGGGACTCGGTGCCAGACTTGAACGTTCCTTAATCATGTTCATGATGGATCTCCATAGCAATAAGCACGGATACCGCGAAATCATACCGCCCTACATCGTCAATGAGGCTTCGATGTTCGCAACCGGACAATTTCCGAAGTTCAAGGAAGACGCGTTCAAACTCTATGATGACCGCAACCTGTACTTGAACCCGACAGCCGAAGTTCCGACCATCAATCTTCACCGCGATGAGGTTTTGGACGCTTCGGCGCTTCCGATCAAATATGTCTCCTACACCACCGCTTTCCGTCAGGAAGCCGGTTCCGCCGGCCGTGATACGCGGGGTATTTTAAGACAACATCAATTCAACAAAGTCGAATTGATCAAGTTTTCAAAGCCTGAGGATTCTTATCAGGATTTGGAAGCGATGCTCAAAGACTCCGAGTCCGTACTCCAAATCCTTGACATCCCTTACCGCGTCGTCGAACTTTGCACCGGCGATCTGGGGCAAAGCATGCGGAAGACCTATGATATCGAAGTCTGGATTCCATCTGAGAACAAGTATCGTGAAATCGGTTCGATCTCCAATGCTGAGGATTATCAGGCGAGAAGGGCATCGATCAAATTCCGCCGCTCCCTCGATTCGAAACTTGAATTCGTCCATACCTTGAACGGTTCCGGACTTGCGGTCGGAAGGACCGTGATCGCGGTCATGGAAAATTATCAACAGGCCGATGGAACCATCATCGTCCCGGAGGCATTGCGTCCTTACATGGGCGTCGACATCATCAAATAAAAAAAACCCTCGCTTCGGCGGGGGTTTTGTATGGAATGGGGATTAGAAACTGTCTTTGATCTGATTCATCGTCAAAAGATATTGTTCCTTCGACGTGTTCCCTATATTATTGATGAAGTCGATATCGACTCCGTCGTGGGGATATCTGGGAATCAGATGGACGTGAAAATGGAAAACCGTCTGAAGTGGTTTTTCGGTATTGATCAGGACATTCAGTCCAATCGGATTGAAGGCTTTCTTCAGGGCGTTGGCGATTTTTGGAATCACTTTGAAGATTCGTCCCGCCAACTCCTCATCGATATCGTAAAGATTCTTGTAGTGTTGCTTGGCGATGATCAAAGTATGGCCTTTCGTCGCTTGTGAAATATCCAGAATCGCCAGGACATTTTCATCTTCATAGACCTTGTAACTGGGAATATCACCGCTTAAAATCCGACAGAATACACAATCCATCTTTTATTCCTCCGCTTTATTGTTGAATTTTTCAATCATCATAAAGAAATCATTGAAATCTTTTAGCCAGAAATCAGGTTTGATTTTGAGCAACTCTTCTCGTTTGTAGGACCATTCGACGCCGCAGATGAGAATTCCGGCACGGATGCCCGACAATAGGTCCGAAGGGCTGTCGCCGACCATCACGGCGTTTTTGTGGTTTAATCCCGCCAAGGCTTTCCTTACGGGTTCGGGGTGGGGTTTATGATTTACGACATCATCCAGTCCGATGATGACATCGATGTACTCCTTGATTCCGAAGTGTTCGATCGAGGGCATCGCGGAGATTTTGTATTTTGTGGTGACGATTCCGAGATTATATCCGGCTTTCTTAAATTTCTTGAGGGCGCTGATGACGCCCGGATAAAGGGTCACATAATCAAATTCTATCAGCTGGTAGATTCGTCGATAGGTTGAAATCATCGTCTGAACGAGGATTTCATTGTTTGTATAGTTCCTGAAAGTCTCGAATAATGGCGGACCCATCATCTGGATGAGGTCATAGCGCGAGAAGTTCAATTCGGGATAATGGATGGCGAAGGTCTTTTTGAGCGATTCGAGAATCAAATCGTTCGAATCCACCAATGTGCCGTCCAAGTCAAAAAGGATCGTGTCAATCGCAAGCATGATATCACCAAAATCATTATAACAGATTTTTTCAATGTTGAAAGCGAAAACCGAAAAATGCTTTTTTGTATAACAAAGACTTTTGGCTTATGGTATAATGGGCCCGGTGATTAACGTGAAAAAATGCACTTTGATATACAATCCCGTCAGTGGCAAGCAAGACTTCGCGGCAAAGCATTATCAGACCGAAGCGACGGATTTGGCGAGACAGGCTTGTCATGATTTGGTGGATCTGTTGGTGATCGCCGGCGGAGACGGGACTTTCAACGAATGCGTGAACGGATTGATGCACTCCCATTACCGTCCGAAAATCGGGTATATACCCGCCGGAACGAGTTGCGATATCGGCAAAACGCTCGGCTTGTCGAAAGATGTCAAACTGGCCTTGGACAACATTCTATCCTCCGACAGCGTCAAGATGGACATCGTAAAATCGAACGATCGTTATTTTTGCTATGTTTCCGGGAACGGGGCGTACATCGATATCAGCTATGTAACGGATTCGAAACTGAAACGGAAGATCGGATATCTCGCTTATATCATCAAAGGAGCGGAAGAACTGTTAACGATTCCGAAAATCAGAATGCGCGTCAAATATGACAAAGGCGAATTCAAGGGTCGATACTCCTTGATCCTATTGATAAATTCCAAACGGGTCGCCGGCATCAACATGATCTATAAGCCTTCACTCGACGACGGAAAAATCGACGTCGTCTTATATCGTTACTTGTTTCCGTTCAACAACATCATCTATTTCGTCTCGTTCTTCCTGCCGTTCTGGTCGACGCCTCTGGTGAAAAGATTCAAAACATCAAAGCTAAAAATCACGACCAGTTCGAGGTCAAGATGGAACGTCGATGGCGAATCCGGAGGCATCGGGAACCAGGACATCGACGTCGTTCAACAGGCGATTTCGATCATTGTGCCGAAATATATTAGTAAACGATATTTCAAAAATCAAATAGAAACCCAATAATTATCAGATAGAGGTAGGCATGATTAAAGAAATCGTAGTTGTCGAAGGCGCGCATGACCGTCAGAGACTGGAAAGCATTTTTCCCGGAATCGATTGCATCATCACGAACGGCAGCGAAGTAAGCGTTGAAACCGTTGAAGCCATCAAAACGGCTCAAAAAGTCAGAGGTGTCATTCTGTTTATGGATCCTGATTTTCCTGGAAAACAAATTACAAATTTTATTTTAGAGCGTGTTCAAGGCCCAAAAATAGCGTTTATTAACAAAAAAGAGGCTATTTCTCGTAACCATAAGAAAGTCGGAATCGAACATGCGAGTGAAACGTCGATAAAATCGGCTTTGGACGGTCTTTTTACCATCAAAATCGATTCGAAATCAGATGTCGGCCAAACCGATTTGATTAGATGGCATTTGGTCGGAGAACCGAACTCTCAAGCTAAAAGGCAGCAGTTATGCGAAGCTTTAGGCATTCCTCATTGTAACGGAAAAGCGCTACTTAAGTGGATAAACCGACTTGAAATATCAAAAAGTCATATTGAAGAAGTGATGTTATGAACAAGATTGAAAATAGCGGGTCCGTACGGGATTTATTGCACGAGAATCAGTTTAGGGTCAAAAAACATCTGGGTCAGAATTTTCTAAAAGATCGGAATATTTTGGAAAAAATCATCAAAGCCGCGAATATCACCGAAAACACCGGAGTCATCGAGGTCGGACCAGGGCTTGGATCCCTGACCGAATACTTGTTAAAGGCGAGCCCAAAAGTCCTGGCCTATGAGATCGATGATGAATTAATCCCGATTTTAAACGCTCGATTCAAGGATTATGACCATTTTTCCTTATTAGCTAATGACATTTTAAAAGTGAACATCGATGATGATATCGATAAATTCTTTCCGAATATGGATGATATCGTCGTAGTTGCCAATCTTCCTTATTATATCACCACACCAATACTCATGCGTTTTCTCGAGACATCAAAAAAGGTCAAAAGGCTGATTTTAATGATGCAACATGAAGTTGCGATGAGAGTCACATCCGAACCGGATACGAAAGACTACAACGCGCTGACGGTCGTCATCAATTACCGTTCGACGACTCAGTATTTGTTCAAGGTTCCGAAGACCGTTTTTGTTCCGGAACCGAATGTCGACTCCGCGGTCGTCTCAATCGATATTAATTCCGACATCGTCAACCGTCCTGTCGATGAGCCTTTCTTTTTTGACATGGTCCACCGTTGTTTCACGCAGAGACGCAAAACCCTATTGAATAATCTTCGCGATTTCTATTCGAACTATGACCGTGAATTCTGGTTGGAACTGATTACGGAATTAGGGTTTTCTCCGACAGTCCGGGCCGAGGCGCTTGCGATTGATGATTTCATCGCATTGAGCAATCGGATTTTCCAACTCAAAGAAAAGTAAGTTGCATTGGAGGTGGTTTCTTTGAAAAGAATCAGCGGATTCGCATCAATCATCCTTGTTGTGATTTTCTGGGGGATATCCTTCATAAGCATCTCGATCATCTTGGAAGTCGTCCATCCGGTAATCCTAGGTTTTCTAAGATATGTGTTAGCGGTCATCTTCGTCTTATCGCTCGCCTTGATGAGAAAAATGGATTTTCGGATCACAAAATCGGATTTTATATCTCTTCATCGGCCGGAGCAATCTTCGCATCGCTCACCCCGATGTCGATGACCATCGGAAACCGGCTGGTCTTTAAAGAGAACATCAAACCTAAACATCTGATCTATATCATTCTATCAATGCTGGGTGTGGCGATGGTCGTCTTCAGCGATTTGTCGCTCGACCTTTCCTGGTGGTCGATTCTGGGATACGGACTGATGGTCCTATCCATTGTGTCTTGGACCGTCTACTCGGTTCTCACCAAAAAAATAACTCGGAAATATGATAGCCTAAAAGTCACGACCATCCAGGCGATCATGGCGTTGATCATCTTCATGCCGTCACTGTTGCTTGCGCCGCTTCCTGACTTTCAAGCGTTTACTCCGAATTATTGGTTCCACCTGCTCTTCTTAGGGATTATCTGCTCAGGGGTATGCTATTTCCTTTATATCCACGCGGTCGACACACTGGGATTGACGGTACCGAATATTTTCATCAATTTCATCCCTTTGGTCACGATCGTCACCAACTCGATCATCTTCAAAACATCCATCAACGGACTGCAGATCATTGGCGGAATCGTGATCATATTGACAATGACGCTATTGACAGTCGACAATTTTTCACAAATTAAGGAAAAGTCTTTAAGCTGAGGATTTTTCCTTTTCTATTTCTAATAGATATGATAATATGAATATGTAATGGGTTTCATACGAACGGAGAAACTGAAAATGACTCGTAAACTAATGATTATACTATTAACCGTAATGACGCTTCTAGTCACTTATGCCTGCGATAACACCACCACGACCATCGAGATGACGTCTTCGAGCACCACGACGACTTCCCTGACCTCGACAGTTTCGACCACCCAACTGATCGATTTGATTCCGAGTGAATGCTCATCGATCGAGATTGTCGACGGATGGGTTCCCACCTGGTGCGACGAATTCAAATATGTCGGCGGCGTCAATCCTGAAAAATGGCTCCATCACAATGGCGGCGGCGGTTTTGGCAATAATGAAGCGCAATATTATACCGATCGGACACAGAACACCTATGTCGATGGCGAGTATCTGACCATCACGGCATTAAAGGAAAGTTACAACAGTTATGAATACACTTCCTCAAAAATCTGGACCAACGGTTTAGAAGATTGGAAATATGGTAAATTTGAAATGCGGGCAAAATTACCCTCAGGCAGAGGGACATGGCCAGCGTTTTGGATGATGCCTTCGCTCAGTTCATACGGCGGTTGGCCGGACAGTGGCGAAATCGACATCATGGAACATGTCGGATATAATCCCAACGTCGTCTTAGGCAATACCCACACGGATCGCTTCAACGGTACGAACGGCCGGGGAGCTTCCACCAATTCCCTCATCATGGATGGGACTTTCACTTCGATCGATGTCTTGAATCAATTCCATACCTACGCCGTTATTTGGACGGAGACGAAGATCGAGTGGTTCTTTGACGGCATATCTTACGGCTCTATGGGCTATAATCCGAAATTGAGTTCCAGTTATCTATATCCCACTTCGGTGGATTGGCCTTTTGATAAGAACTTCTATCTGATTCTGAATCTGGCCATCGGCGGCGACTGGGGCGGAGCAATGGGAATCGACAACACCATTTTTCCGACCGAATTCGTCATCGATTATGTCAGAGTCTATCAACAGGATTACATCAGCGATGATACAGTGTCCCCTTCCAAGCCGACGGTTCCCGAGGTCTTATCTTTGGTCGACCGCACAGCTTATCTCACTTGGAAAGCCTCAACGGATGACAACGCGATCAAACGTTATGCGATCTATGTCAACAATATCCTTAAAACATACACTTCAGTCAACGGCGTCCAAATAATCGGATTAAAGGCCGAAAGTGATAATTTCATCAAAATCATCGCCGAAGATTATGCCGGAAACCTGTCCGAACCGCTTGAGACCGTCATCACGACGAAATAAGGAGCTTTTATGATCAAAAAACTAATGCTGGGATTCTTAATTCTATCATCCGCCTTTGCGACAATCGGATGCGCGACGGACATAACTTCCACCACTCAGGAGGAAGTGACCGATCCGACCTCGACGACCTTGAATGCGAATAGCTTGTTATTGCATATCCCCGTCGATTGTGTGAGTATTGAAATCGTCGACGGCTGGGTTCCGACCTGGTGCGAGGAATTCGATTATACCGGCAGTGTCGACGCCACAAAATGGAAATATCAGACCGGTGGCGGCGGCTATGGGAACAACGAACTCCAAAACTATACCAGTAGGACCGAGAACGCCTATGTCGACGGCGATAAACTGATCATCACCGCCTTGAAAGAGACTTATGGCAGCGAAGCCTACACTTCGGCTAAAATCTGGACCCAAGGAATCAAAAATTGGAAATACGGTAAATTTGAGATCCGCGCGAAAGTACCGGCCGGTGTCGGGACTTGGCCGGCTTTTTGGATGATGCCAAAAAACTCGGCCTATGGAATCTGGCCAAAAAGCGGAGAGATCGATATCCTGGAACATTCCGCATTGGCGTTGAACAAAGTCTTGGGATCGATCCACACGGAAAAATATAACCATAAGGTCGGGACACAGATTAGTTTTTCCAAATCCAATCCGACTTTGACCTCGGAATTCCATACTTATTCGATGATTTGGAACGAATTCAGCATCGCTTGGTACCTTGATGACGTCCAGTATGGTAAGACGACCTTCAATCCGAATATGAACACCGATGTCGAAACGTACGCCGCATGGCCGTTCGACCAGGAATTTTATCTTATCATCAATCTGGCGATGGGCGGTTCGATGGGGGGCACGGTTGATCCTAATTTTGTTTCCGACACGTTCGAAATCGATTATGTCCGCGTCTACCAGCAGGATTACGGTATCAATGATGATATCGATCCGACCGAAGTCGGAAACATCCAGGCGGTCAAAATCCTCGATTCGACGGCCTATCTGCTTTGGACGCGGGCTACGGATAATCAACAGGTGAAATACTACCACATCTATTTGAATAACAAGCATTATAAATCGACATCGCTGAATATTCTCAAATTGAAAAATCTGACACCCGAAACCGATTATCTTGTCGAAATCGAGGCGGAGGATTATGCCGGAAACCGATCGCCGAAGAAAACCATAGCATTCAAAACGAACGCTTCGAGTTAATGTAAACAAGTCATTTCCACGCCCTGAATTTTCAGGGCTTTTCTTTTGAAAAAATGATATAATGATTTCGAGGTGAGCATGATGGCGCTAGTGATCAACCATGAAACGATATTAAAGACTTTGAGACGCATAACCCACGAGATTCTAGAAAAAACCGAGAATTTGGATTCCGTCCTTTTGATCGGCATCAAGAATAAGGGCGTACCGATAGCGAAAATCATCCAAGAGAACATCAATATCTATTCTGGGATTGCGGTTCCCATGGTGGAACTGGATATTTCGCAGCGATGTGCTTTATACGGGACGGACTGTCAGGGCCGCGATGGATGCCTTGATCGAATTCGGACGTCCGAATAAGATCGAACTCGTCGTCTTGATCGATAGGGGACATCGAGAGATTCCCATCAGGGCCGATTATGTCGGTAAGAACATTCCGACCGCCAAAGATGAGATTGTGAAAGTCCAGATGACCGGTAGCGATGCCGGCGTTTATATAGAAAAGAAAGGATCACAAGATGGGAAAACTATTTGAAACCGATTTAGAATTATTCGAAGTCATCGCAAGAGAAACCGCACGTCAAAAATCACATATAGAGCTGATCGCCTCCGAAAACTTTGTTTCGTTGTCGGTATTGGAAGCCGCAGGCAGCGTCCTGACGAACAAATACGCAGAAGGCTATCCGAAGAAACGGTATTATGGCGGATGTGAATTCAACCGCATTCCGGCTCACAAGCGAACATGGGCGCTTATCGCGCCATTCTCAATCCTAAAGACAAAGTCATGGGACTCGCCTTGGATCAAGGCGGACATTTGACCCATGGACATCCGCTCAATTTCTCCGGTGTCGATTACGAGTTCCATCCTTATTTCGTATCAAAGGAAACCGAAATGATCGATTATGACGTTCTCGCCCAAAAAGTCTTGGAAATCCAACCGCGATTGATCGTCGCTGGCGCAAGCGCCTATCCGAGAACTTTGGATTTTAAAAGATTTCGTGAGATCGCCGACTCGGTCGGAGCGATGCTGATGGTCGATATGGCCCACATCGCCGGATTGGTCGCCGCGAAATTACATCCGAATCCGTGCGAATATGCGGACATCGTCACATCGACGACCCATAAGACATTAAGAGGGCCGCGAGGCGGCATCATCCTGACCAATAATCAGACCATTGCTGAAAAAGTCGATAAGATCATCTTCCCGGGCATCCAAGGTGGACCATTGATGCATGTCATCGCCGCTAAGGCGGTCGCATTCAAAGAAGCTTTGGATCCATCGTTCGTAATCTATCAAAAAAACGTCGTCGACAATGCCAAAGCCTTCGCCGACGAATTCGTCAAGTTGAGTTACCATGTCGTAAGCGGCGGTACCGACAATCATCTGTTACTTCTAGAAGTCAAATCGAAAACCGGTTTGACAGGCAAGAAGGCGGAGAACCTTCTGGACCGCGTCGATATCACATGCAATAAGAACACGGTGCCTTACGATACGGAAAAACCATTCATCACTTCCGGAATCCGTCTGGGAACGCCGGCCATGACCACCCGCGGATTCACAGCCGCGGATTTCCGCCTCGTCGCCCGGCTGATCGACAAGACTTTGTCGAATCCGGAAGATGAAGCCATCTTGAATCAAGTCAGGGATGCCGTCAAAACGTTGACGGATCGTTACCCGCTCCCGTATTAATATGAATAAGATTTTGGTTTGTGCCGAAGATGCCTTGTCGATCATCCGGATCGACCGTCTTTTGACTGCCAAAAACATTTCTTTCGATTGTGTCAAGTCGCCCGTCAAAACGGACGACTTGTTTCGTTATAGTCTTGTCATCATCCACTCCTCGTGGCGGTTGGCCAATGTCTATCAATTTATCGAGCGCGCCGTCCTAGCTAAAACGATTCCGGTGATTTATGTGACACAGACCATCAACATCGCACCCTTCGCAAAAATCATGAGCAATCCTTATTT
>JFJP01015445.1_pt1 | contig 13628 bp, 15 predicted proteins | sample 431651 | NCBI WGS metagenome assembly JFJP01 (sample SAMN02602958, study PRJNA72255) | Microbial mat metagenome, whole genome shotgun sequencing project. | biome: fresh water; feature: sink hole; material: water; isolation source: purple microbial (photo- and chemosynthetic) mats found in...
CGCCTTCCGCCTTCCGCCTTCCGCCTTCCGCCTTCCGCCTTCCGCCTTCCGCCTTCCGCCTTCCGCCTTCCGCCTTCCGCCTTCCGCCTTCAATCTTCAATCTTCAATCTTCCCATATATGTTTAACCTACGCGATCGCACCAAAAGCTTTGCATTGAGAATTGTGAAATTATATACATCACTGCCCAAAACTACTGAAGCACAAGTATTAGGAAAACAAGTGCTGAGAAGCGGAACATCAGTTGGGGCGCATTACCGAGAAGCAACTCGTGCGCGATCCAATGCTGAGTATATTAGTAAAATCGAAGTTGGGCTTCAGGAATTAGAAGAAAGTATTTACTGGTTAGAATTATTAACAGAAGCAGGGATTGTGAAAGCTTCTAACTTAGCCAACCTTATCCAAGAAGCCGAAGAACTGATCGCCATTTTTGTAACCTTGGTGAAAAAGGCGAAAAATAAAGACGGGAAAATAAAGGCGGAAGATTGAAGGCGAAAGATTGAAAAAACTTTCCCTCTTTGACTTTTTACCGCCTTTATTTTCCCCTCTTCCGCCTTCAATCTTCCCTCTTCCGCCTTTATTTTCCCCTCTTCCGCCTTTATTTTCCCCTCTTCCGCCTTTATTTTCCCCTCTTCCGCCTTTATTTTCCCCTCTTTTCCCCTCTTCCGCCTTTATTTTCCCCTCTTCCGCCTTTATTTTCCCCTCTTCCGCCTTTATTTTCCCCTCTTCCGCCTTTATTTTTCTCTTTATTCACGGTATTATTTTTTAATACATCAGGGTAAAAAAATGACAGCAGAAACACTAGATAAACCTCACCCAATTGCATTTACGATCGCCCAATTTGAATTGATGTATGAGAAATGTATATTTACTGAAAGCGATCGCGTTGAATTAATTAATGGAGAAGTTATAGAGATGTCACCAATTGGCTTAAAACACGCAGTATGCGTAAGTCGGTTGAGTAACAAATTGATGCAAAAACTAGGCACTAAGATAATTGTCTGGAGCCAAAATCCTATCAATATAGGAATTAAATCCCAGCCACAGCCAGATATTACAGTTTTGAAATATCGCGATGATTTCTATAAAGAAGCATTGCCGACACCTGCGGACACTTTGCTAATTATCGAAGTCGCCGATAGCTCCCTTGAATACGATCGCGATGTCAAGTCAAAACTTTATGCTGCCGCAGGGATTCCTCAGATGTGGCTGTTTGATGTCAACGACGAGATGATTACAGGCTTCGCGTACCCATCAGAACTTGGCTACAAGCAAATTAACCGTTACACAAAAGGCGATAACCTCTCAATAACAGCCTTTGATAATGTGATATTTGAATGGCAAGAATTATTTTGACACAGACGATCGCCCCTTGGACAGACGACACCGAACTCATCGGCATCACCCTCACCCTAAAACCCACCAACAACATCACCCTATCCCAAAATTACACCACAGGACTCCACGCATGGTTCCTTCATCAAGTTAGAGACAGCGATCCCACCCTCTCCACCTACCTCCACGACGGACAATCCGAAAAAGCCTTTACCATCTCACCCCTCAACGGCAAACTCGAACCACAAAACCAAAACCTCATCGCCAAAACAGACCAAACCTACACATGGACAATCACAGCCCTAGCAAAACCAGTATGTGAATGGCTCCAAACATGGTGCGATCGCCTACCCACCACCCTCGATCTCTATGCAGGTAAATTTGCGATCGCCGATATCAGCATTAATCAACCAGCCACCACCTACAATCACCTGTGGACAGCTTCATCAAAACCAGAATCAAAGTTTACACTCGCTTTCCTGACTACTACTTGCTTCCGCAGCAAAAATCATCATTTGCCATTACCGATTCCCTACAACATTTTCCATAGTTACCTCCGCCGATGGAACGACTTTGCCCCCGAAGCCTTTCCCCAAGCAGAATTTTTAGCATGGATTGAACAAGTGGTTTATATAACCAACTATGATCTTGAATGCACTAAAGTTGCTGTCGCCAAACAGGGCTATGTGACAGGATTTACTGGCTCTGTCGAATTTGCTGTTGATCGCAAAGCCTCCCAAAATTCTGACTTTGAAAGACTACTTTCAGCCCTAATTAAACTCGCAGATTATTGTGGCACAGGGCATAAAACCACCTTTGGGCTAGGGCAAACAAGACAGATTGGTAAGAGTGAAGTCGGAAGTGCGAAGAATGAAAAAGAAGCAATTACAGCAACTCCAATTCAAGAGCATTTAGTTAAGAGAATTGCTGAACTAACAGAGCTATTTCTGCAAACAAAAAAACGACAAGGAGGCGATCGCGCCCAAAACACTGCCACAGTCTGGGCAACCATCCTAGCAAGGTATGAACTAGGCGAAAGTTTAAAAGCGATCGCGATCGATCTCGATATGCCCTATGAAACCGTCAGAAAATATGCCCAAACTGCGCGTAAGGCAACGTGTAAAAATAACTTAATCAACTAAGTACTTTTTCTGGGTTTAATTTGATAGTTCCAATCACCGTGAAAGCATCTTTTCTTTAAAGCAATAGAGAATGGCTCTTCTGAGTATAAGGGGATAAGTGTATAATGAGATACAATCACAAATAATTATCAGGTATGGATATATCTTGACAGCTTACTAAATCTACCGAATACAACAGTTGAAAGTTGTACACAAGGGTACTGGTCAGCTAAATCGCGATCGACGTATTTGCCTCGTTTTTTATTGTCATGAAATGGACGTTTTAAAACCCATCCCACATTAGCTGACCAGTGCCATTTACAGGCGGTGTTGACATATCAAATTCTCTACATCTTTATATATTTTAAAATAGTATTAGCTACAAAAAAACCTAGATTCACAGGCACAGCATTACCAATCATTTGCTCTAAATTTGTTTTAGTCCCAAAAAACTTAAAAGACTCTGGAAAAGTTTGAATATAACTTCGTTCGATTGTGGTTAAAGGTCTAATAGTTGAAATATCAATATCCTGTGGATCGCCACTATGTAGTTGGTAATTTGGCGGCATAGGACGATTCACACCCCTTATAGTTGGGCTTGGCTCATCAATCGAGAAAATCCCCCTTCGAGCATAGCTTCTAGGATGCCGATAATAATATTTTAGATTTAATTTATCTCCAAGATAATCTCTAATTGTCATCGGTTTATTTGCCAAGCCAATTTTAAATAAATCTACTAAAGCATTTTGATTGCCACCAAGTTCACCAATCAAGAAAAAACGCGATCGCGCTTGTGGTACATGGCAAAGTGAAGCATCCAAAACAATACTAGATAAACCATAACCACATTTTATAAATTGATCCGAGACTTGGGAGAGAATACAACTTTTAGTAATTCTCTGTACATTTTCCATCACAAACCACTGAGGCTTAATCGCACAGACAATATTTGCAAAGTTATAAGTTAGATTAGCGCGATCGCCATTTAGATTACGTTTACCAGCACTCGAAAAATCTTGACACGGTGAACCACCAATAATCATTTCGGGAGCGTATTTTTGAATTATTCTAATTGACGTAATTTCATCCGCTAGATCCTGTTGAATGGCAGAGTGATCAAAATTTTCTCGATACACATCTAGAGCTATATTCCAATTATCAATAGCAAATTTTCTCGATACACATCTAGAGCTATATTCCAATTATCAATAGCTGCTAAAATTTCAATCCCTGCTTTCTGAAAGCCAAGAGATAAACCGCCACAACCACTAAATAAGTCAACAGCTTTAATCATGAAAATAACTCTGGTGAATTAAAAATAATCGCGTCAAATCTACGCTCTGGACTAAGTAAATTCTGTCCACCACCCAAAACAATATTTTTGATTTCGTCCTTTTTAATCCTTGGAGATGTCAAATTCTCACATGACATATAGGGATTAGTTACATTCCCTGCGGAAGCAAAAGCTTTATCATTTTTAGTATTGTAAGAAAGCTTATCGATGATATCTTTGTAGTCACATCTGCCATGAATACAGATATCTAAAAGCATTTTATATAGCCAAATGCTTGTTCTTGTTTGACGAGTTATTTGAGTTACAGTATGATCTTGTTCTTGTTTGACGAGTTATTTGAGTTACAGTATGATCATTTTTTGATATTTGTGATATAAACCAAGCAAAGGCTGCATCACTCCACACAAAGACATCTAGACAATCTTCTGCAAGCTTTGGTGATTTTCCAATGGTCTTCCAAATTGGATGTAAAAGAAATGGCGATTGACTTTTCTCAATAGCAATACTGATATCAGATATACAGCCGATAATTTTTTGAATACTAGTAATTACTTCTCTAGCATCTGACCAATTATCAATAACAACATCGCTACTTTCAATATGGTGTTTAACAATCTCAATACTTGTGCTAACTATGCTAGATGCCAAATATACTATCGTGTCAGGTCTGACAACAATCTCAGAACCAAATTTATCATCACTTAAATTACAAGTCGTATTATCAGGTAAGGCAGTTAACTTAACTTCTAATCCTCGCAAACATTGCCCTGTCAAACTATCTTGAATTACTAAGTCAGTTCTAGGTAAGCTCCCAATTACATATTTTTGAAATGGTGTATGTTGCGCTTCAAATGCAAAATATGTATTTATTTCACTAGGCTTAATTCCAAATACAGTAGCAATATCAATTAAATTTATGCCCAACTTTTGATTAGAAATTGATATGTAATTTGCCGCAATTCCTTGATCGTCAAGATAGCAAGACAAAGCGGCTGGAAAACTTGAGTTAAATTGATTTTTGCCCCAAGACTCAACTTTAGAAAAATCTCGATTTGAATTGTTTAAGCCAAATAAGCTTGCTTGTGTTGCCATTAACCTATCCTTATGCCGCCATTTGATATAATTCTGACTTTAACTCGCGCAAAACCTCAATATATCGAGATTTACCGCCAAATAAATCGATAATTTGCTTAGGGGAGCCGTATCTCTTCATAGGCTCCAATTTTAACACCGAAAGCTCCTCAATATTACAGATCCAAATCCTTCTGAATAGACTTTTGTAAATCCTCCAGCACAATTCCCTGCTCTGATAGCTCCGCAATCAAAGCGCTCTTTTTATCTGCCTCATCCCAGCTACTCAAGAAATCATCCAAGCTACTAAATTTTCGCAGCAAATTCTGTTTGGTATAGTCCTTCAAACTAGCAGTCACCAAGTCGCCATTGTCATTTAAGTACTGAATCCTCTCATTGAGAATTTCCACATTCACACCCGTAATATAAACCTTATCACAGGGTTCAGAAATAACAGCCCCGCCACTGATAATCGTTGGCGTATAGGTTACAGGCTGAGCATCCGTCCCAAAATTTAGCACCTCACCCGTTGCTTGATCGATAACGCGATCTGTAACATTTCCGCTCATATCCTCATCCGTAAGCGCCACGCCCTCACGCACTTCCTTAATCATCACAGGATCGCCGTCAAAACCGCGATCGCTAAATTGATCGGTCACATTCCGAAAGTCCATGATCGTGAAATAACGTTTGTCAAACTGCTCATTAATTCTTGTCCCCCGTCCAATAATTTGCTTAAACTCAGTCGGTGATTGGATATTCGAGTCCAACACAATTAACTTACAAGTCTGAGCATCCACACCCGTAGTCATCAATTTAGAAGTTGTGGCAATTACTGGATAACGTTCTTCTGGATTGATGAAGTTATCCAATTCCCTTAGCGATCGCCTCTACTGTCCGAATTAATCGCAATCTGCTGATAATAACGCGGTTGCCGCCCTTTACTATCAAAAAAATAATCAAAACTAGCAATCTTTCCCGCCTCAGGCGTTTCAATTCTCCTGAACTTTTTGTACTTCTGCCGTGAATTTAACTAGTATTTTTTAGATCATAATGTCAGCAGTACTGAAAACTTGCCGAAAATAGCTAAACCATTATCGCAAAAATAATTCCGAGTCGCGGTGGTACAGCGCCACTCATCCTGTAAACGGATAGAGTGTGGGATTTCCCACTCACGTTAGTTAAATTTTTCAAGCCTGTTAAAAAACCATAGTAACTTGGGTAACATCGTGCTTGTTACAAACAAAGCAACTATATACTCAAACCAGTTGCCGTAGACTGAGACCGAGTTAGGGTCTAAGACGAGGATAAACCATGAAAGCAGTGCGATTAAATCTTGAAGATAGACAAGCTTGGCAGAAACTACAGCATGTTCTGACTAGTCTTGCTTCCGATTATATGGATCTAGTGGCTGTTGAGCAAACTGAATTTAAGTTTGAACAGCAAGTTCTATCCATTGCTTTTACGCTAATTGTGGCTGATTCCAATCGCGATCGCCTGAACGAATTTACCCAAAGCATTGATCGATATTTCAACCGTCTGCAATTAGTCGGCGTGCGGCGGGTTGAATGGGAATTTTACATCATCGGGGAAGATGTGCCAGTCTTGTCACAGGGAAAAGATATTCCCTTTATTGCGGCTCCTGCGCCATTGCCCAGCAGCGCCCTTAGTCGCAATGCAACCAGTCAATCCCTCGCACGGAATGCTCAAGGCAATCTCTTAGCTCGCGGTAAGTTTAGATTTAGTAACTTAGTACGTCGTTTACGCGGATGGTTATTTGATCCGAGGACGATCGCCGCAGCGCGTACCAATAGCCGTATCGCGATTCGCGATCCTAAAGGCGTGTTAGATGCTATCCGCACTAATGCGATCGCCAAATTTAATGACACGATTCAATGGGTTGATACATTTCCTTGGGAAAGTTGGACTAAGGAAAAAGCCGAACAAATTAAACGTCGCCATCAACGCAACTTAGTCCGTGCCGTGATTGAAGATGTACTAATTTTCGGCGTATTACTGATTTGCTTATATTGGCTCACCGAAGCATTATCGGGGCCTACGATTAATCTGGCGCGGATGCCCCAACGCCATTACGACGGCAACATCACCAATGTGCAGTACCGTTGCGGTAATCCGGGGGTAACTCTTAAAAATTATGTCTGTCTAGATAAGGGAATGCCCTATAACCAAGTCGCTGGTATCTTAGGCGGTGAAGGCAAGCCCTTAGGCATCGATCGCAAGTTTGGCGATCGCGCCGTAGTCATTAGCTGGTCAAACAATGATTTGAGCATGAATGCCACCTTTGTAAATGACAAACTCGTTACGAGGGCATATCGTCAACTTACTGCTAGTAAGTAAGAGAGATTGAGCGGGCACTGGTCAGTTAATGTGGGATGGGTTTTAAAACGTCCATTTCATGACAATGAAAAACGAGGCAAATACGTCGATCACGATTTAACTGAGAGGCAAATACGTCGATCACGATTTAACTGACCAGTGCCATTGAGCGCAGAGCGCTCAATCTCTTAAAATAAAGCAAGGTTCGCTATGCGAACCTTGCTTTATTTTTGGGTTTATTTTTTGGGATACAACTTGCTTTGAAAAGATTGCTTAAGATTTTTAGATTGTTAAATTTGTTAACACTCATCATTGGTGCGATCTCCATATCATCGGCGATCGCTGCTAAGCCTCAGGTCAATCCAAGCAATGCATCACCAACTAAACCATCAAGTTCAGTCGATCGCCGTGCGGCCGAAGAATATCGCCAATTGGGACTTTCCTATCGTAAGCAGGAACGTTTTGATGAGGCGATCGCCGCTTTGCAGCAATCAGTGAGTCTCGATCCTCAGAATATTGATGGGCGAATTATTCTCGGATGGACACAACATCTTGCCAAAAAAGATAAAGCCGCCGCCACGTCACTATGGGAAGCAATTTATCGATCGCCAACATCTTTACAAGCTTTTAATGCGATCGGTATTGTCTATCTAGTGCGCGGTGATTTGCCGCAGTCAGTGATTTTGCATAGTTGGGCAGCTATGCTCAAAAATGACAATGAGATTGCTCACTACAATCTCAGCCTTGCCTATCAACGCCTCCAACAATATGACCTCGCGATCGCCTATGCCCAAAAAGCGATCGAACTTGAACCCAGCAATCCTCATCCCTTTGTTGCCCTCGCGATCGCTCAATGGACATCAGGCGATCGGGCAGGAGCCAAAAAAATATTTCGTGACGCGATCGGCGTTGATGATCGATATCGAAATCCTGACTTTTTAAACTTTCTTAACGAAGCAGGTTTTAATACTGACCAAATTCAAACCGCAAAACAAGTTTTAGCAAGTCCTTAAAAATTAAGGTTGTTGGTGCGAAGCGCCAACAACCTTAAGACCAAGAGACAATTTAAAAATTTAAGCCTACAGTGTTTCGCACTGCCCCTTTTAAAACCAAGTGACAGTTTAAAATTTAAGGTCGGCGGCGCTTCGCTCTGCCGACCTTAAACTCAAGTGACAACTCCAAAACAAAGAAAAAGATATAATATAATATGTAAATTTTCAGCTTTATCTGTGGAAAATCTATCAAATGCGACTATAGCTTTAACAATAGTGGGTAAGCTATGATTAGCTATCTACTTTAGGGACCAAAAAGTTTAGTCAAGGCTTTCAAAATCGAGGATAAATAGTGGAAATCCCAAGAACATTTCGGATAGAACGTGGCATTGGTCAATATGACTTTAATGACTACTATGCTGTGTTGGGTTTGCCACTAACTGCCGAAGCTAGTCATGTGCGTAAACGATATCTCTCGATCGCTAAATGTTTACATCCAGATATTCATGGGCGCACATCGGATCAAAAACAAATAGCTACCTGCTATCTCTCTAAGTTAGTTAACCCAGCCTATGATGTCCTTTCTCAAGAGCGCGAACGTACGGAATATTCAGCAATTTTGAAACTATTGGGCAAACGCTTAATGAAGCGTAACCAAACCTTTGTTCCTCAATCAGAAATTGCCAAAAAGTACTTAACCTCTACAAAGGAAATAAATTACGAGCAAGCAATTCAGACAATTGCTCAAGTGCAGTATCAAGATCTCAACAAAATTTTAGATCGTATAGGTTTATTAAGCGAATTAAACTTAGTTCATATACTACTTCAAGAAGGTTATAAACATTCATTAGAAGTATCTACAAATTCTAGTGTAGTTTTACCTAAAGAGTCTCCTAATAATTTCCCTATTAACGCCAGTACGAACAAAGTAAATTCAAGCTATCAAAATAATCAAAATAGTAGTTATCAGATGCGAAGTGATTTGCAATCTTCATCGCGTAATACTTCTAATAACACAAGTCAAAATACAAGTCAAAATACAAGTCAAAATACAAGTCAAAATACAAGTCAAAATACAAGTCAAAATACAAGTCAATCTGGTTCTAATCAAAACAGCAATAACGCTAATAATGCTACGAATGGTTCAATCAATCAATATATATCTCAAGCCGAAAGTTATATCAGTCAACAACTATGGGCTTCTGCTTTAAAAGAATTGCGGAATGCAATTCAGATTGATTGTAATAATAGTAAATGTCACGCTTTGTTAGGTTTTGTGTATATGAATCAGAAACTGGTCGGCATGGCAAAAGTTAGTTTTCAGCAATCCTTAAAGTTAAATCCTGAAGAACCATTGGCACTGCAATATATTAATCAAGTTAGTAGTACACCACCTAATAGAGACAAATCACAATCAAAACCAAAAGATGCCAAAAAAAGTGGTTTTTTTGGCTGGTTAGGTGGGGGGTAAATTTGAAAGCGGCGCGATGCGCCGCTTTCAAAAATATTTCTGAGTTTCAAGTAAGCGCAAAGCGCTGTAATTTCAAGTATGGAAGAACACAAACTATTGAAGCAAGAATCAAGGCAAGAACTTAAGCAAGCGATCGCCCAAAAAGCTTTGGGTTTAGGATTTACTAAGGTGGGAATTGCCAAGGCAGAATCGGGGATTGAGGCGGAACGTTTACAGAAATGGCTATCCCTCGGCTACCAAGCAGATATGGACTGGATGGCAAATCCGAACCGTCAGGATATTACGCAGGTGATGGCGGGAGTGAAGTCCGTAATTTGTGTGGCTTTAAATTACTACACTCCCCATCAACATTCTCGCGATCGCGCTGTGGGTAAAATCTCTCGCTATGGCTGGGGACGAGACTATCATAAGGTTTTGACTAAGAAGTTAAAGGCTTTATCGACTTGGTTAGAGTCCTTGGGTGAATATCAAGGCGAAAAAATTCGGACTCGTTACTATGTTGATACGGGACCGATCGCGGAGAAAGCCTTTGCTCAGAGAGCAGGAATCGGCTGGATTGGTAAGCATAGCAATGTGATTACCCGTGACTATGGCTCATGGCTATTTTTGGGAGAGGTGCTAACTAACTTAGACCTAGAACCCGATCACCCCCATACTGAGCATTGCGGCACTTGCACACGCTGTATCGATGCTTGTCCCACCAAGGCGATCGCCCAACCCTTTGTCGTAGATGCTAATCGATGTATTGCCTTTCATACCATTGAAAACAAGGCTGAACAAATTCCTGAAGCGATCGCCGCGAATTTAGATAACTGGGTGGCAGGTTGTGACATTTGCCAAGATGTCTGTCCTTGGAATCAACGTTTTGCTCAAGAGACCTTAGAATCTGATTTCCAGCCTTTTCCCCATAATATCGATCCTGCCCTAGAGGACTTAGCCAATATGACTGAAGCAGAATGGGATCAGCATTTTATAGGCTCAGCTTTGAGAAGGATTAAACGAGATCGCTGGCATCGCAACGCTAAAACCTTACTTACATTGCCCTAGCGATCGCCGATGTTCCCTATTTACTAATTTTGATAACGCGGCTCCGCCGCGTTATCAAAATTAGTAAGCGCTTTGCACTTTACTGATCAGCCATTTAGCTTGTCTAGATTTCTGTCGTAAAAGTCTTGGATTAGAATAGTAAATAAGCACAAATTTGAGTAATTATCATCTTGGCTGACCTAAAAATTGTTCGACATATTAAAGACGGTGCTGAGCATTGGAATGCTTGGCGCGAAAAAACTCAACCCGAAGCGATCGATCTCCAAAAAGTGGATTTATCTGGGTTGAAGTTGAATGGCGCAAATTTAACTCAAGTAAATTTGCAAAAAGCGAACTTTAGTAGAGCAGACTTGAGTAGAGCAAATCTAGAAGGCGCAAATTTAAGTGGCGCAGTCTTTCCTAATGCCAACTTAAAGGAAGCTAATTTAAGTGGAACGATTCTAAATCAAACCAACTTTAGCCAAGCCAATCTGCAAGATGTCAATTTGACTGGCACAGATTTGCGATCGCTAGAGCTGCGAGGCATCAATCTGGGCTTAGCCAATCTCAGTAATACAGATTTACGCGGTGTCAACCTCAGTGGTGAGAATTTTAAAAAGGTCAACCTCAGTGGCGCGAATCTCAGTGGCGCAAATTTGCAAAATATTGATTTGAGTGGGGCTAATTTAAGCAATGCTAATCTAAGCAATGCCAAGATGAGTCGAGCTAAACTGCGGGGAGCCTTACTCACCAGAGCCAATTTATACGGAGCATTACTGGATTTAGCCGATCTCGGTATGACTGGATGTATGATGGCGAATTTTGGCGAGGCAATCCTCAATAGAGCCATTCTTAATAAAGCAAATTTGGGCGGCGCAATTTTGAGTGGAGCGCAACTGGTCGGCGCGGAGCTATGTGACACTTTTTTGGGCGAAGCTTTTTTGAGTATGGCTAATTTAACTAAGGCAAATCTCAGTTATGCCGATCTTAGTCACGCCTATTTGTACAAAGCGATTTTGACACAGGCCACCTGCATAGAAACGAAGTTTCGTCATGCGGAGTTACAGGAAGTTGATTTAAGTATGGCAATTCTCAAGCAAGCAAATTTGGCGATCGCGCAACTTCAAAATGCCTATTTGGGTGCTGCTGATTTGAGTGGGGCAAATCTGATGGGGGCTAATTTACAAAATGCCAATCTAGCTAATGCCAATTTAACGGAGGCAATTATAGAAAGTACAAATTGGGAAGGCGCAAATTTGCAAGGTGTGATTGGCTTTGCTCTGTAAATTACAAAGAGGCGGCGCATTGCGCCGCCTCTCTAATGAGCCTCTCTAATGAGCCTCTCTAATGATAGGATGCAGACAGAAGTATAATTTCTGTAAGGATTGGGCATGGGAAGCATTGCATATTTAGATTGTCCGACAGGAATTGCGGGTGATATGTGTTTGGGTGCGCTGGTGAGTGCGGGTGTACCTTTAGAATATCTGCAAGAGGTTGTGCATCAATTGGGCCTCGATCACGAAGTGAAGTTATGGACAGAATTAGTTGATCGGGGTGGAATTAAAGCCACGAAGCTCCATGTCGAACTATTAAACCATACAGGCGGCGAGCCTCCCACCGTTGCCGCTAAACATTCCCATGATTCCCATAGTCATGAGCATGATTCCCATAGTCATGGAGAAAATTCTCATTCTCATTCTCATTCCGATCATTCTCATTCCGATCATTCTCATCAAGTTCATCGCCATTTGCCTGATATTGAGAAAATTATCCATGATGCAAATTTACCTAAACAGGTTGAGAAATGGAGTTTAGCTGTATTTCGAGAACTAGCGATCGCTGAGGGAGCAGTCCACGGCATTGCGCCAGAGGAAGTACATTTTCATGAGGTCGGCGCGATCGATGCGATCGTCGATATTGTCTGTACCTGTGCAGGATTGGCTTGGCTAGAGGTGGACAAAATCTATTGCTCAGCTTTACCTGCGGGCGGTGGCTATGTAAATTGCGATCATGGCAAAATGCCCGTCCCCGCACCCGCAACCTTGAAACTATGGGAAATGCATGGTGTGACGACCTTTGACAATGGCATTCGTAAGGAATTAGTCACTCCCACAGGTGCAGCGATCGCCGTAACCCTAAGCGAGACATTTGGCGAAGTTCCCTTAATGAAGATCAAAAAAGTAGGGCTAGGGGCTGGCAATCAAGATCTAGAAATTCCCAATGCGTTAAGGCTATGGATTGGGAAAAGCAAGAAAAAAAAAGGCTAAATCCAGAAGATTTTTCTTCCCTTGGTAAGGAAATTAGGAAGAAAAATCTTCTAACTATCGAAACGATCGCGATCCTCGAAACCCAAGTTGATGACATGACTGCCCAAGCGATCGCCTATACGATGGAGCAACTTTTACAACATGGCGCGTTGGATGTGTATACCCAAGCGATCGGCATGAAAAAATCGCGCACTGGGGTACTAATGACGGTAATTTGTCCCTGCGATCGGCAAGCCATTTGTGAAGAGATTCTCCTTCGGGAAACTAGTACTCTCGGCATTAGGTATCGTTTCCAAGAACGCAAAATCCTGCATCGTGAGATTTATGAAGTGGAAACTATCTACGGTAAGGCGCGGGTCAAGATTGCATGGCGGGATGGGTTCTGCACCGTGCAGCCAGAGTATGAGGACTGTGCGAAGATGGCGCGATCGCACCATCTTCCATTAATGCAGGTTCAAGAAGTTGTCAAACTTGCAGGAGAAAATCTTTTAGAAACCATTTACAGCAATTTGTTTTCAAACCCGCCACAAATTAAAATATAAAACCCGTTGCGGGGCATCGCCCTGCGACCCTTCTTGTGGCGGGTTTGATCGAGTTTTGCTGTAAGAATTACTTCCTGCGTTAGGTGACATACCCGACACTCATTTTTTCTGTAAACAAAAAAATAGAGTACGGGCTTCCTCTTTCATTTGCCGAAGCCTAGACTAAGCGAACTC
>JFJP01039387.1_pt1 | contig 13628 bp, 8 predicted proteins | sample 431651 | NCBI WGS metagenome assembly JFJP01 (sample SAMN02602958, study PRJNA72255) | Microbial mat metagenome, whole genome shotgun sequencing project. | biome: fresh water; feature: sink hole; material: water; isolation source: purple microbial (photo- and chemosynthetic) mats found in...
GACTTTTGACTTTTGACTTTTGACCTTTGACCTTTGACTTTCGACCTTTGACCTTCGACCTTTCACCTTCAAAATGATTTTTAAATTATTTATTCTAAAAAATTGATTGTTAGCTGATTTAAGCAGTATTTTTACATTGTAAAAAAAATCTTGCACAACCTATTTAACAGGGTTATACCAAGTTCCAAAATGAAACAAACGGATTTGAACCACAACGGCCAATCACCCATTTCTTTTCTGAAAAACACATGGAAAGCCTTTGCCCTACTTTTTATCGGACTTGTTTTAACATTTGCAGCCACAACCTATACAGCAAAGCGGGTTGAACGTAGGGAAACCAATGAGTTTTCGCTTGTTTGCAACGAGCTAAAAACAAAAATAGAAGCCCGCCTCCATGCCCATGCCCAGCTTTTGCGTAGCGGTTCCTCCTTATTTATGGCATGTGATACGGTAAGCCGCAACGAGTGGAAGTCTTTTATCGAGAAATCGAAATTAGATAGGAACCTGCCGGGCGTGCAAGGTGTAGGTTTTGCCTGCATCATCCCAAAAGCCCAATTGCAAAATCACATTCAAAGTATCCGTAACCAGGGGTTTCCCAATTATTCGGTAAAACCTGTCGACGAAAGGGATATTTATACTTCTATCATTTACCTCGAACCTTTCGAGGGCCGAAACCTCCGTGCTTTTGGGTACGATATGTTTACCGAACCCGTACGGCGCAAAGCCATGGAAATGGCCTGCGACAGCGACATGGTTACGCTTTCGGGCAAGGTGCAGCTTGTACAGGAAAATTATAGGGATGTGCAGGCTGGCAATCTAATGTATGCCCCTGTTTACCAAAATGGAAAGCTGACCGGGACAATGACCGAACGCCGGCAAGCTATAATGGGCTGGGTATATAGTCCATACAGGATGAACGATTTAATGCTTGGCATATTAGGTTCATGGGCTTCTCTTGATGATAAGGGCATTAATTTAAAGGTGTATGATACCGACAGCATTTCTGAAAATTCACTGATGTTCGACAGCCATAAACATGGAAAAGTTTCAATTTTCGATCAACCAACTGATAGGGTTTCCCTTAAAATTGACTTTAACGGAACTGTATGGTCATTGACTTTTTCGCAGCTTAAAGCCGATTTGTTGTTTTATGAAAGTGAAGTGTTGCTGGTTTCTATTTGTGGCATTATAATCAGCTTGTTACTGTTTGGGTTGGCACTTTCGTTGATGCTCACTAAAACAAAAGCCGAGCAGATGGCCCTGCAGCTAACTTCGGAGTTAAAGCTAAGCAAAAACAAATTTAAAACGGTTGCCGATTACACTTACGATTGGGAATATTGGGAAAGTACCGATTATCAATTGATTTACATGTCGCCTTCGTGCGAACGGGTAAGCGGGTACAAGCCCGAAGAGTTTATTGCCGACCCTTTGCTTCTTAAAAAGATAATCCATCATGAGGATGCAAGGATTTTCGACGAGCATTTCCAAATAGCCCATAGCAATGGCCATCAACAGGAACTTTCGGAAATCAAATTTCGGATTTTGAAAAAAGACGGCACCTTGGTACACATCGACCATTTATGTTCGCCAGTTTACGACGACAGAGGGGTTTATACAGGGCGCCGTGTAAGTAACCGCGACATTACCGATGCCTATCACACCGAACATTTATTGGCCCAAACCAGGCGGAACTACCAAGCTTTTTTCAACACAATTGACGAATTCCTTTTTGTGCTCAATCAACAAGGGAATATAATCTACACCAATTCAACTGTTATTGACCGTTTAGGTTTTAGTTGGGACGAACTAAAAAACCAGTCGGTGTTAATGGTCCATCCACCCGATCGCCGCGAAGAAGCAGGCCGCATTGTTGCGCTTATGTTGCAAGGCAAGGCCGAGCTTTGCCCTGTGCCGCTTATCACAAAATCAGGAACGTTAATTCCTGTCGAAACACGTGTTACAGCCGGTATTTGGGATGGAAAAGCTGCAATTTTTGGGGTTACAAAGGATGTTTCACAAATTAGGCTATCGCAGGAAAAATACCTTAAATTGTTCCATCTCAACCCATCTGCTGCCGGGTTGAGCGATTTGGTTACCGGCGAGTATATTGAGGTAAATGAAGCGTTTTATGCCTTGTTTGGTTTTGACCCCGGCGAAGTAATTGGGAAAACAGCTTCAAGTTTGGGTATTTTGACCGAGGAAACCCGGAAAAATATTTTCCGCAAGGCCGATATTTTCGGTAATATTAGTAACTTGGAAGCTGATTTAATTGCAAAAAATGGGGACATAAAGCATGTCCTTTTGTCGGCCGAAAATATTTATATTCAGGATAAAAAATATCGTTTCACGGTTGTAAACGATATTACCGAAAGGTGGGAATCAGAAATTGAAAAAGCTGAGTTGTTGGGCAGGTTGCACAAAATAGCAAGCAGGCTTCCGGGTATGGTTTATCAGTACAAATTGCATCCCGATGGAAGTTCATGTTTCCCATATACCAGCGATGGCATCAACTCCATCTACCGCCTTAGTCCCGAAGAAGTACTCTACGATGCATCAAAGGTATTTGAAAGGCTTCATCCTGACGACTTTGCCGATGTTTCGTCTTCGATACAAGCATCAGCAATAAGTTTAACAGCCTGGAGGCTCGAATATCGGGTTAAGTTCGATGATGGTACCACTCGATGGCTATCGGGCAACGCAATCCCCCAAAAGGAAACAGATGGTTCAATTCTCTGGCATGGCTTTATTAATGATATTACCGACCAAAAACAAGTTGCAACCGACCTGGCAGAAGAAAGGAAAAGGCTTAAACTTATACTCGATGGAACGAATGCCGGAACCTGGCAATGGGATATAGTTAGCGGCGAAACTATTCTTAACGAACGCTGGGCAAACATGATAGGTTATACCTTGGCCGAAATATCACCTACCAATTTTGAAACTTGGATCAAATTTTCGCATCCCGATGATTTAAAAACATCAAATGAAATGTTGGCCAAGCATTTTAATGGGGAGAAGGATTATTACGAATGTGAATCGAGGATGAAGCATAAGGATGGAAGTTGGGTTTGGATTTTGGATAGGGGCAAGGTAAATAAATGGGATACTGATGGTAAACCTTTGCTTATGGCAGGCACACACCAGTTGATTACTGACCGCAAGCAAGCGGAATTACAGCTTTCGGTTTCCGAAAACAGGTATCGCCGCCTTTTCGAATCCTCTAAAGATGGAATACTGATACTCAATGCCGAAACAGGGATGATAATTGATGTGAACCCTTATTTAATTGATTTGCTGGGCTATTCGAAGGAACAGTTTATTGAAAAAGAAATATGGGAAATTGGCATTTTTAAGGATATCGTCGCTAACAAGGACAAATTTGCCGAATTGCAGTTGAGCGAATTCATCCGTTACGAAGATTTGCCATTGGAAACATCAAGGGGTTCACAAATAAATGTTGAATTTATCAGCAACCTATACGTTGAAAAAAATCACCGGGTAATGCAGTGCAACATACGCGACATAACCAACCGTAAGAAAAATGAGGCCGAAATAAAACTTCAAAATGAAGAACTTGTGAAGCTGAATTCCGAAAAGGATAAGTTTTTTTCCGTAATTGCCCACGACATGCGGAGCCCGTTTAATGGCTTTTTAGGGTTGACACAATTATTGTCGGAAGGAATCAACGACTTTACTAACAGCGAGATACAAACTGTTGCGGTAAGTATGCGGAAATCGGCATTGAACTTGTTCAGCCTGCTCGAAAATTTATTGGAATGGTCGCGAATGCAGCGTGGGCTTATCCCTTTTAATCCTACCAGTATCCAGTTGTTGCAGACAACCGAAAGCTGCATAGCACTGCTGCAAGAGGCTGCTTCTGCAAAAAGGATAGATATAACTTGTTTGATTTCGTCCGATTTAACGGTTTTTGCTTCGAGCAATATGCTTCAATCGGTTATCCGCAACCTAGTTTCCAATGCAATAAAGTTTACGCCATTGGGCGGAAAAGTAATTGTTTCGGCAATCCCTGTTAGCAACAACAAGGTTGAAGTAGCAATTAAAGATTCGGGGATTGGTATGGACGAGGAAATTATTGGCAACCTTTTTAAACTTGGGTTAAGCACCGGCCGCAGGGGCACCGAAGGCGAAGCCAGCACCGGACTTGGGTTGTACCTATGCAAGGATTTTATCGAAAAACAAGGCGGGAAATTATGGGCAGTAAGCACAGTTGGCGTTGGAAGTACGTTTAGGTTTACATTACCGGCGAAAGGGTGAGGTTAAAAGTTATAGGTCAAAAGTCAAAGGTCAAAAGTCAAAGGTTAAAAGTCAAAAGTCATAAGTCAAAGGTCAAAAGTTAGAGATAAAAGTTAGAGGTGAAAGTTATAATTGTGGAAAAATAGGAAACATTGGGTTGAATGCAATAGCATAAAAGTGAAACTGAAAATCGCCTTATTGTTTCTACAATCCAAGTGCAAAAACTGATTCAGATTTTGATATATGTTGTTGGGTGCAAGCTTAAAGAACGAGCGAAATCCCTAAATTTGCAAGAAAATAAAATAGATTAATTTAATGGCTAAAAAGAACCAATCAACAAGATTGACAACCCAACATAAAAACTCACAAGGTGTAGTGGGCATCTTCGGGGACAAAGCGAAAATGCACGACTTGACTGTTGGAGAAATATCAAATCTTGTAATTACACAACTTCAAGTAGAATATCCGCAATTGACGTTTCAATATAAAACGAGCATACGAAAAGAAGAAATAAATGAAGCCTTAAAGAAAATTGACCCAGAATTAGGGCAAACTCTTTTTGTTCCCAATTCAAGCATCAGACCCGATGGTGGAATAATTGAAGTAAAGGACGATAACGATGAATGGAGGATAGTTTTAGTTTCGGAAGCCAAACATCAAGGAAAAGATGTTGAAAACATTAAAAATGGTTTACAAGTTGGAACGGCAGACAATCAAGACTTAATGGATGCAGGAAATGCTATTGAAAGGTCGCACAAAAACATATCAGAAATGGCTAACTTTATGCTTTCTGAATCTCATTTTCCTTACATCTTATTCTTGGAAGGGTCAAACTTTTTGACAGAAACAATTTCTATTAAACGACCTGATGGAAGAATTGTAACACTTGAATACAACTCAGGGACGTTAAATAGAATAGATAGATTGACTGCGGCAAATTATGGAATGCCGATTAACAAAAATTTGTGTGAAAATAAATTTGTAAAGAATAAGGACAAGACAATTATGCTTCAAGCCACATCTATTTACACTCAAGGGAATGGCGAAAAGTGGAACAATAAGGAAATGTTTGATATTATGATTGAAATTTCAAAAACCTCTCTTAAAATGTTAGGAAGTGATTTGTTCAATCAAATAACTAAGAAGTAATTATGGCAAGAAACGCATCAAATAAATTACTGCAAAAGGCTAAAAAATCGAAAAGTGATGAGTTCTACACACAGCTTTCCGATATAGAAAGTGAATTGCAACATTATAAAAATAACTTTAAAGATAAGGTGATTTTTTGTAACTGTGATGACGCTCGCATTAGTAACTTTTTCAAATATTTTTCATCCAACTTCAAGGAATTAGGGTTAAAAAAATTGATTGCGGCTTGCTATCAAGAACAAAAGAATGATTTGTTTAATGCTGAAGAAACTGAAAATGGTTTTTTCTTTGAATATACAGGTAAAGAGGGCGAAACGGACAAACCAACTTCTAATGATATTGTACACTTTAAAGGTGATGGCGATTTTCGTAGCCCTGAAAGCATTGAACTATTAAAACAATCAGATATCGTAGTTACAAACCCACCATTTTCGTTGTTCAGAGAATATGTAGCTCAATTAGTAAAGTACGACAAGAAATTTTTGATAATTGGTAACATAAACGCAATTACATACAAAGAAATTTTTAAACTTATCAAAGAGAACAAAGCTTGGTTAGGAATAAATCTTGGCAGAGGTGTTTCAGGCTTCATTGTACCTGACCACTACGAACTTTATGGCACAGAAGCAAGAATAGATAGTTTTGGAAATAGAATAGTTTCACCAAACAATTGCCTATGGCTGACTAATTTGGACAACTTCAAGCGACACGAAGATATTCAGCTAACAAAAAAACACTTTGGAAATGAAGTTGAGTATCCCAAATATGACAATTATGAAGGTATAAACGTTGATAAAACAGAAGACATACCATTGGACTATGATGGTCATATAGGAGTTCCAATAACATTTCTACATAAATTTAATCCTGCCCAATTTGAACTAATTAAATTCAGGAAAGGAAACGATGACAAAGACTTATCAATAGATGGAAAATGCCCATATTTTAGAATATTAATCAAAAATAGACGAGTAAAAAACAAATCACAAGAAGACAGAAAGAAAGCCAGCACCCACCAGCACCTGCACGCAAGTGGGGGTTCAGTGCTTCTATGAAAGGTAAAGTGCTAAATCAAAGTTATGTACTTTTAAAGAAGTTCAGTGCTAATAATCCCCACCTGCGTGTAGCTGCAAACCGTTTTAACAAGCGTTGGGTTTAACTCAGACCGAAGTCTCAACTCACTGCTTTTGACCTTTTACTTTTTACTTTTTACTTTTTACCTTTGAAATTCGACCCACGACCTGCAACCTTTGTTTTTTAAACAAGCCCAACTCATCGTCTTTGACCTTTTACTTTTGACTTTTTACTTTTGACCTTCGACCTTTGACCTTCGACCTTTGACCTTCGACCTTTTTCCTTACTCCACCTTCACCATTTTATAATCATGGAGTTTTATAATTGTAATATCTTGATTCTCTAAGCCATCAGTAGGCTTTGATGCGGAAAAATCGAAGTTGTATTGCATCCCGTTCCCTTTTTGCATTGGCAGGCACGACAAATAATCCTCTCCATACCACATCAGCGAGGATAGGAAATACCATCCGATATCAAAACCAAGAAAAGCATGTTTGGCCGAAAGCGGCATTGCCCCGTATTTATTTTGAAAACCCGCTGTAAATTGCTTCACTGCTTCACTTTCGTAATCAATATAATTGGAAGTAACCTGATGGTAATTCAAGTTAACAAGGAATTCGGTTTCAAGATCAAATTCGTCCCAATTATCCATGCCAACAAGCAAAATATCGTTCGATTTTGCATTGGCATTGAGCAACGAAACAAAATTTGGGACAGCGGTTTTGTTTGTCGAAAAGAAAACCACAATATTTTTAACTGCGGGTTTTAGTTTTTTTGTTACCCCAACCATTTGATCGGTGGAATAGTTTGTTTCGGAAATCGTCCCGTTAAACGTATGGTTGCCAATATTTTCTTTGATATTTGCTATAAAACTATCAGCCATGCTTTTAAGCTCTTTTTTGTCGTTCCGTGCCACAATAATATTGGCATCGGGGTATTTGGAGGCAATAAATGAAACAAGTTTGCCCGCAACCCCATTGCCCGACGACTGTGTTTTGATTACATAAGGGTTACCTTCAACAATGTTTTCGCGACGTGAAAGCGGGTTTATAATTCCAATCCCATTTTTTTTGGCAAAACGGGCTGCAATGCTAAACGACGATGCATACATAGGCCCAACAATCAGATCCATTTTGTCGAGGCCGGGCTTGCGCAACGATTGACGAATAACCAAGGTATCGTTTAGTTTGTCGGCATCCACAACCTGAATATTGGCATGTAACCCATATTTGCCAAGCGAATCGGCGGCGAGCATAAAGCCGGCATAAAACTGAAAATAGTTGAAGTTCTCGAAATCTGAAGGGTTTTTATCGGCTGGGGCTTCAATGGCAGCCGTGGCATCGCCCAACAAAAATGGCAGCAACAAAGCTATTTTATAGGTTGGTTCCTGGTTACTGGAATTAAAACAATTGCTTGCTGATACAGGTGTGTTTTGAAGGCTTTTGTTTATTGGCGCAGTGGTATCAACTTGTGTTTTGGGTTTGCCCTGGCTAAGCTTGGCAGTAGTTTCGCGCAACTTTATTGTCATGCCCGCTTTTAGGCCACCGCTCAACTCTGGGTTTAGTTCAATCAGCTTGTCAATATTGGTGTTATAGGTTTTTGAAATGCTATAAAGGGTTTCTCCGGTTTTGACCGTAATTTCATCGGGGCTTGAAGTGGGTTTTTCGTTTGATGCTGGTTTAGGTTCTGGTTTGTTAGCCGGCTTCTGTTTTGGGATTTTGAGTTCCATGCCTTCTTTTAGGCCGTTAAAACCAGGGTTGGCTTGCAGAATATCTTCAACCGTTAAGTTAAACTGGTGCGAAATGCCATAAAGTGTTTCCTGCTTTTTAACAATATATACATTAAAATCCTTGTCGTTGGATGTTTTTACCTGCTCAGTCTGTGTGGCAGATGACTTGCTTGGTTCTTGTGGTTTTGTGTGAACAGAAGGGGTTACTTGTTTGTCAGTCAGAGGTTTTTCCTGTTCCTTTTGATTGTCGGCTGGTTTGGTTTGTTCGGTTTGTTTTTCCTGTTTGGTTGGTTCGGGATTGGTTATAGCAATGGGCTTTTGTGGGATACGCAATACCATATCAGCCTTCAGACCTTTTTCAATCGAAGGGTTTTCAGCGATAAGTTCTTCATTGCTAACATTATAAGCTTTACATATTGCCGAAAGGGTTTCACCTTGTGACACAAAGTGCATGTAGTAAGGTTTGCCTTTGTAGTTTTCGATAACTGCCGAGCGTTTGATAAGTACCTCCTGGGCAAGCGAGTGCTTGTTTATGCAAATGGAAAAAAGAAAGATTATCAGGATAAACAAACTGTGTCTCATGGCAATTCTATTAAGGTGGAGCAAAGTTGATTATTGATGATTTGTAATTTTTACCCGGAGCTAGTTAAAGTGCTTTGAGTATTTTGAGTACTTAAAGTGCCTTGAGTACTTAGAGTGCCTTGAGTACTTAAAGTGCCTTGAGTACTTAAAGTGCCTTGATTACTTAGAGTGCCTAAAGTGCCTTGAGTACTTAGAGTGCTTAAAATGCCTTGAGTACTTGAAGTGTAAAGGTATTCGGCTAATTATTGCTTGAATTGTTTTGAATTACTTCGAGTTAAGTTCAAACGAAATAAATCTTATTCCCACTCAATTGTTGCCGGAGGTTTTGAGCTTATATCATAAACAACACGGTTAATCCCCTTTACTTTATTTATTATTTCGCTCGAAATGGTAGCCAAAAACTCATAAGGCAAGTATGCCCAATCGGCTGTCATACCATCAGTGGAAGTAACCGCCCTCAGCGCAACTACGTTTTCATAAGTGCGTTCGTCGCCCATAACCCCAACCGATTGCACCGGAAGCAACATGGTGCCTGCCTGCCACACCTTGTCGTAAAGCCCATGGTTTTTCAAGCCATTGATGAAAATTGCATCGGCTTCCTGAAGCATTGTAACTTTTTCGGGCGTAATATCGCTCAAAATGCGGATTCCCAATCCAGGGCCAGGAAATGGATGCCTGTTAAGGATATTCGGGTCAATTTCAAGAGTTTTGCCTACTCGCCGGACTTCATCTTTAAAAAGGCTTTTCAGGGGTTCCACCACCTTCAATTTCATAAAATCGGGCAAACCACCAACGTTGTGATGGCTTTTGATGGTGGCCGATGGGCCTTTTACCGATACCGATTCAATAACATCGGGATAAATTGTGCCTTGCGCCAACCATTTAACATCTTGTATGCGGTGCGCTTCTTCGTCGAAAACTTCGATAAACGTACGCCCAATTGCTTTGCGTTTGGCTTCCGGTTCGGTAATCCCTTTTAAGGCTTCGAGGAAACGTGGGCCAGCATCAACGCCTTTAACATTTAATCCAATATGCTGGTACGAGTCGAGTACATTTTGAAATTCATCTTTGCGCAAAAGCCCGTTATCCACAAAAATACAATACAACTGTTTGCCGATAGCTTTATGTAAAAGAACAGCAGCGACCGTACTGTCAACACCACCAGATAAACCCAGCACAACTTTGTCGGCACCAAGCTGGTTTTTTAATTCAGCAACCGTTGTTTCAACAAAAGCTAAAGGTGTCCAATCCTGGCTGCAGCCGCAAATGTTTACTATAAAATTGTGGAGGAGTACCGCCCCTTCCACACTGTGATATACTTCGGGATGAAATTGTATCCCAAACGTTTGTTCACCTTCTACCTGAAATCCTGCAACTTTTACATCGGGTGTGCTGGCAATGATTTTATAGGTATCAGGAATTTCGAGGATTGTATCCCCATGGCTCATCCATACCTGACTGCCATCGGTCATGCCGCTTACAAGTTCGTTTTTGTGGTTGATGTACGAAAGGTTTGCCCGCCCATATTCCCGTATTTCGGATGGTGCTACAAGGCCACCATCAATTTTCGATAAATATTGAGCACCATAACAAACCCCAAGCAACGGGAACTTTCCCCTAAAAGCGGATAGGTCGGGCGCTGGCGAATTTTCGTCGCGTACCGAAAAAGGGCTTCCCGAAAGGATAACGCCTTTGATATTATTGCCTATTTCGGGGATATGGTTGAAAGGGTGGATTTCGCAATATACATTGAGTTCGCGTATCCGCCTGGCAATGAGTTGGGTATATTGTGAACCAAAATCGAGGATTAGGATTGTTTCGTGCATGGTGCAAAGATAAAAAGATTGTGGGAACGTAAAGCCGGAAAGATTGGGTAAAAAAGTTCATTGTTTTGCAATTATTGTTAAACAATTCCGTTTACACCATGTTAATTTTATAGAATTATTAGAAACAAACAAACTAAACGTATGAAAAAACTTTTTCTGATAGCAATTTTTGCTTTCACATTGATTAATTTCGCTGGTGCTCAGGAAATTGGGGTTCGCTTAGGTGGTACTTATGGCAACGGTGGAGCTGCAGTTGATGGTGTCTTTGAATCCTCTTTAGGAAGAATTCATGCTGACCTGGGCTTTTATGATGGTGGTGTAGGGATTGATGCCTTGCTCGATTTTCTCTATAAACCGCTTAACGGTGAGGAATTTAGCTGGTATGTAGGTGCTGGGCCAACCACTTACATTGGAAACGATTTCTGGTTAGGTGCTTGTGGTGAGATTGGTTTAGAGTATAAATTTAATACAGTTCCGATAGTTATTGGTGCAGATTGGCGCCCAACTTTATGGATTATCAAAGAAACCGATTTTGGCGCCAACTCATTTGGGTTGAATGTTAGGTATAGATTTGGGAAATAGAGGCTGGCTTTTGCCCCTATTCCGTTTTCTTGTTTCATTTTTATTGAAGCAGAATTTAAACAAAAACGCAGAAAACCAAGTTATTGCTTGGTTTTCTGCGTTTTTGCCATGTTACATTACGTTTTAACCTTGTATCAAAAAGTTGATATCATCAGTTGCCTGATATTCAGAAGGTTCTTTACCATTGATAAATAGCCTCATGGGCCTGTTGCCTAGCAGTTGCAGATTTTTGCCATCCAATTGCAAAGCAGTCGCTTCACGAAGACCAACAACAACAACTTCGGTATTTAATGCCTGAAATTCGTTTATCCTTTGTTCGCGGGTTTCGCCACCATGCCCTTCGGGATTGGCATCCAGGTAATGCGGGTTTATCTGAAATGGTATAAGGTTCAATGTTTTAAACGATGCTGGTTGTATTATTGGCATATCGTTGGTAGTGCAAAGTGTTGGGCAAGCCACATTGGAACCTGCACTCCAGCCAATGAACGGTTTTCCTTTTAGAACTTTTTCCCTGATTGCATCCATGATTCCTGTTTCATGCATCATTTGCACAAGTCGGAAGGTATTTCCACCTCCAACAACTATACATTCGGCTTTGGCTACAGCCATTACTGGATTGCTGGATGTATGCACTGATTCAACGGCACAATCCCACAATCCGAACACGCCCTTTACCCGATTTGTGTAATCGTCCCAAGCTGTTGTAACACCGGCATAAGGCACAAATAAACACGATTTAATATTGTTTTTGCCAATAAACCGGCTAAGGATTTCCTGTGGCCAGCCTAAATACTCTTCACCCTGATTGGTTGAGTTGCTTAATAAAAGGAGTTGCATTTTGTGTGGGATTTAAGGGGCAAAGATAATAGGATTGTTGGTTTGTAAGTTATTGGTTGATTAGTTTATATGTTAACAGGTTTTTGAGGATTATTTGAGGTTTCCGTTATTCGATTATTCAATATTTACCAATGTCGTTTAGCTTTCATCCCTTGGTGTCCGGCAAAACAACATTACCCACTGAAGCAGTGGTTTAACCTATTGTAGTAAAATTGGGTTGCAAAGCGATTGTTATTGAAGCCGTTTTATTTTTTTTCTTTCAACAAATCCCGGATTTCTGCAAGCAAGGATTCCTGGGCTGTTGGGGCTGGTGGTGGAGCTGGGGCTGCAACTTCCTTTTTCTTAGCCGAATTCAATGCCTTGATCATAATAAAAATAGCCATGGCTATGATCATGAAGTCGATAACATTCTGGATAAACATACCATAATTGAGTGTTACGGCTGCTTTGTCGCCAACAGCTTCCACTAAAATTGCTTTGTAATCCTTGAAATCGACACCGCCAAGCAACACTCCTAAAGGTGGCATTAGAACATCGTTCACAAATGAGGTTACAATTTTCCCGAAGGCACCTCCAATAATTACACCAACTGCCAAATCGACAACGCTGCCTTTCATGGCAAATTCCTTAAACTCTTTAACAAATCCCATTTTCTGTTTATTTTTGATGGTTAATTATTTGATTGATAATTTTTCAATTTTTCTGGCCAGGTGTAAAAGTATAAGCAAACCCGATGCTAAAAGTTTCCCTGAATTGTAGTTTAGGGCCAACATTTTGGCCATCATCATTAATATATTCAATATTGTCGTCGTAAATCAACATGGTGGCAAGGTTAAGCGAAATGTACTTGTTAACTTTCATCAGTATATTGTTTTCCCAGCCAACTATTATATTTTGTGGGTTGTGCCTGTAATCGGAAAACAAATCGAGCTTTGATAACAGGTTCACATTTTTCATGATGTCTTTCTTTAAAGCAGCGTTCACCGAAAAACCCACTTGCCAAAGGGTATTATTATCGCCTTTTACCCCAAAAGCACCAATAAGGTTTCCATGATCGTCCATTGCATTGGTCAAAATAGGGTCGTTTACCACGGTTAATCTGGACCCAATTGGCGAAATAAACACATAAAAATAGTCCACAGGCTTGTAGGTCATACCCAATGAAAGTTGAAAATATCCTGGTGCCATAAACTTGGAAACCAGCACTGTTGAATCTTTCGGATAATCATATCCATTGTCGAATTGCGATTTGAATTCGAACAATCCTGCGTATTCCCAATTTTTATGGGCGAAAATCCCAAATTTCGTGAGGAAATTTATTTTGTCGGTAGTTTTCTTGATTTTAGGTTCGCTGTTTGACTGAATGTTGGTCCCATAAGCTAACCCAAGATAATTGGTCCATGATACTTTCTCTTTGGCATAGTTTTTATAAATATTGAGCATGCCATTAATAGAAACAGCATTATCGCCACCGGCCGACCAATTTGAAAACGATGTTTGCGCAAAACCAAGAGATGCTTCATATTTCGATTTCCACGAAGTATCGGTGCCCGAGGTAAAAGCCATTAACTGGGAAACACAAAATGAAAGGCTAA
>JFJP01006258.1_pt1 | contig 13626 bp, 8 predicted proteins | sample 431651 | NCBI WGS metagenome assembly JFJP01 (sample SAMN02602958, study PRJNA72255) | Microbial mat metagenome, whole genome shotgun sequencing project. | biome: fresh water; feature: sink hole; material: water; isolation source: purple microbial (photo- and chemosynthetic) mats found in...
GCGCCTTGGGCGAAGCGGGTGCCCGCATCATGCTCTGTGATCGCCGGGCCGCAGACCTTGAGGCCGCTTGTGCCGAGCTGCAGGCCTGTGGTGTCGACGCGCGCTGGGTCGCCGCTGACGTTGGCTTGGATGCCGATATTCAGCATTTGGTCGCCGAGACGCTGCAGCGCATGGGAGACATCGACATCCTGGTGGACAGCATTGAAAGCGTGGGTGGTTTGCTGAGCCAGCGCGTGGTTCACAGCAGCATGATGGGTCGGCACAGCGGGCGCATCATCACTTTGGCCGGTGTGGCTGATCACGCGCAGCAGGATGCACTCAGCGCTGCCACGCGTGCGTTGGCCACGCTTTGGGGGCCATTCAACATTCAGGTCAATACCTTGTGCCATGCTGTTTCTGCGATGACACCTCGGACAGCATCGCCGGCTGAGGTGAAGGCCCTTCAATGCATGTCCGTGTTGCTGGCTTCAGAGGTCGGTCAATCCATTCATGGCCAATGTCTGGCGGTGTCAGGTGATGCTATTTACCCCAAGGTTTCAACATGACTTTCAAGCTCTGGTCGATTGGCGGGACGACCCATCTCGGTCCCAGCACTCAAGAGCGACAGGCGTCGCCAGTCTGGCGGCTGCTGGCTTTTGAGGATCTGCAAGTGTCCGAACTTTACGAGGTACTGCGGCTGCGCAGTGAGGTGTTTGTGGTGGAACAGCAATGCCTGTTCCAAGACATGGATGGCGCGGACCCCCATGCCATGCATCTGCTGGGCGTGCAGCACGGCGAGTTGCAGGCGTATGCGCGCTGTTTTGAAGCGGGCATCAAATTTCCGGAAGCCAGTATTGGCCGGGTGTTAACGCGCCCCAATGCCCGTGGCATCGGCTTGGGTCATGCCTTGATTGCACAAGCCATTTCCGCTATCAGACAGGTTTGGGGGCCGCAGCCCATCCGCATTGGTGCCCAAATGCAGCTCGCCGGGTTCTACGCCAAGCACGGGTTTGAGGACGTTGGCAAGACCTATCTTGAAGACGGCATTCCTCACCTGGAGATGCTGCGCCCCGCGTGATCAGTGTATCGGTATCGTGGCTGCGGGCAGCGCGGACTGGTGCTGCATCAGGTCCAGCAAAGCATGTTGCGCCATGGGTCTGTGAAAGTAGTACCCCTGGAAAGTCTGGCAACCGGCTTTTTCAAGGTAACGTTTTTGCACCTCGGTCTCGACCCCTTCAGCAACCAGGTTCAAGCCCAGGCCCTTGGCAATAGAAATGATCGCCAAAACCACCGGAAACTGGCTGCTTTCGTCCATGATCGGCACAATGAACGAGCGATCGATTTTCAAAATATGAATCGGGAACCGGTGCAAATACGACAAGGAAGAGTAGCCGGTGCCAAAGTCATCGATGGCCACGCGAACCCCCAGCTGGCACAGCTTGTTGAGTTGCTCAATAGCATCCAGCGGGTTGCGAATACAAATGTTTTCAGTGACTTCAACTTCAATTTGTGACGGCGAAATCTGGTACCGACTCAGGGCATTTTCGAGCTTGTCGAAGAAATAACCGCGCTCGAGGTAGTGCGGTGAGAGGTTGATGGACATGTAAATGCGCTCGTCACCCAAGGCATTCCAAGCCAGCAGGTCACGGCAGATGGCGTCCAGCATCCAGTCACTGATCGGAATGATCAGGCCACTTTCTTCCGCAAAGGGTAAAAATTCTCCGGCACCCAAAAAGCCGCGTTGCGGGTGGTTCCAGCGCATCAATGCCTCGGCTCCAATGACCCGGCCTGTGCTGACATCGACTTGCGGCTGGTAGTACATCTCGAGTTCACCCGAGGTCAAAGCCAAGTGCAAGTCGTGTTCGAGCGCAATTTTTCCTGAAGACAGGTTTTGCATCGACGTATTGAAAAACGCGTGACCATTGCGTCCCTGATCTTTGACAGAGTGCATCGCCATATTGGCGCTGCGAATCAGCTGGTCAACGTTTTCACCGTCTGAAGGATACACCGCGACACCAATGCTGGCTGTCAGGTGAAGGGTGTGGTTCCCGATCACAAAGGGCAATTTCAGGCATTCAGTGAATGCCTGTGCCACCACGGACGCATCATCCGTGAGATCGAGCTCAGGCAATACCACGTAGAACTCATCACCAGCAAAGCGCGACAGCGTGTCACTGTGCCGCAGGCAGGCCTTCAGCCGCAGGGCAGTTTGCTGCAACAACTCGTCACCCACCTGGTGTCCCAGAGAGTCGTTGATGACAATGAAACGATCCAGATCAATGAACATCACGGCCAAGCCGGCACTCTTGCGTTTGGCCTGCAACAGGGCCAGGCTGAGTCGGTCCCTGAATAACGTGCGGTTGGGTAGGTCGGTCAAAATATCGTGATAAGCCTGATAGGCAATCAGCTCATCGGCTCTTTTTCTTTCAGTGATGTCTCGGGCCACACCGTAAATGCCCAACAGTTCCTTGCCGGTGGCGGCGTCTGTCAGCGGCGCGCCGGGGCTGCCCAGGGGCATGGTCGTCAGCTCGATGCTGAAAGTGCGGCATTCGTCTTCTACACGCCGGGATTTGAGCCGCAACTCAATGTTACGGGACCAGCGCTGATCGCGCCCGCCATCACCAAAAATGTAATTGGCGCGTTCCAGGTCAGGCATGTGCACCAACTCTGCATAGTGTCGGCCCATCAGGTCCTCGCGGGTAAAACCCAGCAGGTGATGCACACGGTCGTTGACAAAGGTGATGTGTCCCTGGTGATCAAGGGTCAGAATGATGTCGGGCGAGCTGTCCACCAAATAGCGGTAAATACGCTCAGAGTTTTCGAGCTTGTGCGCCATGCGCCGGTTTTCGGCTTCCAGGCGCCGTTGCTTGAGCGCGTTATGCACCGCCTTGAGCAATTCTTCTCGTGAATACGGTTTGCGCAGGTAGTCATAAGCACCGCGCTTGAGAGCACCAATGGCCGACGCGATGCCGCCATCGCCACTGGAGATGATCACATTGGCGTCGATCTGACGGGAAATCATGAAATCCATGATGTCGTGCCCGCTGAGGTCGGGCAAGCGCAAATCCAGAATCACCAAGTCGAAGGTTTGCTGGTTAAGTTGGCGCAAGGCTTCTTCGCCGGTGGCTGCCGTCACCAGGACAAAGTCAGGGCTGTTCAGCAAACTGCACAAGCTGCTCAAAATGCGGGGCTCATCGTCGACCAACAGCAGTCGGGCCGGTGTTGGTGCGGGGTGTCCCGCCTGTAGTTCAAGCGAGGCTCGTGCAAAGTCCCACTGCAAGGGGTCGCGGCGATTCATTTGACAGCCATAGTGGCGTGATGCGCCGGTAACAAAACTTCAAAGCTTGTCCCCAGCGATGAGCTCTTGCAGTTGATCAGTCCGTTGAGCTTTTGAACCAAGCCGTGAACAATGCTCAAACCCAGTCCGCGATTTTCACCGGCCTTGCTGCTGCGCACCGGCGTAAACAACTTGGAGCGCACTTCATCGGGCAGGCCAGGGCCAGTGTCTTTGATTAATAACTCAAAGTAGTCCACGCCGTTGCGCCGGACCGTCCCGTTGTTGACGACCTCAATGCGACCGCCTTTGGGGAGTGCCTCCACAGCGTTTTTGATGAGGTTGACAAAAATCTGTTTGAGCGGGCCTACCGCGCCGATGATCTCGCAGGGTTGGCTGGGCAGCTGTGCCGAAATTTGCACGCTGGCAGGCAAAAACCGGCTTTCGCGAAACAGGCGCACGATGTCACCCAGAACCTTGTTGACTTCAACGATCGTGTCGGGTGTGGGTGGTATCACCCGCGCAAAGTCCTTGATGATGGTCCCAACGCGGTCTATTTCTTCGTTCAGGATCGACAACTCACCCACCACAGGCTCTTGGCGCGCCAGCTTGTCATCCAGCACGCCCAGATAATTCTTGATGATCGACAGGGGGTTATTGGCCTCGTGCACCACCTTGCGAGACTGAAGCAGGTGGTCTTCACGGGTTTTTGCAATGCGCCGGTCAATTTCGCCGCGCGCCAGTGCAGCGGCTTCAAGCGCAACTGCAGCCTCACTGCCAAAGGACAGCAACAATTTCTCTTGGCGTTTCAACTCGGGCACGCGCCAGGCCTCCAGCGCGCCGACCAGCAAGCCCAGACAGCGCGAGCCGACACAAATCGGCAAACAAACCAGGCTCGGCGCACCAAAGGCCCGAAGCAACTGACTTTCAGACATGCTCAGCAAGCCGCGACCCTGTTCAATGAACTGCAGACGCTTTTGTATCACTGACTCGGCGATGCCCCCGCCGCCTGCCAGCGGGATGGAAAAATCCGCCAAACGTTGGCGCTGTTCGCCTACCGACACGCCCACCAGAGCCTGACCGCTGCCGTTCATCAGGAAAACCACGGTGTCGTCCAGATCAAACAACACCCGAGCGTTTTGGCGAACACTGTCGAGCAACTGGGTGTCGCCCTTTTGTCGAGAAAATAATTGCCCGAGCTCTGTAGTCAGCGCCCGGTTGCGGATTTCTTCGGTCAGGCGCTGCTGCACGGGGTTCACCACCGGCACGGGCATGGCTTGGGCAGCAGCCACTGGGAGTTCCTCAAGACCCGACAAATCAATGCCCAAAAAGTCAGCAGACTTGAGCACCTGAGCTTCTGCGCCTTGCAAAATAACCAACAGGTCCGAATCAGACATCTGACAAATGGCACCGGTGTTGGCAGGTAGTGGCGTATCGGTCGGATGGTCACTCATCAGATGCGCCAGATGAACAATGCGAATCAGAGGGTGCGCGGTGTTCACGCGCACCACTTCCTCGTGGTGATAAAGAATGCTGTCCGCCAAAAATGAATCCATGTTCCAGCGGTCAATCAACCAGGCACCCGCTTCGGCATGGGAAATATGCAGGGTGCGATTCTCTAGGGCGCACAGCTTGTCATCATCGGGTGTCAAAAAGTTAGCGCAATACACGTCCGGTGCGGCGGCTAACAAGGCCAGTCGGCCGACATCGTGCAGCAGGCCTGCCAGGTAAGCCTCTTCCACCTGCGGGTACTTCATGCCTTTGGCAATGTCACGTGCCAGCACGGCAGCGGTGAGCGAGTGCTTCCAGAAATGGCGCAGGTCGATGCTGCCCGCGTGAGAAAAACCGTTGAAGGTCTGAAACACGGATTCGCTGATCACGATCGTTTTGATCATGTCAGAACCCAGCGTTGTCAGCGCCTGAACCAGTCCCACCTTACGTCCACCCCGTTGATAAGCCGCGCTGTTGGCGATGCGCAAAACGCGATTGGTCATGCCGGCATCATTGGCAATCAACTTGGCCAGTTCGTCCATACCTGCCTCATCTGCTTGGCATAACTCAAGCAGTTTGAGCAGAATCTGCGGCATGGCAGGCAGGCGCGCCACCAGCAAACGGTTCCGTATATCGTCAGGATGAGGTGAATTCAAAATAGCGGTATAAATTCGGGCTGCTCATAATAAGCGAGTGCAACAACGCCTCGTGGCATTGGTTCCAACGACCTCAATATACCAGCAAAGCCCTGAAAAGCGGCAATTTTCATGCGCTTTTACAACTCTTGAAAGGTCAAAGCGTCTGTGCGCTAGGGCTCTTGCAGAGTGGCGGCAGAACTTCGCCGTTGTTGGCGTGCCGCGCGCAGTGTTGCGTTAATGCGTCATTTTGGTGCAAGGCAGCAGGATGTCGTAGCTGGTGCCCATGGCGCTTGCCTTGAATTTCAGGTGACCCCGCATCTTGTCCACCAATTGGTTCATCAGACCCAGGCTCAGGCTGGGTTTGTCGTCGCTGCGGCGTCTGGCGGGCTCATACAGCTGCGCCTGAATGGCTTGGGTCGAACCTGCACCGGAATCAGAAACACTGAGCGATGTGAACATGGCGCCATCCCGTTGCACCAGCATGCCACCGTTGATGACGATTTCGCCCCCGTCAGCCATGTTGTCACAGGCGTTTTTGACCAAAATCAGCACGATTTGTTGAATCATTTCACGCGATCCATGTACCAAAGTCGCTCTTTCAGCCAGCTGACACCGCAGTTCGATGTTGCCGGGGACAAACTGGCTGTCGCCCATCAATTGCACCATGTCTCTGACAGCCACACACAGGTCGACAGAACCTAACGGGGCAGCCTGTGAGGCGCCAGAAAACTCATCGACCAGGCTGCGCACCCGCGTCACTTCTTCTCCGGCCTTTGCCAGAACCTCGTTGACCGGTTCCTGGCGACCTAATTTGTGGTCGATGTCATCCAGGCAGGTTTGGATGACGCCCATGGGTGGGCCAACCTCCATCGCCATTTGCTTGAGCTCGATCTGCTGTTCCTGTTTGGAGATCAGCACTTGAGCGGCCCGTACCTTTTCGGCCTGACGGCGCCGTGACAGGGCCACCCCAGCGTAGAAACCAAAGGCCTGCAACATCACAGTCTGGTCTTTGACGTGCTGGTGCATGTCGGCAGGCACGGCGGCAAACAGCACACCCAGACAGCGTCCGGCGGTACTCAGTGGCACCAGCACCAGCTCCTGGGTGTTCATGATGTCAAACAAGGCCAGGGCTGACGAGTGGTCGCGCCGCGCAAACACCACACGGCGCTGGGTCACGCACTCGGTCATGGCAGGGTGGCTTGACACTTCCAGCAAGAGTTGCGCTGCTGCGCGATGGCGTTCGTTCAGAGACGCTGGTGCCAGCTTTTGCTGGTCTTCTCGGGTCAGCATGATGAGGCTGTCTTCGAGCTGCAGCAAGGCACAGGCGTGCTGGCGCAGCATGTTCAGGGCTTCGCGGGTGCTGTTCAGGCCAATGAGTGTCATGGCCATTTCATTGAGCACACTGCGGTCAAACACGTCTTGCGCGAGTTGCTTCTGCGCTGCATCCATTGCTGGCAGCTCGGGCAATTTCGGCGCTGCCACGGCTGCGGGCTGATGGTCAGCCGACGAAATATCAATGCCCAGGTCACGGGCGATTTGAGCCACCTGCACGGCTGCCTGCTGTGTGATGGTGATCAAATCGGCTGGCGCCAAGTCTTGCTCGCAGACAAATTGCTCGGCGGCATCAGCATCGCCCAAGGGCAGTGCGGCCAGGCGGTGTGCCAGATGCAGCGTGCGGGTCAAGGGCTGGGCTTCGGGCAGGCGGGTCGCATCCACATGGTGATACAACACGCTGTCAATGATGTCACTGCTCAGGCGCCAGCGGCCCAGCAACCAAGCCCCGGCTTCGGTGTGGGCAATTTCAAGGCGTTGTTGCTCCAAATCACACAAGGCGCTGTCGTCTGTGACGCCAAACAGGGTGTGGCAATGTTCCGGTGCAGCCGCCAGCAGGGCCAAGCGACCCACGTCGTGCAGCAAGCCAGCCAGGTAAGCCGATTCGGCGGGCCCGTTGTCGAGTCGGTCCGCCAGGTCGCGGGCGATCAGCGCCACGGTCAGGCTGTGCTTCCAGAAGGCGCTCATGTCTGAGCCGCTGGCCTGTTTGAAGCCGCTGAAAGCCTGCAGCACTGACTCACTCATGACCAAGACCTTGATCAGTGACGTACCCAATCGGTTGGTGGCTTGCAACAGAGTCAGTTCGTGCGTGCCACTGGTGTGGTATGCCGCGCTGTTGGCAATGGACAGCACCTTGGCCGTGATGGCGGGGTCGCTGGCAATCAGATGCGACAACTCAGTCATGCCCACATCGTCAGACTGGCACAGGTGCAGCAGCTTGAGCAAAGTCTGTGGTGGGCTGGGCAGGCGAGCAACCAGCAGGCGGTTTCGGATGTCTTGGACGAGAGGTGTATTCACGATGCGTCCATTTTTGTCCTTGCATTTTGCCTTGTCGAGGCGCGCTATCGTAATAAACGTAAGTAAATGTTACTGGGGTGCTGGTGCCCGGTCGCCTGACCCAATCACCGAACCTTGAAGTTGTTAGCCATTTTCGGGGCTGTCGATGTGTGGACGCTGCATTTGGCGTCTGGGCCTGTGGCACACTCGCGGCCTTCTCAAGCGCTTGAGTCGCAGGGTGTCACAGGAATATCAGAGGAATATGCAAAAAATCATCGCGCAGATTGCGCAAGAAATCCGGGTGCAAGAGCGCCAGGTGGCAGCGGCTGTGGAACTGCTGGACAGCGGTGCAACGGTTCCCTTCATTGCCCGCTATCGCAAAGAGGCCACCGCCGGGCTGGACGACATCCAGTTGCGTGAACTGGAGGCGCGCCTGGCTTACCTGCGCGATCTGCGTGACCGCCGTACATCCATCATCCAAAATATAGAAGAGCAGGGCAAGATGACCCCGGCCTTGCTGGCGGCCTTGGTGGCCGCGCCCACCAAACAGGAATTGGAAGATCTGTACCTGCCTTATAAGCAAAAACGCCGCACCAAAGGGCAAATTGCCCGCGAGGCTGGCTTGGAGCCCCTGGCTGACAGGCTGTTTGCAGACCCGTCGCTGGATCCGGCCGCTGAAGCCCAGGCTTTTGTGAAATCCGAAAAAAACGAAGCGGGCGACGACTTCACCACGCTACCGGCGGTGCTGGACGGTGTGCGCGACATCTTGAGCGAACGCTGGGCCGAAGATGCTGGGCTGGTGCAAGACCTGCGTGAATGGCTGTGGGCCGAGGGTCTGTTCAAGAGCCGCCTGATGGAGGGCAAGGACGAGAACAACGCCGACGTGGCCAAGTTTCGAGACTATTTTGACTATGACGAACCGATCGGTCGGGTGCCGTCGCACCGCGCTCTGGCGGTGTTTCGTGGGCGCAGCCTGGAGATCCTGGAAGCCAAGCTGGTGTTGCCCGAGCCGCCTGAAGCTGCGTTGACGGAATCTGCATCAAAGGAACCTCTAGCCCAGGTAGCGCAAGTGCAAGGAGCTATCAAAGGAAGAGCAAAGCCCGTGGTGTCACTGGCGGAAGGTCGCATCGCTTTGAAGCTGGGCTGGAGCCACCGAGGCCGCTCGGCAGATGATCTGATCCGCAAATGTGTCGCCTGGACCTGGCGCGTCAAGCTCAGCCTGTCCACCGAGCGTGACCTGTTCACGCGTCTGCGTGAGGCCTCTGAAAAAGTAGCCATCAAGGTATTTGCCGACAACCTGCGTGACTTGTTACTGGCAGCACCGGCGGGCCCGCGTGTGGTGCTGGGGCTGGACCCGGGCATTCGCACCGGCGTGAAGGTGGCGGTGGTGGATGCCACGGGCAAGCTGGTGGACACCAGCACGGTCTACCCGCACGAGCCGCGCAAGGACTGGGAAGGTTCCTTGCACATCCTGGCCAAGCTGTGTGACAAGCATGGCGTGAATCTGATCGCGATTGGTAACGGCACCGCCAGCCGCGAAACCGACAAACTCGCCGCCGACCTCATCAAAATGATGGCNNNNATCAGGACAAGCGCGACCAGCTATAGAAAAAGTAGTGGTCAGCGAAGCCGGTGCATCGGTTTATTCAGCCAGCGAGTTTGCCAGCCAGGAAATGCCCGACGTGGATGTGAGCCTGCGTGGCGCCGCCAGTATTGCCCGGCGCTTGCAAGACCCGCTGGCAGAGTTGGTCAAGATTGATCCGAAAAGTATCGGCGTGGGTCAGTACCAGCACGATGTGAACCAGAGCGAGCTGGCCAAAACGCTGGACGCGGTGGTAGAAGACTGCGTCAACTCGGTGGGTGTGGACCTGAACATGGCCAGTGTGCCGCTGCTGAGCCGGGTTTCGGGCCTGAGCGGCAGCGTCGCCAAGTCGGTGGTGCGTTGGCGTGAAACCCATGGTGCATTTGCCAGCCGGCAAGACTTGCTCAAGGTCACTGGCCTGGGGCCCAAGGCTTTTGAGCAATGCGCCGGCTTTTTGCGCATTCGGGGCGGGGCCAATCCGCTGGATATGACCGGTGTGCACCCGGAAACCTACCCGGTCATCGAGCAGATTATGGCGCAAACTGGCAAACCGGTGGTTGAGTTGATGGGCCGCTCTGACATGCTCAAAACCTTGCGCCCCGAGCTGTTTGCCAACGCGCAATTCGGCGTGATCACCGTCAAAGATATTTTGGGCGAGCTGGAGAAACCTGGCCGGGACCCGCGACCGGACTTCAAGGTGGCGCGTTTCAACGATGGGGTGGAAGACATCCGCGACCTCAAAGAAGGCATGGTCCTAGAAGGTACCGTCAGCAATGTCGCCGCCTTCGGTGCGTTTGTGGATCTGGGTGTGCACCAAGACGGTTTGGTGCATGTGAGTCAGCTGGCGCACAAATTTGTCAACGATGCGCGGGAGGTGGTCAAAACCGGCGACATCGTCAAGGTGCAGGTGGTTGAGGTGGACGTGGCGCGCAAACGCATCGCCTTGACCATGAAGCTCGGTGCAGCGCCAGCGCGCCAGGGGGCGGGCGACAACCGCTTTCAGGGAGCCACGGCCCAGCAGCGCAACCGATTGAGCGGCAGCGGCGCCAACGACTTTTCGGGGCGCACGCCAGGCGCGAGCCCGCATGCGCCACAATCGACAGCCATGTCATCTGCATTTGCCAAACTCAAAGGTCTCGGGAACTAGCTGTCATGGATCCATCAGCACTGTTGTCTGCCCGCTTTGTCCTGCCCAGCAGGCCCAAGGCTGTGGCGCTGCTGTTGATGGAACTGGCCCGGCCGGAGCCAGACTTGCGGCGCATTGACCAGTTGGTCAGCACCGACCCAGCCTTGGCCATGCGTTTGTTGCAGGCGGCCAATGCCAGTTATTTCAAGCTCACCGGCAGGGTGCACGGTGTCAGTGAGGCGCTGGCGGTGTTGCGGTTGGGGCAAGTTCAGGCCATGGTGGCCTCGGCTGCGTCGTTGGCGTCATTTCAGGGAAGTGCCGGTCTGGACATTGCCCAGTTTTGGGCCTACAGCCTGGACTGTGCCAAGGTGACGCGTTCGCTCGCCGGGTTGTTGCACCTGAACACTCAGGCGGCGTTTTCATGCGGCTTGATTCATGCGGTGGGTGAGTTGGCCATGCGTGCCTCCATGGCGCAGGTCGTGGCACTCGACAGCGACGCCAAGCCGCTGGACTTTAAACGCTGGCGTGCCGAGCGGCGTGCCTTTGGTTTTTGCTATACCGAGGTAAGTGCCTGGCTGACCCGCCAGTGGCACTTGCCGCCTTTGATTCACGATGCACTGCTGTATGCCCATGCGCCCTTTGACAACGAAGCCTTGGAGCCCTTGGCGGGCGTGGTTCACCTGGCGGTCTGGCGGGCGCGGGCCCGTCACGCGGGTTTGTCAGAGAACGCCATGACCGTCACCTTCCCGTCCTTGGTGGCAGAGGTGTTGGGCTTGGATATTGATCTGGTGCTGCAGCAAGATCCCATCGATTGGTCCCTGCAGGAGCCCGGGCGTTCGCTGATTTAAATCCGCACCACGGACGTGGCTGGCGGGTTAGGTCGAAGCGTTGTCGGTGCCCAACTGGAACACAGCCACAGTCTGCACCAATTGGTCCGATTGGACCTTGAGACTGCTGGCCGCTGCGGCCATCTCTTCCACCAGTGCGGCGTTTTGTTGGGTCACCTGGTCCATCAGGCCAACAGCTTCACCGATTTCTGTGACACCCTGGCTTTGCTCAGTGCTGGCCACGCTGATCTCGCCCATGATGTCGGTCACCCGTTTGATGGACGTCACCACCTCATCCATGGTGCTGCCCGCCTGGTCCACCAGGGCAGTTCCGTGCTCAACCCGCTCGACACTGGTATTGATCAGCATCTTGATTTCTTTGGCGGCTTCGGCACTGCGCCCGGCCAAGCTGCGCACCTCGCTGGCCACCACAGCAAAACCGCGGCCTTGCTCGCCCGCACGGGCGGCTTCGACTGCGGCATTCAAGGCCAGAATATTGGTCTGGAACGCAATGCCGTCAATCACACTGATGATGTCCGATATTTTGCGCGAGGCCTCGTTGATGCCACGCATGGTGTCCACCACCTGGGATACCACGGCGCCGCCCTCTGCTGCGACCTGGCTGGCTTTCAGGGCCAGTTGATTGGCCTGCTGGGCGTTGTCGGCATTTTGCTTGACCTGCGCACTGAGCTCTTCCATGCTGGCCGCGGTTTGCTCCAATGAACCAGCCTGGCTCTCGGTGCGGCTGGACAAATCATGGTTGCCCTGCGCAATGTCGGTGCTGGCATGGGCGACACCCTCGGCATTGATGCGAACCTGGGACACAAGATCAGTCAATGCCGTCTGCATGGTCTTCATGCTTTGCAGCAAACGACTGGTTTCATCGGTGCCGCTGATATGGAACTTGCTTGTGAGGTCGCCCGTGGCGACCCGGTCGACCACGGTCACGGCGTAGCGCAAGGGCTGCAAAATGGAAGCGCCAATTTTCCAGCTGGCCAGCGCCACCACGGCGGCGCTGATGGCACACAGCAGCCACGCCATCCAACGCAAGTGGTTGGTTTGTTGCAGGACATCATCACTTTGCCGGTTGAGCAGGCCCAGCTGAAAATCCACCATTTTTTGCACGCTGGACTGCAGGGCCAGGCTGGACTTGTCAAAGTCTCCCATCAGGGGGTTGCCCTGGGGCGGTCCCCCCTCGACATAGGCTTTGGCCATGCTCACGCCGTTGTTGTAGTAAACATCAAAGTTCTTGCGCGACTGTTCAATGAGTTCGAGTTGAACCTTATGCTCATGGCGCTGTGCGTAGGCCTGAAGTTTGTCCAGGCCCTGCAAAAACAGCACCCGGTTTTTTTGTGCCTCATCAAAACCATCGCCCAAGCCATCCTGGCCCCGTGTGGCCGACACGTCAGATAAAAATTGCTGAACTTGCACCACATTGCGTTGAATGTCCTTGGTCAGCAAGGCCAAAGACACATCGACATTCACGGTTTCTTGCATGTGGGTCTGAACCCGACCCAAACCAAACCACACCAAGTCAGGCGCCAGGCAATGCCGATTGCGTTCAAAAAGTGGCTGGGTGGAGTCGGTGCTGATGCCATGTTGATGTTTGCTCCAATCAAGTCTGTTGTGTGGCGGGTTGAGGTGCGAAGGTTGCCGGGCTTAGAAGGTTTCCCAATCTGCGTCAGATGTTCCGGTGGCTGCTGTCGGCGCGGGTTTGGGTGATGCCAGCGGCGCTGGCACGCGGGCTGCGCTGGGTGTAGCGCGTGGCGGGTTGCGCGCCGCTGCGCCTTGGGGGGTGCCCGAGGCGCGGCGATCTGACCCCTTGAAGGTCGAGGGCTTGGGCGGGTGCGAGCGCACCGCGGCGTTCGGCAAAACCGCTCCATGGTGTATGCCGTTGGCCCCCAGCTTGAAGACAGACACGGTCTGCACCAGCTCCTGTGCCTGCGACTTGAGACTGCTGGCGGCTGCCGCCATCTCTTCAACCAACGCGGCGTTCTGCTGTGTGACTTGGTCCATTTGTGTCACGGCTTCACCCACCTGCGTGACCCCCAGGCTTTGTTCGTTGCTGGCTGAACTGATTTCACCCATGATGTCGGTGACACGTTTGATCGAGGTCACCACTTCGCTCATGGTGCTGCCGGCCTGGTCCACCAGAGTGGTGCCCTGCTCAACGCGTTGCACGCTGGTATTGATGAGGGTCTTGATCTCCTTGGCAGCGTCTGCGCTGCGCCCGGCCAAGCTACGCACCTCGCTGGCCACCACGGCAAAACCGCGGCCCTGTTCACCTGCGCGGGCGGCTTCCACCGCGGCGTTCAAGGCCAGAATATTGGTCTGGAAGGCAATGCCGTCAATCACGCTGATGATGTCCGATATCTTGCGTG
>JFJP01020493.1_pt1 | contig 13625 bp, 8 predicted proteins | sample 431651 | NCBI WGS metagenome assembly JFJP01 (sample SAMN02602958, study PRJNA72255) | Microbial mat metagenome, whole genome shotgun sequencing project. | biome: fresh water; feature: sink hole; material: water; isolation source: purple microbial (photo- and chemosynthetic) mats found in...
ACCGAGCCGCGACAAAGGCCGGGGGTAGGCCGAAGGCCCTGAGCAAAATCCCATCGCGTAGCGATGGCGGCCGCCGAGCGGCGTTGGCGGCATACAATCGGCGCAGCCGATGCCGCCACGGTTCCGGAGCCTGCGACGGAACCGAGCCGCGACAAAGGCCGGGGGTAGGCCGAAGGCCGTAGGGGCGAAGCCCCTGAGCAAAACAGCCCCGTCTTGCTAAGGCTTCCCGGTCCGTTTAAATCCTTCCCCATGATCAATCTGCGCCCCCTCGTCCTCGGACTCGCCGCCTTCGCCGCTCTCTCCCTCGCTGGTTGCGGCGATGAGCGTGAACTTGGCTACAAGGACGTCGAGATCGACGAGTACAAGCGTCAGATCAAGGATCTGGAAGATCAGCTCTACACCAAGAATGCGACCGAGGTCAAAGAGGTCCGCACCAAGGGCGATGGCAAGAACAGCGTCGGCAACATCCAGAACGAGGTTGGCGACAAGTTCCAGGTCACCGACCGTCCGGTTGAGATCGTCCTCTCGATTGAGAGCGAGGTCCTGTTCAAGAGCGGCTCGGCGACGCTCAATGCGGCAGCCAAGGCCTCGCTCAACAAGGCGATCGCAGTGATCAAAGACCGCTTCCCGGGTCACGACGTGCGCGTCGTCGGCCACACCGACGACCAGAAGATCACCCGCACCAAGAACGACTGGAACGACAACTGGGATCTCTCGGCTGGTCGCGCCCGCGAAGTGCTGCTCTACCTCGAAGGTCGTGGCATCCCGGCCAAGCAACTCGGCCTGGCTGGCTTTGGCGACCAGCGTCCGCTGGTGCCCAACACCTCCAAGGACAACCAGCTGAAGAACCGCCGCGTCGAGATCGTCGTCATCCCGCAGGCGAAGTGATCGTCTGATGCAGACGAAAGGCCGGGCGCCCAGCGCCCGGCCTTTTTCGTTGAGCGGCCATGGCAAAGTCCGGAACCAAGCAGACCTCCAGCCTCATGCTGGTCACCTCGTGGCTGGCGTTCCTCTGGCTGATCTTCGTCGCCGACGTCATCCTCCGGGCGATGAATATCTGGCTGGCCAATTGGATCGGCCTGCGCCCGCGCGACCTCGACGGCCTGTGGGGCATCCTCGGCTGCCATATCCTGCACGCCGACATCCACCATCTCGCCAGCAACAGCGTCGGTCTGCTCATCCTCGGCCTGGTCAGCTGCTGGTACAGCCAGGGCCTCACCGGCCTCGCCATCCTCTACAGCGCGATCGTCTCGGCCTCGTTGACCTGGCTGATCGCACCGGCCGGCTCGGTCCACATCGGGGCCAGCGGGGTGATCTTCGGCCTGGTCGGATTCCTCGTGTTCAACGGCCTGTTCCGCCGCAGCTGGGGTGCCTTCCTCCTCGCTGTGCCGATCGCGGTGCTGCTGTCCGGCCTGGTCCCCGGCATGCTGCCGACCAACGCCAACGCCACCCACCTGATCTCCTGGCAGATGCATCTCGGCGGCTTCCTTGGCGGCGCCTTGGCGAGCTGGCAGCTGCGCGGCGAGCGCGCTACCTAGGAAAAGGCGGCTAGCGTGGTTGCCGCTTGCCACCGCCGCCGGTGTAGGTGACGCCGAGTTCACTCTGCAGGTAGCGATGGGCCTCACCGTAGTGCTTGGTGTCGGGGTACTCGTCGCAGACCTGACGCAGGATGACGACGGCGCGCGCCTTGTCCTTGAGGTCGCGGTGCAGGATCCGGCCCTCGCGCACCAGGGCCTCGCCAGCGGCATCGGTTCCGGCGTGGATCGCCGCGATCTCGCTGAGCTTGGCCACAGCGGCGACGTGATCACCCTTCTCGCCGAGGGTCTCGGCGATGGCGAAGTCGCTTGATGGCGGGCGGTTGAGCCGGGCGTAGGCCGCGATGGCGAGATCGTACTTTTTCAGGATCCGGCGCAGCAGGTTGGCCTGCACACCGATGTAGTCAGCGGCGCGCTCGGCGTCCTCGGTCTCGAAGGCGGCGGCAATGGCGAGGGCGGCAGCAGCGGCCGCCACCGCCTGATCACCGCTGCGCAGACGGGACGCCAGCTCCGCCTGGAGATCCATCTCGGCCAGCCGCCGCTCGCGACCCTCGGCGAAACGCGGCAGGATGGCGAGGAGTTTGCCCGGCTCGATGCCAGCACGCACGCCAAGCTCCCACCACTGGCCGGCATCGCGGCGCTGCAGCGGGCGGCCCAGGCTGCTGACCAGCGCCTCGGCGGCAGCTGCCTCCTGACCTGCCGACAGGCGCGCCATCGCAGCCAGCCAGGCGAGCCCATCGCGCCGCCCGTCATTGCGGCCCAAGCCGCGGGCGGCGGTGTCAGCGGTGCCGGCCAGCTCGGCCATGTCGGCAAGGCAGCGTTGCTGCAGGGCCTTGGCCTCGACACCGAGGACTTTGGCGACCTCGGCGGGGTCACGCCGCACGCCTTGCAACCATTCCAGGCGCAGGCGGCCACGTTCGAGACTGCTGGTCGTGGCATCGGGCCACAGCGCCTCCGCCATCTGCGCGGCGATGGCGTCATCGCCCGCCGACCAGCCGCGCTTCATCACCTCGCGCCCGGCATTCCACGCGACCTCGCCGAGTTCACGCGCCTGCTTCGACGCCAGCACGGCTTTTACCAGTGCGGCGACGCGCGGCAGTTCGCCTCCGGCGAAGGCCAGATCGACCAGACGGCGCAGACCCTGCTCGAGGGCGCGCCGGTTGCGCGGGTCATCGTCAAGACGCTCGGCCAGGGGACCGAGCACGGCCAGACGCTGGCTGCGCAGGCGGTCGGCCGGGATCTGCTGCTGCTTGGCCAGGTTGAGGAGGCCGTCGTCCTGAATCAGCCGAGCCGGCAGGGCGGCCGGCGACTGCGGGAAGCGGGTCAGCAGGTCGCTGGCGGTGGCGACCGCCTCGGTGACCAGGCCGGCGTCGGCCTGGCATTCCGCGAGCAGCAACAGGACCTCGGGAAGCTCGGGAGCCTGCGGAGCCAACTCGATCAGCTCCTTGAGCGCCGCCACGGCGCCGTCCTGCTTCTTGTCCTGGCGCAACGCCTCGGCCCGTCGCCAGCCGGCGTAGGTCCACATGGCGCTCTCGGGGAACTTCCGCCCGAACTTCTCCCAGGCCAGGGCGGCGGCGCTGAAGCGGCTCTTGCCGTAGGACTCCTGGGCGTCGAGGAGCAACCAGCGCTCGGCCTGCGGCAGGCCCTCAAGGGCGGCGGGATCCGGACTGAGCCGCGGCTCGCCCCCAGGCAGCCAGGCGGCGAGGGCGAGGACGAGCGCGGCGAGGCTGAGCTTCATGGCTTGGCAGTCTGCTGGCGCAGGCGCCGGGTGAACTGGCGCGTGGCGTAATCGAACACGTTGGTGCCGAACTGGTAGGCGATCTCCTGCCACTGCGGCCCGTAGGCGCCGCGCCAGCCGTCGACCAGGTCGCCGGGGTGGTAGACGATGGTCCAGCGCTGGCCCTCGCGCACGCCCAGGACACGGTCGCCGCCGTGGCGGGCCAGGGCCCGGTCCGTTTCACGCATCGGCTGACGGATGCGCCACAGCGCATCGTCATTGGGGATCGCCACCAGCGGCCGGCCCGGCATGACGCGGCGGGCCAGCGATTCGGCATGGGCGCGCCCGCCACCGGTCTCATCGAGCAGCAGCAGGCCGTGCAGCTCGACCAGGTAGCGGCGCAGCCATTCCACCTCGCGATCGCTGATCTTCGGCGGGCTGCGCGACAGGCACAGGTAGATCAGCGGCGGCTGCTGGGCATCGTCCTTCTGCGCCATGAGGTCGCCAAGCGTCACCGTCACCGGCTTGCGCGCGGTCGGCACCGAGATGCGCGTGCGCATCTCGCGCAGCAGGTTGGGCGCGGCGACCTGCACAGCCTCGTCCCAGCCCGAGCCGCCATGGTCGAGGACCACGAAGTTCAGCTCGGTGCCCTCGCCGCCCTCGTAGCCGCCGCTGCCCTTGCCGTCGCCGCCGGCCTGTTGCGCGGTGGCGAGGCGCTGGGTCTGCTCCTTGATGTCGATGTCGACCTCGTTCGGCTTCTTCAGCTTGATGGCGCTGAACGGGTTCACGATCATCTTTTTGCGCACCACCTTCACCACCTCGACCTGCTCCTCCTGCGGCTTCTCGCCGACGATGCCGCCGCCGCCGCCCGGCGGTCCGAGGCGATGGGCGCAGCTGAACACGATGAACGGCAGGATGAACAGCACGAGATGAGCCTGGTACGAACCCATGAAGCCGTAGCGCAGCCGGCGCTCCTCGTCGATGCGCCGGGTCGCGCGCGCCGGCAGATCCCCGGCGCGCGGCTGGCGGCGGGAACGGAAGCGTGCGATCTGGCGCCACCACCACGCGATGGCGATGGGCACCCCGCCGGCGATCAGCGCCGCCAGCGCGGCCAGCACCGCCTTTTCGACCGCGATGCCACCCGACAGGATGCGCCACGCCCAGCCGGGCAGGGCCAGCCCGCGGCCCATCGCCGTGGACTCCGCCCAGCCGGCCGGGGCGGCGAGCAGTTCGCCGCCGGCCAGCACCAGGCGCACCGCGATCCACGCCACGAGGGCACAGAGCGGAGCCGCATAGAGCAGGCGTCGCGACCAGTCCGGTCCGGTTGGAGGGGCGTGATTCACGGCGTCGGGATTACTTCAGGGCGTCGAGGTCGGGCCGGTTGTCCGGACCTTCGTGCAACTTCGTGGGATCGGTCTCGGGCTTGCCGAAGTAGGCGGCGTCGGCGTCCTTGGACTTGGGCACCGGCGGCAGGCCGTCGGCCCCGGCGGCTGCCGGCTTGTCGGCCGCCGCGGCCGGCGGAGCGTCAGACGCAGGTGCCGCCGCCGCCGCCCCGGGCTTGGCCTCGGCCTTGGCCGGCTCGGCCGGAGGCGGGCCCTTGGCCAAACTGATGAAATACCCGATCGAGGTGACCAGGATGAGCGCGGCGTGGACGCCGAGGCTGATCAGGGTCCAGCGCAGCAGGCGCTTGAAGTGGGTCGGTGCGGTCTGGCTCATGGGTTGCCTTCGGGGTCGTGCATCACGGCGATTACACCGCCGGCGTTGCTGATCGCTTCCATCGCTGAACGGTAGTCCTTCTGGGTCAGGTTCGCATCGCAGCGGAAGCGTACCTGGCGGTCCTCGGCCGTGGTCCTACCTTCGAGCAGGGTGCGCAGCTGGCTCTCCAGCGAGCCGCTGGTGTCGACCGGCTGGCCGTCGAGGTGGAGCTTGCCGGCGGCATCGATGGCGACGCTGATCGGCGACTCGGTCTTGTCGCTGATCGGCAGGCGTGGCAGGTCGACCTGCGTGCTGTCGCGCATGAAGGTGGTCGTGACCATGAAGAACACGATGAGCTGGAAGGCGATGTCGCCCATGCTCACCAGACTCGAATCGCGCAGCAGGGTCGCGCGCCGCAGTTGCAGCTTCATCCCCCCTCCTCCTCGTACATCACCGCGACCACGCCGCCCGAGGCGCGGATGATGTGCATGATCGCGGCATGGCGCTGGAACGGGATGTCATCGCCGGTCACCAGCACCACGACGCGGTCGGCGCCCTCGGCGCGGCCATTGAGCAGCTCACGCAGCTTGGCTTCGAGCTGGTCGAGCTCGATGGCCTGCTCGTTAACCGCGATCGCCTTGGCACCGGCCTGGACCGTGATCGAACGGCTGTCGTCCTGCACCGCGCTGTCGTCACCGCTGGGCAGCTCGACGTTCATCGACATGGAGCGCGTGAAGGTTGCCGCGACCATGAAGAACACGATGAGCTGGAAGGCGATGTCGCCCATGCTGACCAGGTTCGAGTCGGTCAGGATGCGGCCGCGCTTGACCGACAGCTTCATCCGCGCGGGCTTTGCGAACGGATCGCCGTCAGCTCCTCGGTCAGCTCGGTGCCGGCGCTCTGCACGCGCAGCAGCACACGGTTCACCCGCGCCACCAGGGTGTTGTAGAACAGCGTCGCCGGCACCGCGACGATCAGGCCTGCGGCGGTGGTGAGCAGCGCGATCGAGATGCCGCCGGCCACCTTGTCGGGACGCACGTTGCCGGCCTGCATGATCGCGGAGAAGGCGTCGATCAGGCCGACCACGGTGCCGAGCATGCCGATCAGCGGCGCCATCGCGGCCATGGTCGCGAGCATCGGCAGGTTGCGTTCGAGGTGGTCGACGACGCTGGCGCCGTGGTCCTCCATCGCCTTGGTCACGCCGGCCTCGATCTCGTCCGGCTTCTTGCCCAGCCCGCTGAGGAAGCGCAGCTTGCGCAGGCCGACCGCCAGGGTCGCCGCGACCGGCCCGGGCGCCTCCTCGGCCACGCCCACGGCGCCATCGAAGTCATCGCCCTGCACCCGGCCCGAGATTTCGTCGATCAGGGCATCGGTGTCGATCTCGGCCTCCTTCAGCGCCTCCAGGCGTTCGAGGTAGATGCCGAAGGCGATGACCGAGCAGCCCAGGATGAGCCACATGCACCAGCCACCGTCGATCATGAAATGCATCATCGGAGACCACCTGTGGGCGAATGGGGTTTGGAGTCGGAGACTGGAGGAACGCGGGGGATTGGAAGTGTGACGCCGGACACTACTTGCCGTCCTTGTCGTCGACCAGCGAGACGCCCTTGAGGCGCTTGTCGGTCATCATGCGGCCGCGCGCGAACTTGGCCTCGTTGGAATCGGGGTAGTCCTGGGTCAGCCGGCCGAAGCGCAAATAGGCGCCGCGGGGATCGCCCGCCTCCAGGGCGGAGGATCCGGCCCAGTACAGCGCCTTGGCCATGCCGGCGGCCTGGGGGAAGCGCAGCACGTAGCCGTCGAAGACCCGCTGGGCTTCGAGGAAGCGCGCCGCCTGGTACAGGCTGTTGCCGTGCGCCAGCATGATCTGGTCGGCGATGCGGTGGTCGGGGAAGCGCTCGACCAGCTTGCCGTAGACCGCCGCCGCCTGGTTGAATTCGGCCACCGCCTCCTTGGGCAGCGGAGCCTGGGCAACCTCGCCGCCCGGATTGGCCTTCAGCCACTCCTCGCGCGCGGCCTTGACCAGAGCCCGGCCGCGGTCGTCGTAGTAGAGGCCGATGCGCGCCATGGCGTCGGCGACCAGTTCGTGGTCCGGCCAACGGTAGGCCAGGCGCACGTAGGCCTCCCAGGCGTCGTCGAAGCGTTTCTGCTCCTCGAAGCACTGGGCGATCTTGAACTGGGCGTCGGGGGCACGCTGGCTGTCGGGGAACTGGCCGAGCAGGCTGCGGTAGCGATCGATGGCCGATTCGTAGCCGCTCGACTCCTGTTCGAAGTTGCCGAGCAGGAAGAGCACCTGGTCGGCCTGGGCGCCATCAGGATCGTCGCTGACCGTGCGTTGCAGCAGCGAGGTGCCCTCCGACAGCGACTCGGCGATCGCCGTCTTCAGCACCGCGATGTCCTGCGGCTTGCCCTTGGCGCGCTCCATCGCCTTGAGGTCCTGGCGCTGGCGCTTGTAGATCTCGAACCAGCTTTCGGCCAGACGCAACTGGGTGCGCGCTGCCAGCAGGTCGTCCCCGAAACGCTTGGCGAAGACGCTCAGCGCGGCGTCGTGGCCCTTCGCCACCGGCAGCTTGGCCTGCGGCTGCCGGCTGCTGCCGGCCTCGCGGTAGGTGACTGAGAGCGTGTCGCCGAGCGCGACCTGGAGCAGGTCGTCGGCTGCGGCGGCCCCCTGCGTCAGCGGGACCGAGCCGGTGAACACACCGCTGTGCAACTCGCTCTCGCCCGCCTTGACCACGAGCGTGTCGCCGCTGGCGGCGGAGATCGCAATCGCCACCTCATCGCGGGCGTCGCCGGTGTCTCCGTCGGGATCGACGACCAGGAAGCACAGCTTGCCGGCGACGTGGAGCATGGTGACGGGGGTTTCGAAGTCGTCCTCGGTCAGCCGCAGGGTTCCGGCGGTGACCAGCCTGGCCTCGCCGCTGGGCAGAGCGGGTCGGGCTGCCACCTCGCTGATCACCGCCTCGGTGGTGTTGCGCTCCACCCCTTCCAGGTAGGTGACGGTGATGTTCTCGCCGCCGACCACCGGCAGCACCGCAGCCGCCCCATTGGCACCAGGCTGGGCCGGGGCCGCGCTGCCGCGCTCGATGCCTGGCGGCAGCACGCGCAGGGTGCCTTCGGCCGGCGAGCCGAGGATCATGGCGACACTTCCGGCGAAGAGGCCGAGACCGGAATCGCCAGACGGGGCCAGCAGGACGTCCTGCACTGCCCCGCGAGCAGTCTTCAGCCGCACCCGCACGCGCGATCCGGCGCTGACCAGGGCATCGGGGTCGGTGACTTGGATCTGCAGCGGGGCGAGGACCACCTCGACCTTGGCGGACGGTTCGCCCGCCGTCCACGTCGGCCGTCCGGCCGCCGGCGTCGCCGCAGCGGTGGTCGGCACCAGGGCGAGGGTTCCGGCGCTGGGCACGACCTCGCGCAGGAAGGCGGTGCGCTCGGTGGCGCCGCCCGGCCTGACGTTCATCTCATCGATGTAGCTCAGTTGGATCTGCTCGCCCGGCTTGACCTGAAGGATGTCCTTCGCCGCCGCGGCAGCGGAACCGGCGGCCACCGTCCGGACCTCGCCCTGGAACACGCCGGTGGCCCGGCCGGTCTCGGTTGCGATGAGCTCCAGGCTGCCAGCGCTGGAGGCGATGCGGACGCGCAGCTTGTCCGGCTGGTTGGTGGTGTCGGCGTCGAACTCGGTGACGCGCACGGCGATGGTCTCGCCGGCGCGGAAGCGGTAGCGCGGGTAGAGCTCCTCGCGCATCTGCCCATTCTCAAGGACGGTGCGGACCTCCAGAGGCTCGATGCGACCGTCGAAATAGGTCGCGGTGAGACGGGCGCGCAGGATCTCCGGCACCTTGCGCTTGGTCTTCTCGTCGCGGTAGCTGACCGTCACCTCATCGCCGGCCGAGAGTTCGAGCACGTCGTTGGCGGCGATGGCGGCGTAATCGACGCCCTGGGCCGGCAGCAGGCGTTTGGCACCGCAGGCCAGGGTCAGCGCTGCGATCGCCGGAGCGTCGCCATCATCCCAGGCATCGATGACCAGGCGGACGAAGCGGGCCTGGAAGGGTTTGAATGCCAGGGTCGCGCCGTGGCGGTCGGTCAGGGCCGTGGCGGTGGCGGGGACCGCGCCGACCAGTGCGGCGAGATCCTTGGGCGAGACCTCGCTGTCGATGGCTGCCGCCGGCACCGCTTCGAAGGCGGTCTGACCGGGGCGACGCCACAGCAGCGTGCCCCCCTTCAGTCCCTGGTCCGAGTTGACCAGGATGCGCAACGGCGCCTGGCCGTACGACAGATCAAGGCCGCCACGCCAACGTGGCTCGCCGGTGGCCTGGTCGGCCTCGTCGCGCTCCTTCTCGACGACCATGCGGTCACCGATCATCACCCAACAGCGGCCGGCTCCGCGCACGGCGAACTCATAGCGGCCGGCCTCGGGGATGACCAGGACGCCCTGGGCGAAATGCTCGACCGCTCCGGCCTCGCCGCTGGTCTCGCGCTCCCAGGTCGAGGAGCGGACGCGATGCACGTCCTGGCTGTCGCGGTCGCCACGCCTCGGGGCGAGATTGAGCGAACGCAGCGCATCCTCAGCGCCCCGGGTGGTGCGGACGGTCGCGTCCTTGCCCACCGGACGGCCACGCCAGCGCAGCACGCCGGTCAGCGCGACCTTCTCGCGGTTGTCGTAGAGCGTCGACCAGGCCAGCCCATCGGATGAGATGTCGACACGATAGGCGCTGATGCGCCGGTCGGCCTGGCCCGAGGCGCTGCGGCCGCGACTCCACATCAGCTGATCGACCGTCTCCAGCCGCTTGAGATCGACAGTGACCGTCTTGCCCGGCTTGCGGTCGCCGGCGGCGATCCACGCCCGCTCGACCCGGTCGAAGCCGGCCGAGTCGGGTTGGCCGAGCATGACCGCCGGGTCGGAACCCGGGGCGCTGTCGGAGACGGCGATGTCGGCCGGGCGCAGGCCGGTGGCGATCTCGGCGCGGAACAGGCCGGTATGAGGTCCGCTCTCGACCAGCTCGGTCTGGACACGGTCGCCGCCCGCCGACTGCAGGATGACCGCGACCTTGTCGGTCTCGGACCCGGCGTCGCGATCGGGGTCGAGCACGGCGAGGTAGATCGGGTTGCCCGGCTTGAGCTGGTCTCCGGAGCGGTAGGCGCGGCTCTGCGCTTTGGCCAACGCCGCGTCGTCCTCGTCGATGGCGCCCAGTCCGAGCTTGGCCAGACCTTTGCCGGTAGCCTCGGCCTCGCCGGCAAAACGCACGCCGTCCTGGGCCGAGGAGGCCTTCAGCTGCGCATCGCTGGCGATCGGGATGGCACCGCTGCCCAGAGCCACGACGCGGCGGCCCTTCTTGAACTCCTCGGTGTAGTCGTAGGTGATCTTGTCGCCACCGCGCACCTGGAGGACGCGATCGCCCTTCACCGGCTCGCCCAGGGCGGTCGGGATACGGGCCGCGAACACGCCCTTGGCCTCGGCCGAGAGGGTCATGTCCACCACCTCCTCGTCACCTGAGGCGGTACGCACCACCACCGGCACGGCGCTGCGCGCCTGGCTGGTCTGCAGGTAGGGGTCGCGCAGGGTGATGCGCAGCGGTTCGCCGGGCGCCACCGGGTCTTCTCCATGAGCGAGGCCGACCAGGGTCAGGACCTCCTCGGCCTCCTGCAGGCGGTTGGAGCTGATCAGCGCCCGGCCCCAGTCGAGATAGAGCTCGTCAGCGAGGTTGCGCGGCGGATTCATCGCCGCGATGGCGCGGAACAGTTCCAGCGCCCGCGGCTTGTTGCCGCCCTGGATCTCGAGCATGGCGAGCCGGGCGTGCGCCCGGATGCGCGTCTCGTCGTCCTCGTGACCGGTGAACTGTTCGTAGATCTTGCGTGCCTGGTCGCTCTGGCGTGCAGCCAGCAGGCAATCCCCCAGGCGCAACTGGGCCTGGAGGGCGGCACGGCTCTTGGGCCATGAAGCGACGACCTGCTGGAACTCCAGCGTGGCTGAAGGCAGGTCCTCCTCGCGCAGGGCGAAGTCCCCCAGCAGCAGACGGGCGCGGGCCGGGCCCTCGCCATCGTCGCTGTGCGAACGCAGCAGGCTTTCGACCAGGGTGCGCGCCGCGGCAAGGTCGCCGTCGCCGGCGAGCCGGCGGGCGGCGAGCAGCACGAGGTCGGCGGGCAGACGGGCGAGGTGCTCCTGGATCAGCGCCCGACGGTCCTTGATCAGGCGCCAGGCCTCGTCCTCGTCACCCGAACTGAGCAACGCTGCGGCGCGCAGCAGCGGGGCCTTGGGATCCTTGTCGTCAATGGCCACGCCGACACCGCCGGCCTTGGCCAACTGGGCGGCGCCGAGCCGCCGTACCAGATCGATGCGCTCCTGGCCGACGCGGTCGGGGTTGAACCACGCCGCCATGTTGGCGAAGGCGCCGGCGGCGATGCCGGCGCGACCGGCGTCAGCCTCGGCCTGGACCAGGACCTGGACGCGCTCGACGTTGTCGCGGTCATCGCGCCAGATCGTACGCACGGCGCGCTGCACGAGCAGGGCCGCAGCGGTGGGATCCTTGCTCCGCGTGCGGGCGATCAGCTCGCCGGCGGCCCACAGGCCGGCCTGGTTGCCGGTGCGCATGACGGAGCGCAGAGCGCTCTCGGCGCGCTCGGCGGGCAGGGCCGCGAGGCGGGGTTCCAGCCATCGCCTGAGGGCATCGCCGACCGCGCGCCAATCGTCGATCGACGCAGCGGCGTTGGCGATGAGCGCGGCAGCGGCGGTCTCCTCGCTCGCGGGCTCGCGCCGACGCTGCGCGAGGTCGAGTTCCAGCAGGATGACCGGTTCGAGCGCGCGCGGATTCGTCCCCGCCGCAGTGCGGGCCTGGGCCAAGGCCGCCGCTGCAGCGGCGGCATCGCCACCATCGCGCCGGGTGCGGGCCAGCCACAGCAGGATATCGACCTGGCGCCGCGTCTCACGGGTCTTGGCAAGGAGACGTTCAACCAGCGGCAAACGCCATTCCTCGGGAGCACGCCAGCGGTTGTCCACTGTCATCGACCAGGCCAGGTCGGCATCAGCGACGGCAGCAGCGTCGAGGATGCGCTCATAACCTGGCCGGTCGCCGGAGGCGGCGGCGACCGCGGCGGCGGTCCAGCGCACGCCACGTTCCCAACCAACGGGATCGCCGGGGATCAAGGCGATGGCCTTCGCCGCCTCGGCCGGGCGGCCGGTGCGCAGGTGCAGTTCGGCAGCGCTCCTGGCCGCCCCGGCCAGCAGCGGCCCCTTGGCGGCCAGTACCGGCTTCAACGCCTCCACACACGGATCGATCCGGGACCGGTCCGCATCGCCTGCCTCGACCAGTGCTGCGGCCCATCGCGCGGCCCATTCCGGCGCCGCCGCCAGAGGACGGGCGAACTGCGCCGCCTCGCCGCAGGTCTCACGGCGATCCGAGGTCCGTCGCCAAACTTCGTTGCGGATGGCGAGCAGGCGCAGGGCGTGGAGACCCTCGGGCGGCTCGCTGGCAAGGGCGAGGAGAGCCTGATGACCCTTGCTGCGCCAGGCCTTCAGTACTGCATCGGCGTCACCGGCGGTGGTCATCACCTGCTCGCGCCTGGCCTTGTCGCGGATGCATTCGTTGGCGATGCGTTTGCAGATATCGCGCACGTCGTTGTGCTGCGCAGCCGACAGCACGGTCGTGATCAGCGCCGCAGCCTGGCCGGCGGTCTCGGGCTTGTCGCGCACGCCCGACAGGCGGTCGAGCATGCGGTCGAGAGCGCGTCTGGCGACGCCCTCGTCGAGCAGACCGCCATCTCGCACCGCCTCGGCTACGGCTTTCTGGCCGGCTTCGCCATTCTGAGCCAGTCCAAGAGCCAGGCGGCATTGCCAACCGGCCCGGTCGGGCTGCCCGGCGCGAGCAGCGATGGCGGCCCGCGCCCCGGCATCGGCCTTCGCCACTTCGGCGAGGCGGTCCACGCCGAGAGCTCCGGCGTCGCGACCCAACGCCTCGGCGACCAGGGCGGCGCGCTCGCCGACCCCGGCGCAGGCCCGATAGAGGGCGAGCACGGCCAGACGGGGGCCATCGGCCTCCCAGGCCTTGGCCAGGGCCGGCACGGCAGGGGCGAAGGCGGTCGCATCGAGCTGCAGCACACGTTCGAGATAGTCGGCCGGCCAGCGGGCGTCGGGATGCTCGACCGCCATCTTGAGCCACAGCCGGGCTGAACGCGGCCGGTCGCTGTTATCGACCGCCTCGGCAGCGCGTTGCAGGTGGCCGGAGTCATGGCTCCCGGCCCAGCGCTTCTCCCAGACGTCGGCGCACTCGCCGGACTTGCCGAGGCGTCCCAGCACGTTGGCCTCGGCCTCGGCACGGATCGTGGCATTGGCGATGCCACGGACGGCGGCCAGAGCTTGGTCGTTCTTCTTGGCCTCGGCCAGGCGCCACGCCGCGTTGGCCACGGCCTGGGCGAATGCCGGGTCGGTGGGATAGCGGGCGAGAGCGAGATCTTCGGCCTCGGCGCGCAGGCCGCGCACCTCCTCGGGCCAGCGCTCATCGGCGAAGACGGCAGCGAGGGCCTCGCGCGCCTGCGGCGCCTGCGGCCAGGCCTTGGCGAGGGCGATGTATTCAGCTATGGCGCGACTGCGGTCCTGCAGCCAGCCCGAGATGACGTTGGCGGCATCGAGCGCGGCAGGGGCGCCGTCGGCGCCGGTCGCCGCCGCCTTGTAGGCGAGAGCGGCGGCA
>JFJP01005724.1_pt1 | contig 13624 bp, 13 predicted proteins | sample 431651 | NCBI WGS metagenome assembly JFJP01 (sample SAMN02602958, study PRJNA72255) | Microbial mat metagenome, whole genome shotgun sequencing project. | biome: fresh water; feature: sink hole; material: water; isolation source: purple microbial (photo- and chemosynthetic) mats found in...
TGCCCAGAGACTGGCCTCCTGGGTTGGCATGTGTCCGGGCAACAACGAGTCAGCAGGCAAGCGCAAGAGTGGTCGTATTCGCAAGGGCAACGCCTGGGTACGTCGATTGTTGTGCGAGTTTGCACAAGCTGCAGGGCGCAGCCGATGTGCGCTCAAAGACAAGTTTCAGGCGCTCAACGTGCGCAAGGGTCACAAGCGTTCGATCGTGGCGCTGGGGCACAAGATGCTGCGAACGATCTACGCGATGCTCGCCAAAAACACGCACTACGTGGACAAAACCGTGGACTACGAAGCCTTGATGGTGGCGCGCAACGCGCCACGGTGGTTACAAATGCTGGTCAAGCACGGGTTCGTTCCAGCACCAGCCTGACGTTCTGACCATTTGAGGTTGCCTCGCCGCGCATTTGGCCTTGCATCGGTCAGGGGTCAGATCGTCCGCAGGTACGTTTCTTTCACGTTAAGCGGGATGACCATCTCTGCACTTCAGAAGTTGGGGCATTGTGTCTGGCCTTGGCGGGTGAGCAGCATGCTGCGGACACGCTGGAAACCTACCTCGATGTGTTCACCAGCGTTGCACACCTCGCCACGTCCAACAGTAGCTGTGCGCACAGTCAAATCACCATAGCCTTGTAGCTGCCTCAACAGTTTCAGCTTTCATCGCGGTTTCCTCCCTGGGGGCTTGTACGACTCCTGACCTTCAGTCCCACGTCACTCGTGCGCAGACGGTGCACGGTCAGGCGTCCTGCAACCCTTAACCGTTGCGGTCAGCCACCATTCGAGGAAGCCGTCATTCGAACTCGTGCATGGGAATCAGTAAGCTGTCACTCATAGTCAAAGGGCCATTCCCACCGACTGTGCGGCTCTTGTGCAGCGTGCGGCCGTTGGCCGCCGCCGGGCGAACTCACGCGGTCTGTTGCCAATCGGTCGTTCGCCCCGGCGACGGACGGTGTACCGAATGGCCGCTTTGCGAGGTACAGCAGCCGTAAGACTTTCACGTGGCGGTTCGCGCTGCACCAACGACGGCCTCTCTACGGCTCGCACTCGCTGTACCGACCTGGAACCGTCTGTGGAAAACCCAAACCGACCGCCTAGAAGCGGTCAGTTGTGAGAGACTGCTGAGATTGCGAGCGGTCAGCATGATCGCCTTTTGCCCTATATTCATCGGCCAAAGCAATGCACTAACAAAGGGTCGAGCGATGACAAAGAGTTCCGGGGAGCCGAAACAAGCGTACAGCGATACCGAAGTCCTCGACGCGGCATTCCGCATCGAACACACCACAGACAACGGCCAGCCGGCCCTAGACCTGTTCCTGCAAACGTTCGAACTCGTTGATCGGGATGCACGGATTTGGCACGCCCACCCGGAAAGTGCATGGCCGCTGTTGGCGACGATCACGCCAACCAGGATCATCATGCGGCCGATACATGCGAACCCGCATCGGGTGCAGTATCTCAATCAGAAGAATGGTCGGTTTGGAATCGTCATCTATGAAGACGGCCACGAGAATGACTTGCCGGATGAGGCGGAGGAGACTGCGCTTAGTATTGCGGAGCGTTTACCCTATGGGCTGTTCGATCCTCCCGGAGATGGCCTGGGCTTGCCCAAGGATCTTGATGCGGTCTGGCAGACCTTTTCGCGTGTCCAGGGCACTGAAATTCTGGTTGTCAGCCGCAAACGAGCGACGGCGCTCACCGAAGGCGTGATTTGCATTCGCGAAGACGAGCTGGACAAGCTCCGTCGCAAGTTCAATCGGACCAAGACGGCAGGCCGCAAGCTGGTTCGGCAGACCAAGCAAAGCGTGGTGCATGACGACGTGCTCACGAAGCTTGATCCTGAGAAGTTCAGGCGCGTGATCCAAGTCAACCATCCGTTGGTGGAGGTCCGGCGCGAAACAGCGGCCGAGGCCAAACGTCGTGCCCAGGGTGACGGTTGGGAGACTGAAACCGTTCGCGAGATCGTTCAACGCTTACCGAACCTAGCCAAGCAAGCGCCTCGCGATTTGATGATGCTGCACGCCGAAATCGAGCGTGCAACCCTCGCCAAGGTGATTGAGAAGTACGACGAACTGCTCGGAAAGACAACACAAGAGAGGCACTGGCAAACGTTCTTTGAACAGAACAAGCTCGTTCTCAGCATGGTTTTTGCGCGCCCGGTGGAGCTATTGCATACACAGTTCCACGCGAAGCCATCGACTATCACCGGTGCAGGCGCACAGATTGGCGACTTCCTGTTTGGTGAGCTTGGGCAGGCGCTCGCAATCGTGGAAATCAAGAAACCCGGAACCGAGCTTGTTCAAGGCAAGGCGTACAGGGGTGAAGAGATATTTGGGCCAAGTGCTGAGCTGAGTGGCGCGATGACGCAGGTGTTGTACCAACAGAGCGAGCTGCGCCAACGCTGGACGCAGCACACCAGTGACACTGAACGATTGAGGTCCTGGAAGCCGGATGTCATCAAGTGCGTCGTGATTGCTGGATCAACGCTGACGGAGCCGGTCAAGCGCCGGAGCTTTGAGGTCTTTCGCAACTCCTGCAAGGACGTTGAGGTCGTGACATTTGATGAGCTGTTGAACAAGCTCAAGCTTCTGCACAAGTACCTGACACCACCTGAGAAGCCAGCGGATGATGTACCGTTCTAGTTGTGAATGGCTGTCATGAAGCGTGCTTAGATGGCTTTTGAGCGCGGTTTCATTTCTTTGCTTCGGGTTTTGGTGATTCGCCTCTGATTCCATCCTGGTGGCCCGCGGGCCACCAGGATGGGCGCGTTCCATAATCCGGCCATTACTGGGGTGCTGCCGGAGGTGTCGTGCACGAACAGACCGGCAGGCTTTTCCTGTGCGCACGATGCCAGGCGCAAGTCCTGGTGTGCAGCCAATGTGACCGTGGCCAGCGCTATTGCAATTCAGGGTGTGCAGACATCACCCGATTGAGCCGACAACGCGAGGCCGGTAATCGCTATCAGCAAAGTCGCGCCGGGCGCCAACCGTGACTGGCTGCAGTCAGGTTTTGCAACCCATTGGCGGTCGCCGCCTGAACCTGCCATTTATCATCCTGCGAGGTGACTGACGTTGCACCTGCAGCAACGGCCAGTTTCCAGAACTGCAAGCTAGAAGCCGTTCATCGAACGATCCATCATGCGACACCGGAGCCTCAAGATCACAATCAGAGACGCATGATCCTGAGGTTTGAGTCTGCTTGGACCAGTTTGTCAAAGTCTTTGTCACAGGTTAACAACGTGAGATCGTGCGTGAGTGCCATCGCTGCGATCCATATGTCGTTCTCTGTGATTTGAAGCGTGCTGGCCGGCCAATCATCGCTCCATTGCTCAGGGGGGACTCCCTTGAGCTTGCCTTGCGCTGCTTTGCGTGGGGCGAGCTTGCATGCCCATTTTGAGCGCAACCGACCTTGTTCCGTGGCGACATGATGAGTCACATCCAAAGGCTCGGAGAGGTTGCCCGCAGCTTGTATATGCTTATGCAACGCATCAAGGTCTGCCTCGCTGGGCCGTGGTGCGCGCATTTCATACATATTCAGGCCGAACTGCATCTCCGCCAACGAAATCACGCAAACGAAGAGTCGTTGTTCTTGTCCGACATACTGATCCTTGAAAGCGACGGCGTTGGTATGCCGCGCGTGGCTCCGATTCGTCAAAGCCGAAAGAGCACTGGTATCGAGAAGGAACATGTGAACCTTTCACGCCAGGTCGAACACTGCAGCCACCCTCTTGGGCAACGGCTCCATGAGCGTACGCCAAGCAGTCCGCATGTCAGCTGTGGAAATGGCCAGTCGCTTGTGCAAAGAAATTGCCGCATCTTCTCTGCCAGTACCAGGGTAGCCTTCAAAGTCCGCGCGGCTGGGGCGCTGACCTTCACCCATGAAACGCAGCAATTCGCGCTCCAGCCGGGGCGGCAGGTCATACGCTTTCAGCACCAGTGCGTCGATCTCCATAAGGATGTCTTGCGCAGACTTGGGGCGCGAGAAGAATAATGGCCCGTCATCACCTTCGCATGCCGTCACAAACTCGGTCACCAAGCTCTCTATCTCGCGGGAAATCCGAATTTGCGGCAGAGGAATCTGCTGCATGACCTCGACGCGAAAACGCCGCTCTTGGTCATGCACGTAGCTGAAAGCGTTTGCCAGCGGGGAATTCAGAATCGCGCATAATTCAACAAGACTGGGGGCAGATTCAACAGTTTCACGCATCCAGATGCCAAAGAACTGTTGCGATGCAATCAGTCCATTCGAATCAATCGCTGCAGCCAACCGCCATGGCCCACGAGACGTACGAGATGCATTACAAATGATCTTTGGAGACGACCAAGCGTATTTGATCGCACCACCGCGCAGGTTGATTGCGCGGGCATCAAGATAGACCGCCTGTTTCACCTCGAACTGGGTCAAAGACTCCGACACGAGATGCAGGCCAGCTCGAAACCCTTGTGTAGGCTTAAGTCGGCTTGCATCGCTCTGGTCTGTTATCCACTCCAGTCCTCGATGCATCTCGGCCACGCTGCCCAACACAGGCGATTCAGCAAGGTAGTCCCAAACGCGCCGGAGCGGTCGCAGAGCCGCAAACCCAGGTGACGTGCGAGGATTCACCTCGGCCATATCGCTTGAAGAAGTCTGCAAGGTCTGCGTAAAGCGCGGCCAATCGGCCCGTAGAACCACGCTTTTGCGAATGGTGGTTTCGTCGCATGCGTCTGCACGCCGGGCATCCGTATCGCGTCGGCATTGGGCGATCAGAATCTCCGCACCGATTGAGGCGTGGCGAAACACGCGCTCCGGAAGTTGCATCACTTCGACATCACCGTAGATCTCGCAAATGCGCCGGATATGCTCCCGGTAGACCTTGTGCGAAGAAAAGCCGCTGGGCATCACGACGCCGACGAATGCCGGTGGGGTCTTCACGATGGCATCCAGCAGCACCACGGGTTTGTGGACGGACAATTCCGAGCGCGCTTCGTCAAAATCTTCAAAGGGTGGATTACACAGGAGCACGTCGCATTGGCTAACTCGTTCGGCAAGGCGGCCAGATTCGAACAAATCCTCGGGTGTGATGCGCCAGCCGTTGTGATTCGGGTAGTCCGCCAGAATCAGCGCCAACCTTGCAATCTCGCAGGCAAACGGGTCGATCTCACTAGCCACAAAGTGGCTCACGAGGTGCTCATGCACCTTGGCCACAGACCAGGATTGAGGTAGTAGCTCCTTGAAACGCCGCAGAGCCGCCGTTAGAAACACACAAGCTCCTGCAAAAGGTTCGTAGACGCGCAGCTGGCCTGCTGCATTGCCGTCAGGCAAACGCAACGACCGAATCACATAGTCCGCAGCACTGTAGGGCGTGCTGTGCGTGCCAAAGGCCTTACGTGTTTCTGGCGTGATCAGAGTGTTCTCGTACACGAATGCCAGATCGTCCGCTGCGACGTTGCGTACGTACAAGCCGTCCCGCAAGGTCAGCCAAGCAGTGGCGAGTTGAGTCACGCGGGTCTTGGTCCAATGCAGTCGCTGAGCGGGCAGCGAGTACGACGCCTCCACGGTGGCAACAACTTTGCGCGGATCGTCCACATCGATGGCTGCCACCCGGCTGTCGGCGCGGTCGATCAGAATCTTGCCTGCCAGCAACCGAAAAACCAGAGGGAATAGCACCTCATAGTGGACCTGCAGCGAAAGTTGGCCCGCGGCGACTCGCTTACCATCGAAATGGGCAAGAAACTGCGTCAGCATATCGTCCAACGCAGCCTGCGTATTCGCCTGAATGGAGTACAAGGAGCGTGGGTCGAATAGCAGCCCTGTGGTTGGAGTGCCTTCTCGTATCTGTAGCGCTTTGAGTTGACGGATCGGGCCTGGACCGAATTTCGCTCGGTCGGTCAGCAGCGTCTGCCACTGCGATGCAAGTGTGCTTTCGAGTTGGGTGGCTCCGCTGGCTGTGTAAGTCCACAGCGAAGCCTCTTCGCCTCCAATGACAACAAGGTACGGTGCCCCCAGGCTTCGCGTGGCCTCAACGGTATCCCGCGCGGTTTCGTTTGCGATGGTGCGAACTACGCCCAGGGCCGCTGTGCGGTAAGACGCGGGGTCATCCAAGAACGCGGCTGCATCTACTTCGCGCACGGGCCGTGCTGGTAGGTCAACGGCTGCGAATCGGAACCCTGGGTAAACGTCCGCGGCGCGGTAGCCAAGGTGGGTTAGGGAAGTCCTGAGGACTTGTGCGTTGTAGCTCACAGCGTCCTCCTTCTTTGTTTTGCACTTGCTGACGAGGCAAGCTCTTGTGCGGTCACCGATGCTGGTGCAGCTGTTGTGGAGTTGATGGCCTGCGGTCCAAAGCCCAATTCGCGCTGCCCCCAATCGAGCTGCGTACGTCCAGGCAACAGATACTCGTCCACCGCCTGAAAAATTGGAACCAGCGGAACCAGCAGCCCCTCCTCGATACGTTCTGTGGCTTCCACATACCGGACATCAGGCGGATCAAAGGTCAGCAACAGGCGAGGGGTAGTTGAAACCGGTCTCGGTCCGGACAACGCGGAGCGCATACCGTCCACGAAGCCCGCCACAGCACCCCTTTGGAGGCCGTATTGAGACTCGAGTTGTGAACAAGTCCGTAACACTAGCAAATCCTGCGCGGAGTACTGCTTTGCCACTCGCACCTGGGTGTTACGGCTGGCATACGCCGGTATGGAATCTAGCAGACCTCGCATCTGATCGCGCGTGTATCCGGTGATCGCCAAAAGGTCGGCCATGGTGAAGGATCGACTGCTCATCTGCGCCTCCGTTACACAAGTCTGTGTATTTTATACGCAGACTTGCGATTCTGATGCGCAATTCTGGGTTTTAGATACACAGGGTTTCCACTGAGACCATCCGAAATGACTGCTTATTTGACTTACCAAAGTACCGCATGAAAGACCGGAATGGGTCTTGGAGCCATTCGGCACCAAAACTCCAGTGACTCTTAACGCTGCACAGGAGCCGACCAAGGTGAACTTCCACTTTTCGAAATCGAACGACCGGTTTTGAGAATTCGGCTTGCCCATTGACTGCAATCGGGCAACTGGTCCCAATGTCGGAACATGGTCATCAACGGTCAGACACCTCGAAAATTGGTTACCTCCAGACCGGCCATTGGCAAAGCAAAAGGAAGCCACTTCAACGTCAGCTAACTGGCGTCCATATCGATAGGCTCTGTTGCCTGCGCAGTGCAGCTGGGGAGCTACCTCCAGATCAATGCCTTCCAGAGGTCTGGATTGATGATTCCAGCCAGGAATCTCAACCTCTTGAGCTACTGCGCATCCTGCTCGGTGTTCCACAGCGTTGCTGGGACTGCTCCTGTGGTGAGCTAGTCGAGGGTGGTTTTGAGCCGTGTTGGAGTTGCGGTGCGATGATGTCCGCAAGTTGAGGCCTGCGCGAATTGCCGTAGAGTTTGCTGGAAGACATGCTGCAGCAAATGCTGAACAGGTCGACCGTGACAGACAGTTGACGCTCCTTAAACTACGATGACAAAGAATTGGGGTGGAAATGCTGGACTTTTGGCCGCCCCTAAATAGTCAAGGAAGCATTGATGAACGAAGATACCAAGGCCTGCCCGGTCTGCGCTGAAACGATCAAAGCGGCAGCCATCAAATGCCGTTTCTGCAATTCCGACTTGGTAGCATTTGCAGCCTCGAAGGAAGTGGAGGTCGAGCACTTGCTGTTTGCTGGGCACCCGGCGATCATTTTCTCTGCATGGCAGTGGTTGATCGTGGCCGCAACACTGGGGCTTGCGTATGTGTACTACTGGGTAAAGAGTTTGTCGACCAGCTACGAAGTCACGACACAGCGGGTCAGAATTGAGCGCGGCATTCTATCCAAGTCAAAGGAAAGCGTGGAGTTGTTCCGTATCGACCATTTTGATCTTCTGAAGCCGCTCGGTATGCGTTTGCTGGGTCACTGCCATTTGCACCTAAGGTCAACCGATACCAACTTTTCGACGGTCGTGATCATGACCATTCCAGGTCTGGAGAAATTGTCAGAACAACTTCGTGAGTGCTCGCTAAGAGAGCGCACCAGAAGGCGCGTGACAACATTGGTGCAAGCTTGAGGAAAACGTCTATGCGAATTGCTGTTCTTGCGTTAGTGGCGGGTTTGATGGGCGGATGCGGTGGTGGAGACTCCAACATGGCATATCAGCAGGCGATTGACTTGGCGAATGCGAAGGAATCTGAGGCAAGGCTGCTTGGGGTGGACTCCCCTTGCGATCAAGTCTCCCAGTGTTCTACCCTTGGATTCACCGATCCGAAAGATCCCTGCGGGATGTGGTACTTCAAACCGTACTCACTGGTGTCAACTTCAGCCTCGGCGGCAAAGGTTGCATCCGACCAGCAACGCGAGCTCGCAACGCGTGCACGTGCGCTTTCTTCCCAACGCGATGTGGCTTGCATAGCGATCATCAAAGTGCCACCAGTACTTGCCTGCGTGGCATCCAGGTGCGTGCCGGTTCCATAGTAACGATCAGTAGGGAGTGCGAGTGGGCACCCTCCCTCATCCTGTCAGGACTTATGCGCCGCAACCGTGACCTTCTGCAACGCCACCACATCGGCTGAAGCAGTCTGCTTGGCAAAGGCCTGCTGGGCAACGCTGTCAAAGCCAGTCAACATAGTCCCGTGAACGATGGCGGTCATTGCCACCGCAAGGGAGATGGCTGCGATACGGATGCTGTGGGAAGCGGTCATTTCTATCTCCAAATTCGGGCCACTGCGGCCGGTTGAAGAGAATGTAATTGTGCTGGACAACAAATGCACTGCCAATGCGATGAACTGCATTTTGTTCAGACGAACTCCCAAATTTGCGTGATGAACCGACGCTGTTTTTGAAATATCTGGCACAGCACCATGCCTTACCCATCCAGTGCTAAGGTCTCGTCATGAAAACACAGATCGATCACCTGGTAGTTGTTGCACACACTCTTGAGCAGGGAGTGCAATGGTGCAAGGACAAGATGGGCATTATCCCTGGACCTGGTGGTGAACATGAAAGATTCGGGACCCACAACCGATTGTTCAAGATTGCGACGCCGGCAAATCCCTTTGCGTACTGTGAGATCATTGCCATCAATCCTGCTGCAAGGGTTCCTGCATGTGCGCGTTGGTTCGATATGGACGATCCAGCGCTCCAGGCAGCAGTCGCCACTGAGCCCAAACTTGCTCACTTCGTTGTCAATACAAACGACATCGTGGACGCGCGACAGGCGCTGCTGGGTCTCGGAATTGAACGTGGCCCGGTAGCAACCGCCAACCGCCGCACCTGCAGAGGTCTGCTGCAATGGCAAATCACGGTGAGGGATGACGGGCAACGACTCTTCAATGGTGTCTTGCCGACACTGATTCAATGGGGCACGCAGGATGACGAAGATCCCATGCGATTGCACCCAAGAAACACCCTTGGGCGTTCTGGCGTGAGCTTGAGCGGTATATCCATCACCCACCCATCCGCAGACAAGTTGCAGGCTTCCTATGCAGCTCTCGGACTGACGGGAGTTCCCATCGTTTGTGGCCCAGCCAACATCACTGCAACTTTGCGCACTCCGAAGGGAATCATTGAGCTGCAGAGCCTGGGGACTTAGCTGCAGATCCAACCAGCTGCCAACGTCGACAATGGTGCCCAGGAAAGGCTACACCCACGCTGGCCCTTGCTGAACCTAAGGCCATTCATCCCTTGGACAAGGAACCCGTCATCATCGACGGAAAACTCGCGCTCGCATGGTCAGCGCACATCCGGCGAACCTGGCCTCAGCAGCAAGTCCGCTACTGGCCGGGTGGCTCTTTCAATCGGGTGGGGAAGCGGCACCTCTGGGCAGCACCTCTGGTACCACTGTGGAGTGCTCAAGATTGCTTATGACCTGGCGCTGTGGCGCGCGTTCAGGATAATGGTGGCGAACTGAGTCTGCTGGTTCCTGGCAAGAAAAGTACAAAGCCTGGCAGTCACTTCCCAATGGAACCGAAGACCTTTTTGAGGATGCTGCTTCCCGACCCAATGGGATCTGCTCGAATCTGCTTCTCTTGCTCGGCGATCATCACGAAAAGTCCGTCCATGGTTTTTCGGGTTACATAGGTATCCAGATCCGCATCCTTATCATCGACGAGCCCGAACTTTGCGGCTTTTCCAGCGAAGTCGTTGTACTTCTGAGCCAGTTGGACCTTTGCGGTAGCTCGCTTCACCACTGGCAGAAACTTGGCAGTGAGCTCACGCGAAGTCGTTCGTTGGAAGTATTGGGTTGCCGCATCCTGTTCTCCCAGCAGGATGTCTTCCCCGTGCCGGGCAGGCCATGCAGGAGTAAGCGAGCGGAACCCGCTTTACGGATGCCATCAACGAGTTTGTGCAGGTCCACATTTGTGTTTACTGCGTCAATGTCCCAGTCCATTTCGCGTGGTCCGGCGCTGCTCGTGGTTCGTAGGTGGCGTGAGGCTTTCCCCGGTAGCCGTTGTCGGATCCACAGGCGGCATAGTGCGTCGCTCATGGGCATGCCTGCGGCCTTGGCACGGTTCTGAACGACCCCAAGCCGATCGATCAATGCCGGAGTCAATGTGGCTACTTGCGCCCAACGCGCGAGCTCAGGGGCCTGCGTATCCAGACGCTCGCGCAGTATGCGAAGCCGAACCGAGCGAGGGATGTTGTCAAAACAGATCACCGCGTCAAAGCGTCGCAACACCGCCGCGTCTAGAACCTGCGGATCGTTCATGATCCAGATCATCGCGACGGGGCTGTGCTCCAGGAGCCGGTTCAGGCTGGCCCGGTGGTTGTTCATTGCGACAGCGTTTTCATCGGAGGCGGAGTTATCAAAGGGCGAAGAGCGGCGAAAGATGTCGTCGGCCTCGTCAAAAACGATCACACCGCGCTGTGTCCCGCGAAATAGCCGCAGCAGCAAGCGCAGATTGGACAATCGTGTCTCACCCGAAATAGCCGCGCCGCTGGCTTCCTGCACCACCAGTTCCATGGCCTGTAGTGGCCCAGGGACTTGAATCCCAATGCTTGCGCGCGGGTTTGCATGTCTGAATGCTCACTCGTGCTCACGCGCAGACTGGCGATATGTTGGCGTGGTTCGAGGATGCGGGGGCGTCCCATTTCACTCCTGGGTTGTGTGCTTTACAAGATACATTTATCAGAGCTGTAAATGTAATACGAAAACGATTCGTAGTGGACATGGCCTGGATAGAGACTCGTGGGTGATAGGCCAAAGTGTGTGCTTAATGGACCACTTCCGAAGGGGTGAGACGGGCGGGGTGGGCATGTGTGCCGGGCGCAGAAATGAGAGCTACCTAGGGTTGTACGCCCAACCGCGAAAATCTTTAGAAGCGCCTAGACCTAACGGAAGTGAAGCCGCATGTTTGACTTTTCACATATGCCACAACAAGAGGCTCAGCGCGGCACCTTAACTTCACCCGAGCGAATACCCAACGCCAGCCGCTCCTGTAAACGCACCTTTGAATTGATTTTCATTTTTCCACTTTCATTTAGAAAATGGGAGAGCGCCCACCCAGAAGGGCTGTATGGCCATTCGGGTTGGTTTGATGCCAGTTGATTAAAGTGACTTTGTTTCCTCGTTCCGCAGTAGCGGTGGTTGAGAAACAGGTGGATCAATTTAGCACAGCAGATGCGTTAAGGGAAACTGAATGATGCGTTTTCGCCGGTGTATTTGGACAACCTTACGCTGGGCCTTGGCTTTGGGCGTCAAGGCGCAGCAGCTCGCCAAGGCTGGTGTCTTCCAGCGCATAGACCCCACGTGCGGCCTTCCACACGAGTCCCTTTTCTTGCAAAGCGACTAATGCCTGTTGGACATTGGACAGGTCAGGCGCAACATCGCTCTTGGGCGAAATTGTTGCCATCGCGTTTTGATACGCCTCCATGGTTTTGGATTCAAATGGAGCATAGTCGGATCCAGCCATGGCCAACACCTGGAACACAGACGATTGCAATGGCGTAAGACTATGAATGACGCGTTTAGCTTCTTTGTTAGTGGATTCGATTTCAAGTGCCACCTCTTCATAGAACCGGCCCGCAATATCTGTCGTTGCGCCGCCGAATGAAAAACGCAAAGTGTCTGCCGCAGCGCCCAAAATCTCCGGTCGAAATGAGGCCCTGGCAAACATCTCAAACACCACGTCAGGATCGATGGGCGCCCCAAGGTCGGCATGGGCGCAGAACCATTTAACGTAATCCATGCCCAACGAAGGGAATCGAACCAACGGGGCCCCAAAAAATGCCTGATCCTTGCTATTGCGCAGCATCGCCAGCTTGTCCTGGTTGGAGCCCGTAGCTACCACCCGCAGACCTTTGTGTCGCGTACTGTTAAGTTCATCTCGTGCAGCTTTGAGGGCAAATAGCGCATTGGTGCCGCCATCGGTTGTGATGGCGTGCTGGGCTTCGTCAATCACCAGAACGATGGGCGTTTGTACGTCATCGGAAAGAGCGATCAAGGCGGAACTCAGTGAGATTCCCTGCGCAAGTCCAAGCTTGTCCAAAGCGAAGGATGTTCCTGCGACTGAAACCTTGTCCAGACCTGTGGATTTGGCAAGTCGTTTGAGCACACCGTCATGCTTTGCCAGTTCAGTGCGGATGGCGCTCACGACAGCATCACCTGGATCGGTTTGGCGATTTTCCCAAAGATCCACATAGAGGACCAGTGCGCCTTTGATCTCCAACTGAGGCCTTAGGTCCTCGCGCAAGAAGGTTGATTTACCGGTGCGTCTGGGTGCAGCAAGAAACAATCCAGAACTCGATGCTGACGTTGGCGATGTGAAGAGGATCTTGTCCGCGATTTCGGCGGCTAGTTCAGTGCGTTTAAATAGGCTTGAGTTCAAGCGTGATCCTTCATCGATTATGGCCAATTATAGACAATTATAGTTCGTGGCAGATAAGTCGCGGATCGAAGTCAAATGGCATTCTTGATTAGCAATGCACCTCAGCCACCATCCGAATCGAGTGCTGTGCGGGTGCGGTCCGCACTGCGCCGCTGCCACCAGCAGGCGCTGGGGCAGTGTCTTGAGGTCAAACCGACGATTGAAGCGGTAGGCGAAAGTACCGAGACATTGCGCTGCACTCTTTCTGAAGCCAAAGCTGTGGTCACTGTCACTCAGACTGGTCTTGAGGTTTCCCAGCACCGTGTTGATCCACTGCAACTCGGGCACATCGCATGCTCCGGACGAACGGCCTTAAGCGGATCACTCAATAGGCTGGGAACTTGGCGTCCAAGCAGTAAGAACGACAGTCCTACAAATCGACCACAAACTATTTGTAGAACTTGGAATTCTCGAATCGGTACAGCACAGGCTCGCCGCGATTCAGGACGTAACCGGATGGATTGGCTAACCCGCGGCATTGACCAACCTTGTAGTCGATGCTGTCGTAGACTGGCCGTATGGATCCAGAGGTCTGGAATCCCGACCAAATCTCCCGAGTCACTCACAAAGCCAGAATTGACTGAAGAGTTGCTGCAGATCGCCCGGAGTCAACGGATCAGGAAGCTCTGGATAGACTACGCGCGCGGGGGTGGAAGAAATACGGAGCCCAAAGCGACAGAGCCGTAAACCATACCAACGGTAAAGCCACCAGGTCAAAAATCACAAGAATTGGCGATGTGGCAGGTTTTTACAAATACGAGGGA
>JFJP01005725.1_pt1 | contig 13624 bp, 7 predicted proteins | sample 431651 | NCBI WGS metagenome assembly JFJP01 (sample SAMN02602958, study PRJNA72255) | Microbial mat metagenome, whole genome shotgun sequencing project. | biome: fresh water; feature: sink hole; material: water; isolation source: purple microbial (photo- and chemosynthetic) mats found in...
GCGTAACTCACGGGGGAATGGATCCTGAAAGGGGTGGCACGGCACACAAAATCCGGCGGACAAGGCACACGTTGCACGGCGCGATATTGAGCTAGGTCAATGTTGCGCGATAGACGCATTTTAATCGGCGTGGATAACGGTTTTTGGTCACCAATTGGTGCTAAATTCAAACGATTCATCCCTCTGAGCCGATTGCACCATGGCTATTTACTCCCTTCCTACACACCCATTCACAGGCCAACGCCCAGGAACCTCCGGCTTGCGCAAGAAGGTCACTGTGTTTCTGCAGACCAACTATCTGGAGAACTTTGTTCAGGCCTTGTTCGATGTGCTCAACGCATCCAGCCCCGACGGAATGGCACTGCAGGGCAAGACCCTTGTGCTCGGCGGGGATGGCCGTTTTCACAACCGGGTGGCGGTGCAGACCATCCTGAAAATGGCCGCAGCCAATGGTGTGCAGCGTGTGCTGCTGGGTCGCGGAGGCATTTTGTCAACGCCGGCGGTCAGCGCCGTCATCCGGCGGCATCAGGCTTTTGGCGGCATCGTGCTGTCAGCCAGCCACAACCCGGGCGGACCAGACGGTGACTTCGGCATCAAATACAACGCCAGCAATGGTGGCCCCGCCACCGAAACCCTGACTGAGGCGGTGTATGCACGCACCCAGGACGTAACCGTTTTACGCCTGAGTGACGCACCCGATCTGGCAATTGATGCACTCGGTGTGCAGCAAATCGAGCAGATGCAGGTCGAAGTCGTCGATCCGGTGGCCGACTACGCGGCGCTGATGCGCGAGCTGTTTGACTTTGACCTGCTGCGCGGCATGTTTGCGCGTGGCTTCACCATGCGGCTGGACGCCATGAACGCGGTGGGTGGCCCGTATGCCAAAGCGATTCTCGAGGGCGAATTGGGTGCACCTGAAGGCACCGTGGTCAACGCGACACCGCTGGAAGACTTTGGCGGCCTGCACCCGGATCCAAACCCGGTCAACGCTGAAGACTTGATCAGCCACATGATGCGCGCAGACGCCCCTGATTTTGGCGCTGCAATGGATGGCGACGCCGACCGCAACATGGTGCTTGGACGCAACTTTGTCGTCACACCCTCTGACAGCCTGGCGCTGATGACAGCGCACGCCCGGCTGATTCCAGGCTATCGGGAGGGATTGCGCGGCGTGGCCCGCTCCATGCCGACTTCAGCAGCGGTGGACCGAGTGGCCAAGGCCTTGGCCATACCGTGCTTTGAGACACCCACTGGCTGGAAATTTTTTGGCAACCTGCTCGACGCCGGACAGGTGACACTGTGTGGCGAAGAAAGTTACGGGACAGGTTCATCCCATGTGCGCGAAAAGGACGGCCTGTGGGCGATCATGTTCTGGCTTAGCCTGCAAGGCGCTACCGGCCGTTCGGTCGAGTCGCTGGTGCGTGAACATTGGCGCAACTACGGGCGCAACTATTACTCTCGCCACGACTATGAGGCAGTGGCAGTGGATGGTGCCAATGCGCTGATGTCCGAGTTGCGCGCGCGCTTGCCCGATCTGGCCGGCCAGCGTTTTGGTGCACGCACGCTGACGCTGGCAGACGACTTTTCTTATCTGGATCCAATTGATCGATCGGTCTCCAAGTCACAAGGCGTGCGACTGATCTTTGACGACGGCGCGCGCGTGATTCTGCGGCTTTCTGGCACCGGCACTGAAGGGGCCACCTTGCGCGTCTATCTGGAGCGTTTCGAGCCCGATGTCAGCTTGCAAGATGTACCGGTACAGACCGCCTTGGCAGACCTGGCAGCGTTGGCTAACCAACTCGCCGGCATTGTCCGGCACACGGGAATGCACGCACCCAGTGTGGCCACCTGAAGGTCGGCGGCCGCTGCGGCGTCATCCTGTGGCCGGCTTTGCACACTCTTGTTTCAGTTCACCCATTTCATCGTTCATAGGGGATCCGCATCATGCCTGCCGCCGAGAAAATTCCGTCCACGCACCAACTGGTGCGTCACACTGTGGCACTGGTTCTGGCCGGCGGCCGGGGCAGCCGCCTGAAACAACTGACCGACTCACGCGCCAAGCCGGCGGTGTATTTTGGTGGCAAGTTCCGCATCATCGACTTTGCACTGTCCAATTGCCTGAACTCTGGCATCCGGCGCATGGCGGTGGTGACGCAATACAAGTCGCATTCGCTGATGCGGCATTTGCAACGCGGCTGGAGTTTCTTGCGCGCCGAACTCAATGAGATGGTTGATCTGTTGCCCGCCCAGCAGCGTGCCGGCGAGGAGCACTGGTACCGCGGCACGGCTGACGCGATCTTTCAGAACATGGACATCATCCAGTCCAGTCACCCGCAGTACATCGTGATCCTGGCCGGTGACCATATCTACAAGATGGATTACTCCATCATGCTGAAAGACCATGTCACGCTGGGTGCAGGCTGCACTGTGGGCTGTATCGAGGTGCCGCGCGCCGACGCGACCGCCTTCGGCGTCATGGCCATCGACGAGACACGCAAAATCACTGCTTTTGTTGAAAAGCCTGCCAACCCACCCGCCATGCCCGGCAACGATGCCGTGTCTTTGGCCAGCATGGGCATCTACATTTTCAATGCCGACTACCTTTACAAGTTGCTCGAAGAAGACCTGAACAACCCGGACTCGGAACACGACTTTGGCAAAAACGTGATTCCGCGCGCGGTGTCTGAGGGGCGCGCGCTGGCGCATCCGTTTGGCCTGTCGTGCGTCTCCCGCATTCCGGAGGCCGAGCCCTACTGGCGCGACGTTGGCACGATTGACGCCTTCTGGTCAGCCAACCTGGACTTGGCATCGACCGTGCCAGAGCTCGACATTTACGACACCGACTGGCCGATCTGGACCTACCAGCGACAGTTGCCGCCTGCCAAGTTTGTGCCCGATACGATCGGACAAAACGGTGTGGCGGTAAACACCTTGGTGTCGGGCGGCTGCATCGTCTCAGGATCGTATGTGGCCCACTCGGTGCTGTTTTCTGAAGTGCGCGTTCACTCCTTCTGCCGTATCGAACAGGCGGTGCTGCTGCCCGATGTCACGGTGCACCGCAATTGCCGCCTGAGCAAGGTGGTGGTCGATCGTGGCTGCAGCATCCCAGAGGGCCTGGTGGTCGGCGAAGACCCGGTGCTGGACGCAAAGCGATTCGAGCGCACCGCGGGCGGGGTGACGCTGATCACGCGCGAAATGCTGGACAAGTTGCTTTGACATCAACCAGTGACCGCCCCTTCCAAGCCCCAAACAGCATTCCAGCCAGAACGGACCTCCCATGAACGTATTGCAGGCCAGTGCCGAGATCTTTCCCCTGCTCAAGACCGGTGGTTTGGCTGACATTGCCGGTGCTTTGCCCGGCGCCCTGAACGCAGCCGGCTGCGACACACGGGTCGTGTTGCCAGGCTTTCCGAGCATTTTGGCCGACCTGCACGACAACTCTGTGCTGTGTGAACTGCATGCGCCCTGGGGCGAGCGGGTCGCAGTGCGTCATGGCTATCTGGCCAGCTTGCGCCTGCGGGCGTACCTGATCGACGCACCGGCGCTGTACGCGCGCAACGGCACACCCTATGAAGACGCTCAACGCCAGCCCTATCCAGACAATTACCGCCGCTTTGCCCTGCTGGGCTGGGTGGCCGCCCGACTGGCCAACGGACTGGACCCTTATTGGCAGCCGCGCGTCGTCCATAGCCACGACTGGCACGCCGCGCTAACGTCGGCCTACCTGACGTTCATGCCCGAGCAGCGTGTTTATGTCGCCAACCTGTTCACGGTGCACAACCTGGCCTACCAGGGCTTGTTTGCGCCACGGCACTTTTTTGAGTTGGGCTTGCCGGCGTCTGCCTTTTCAGTTGACGGACTGGAGTTTCATGGTCAACTGTCCTTCATGAAGGCCGGACTGTATTACGCCGACCACATCACGACCGTCAGCCCAAGTTATGCGCGTGAAATCCAGACACCGGAGCAGGGCTGTGGCCTGGACGGACTGCTGCGCGCACGCGCCAAAGACCTGACCGGGATTCTCAACGGTGTGGACGACGCCATCTGGCACCCAGGACACGATGGTGCCATTGCACACCGCTTCGATGCCGACAACATTGACGGCAAGAGCCACTGCAAGCGCGCGCTTCAACAGGAACTGGGCTTGGCCGAGCGGGCTGACGCACCGCTGTTCGGCGTGGTCAGCCGGCTGACCGAACAGAAAGGGCTGCATCTGGTGTTGTCCGTGCTGGACGATTTGTTGGCGCGCGGGGGACAACTGGTGCTGCTGGGGGCGGGCGACAGCGGGCTTGAGACTGCGTTTCGCGAGCGCGCTGCCCAGCATCCGCAGTCGGTGTCGGTGCGCATTGGCTATGACGAGGCCTACGCGCACCGTATTTTTTCAGCCACCGATGTGACCATGGTGCCATCACGCTACGAACCCTGCGGCCTGACCCAAATGTACGGACTCAAGTACGGCAGCCTGCCACTGGTGCACCATGTGGGTGGCTTGGCCGATACGGTGGTTGACTGCACTCTTGAAGACTTGGCCAACGGATCAGCCAATGGCTTTGTGTTTCACCATTTTGACAATGCAAGCCTGTTGCGAGCGGTGGACCGCGCATTTGCGCTGTACCGTCGCAGCGACGAGTGGCGCGTGGTGCGCCAGCGCGCCATGAGCCAGCCGCTGGGCTGGGACAAGGCCGCGACACGCTATGTTGAGTTGTATCGCCGCTTGTGCCCCTGAACTGCAGGATGATGTTTTGCTACGCTGTGCAACAGACGCTTCAACGATCCCCTCTGGAGTAAACCAACTCATGGCCCATTCTCTGTTGCTGTCCCGGCGTGCTGGTGTGGTTTTGCACCCGAGTTCGTTGCCTGGACCCCATGGCTCGGGTGACCTCGGGCCTGATGCCTATCGTTTCGTTGACTGGTTGCATGGCGCCGGTCAGACGCTGTGGCAGACGCTGCCATTGGGCCCGGTCGGTGCGGGTCATTCACCCTATATGGGCAGTTCGGCCTTTGCCGGCAACCCGGCTTTTGTCGCACTCGAGCCCTTGCTGGCGCGAGGCTGGATCGCGCCCGACAGTGTGCGCTCCGAGTTCGATCCACTGCGGGTTGATTTTGATGCGGTGTTGCCCTGGCGCATGACCAGGCTACGCGAGGCCTTTGCCAGCTTTGTGCAGCGTGCCAGGGCGCGTGAACGCGCAGCGCTGCGCGATTGGCGCGCGGCGCAACAGATCTGGCTGGATGACTATGCCCTGTTCATGGCCTTGGACCAGGAGTTTTCTCCGGCCATGTGGCCACAATGGCCGACGGCACTGGCACGGCGTGAAGCGGACGCCCTGGCACAGGCACGCGAACGGCACGCGCAGGAAATTGCCTTTTGGTGTTTCGTGCAATGGCAGTTTGATCAGCAGTGGCACGCGTTGAAAGACTATGCCAACCAACGCCAGGTGCTGCTGGTGGGTGACTTACCGATTTTTGTCGCGCACCACAGCGCTGACTGCTGGGCCCGACCTGACCTGTATCAACTGGACGCGCAGGGTGAACCGCTTGCCGTTGCCGGTGTGCCACCTGACTTTTTTTCAGACACCGGGCAGCGTTGGGGTAACCCACTGTACAACTGGGACGCGATGCACCGGGACGGTTACCGCTGGTGGGTGGAGCGAATGCGACGCCAATTGACCTTGGCCGACATCGTGCGCATCGATCACTTTCGCGGATTCGTGGACTACTGGGAAATTCCGGCTGCGGAGCCGACTGCCATTCAGGGGTGCTGGCAGCGCGGCCCTGGCGCGCCTTTCTTTGCGGCAGTGGCTGCGACCTTGGGCGATTTGCCCATCATTGCCGAAGACCTGGGCATCATCACCCAGGAGGTGACCGATTTGCGCCAGCAGCTTGGGTTTCCCGGCATGAAGATCTTGCAGTTTGCGTTTTCTGGCGACGAACACCATATTTTTTTACCCGAGAACTACCAGGCCAATACGGTGGTCTATACCGGCACCCACGACAACGACACAACACAGGGCTGGTGGGCCACCTGCAGCGAGCACGAGCGCAGCTTCGCCCGTCGTTACCTGCAGACATCGGACCAGGAGGTCCATTGGGCCCTGATTGGCGCTGCTGTCAACTCGGTGGCGTGCATGGCCCTGTACCAGTGGCAGGATGTGCTCGGACTCGATGGGAGCCACCGCATGAATACCCCAGGCACCATCGGGTGCTGGACTTGGCGTTTTCACTGGGACTGGGCTCCTGCCGAACTGCAGGGCCGACTCTGCGCACTCTGCACCGGCAGCCAGCGGACACCAGAAACTCAACCGCGCTGATAGGTCCGGCCAGTGGTCTGCTGCAGCAACAGCATGCTGTGAGCCACAACCGGCACAGGAGTGGCACTGGCTGCGCGCCAGACCGCTTGGCCACGTGGGTGGCTGGTGTCCAGCATGGCCTGCCACTGTCCTCTGGGCAAGGTAAACGTTTCGGGCGTTGCGCCACTGTTGATCAGCAGCAACAGGGGTGATTTGCAGCGACCGGGCCGACCGATCAGACAGCCCATGGCGCGTTGCAGCGGCTGATGCCAGGCGTCTCCCTGCAATGCACTGCCATCGGCATTCCACCACGACAAGTCGTAATTGCCATCGGCATCCGCGATACCGCTGTACCACTGGTTGGCAAAAGGCAGCAACTGATGGCGCAGTGAAATCAGATACTGGGTGAACGCCAGCAGATCGGCATCCTGGGCCTCCCAGTTGAGCCAGGTCAAGGTGTTGTCCTGACAATAGGGGTTGTTATTGCCATCCTGGGTGTGTCCCAACTCGTCGCCAGCGCACAACATGGGGGTGCCCTGCGCCAACAGCAAGGTGGCCAGCAGGGCGCGTTGCAAACGTGCGCGCATGCGGTTCACTGTTGGGACCTGCGTCGTGCCCTCTGCACCACAGTTGAAGTTCAGGCTGTTGCCTTGCCCGTCGCGATTATTTTCACCATTGGCAAGATTGTTGCGCTGGTTGTAGCTGACCAGGTCACGCAGAGTGAAGCCATCGTGAGAAATGACGTAGTTGAGCGATTCAGCCGGTGCGCGCTGGCGTGCCTGGTACAAATCGGATGAACCACACAGCCGCATGGCAAAATCGCCACGCGTGCCGGCGTCTGCCGCGGTGCGTGGTGAGGCAGCACTTTGCACCCAAAAACGGCGCACGCTGTCTCGGAATTGGTCATTCCACTCTAACCAGCCACGCGGAAACTGCCCGACCTGATAACCGCCCGGGCCAATGTCCCAAGGCTCCGCGATCATCTTGACCCGGCACAACACCGGATCTTGTGCCACGGCGGCAAAAAATGACGCTTGCGGATTGAATCCACCCTGGTTGCGCCCAAGCACCGTGGCCAAGTCAAAGCGAAAACCATCCACGTGCATCTCACTGACCCAGTAGCGCAAGCTGTCCATCACCATCTGCAGCACCCGGGGGTGCGAAATATCCATGGTGTTGCCGCAACCACTGAAGTTTTCATAACGGCTCAAGTCATTGGCCACCAAGCGGTAGTACGACGCGTTGTCCAGCCCGCGAAAACTGATGGTCGGCCCCGATTGGTCGGCCTCGGCCGTATGGTTATAGACCACGTCCAGGATCACCTCCAGCCCGGCAGCATGCAGGGCGCGCACCATGCTGCGGAACTCATCGCGCGGGGATTGATGCTCGACACCGCTGCACAGTTGCGGGTTAACGCAGAAAAAGCCGATGCTGTTGTAGCCCCAGTAATTGCTCAAACCCATGCCGATCAGCCGCTCTTCGCTGATGCTGTAATGCACTGGCATCAAGCTGACGGCAGTCACACCGAGTAGTTTCAGGTGATCGATGGAAGCACTGTGCGCCAGGCCGGCAAAACTGCCTCGCAATGCAGCAGGCACCAGTGGATTGCGCCTGGAAAAGCCTTTGACATGACACTCATAGATCACGGTAGAGGCCAATGAGACTGCCGGAGGCGCATCATCTCCCCAGTCAAAATGGTCACTGACAACACGTGCCTTCAACGCCAAAGTGGCATTGTCGTGCGTCTCCAGATGCCGTGGATAAAGCCGGTCGGGGGCGAAATGCTCATCACGCCAGATAAATTCGCCAACGATGTCGCGCGCATAGGGGTCGAGCAACAACTTGGACGCATCAAAGCGGTGCCCACGATCAGGCCGCCACGGGCCATGCGCGCGCAGGCCATACACCAACCCCGGTTTGGCGCCAGGCAAGTACCCGTGCCAGACATCGCCACAACGACCAGGCAGACGCAGACGCGCTATCTCAGTGGTGCCGCTGGGATCGAAGATGCATAAGTCGATGGCATGGGCATGGATGGAAAACACAGCCACATTCACCCCATGGCCATCAAAGTGGGAACCCAAGGGCCAGGGATGACCTGGCTGCAGTGTGGCTGCGCTCAGTTCGTCCATTCGATGAATACAGCGGCCAGAGGAGGCAAGGTCAGCAGGATCGATTGCGCGCGCCCGTGCCAGGGCGTGTCCGTGCTGGCAACCGCACCTTGGATTGCCGGGACATTGCTGCCTCCATAAAGGTGCGAGTCGGTATTGAGTAATTCGCGGTATTGCCCCGCTTGTGGCACGCCCAGACGGTAATCGGTCCAGACACTGGGTGTGAAGTTGCACACCACCACCACAAACGATCGCCCACCCGCTGCGCGGCGCACAAAGCTCAGCGTCGAGCGTTGCGTGTCGTTGTGTTCAATCCATTCGAAACCGGCCGGAACAAAATCCTGGGTGTACAGCGCAGGCTGCGAGCGGTAGAGATGGTTCAGATCACGCACCAGACTTTGCACACCGGCGTGCTCAGCTTGCTCAAGCAAATGCCAGTCCAGGCTGTGCTCGTGCTGCCATTCACGCTCTTGGGCAAACTCACACCCCATGAACAACAACTTCTTGCCGGGATGGCCAAACATATAGCCCAAAAACACCCGCATATTGCCGAACTTCTGCCAACGGTCACCTGGCATGCGCGCCAACAAGGACCCTTTGCCGTGCACCACCTCATCATGAGAAATAGGTAGCACGAAGTTTTCGTTGAAAGCGTACACCATGCTGAAAGTCAGTTCGCCCTGGTGGTGCTGGCGATAGATCGGATCGCGCCCGATGTATTGCAGGGTGTCGTGCATCCAGCCCATGTTCCATTTGTAGTGAAAGCCCAGTCCACCGGCGTAACTTGGTCGCGACACAGCCGGATAAGCGGTGGACTCCTCTGCGAGCGTGATCGCCTGCGGCCGTTCCACCCCTACCACCTCATTCATGCGCTTGAGAAAAGCGATAGCCTCCAGATTTTCACGTCCGCCATAGGCATTGGGAATCCACTCGCCTTCCTTGCGGCTGTAGTCCTTGTACAGCATCGAGGCCACCGCATCCACCCGCAGACCATCAACACCAAAGCGCTCAAGCCAATACAAGGCATTGCCAACCAGAAAATTGCGCACTTCAGTGCGCCCCAGGTTGTAGATCAGGGTGTTCCAGTCGTTGTGAAAACCCTCGCGTGGGTCAGCGTACTCATACAACTGGGTGCCATCGAAGTTGGCCAAGCCGTGTACATCGGTCGGGAAATGTGCTGGAACCCAGTCCAGAATCACGCCGATGCCAGCGTCGTGACAGCGTTGTACCAGACGTCCGAACCCGTCTGGATCACCAAAACGTGCCGTCGGCGCATAAATGCCAATCGGCTGGTAGCCCCAGGAGCCATCGAACGGGTGTTCACTGACTGGCATGAACTCAAGATGCGTGAAGCCCATCTCTTGTGCATAAGGCACCAGCGTATCAGCCAACTCATCCCAATTCAACCAACGGTTGCCATCGTCCGCCACACGCCGCCAAGATCCGAGATGAACCTCATAGATGCTGACGGGCGCATCCAGCGCATTGGCCGCCTGCCGTTGCAGGCTCGCCATCTGCGACGCTGGCAAGTGGCTGACGATACTGGCTGTTGCCGGGCGCAGTTCGGCACGCAGCGCGTAGGGGTCAGCATGCTGCGGCAGGACATGACCATGCGCGGTACGCAGTTCAAATTTGTAGCGTGCGCCTTGATGCACACCGGGCAAGAACAACTCCCAGACTCCGCATTCACGACGCAGGCGCATTGGGTGGCGCCGACCATCCCACATGTTGAAATCACCGACCACACTGACTCGGGATGCATTCGGGGCCCAGACCGCAAACCGGGTACCGCTAACACCCAGCATGGTGCTGGACTGCGCCCCCAGAACCTCAAATGGACGCAAATGTGTGCCCTCACCCAGCAGCCAGACATCCATTTCCCCCAACACCAATGGAAAGCGATAGGGGTCTTCCAGCACATCCTGTGGGCCGCTCTGCCATCGCACACGCAATCGGTAGGCGTGGTCCTGCGGCATGTTGACCAAGACTTGGTACAACCCGTCGGCATGCAGCAAATCCATGGTACCCAGCACACTGCCGTTGTCAGCCAGCACCTCGACCAAATCGGCACCCGGCAGAAAGCAGCGCACAACACACTGGCCCGGTGCCACTGTGTGCGGACCCAACACCGCAAATGGGTTGCCATGACTGGCTCTGCAAATCGACTGAATTTCCTGGGCATGCAACATATCAAACCAATCCATCAATAAAACGAGAGGAACACCTCAGTGCCAGCCAGACTTCAGACGCTTCATGATGGCGCAGCAAGCAATCAGGCAGCAGAACTCAGCTTGCCGCAGGCAGTGGCGACACCTGCCAGATGGTACGGGCGTACTCGCCAATCGTGCGGTCCGACGAGAACACCCCCATGCCCGCCACATTGGCTATCGCCCGCTCACACCACTGCTGCGGCTGACGGTACAGGGCATCAACACGCAATTGCGTGTTGATATACGACTCAAAGTCCGCCAGCAACATGTAGTGATCGCCACCCCAGGCCAATGACTCGACCAGCGAACGGTAGCGACTTGGATCGTCCCGCGAGAACATGCCGCCAGCGATGGCGTCGAGCACCGCGCGCAATTGCGGCAGCGCCTCGTAAAAACGCATCGGCTGGTAGCCGCTCTGTCGCAACGCCCGCACTTCCGGCGTCTTCAGGCCAAAGATAAATATATTGTCATCACCCACGTTCTGCCGAATTTCGATGTTGGCCCCATCGTCGGTTCCGATGGTCAGGGCGCCGTTGAGTGCGAGCTTCATGTTGCCGGTACCCGAGGCCTCGGTGCCAGCCGTCGAAATCTGCTCGGACAAGTCAGCGCCAGGCATGATCACTTCGGCCACGGAAACACCATAGTTGGGGATGAACACCACCTTGAGCTTGTCGCCGACCCGTGCGTCGTTGTTGATCACCGCGCCGATGTCGTGAATGAGGCGGATGATGGACTTGGCCGATTGGTAACTCGATGCCGCCTTGCCGGCAAAAATCACGGTACGTGGCACCCAGGCGACAGCCGGGTCGGTCAGAATGGCCTGGTAGCGCCAAACCACATGCAACACATTGAGCAACTGGCGTTTGTATTCGTGAATGCGTTTGACCTGCACGTCGAAAAGGCTGTCCGGGTTGACCTGATAGCCGGTGCTGCGTGTAATCAATTGGGCCAGCCGAACCTTGTTGGCCCGTTTGACCTGCTGAAACTTCTGCTGGAAGGCCTTGTCGGTGCGGAACTGATCGAGTTGGCGCAATTGATTCAAGTCCGCGCGCCAGACATCACCCAAGGTATCGTCGATCAACTGGCGCAAGCCCGGATTGGCCTGCGCCAGCCAGCGCCGGGGCGTGACACCGTTGGTCATGTTGGTGAAGCGCTTGGGCCACATTTCGGCAAAGTCAGCAAAGATGGTGCGCACCAGCAAGTCCGAGTGCAGCGCGGAAACCCCGTTCACGGTATGGCTGCCCACCACACACAGGTGTGCCATGCGCACACGGCGCTCGCCATGCTCGTCGATCAGGGACAGTCGCTCCAGAAACCCGTTGTCGCCTGGCAAGTACTGGGCTGCCTCATTCAGAAACTCCTGGTTGATGCGATAAATGATCTCCATGTGCCGAGGCAGCACATGCGTGATCAGGCTAACCGGCCAGGTTTCGAGCGCCTCTGGCATCAGCGTATGGTTGGTGTATGAAAAGGTCTTGCTACACAAGGCCCAGGCCTTGTCCCACGGCATCTTGTATTCGTCACACAAGATGCGCATCAACTCTGCCACGCCGATGGCCGGATGGGTGTCATTCAGATGAATGGCCACCTGCTCGTGCAGGTTGTCCAGCGTCGGATGCTCGCGAAGATGCCGCGCGATCAGGTCCTGCATGGAGGCGGTGACAAAGAAATACTCTTGCTTGAGCCGCAACTCGCGCCCAGCCGGGGTGCTGTCATTCGGGTAAAGCACCCATGAAATGTTCTCAAACTCGTTTTTGGCGCTTGCTGCACGTGCGTAGTCGCCCGTATTGAAAGCACCCAGGTCAAAATGCTCTGGCGCAACAGCCTTCCACAGCCGCAAGGTGCTGACCTTGCGGGTGCCATGACCTGGCACCACCATGTCGTACGCCTTGGCGGCCACCTCGCCGGCATGGTGCCAAATCGACTCGCCGTTGACATGCTCAACCCAGCCACCAAAGCGCACCGGGTAAACAATGTCCGCACGCGGGAACTCCCAGGGTGTGCCGTTGAGCAGCCACGAATCGGGGTACTCCTGCTGTGCCCCGGCCTGGATGTGCTGAGCAAACATGCCGTATTCGTAACGAATACCGTAGCCCCATGACGGCAATTCCAGGCTGGCCATCGAGTCGAGAAAACACGCTGCCAGACGCCCAAGACCACCATTGCCCAAGGCGGCATCATGCTCCCGTTCGGCAATATCTTCCAGCGCGTGAGCGTACTGTGTAAGACCCTGCGCAATGGGCTCGGTCAGGTCCAGCGCGGCCAGCGCATTGGACAGTGTGCGGCCCATCAAAAACTCCATCGACAAATACACCACCCGACGCGCTTTGAGTTGACTCTCGAGCGCCTGGGTCTGCACCCAACGCTCAGACAACTGTTCGCGTGCGAGTTGCGACACCGCCAGCATCAGATCGGTGGCCGACGCGTCCGGTGGGTTCACCCCGATGGTGTGCAACAGTTGATCACCAATTTCTTCACCAGCGTGAGAGTGTGTGGGCCTGTGGTTCAAAAGCGTTCCCCAAGTGACGCGCAACATAGCAGGGGCGTATTTTGCACCCATGCGCTCACCAAAACGTCCAAGCAGGTGCGCAATGGCGGCAAATTGTGACAATCTGTTGCCAGTGCAACGCACTCCGAGGCACCCCAGGCCAGGCTGGCACCGCCTCCAAACCGTGTTGCAGTGGGTCAAAAACGTCTGTTTGAACTACAATCCTGGGCGTTTCGAGGAGCGTTGCAGCCCGGTTGCCTCAGGCGCCAGGCGAGGCTCGAAACTCAGCCAAGGCTGACAAGCCTGGCTTTTCACAACGGCGCTCACCCACTGATCGTGTGCGGTGAGCCCAGTTCGAGCCCACCGTGGCCGCAGTGTTGTTACAACCTGAACCGCTGGAGTGAACATGGGCGCAGCATCCAACACCGAAACATTTTCTGACTACCACATTGCCGACCTGGGCCTGGCCGACTGGGGCCGCAAAGAACTCAACATTGCCGAGACCGAAATGCCCGGCCTGATGGCCAT
>JFJP01040959.1_pt1 | contig 13624 bp, 15 predicted proteins | sample 431651 | NCBI WGS metagenome assembly JFJP01 (sample SAMN02602958, study PRJNA72255) | Microbial mat metagenome, whole genome shotgun sequencing project. | biome: fresh water; feature: sink hole; material: water; isolation source: purple microbial (photo- and chemosynthetic) mats found in...
ACGGTGGAGCTCCGGTACAAGCTGAAGCAGTTCAAGCAGCTCCTGTGGCCCCTGTGGCTCAAGCAGCTCCTGTGACTCAAGCAGCTCCTGTGACTCAAGCAGCTCCTGTGAATGCTAATGATGATTTAGACTCAATTCTTAGTAAACTAGTATAATTAAATAGGGGCTGAAAAAGCCCCACTTCCTAAAGGCTTTATATGATTTTAATAGATTTAAGTTCTATTTTACACCGAATGGTATTCACAAGTACCAAGACACCTGGATTACCAAAAGTAGATGGTAAACTTGTTACTTCTGAATATATAAACTATACTCTTTATCTTATTATAAATGAAATTATAGAAGTTCAATTAAAACACCAACGTTATGGTGAAATTGTACTTTGTTTTGATGATCATAGAAAAACATACTGGCGAAGAGATTTTTTTAACCCTTATAAACAAAGTCGAAGAACACTTTCTGCTAAGGATGAAACAGAAATAAATTACAAAGAAGTATATGAATACACTAACAATTTATTTCATCAATTTAGAAATAATTTACCTTGGAAATGTATATATGTTAATAAAGCAGAAGCAGATGATGTAATCCTTGTTTTATCTAAAGAATTTTATGAACAAAGTGTTTTAATATACAGCCCAGATAAAGATTTTTTACAATCTCAGAGATTACCAAACATTGTACAATATAGTGCATTAACTAAAAAATGGTTAGTACCTGAAAACAAACATAATAACATGATGCATTGGATTAATGAACATGTTATGCTAGGTGATATGGCTGATGGTGTTCCTAAGGTAACTGATAGTACGGAATTCTCTGATTCATTTAAGGAATATCTAACAAACTTAAACAAACCAACCGAAGTACACCTATTTAATACACTCCCATTACAAGAAAAGGAAGGGTTGATTCTTAACTTTGAATGTAAGACGTATAATAGAAAAGGTCAAGAAACGGGATTAGACATTTTCAATAATAGAGCATTTGGTGCTAAAGAAGTTGAAAAAATATTTACAGGTCAATGGCGAAAAGACCGTGAACAAAAAGCACTTAAACAACAAATTGAAGATTTAAAAAACGAGTATAAAATTAATCCTGGATTGAAAAAACAAAATACCCAAAAAATAAAAGAACTAAAAGAACAAATTGAAAACATTAAAATACCAGATCTAACAGAGGAAGAACATCTTGATTACTTCTTAGATTCACATCCTATGTATCGCGAACATTACAATAGGAATTATATTTTAGTAATGGAAGAAGGTATTCCTAGTCATATCCGAGCTAGTATTATAATGGAATATCGTACGGCTGATACTTCTTTTAATGAGAAGGAATTTGAGGAGTACATAGACTCTATAGGATTACATCAAGTAAAATCGTTACTACCTAAAGTGTTTATTGGTGAAAAACTAGATATCACAAATCATGGATGGGATTTATGAAGACCGTAGTACTTATAAATGGGTTACCAAGAGCCGGTAAAGATACCGTAGCTGATTTTATGGTTGGAAGAGGATTTAAAAAATTAAGTTTTGCTTTAGAACCTAAGAATATTATAGCTAGAACGTTTAATATTACTTATGAAGAGCTAGATTATCTTAAAAACAACCCTGAAATAGAATTAGTAAATTACACTGGTACTGTCGATATATCCATAACATTTAGAGATATATTACGATTTTTCTGTTCAGAGGGTATGAAACCCGTATTTGGTGAATCTGTATGGGCTGATGTAGTATATAAGCAAATCCAGGAATCTAATGATGATTTATTTGTAGTACCTGATTTTAGATTTTTAACTGAATTTCAACTTAGACCTGATATCAGAGTAATAACTTTATTAGTTAAAGATCATCGTGATTTACCAACAGAAGGTCATTCGTCTGATGTTGAATTATATAAAGCTGATTTTAAGTTTAACTACACTATAATAAATGACAAAACATTAGAAGACTTAAAGACTAAAGTAGATAATCTACTGGAAGGGATACAGTGCTTGACTACAGAACCATAAAATATTTTAAACAAGCCGTAAATGCTGATTCTTATAAAGAGACTAATTTAGATATTGCTTGTCGATGTCCTATCTGCGGTGACTCTAAATCTAAGAAAAGTTCAAAGCGTTTACATTTGTATAGAAAAGGTGATGTAGAATTAGTAAATTGTTTTAATCAAGGATGTGCTTGTGAGAATAAAACAATGTATTCTTTTTTACGAGATTTTTATCCTGATTTATTACCCATGTATCGTAAAGAAGTATTCACTGATAAAATAAATGTACTCAAATCTCAATCTCTAGGTGATATGGTACAAAATCATCCTGAACCAGAAGTTGTAATTTTAAAAACAGAAGAAATTATACCTGATTTAATTGATTTAAGTTCATTCTTGAAACCCTTAACAGAAGAATATATTCAATATTTAACTAAAAGAGGTTTAACAAAATATATTGATAAAACATGGTCTATAGGAACTGATAACATTCAAATTGGTGGTACTATATATAACATCAAAGACTATCTAGTTATACCATTAATGTGTAATGGTAAAATGTATGGCTTCTATTCAAGAAGTATACATGAAAAAGACTTCATTACATATATAAGTACCTTAGGATTTAAAGTATGGAATTGGTTTGGAATTAATAAGGATCAACCATGTTATATTTTTGAAGCAATATTTGATGGTTTAAGTACTGGTTTAAATAATATTATAGCTAACTTAGGTGCTAAGCTACATGATGATAGGATTAAAGCTCTCAAAGATCCTATATTTTGTTTAGATAACGATAAAACAGGTATTGAAACTAGTATCAAATATGCTCAACAAGGTTATAAGGTATTCATAATGCCTAATAAATATCATGAGAAAGATTTTAATGAGTTAAAATTAAACAATCCAGATTTAGATATAAGTGAACTCGTTAGATCAAATATATATTCAGGTGTATCAGCAATTACAAGATTAAAAATGAAAATTTAAAAAGGAGTTACAATGGTTATTAGAGGTACTGAAGAAGTAATGGAAAAAGTTTACGAGTACGCTGAGAAGATTATAGATCTTCAGCTTCAGAAGAAAGAGTTAGATAAAGAAATTAGATCTCTCAAAGAAGAATACAAAGAAGAAGGTATTGCTGTTGGTTTGGTTTCAAAAATCTTAAACAAATTAAAAGCTAAGAAAAAATTAACAGATGGTGATATCTTAGAAGAAGATATTCTTACTGAGAAAATTGAAGCTAATGAAAAAATCCAAGATATGCTAGCTTCCCTTAACACAAAGTGAGATTTGCTCCTTATAGCTTCTCAAAATTGGACACGCATGTGTCGTGTCCAAGGAAGTTTAAATACACATACGTAGATAAAATAAGAGGACCTTTAGATAATGAAGCATTGCTAAAAGGTTCTGCTATCCATAGTTCCTTAGAACAATATCCTTTACCAGGAACCCATAAATTATCAAGCAAATACCAAGATATAGTTGATAACTTTGTGAATTCTAAGTACTCTGAATTATTTAAAGTACCATATAAGAAAGAAGAATCGTTTGGGTTGAGCCATGGTCTGGAACCTATTAAATATAGTAATGATGCATTATTTAGAGGGTACATAGACTACTATACCGTTCTTGGCTCTGAGAATCATTACATCCGTATTGTGGATTATAAAACGGGGAAGTATAAAGAACCTAGATTCCAGAACTTTAATCAGTTAATGTTTTATGCTATCTATATGTTTCAGAAGTATCAGAAAATAAACACTATCGAAATAATTTACGTCTATGTTGAACATCTTTGTGATAATTCTATGGTTCTTAGTAGAGAGTACTTAGGTGAATACAAGAAAACCCTTAGTGAACACATATCAATGGTTGAAAATTCCAATTTTTGTAAGAATGCAACACCCCTCTGTAATTATTGTGATTTTAAAACTATTTGTGATTCCGATTTATAAATAAGTAAAAAGGAATATCAATATGGATATTAATTTCTTAAAAGAACAATCAGTTAAGTTAAACGAAGGTATGGTTACAGCCGACGTTGCAGATACTGATAGTATCATCGCAACCATTATTGAGATGAAACAATATCATTCGTTAGCTTATCAAGTATGTGAAGTTCATCCTGTAACAGGTCCTACAGGTGGATCTTTTGCATTGGTATATGATGCTGGTAAAATTAAATTATTACGCAATGACGTTGCAGTAGAAAGTGATGCAATAGAAGAAACAGGGTTTACTCTTGAAGTAATCCAAGACCTTCAATCACAATACGGAAAATCAGCTAATCAATTTATTGCTAAGGCTCTTAGTGGTATTAGTTCTATGAATGAAAATAGAAAATTAATTTCTAAACTAGCATCATTCTCAACATCATGGGCTAGTAACTTAACACTTAGTGCCCCACTTGATTGTGAACAAAATATGTTTGAGATTCACCAAAAAGTAGCTGAAATCGTTCTCCATATTAACTCATCTTCTTATAAATCATTAGAGTCATTTTGTATATTACCCCTTAAATCAGCGGCTAGTATTTTAGCGATGTCAAATATGATTCCTGAAAAAATTGATGCTGGTAATGTTGAAAGAGGATTATTTTTAGGAGCAAATGGTAGAACAAGTTATTATTTGAATCCAGATAGTACTAGTACTGATACATTTGTTGGTATCTGTTCAGAAACTCCTGGTATGTCTTCTTTGGTTTTGAATCCATATGCTCATACTTTGATAGCTGCAACTAATCCGGAAAATGGGGATAGAAATGTATTTAACTTTAATAGATACGCTATTGAAGAAACTGCTATGTCTAAATTCCAAAAGATGCTCTACAAATTTAAAATCACCAATTAAGTTAACATTTTTTAGTATATAATAGTGGTACATAACGTACCACTAATCTCTTTAAAGGACTACCTTGACACCGAATTACATCACGGTATTCAATGCTCAACGAACCAATGATAAACATGCTTGGTCACCTTATTATGATAAAACCTTTGTATTTAAAACCTATAAAATAGACACTTATGATAATGTAGGTATGTATGATATCCTTGTATCATATTGGGTGCTTAATATACCACTTGAAAAAATTACTGAACCCATCAGAACATTTAGACGTAAAGAAGCATTAGAACCGTTTCTATGTGATAAAGTAACCTATTTTATTTTAGATATTGATAAGGTAAAAACCAAAGAACATAAAGACAAAATTATAGAATACTTTTCATCCTATAAGTGTATTATAGGAGAATCAAAGTCATACGACGATACGACTAATTTTAATATGAAGGGTATCTTATTTCTTGAACCTATAGATCTAAAAGATGCTAAATCAGCTATCTCTAATCTTAACCATGATTTAAAAGATTACTGTGAAATTGATGAAGCTGTTGTAAGAATAGCTAGTCTTAATGCTCCTATCGGTAAGAATAAAATCTTATTGAATAAAGATAAAATACTATATCGTTGTTCTTTTGAAACGAGAATTAATAAAGTACAAGATGGTTATATTGATGTTGATAAAAATAAAACAAAAATAGATATTCACAACATTACGGGGGCTAATATAGAAGAATACTGTATAAACGTATTTAAGTCTATTGGATTTGAGCCTATGAAGCTACAAGATAATGATAGTATTCAATTCAAACACCCTACAGAGAAGAAGAGTATCGGGGGATATTTCTGGTTTTCTAATAGCCCATATACCATGCATCATTATAACAGTACGAGAAGTATTAATATTTTTGAAGTTGTTAAAGGTTCACCTAGAGGTAAAGAACTTCTTAATATTGGATTAGACTATGAAGATCAGTTCCAACATTTTAATACAGCTACTAAAGTAATAAACACACATGAAAAGTACTTGAAGTTAACAGGTAAGGATTTTGATAGAACTGTTGAGATTAAACAATTTCTTGAAGAGAAAGATGGTTTATTTAGCATCAAGTCTCCAATGGGTACAGCGAAGAGTACAATTATTAAAGGTATCATAGAAGAAGCCCACCACTTAGATATGCGTGTACTTGTTATTACAAATAGAATTTCAGTAGCTAGAGACTTTGCTAAAAAATATAACATGAAAGTTTATAACAAGGACCCTTATAGTTTTGGGGATTCTATCATTGTACAATATGATAGTCTTTGGAAATATGATATTAATAAATTTGATCTAGTTATTATGGATGAGTTCATAAGTCTTATGTGTCATAGTCGAAATAACCTAGGTAATAGTTCTTTGAATATAGCTAAATTCTTCGGGGCGTTTAATAAGAAATTGGTTATTGCTGATGCATTCCTAACAGGATATGAAAACTTTTTACTTGAACATAAAACATCAAACGTATGGATGTTGAATAACCAGTGGCGTGATAAAACTATCTTGTTTAATTACGATAATAAAAATTACTTCTTTCAAGCATTGTTACATAAATCAAAAGAAGGTAAAATAACGGTTTCTGGTACTTCGTTGAACTTTTTACAGAGTACAAAAGCATTACTTGAGAAACATGGTAAAAAATGTATTTTATTAACTGCTAGCACACCAGAAAGTACAAAAGAAATTATATATGAAATTTTTGAATTAGAAGATCATGATAAGTGGGATGTATTTCTTTATAGTCCTAGTTTGACAGTTGGTGTATCTAACTTAAACAACGTCCATACTCATTTCCATTATGATACCAGTATGAGTACAGATGTTATTAGTTCTATTCAAATGATTAAAAGAACTCGTAAAGCAACAGAAATACATATGCATTTATCTGATAGAATTAATTATGTTAAAACAACGTATGACTCAGTTCGTGATGAATACTTGGGGAATATTGGTAAAAACATAGACCAAAATTTCTTATTTGATGTTGATAATTACGGAACTCAGAAACTTAGTAATATTGGTAAGAACGCCATTAAAATTGATACATTTAAGAATATACTTGAGTTTAATCATAAAAAGGCTATGTTGTGGATGATGAAATACCACTTCTTCCATGATGTACGAGAAGTTAAAGAATCATTTGAAGGTAATATTCTAACGAAGTATTCAAATCAAATCAAACAAGATAAAACTATACAACAAACTCAAAATATTAAAGACCTCTTAGCATTAAGCGATACTGAGAAAGTCGATGTTCTTATGGCTACAGAATTAAGCTCATCTGAGGAAGTAATGAGAAATCTCATTATGTTAAATGATGAATTAACATATGAAACATCACCACAGATAAGAGAGCAGATTTTATTAATATGTACTAAAGATAAGAATTTTATTAATAAGTGTAAAAATTACAGACTAATGAAAGATTTCACGGCTGGGTTTATCAAATCAGCTGATATAAAAACAAAGATATCTGATGCTATGGTTAATAACACTGATACAACGTTCTTTAATGCTTTACTTAAATACGGTCAGAATCCTATCCAAACGTACTACGTTGGTACACCTGATGAAAAACTAGCTTATATATTGAAAGAGTGTGGTTATAAAAGAGGTTCTAAAGAATTAATACCTAAGACTAAAGATATTGATTTGATGTGTGAGGCCGAGAAAATAGAGTACTTAGAAAGAACTCAGAAAGTACTTAGAGTACAACCAGAAGTTAAAGAATATTATGGATACGTTAAAAATTAACATATAAATCGTAAAGAGGTATTATGGGTAAAGCAAGAGAACAACGAGAATATAAAGAAATTAAAACAAGACCCCTTAAACAAGAGGTTGAAAATTTAAAGTTAGATCTCATGGAGTTAGAGGAATTAGCAGAAGATTTATATAATAGTCTTAAAAAAACGACTGAATTATTAGAAGAAACTATACCTTTTACTAATGGTCGATTAAAAGATGATTCTGAAAAAATTACAAAACTTATTAAAAAACTATTCTTAAAAAAGATAAATGATTAAAAATTAACAAAAAGAATATTATAATTTTAATATAACAAGCGCGATTTGTTATAAATAATATGAAGCTTCAGTTATTCATTGTCGGTACATAAATGGTCGGCATAGGTAGAGTAACAAATACATAAAAAGCTCTGTACTGTGAACACCGAGAGGGTTCAGTAATAATTTCACTTGAGGAGGAAATTATGTTTAGAAATGCAATGTTGTATCCGTCAAATCCACATACGTTCTTAGATAACGTAGAGAAAATTATGAAGTCGTCTTGTCAAAAAGACAATTTCTATCCACCGTATAATACTTACAATAGGGGGGAGAAAACTTATATCGAAGTAGCAGTTACTGGTTTCCGAAAGGATGAGTTAAAATGTTATTACGATGATGAGGGTTTATTCGTCATTGAAGGAAGTAAAGAGAAGGAGGAAGTAGCAGAAGGTGAAGAAAAAGAATATTTCGTTAGACATCTTAGCACTAAAAATTTTCAAAGAAAGTTCAACACTCCAAAAAATACACAGTTAAAAGAAGTACTTGTAGAAAACGGTCTTCTAGTAGTTGAATTTGAAAGGATTAAACCTGACATTAAATATATTGAAATTAAATAATTAAATTTACGGTCTCCTAGAAATAGGAGACTTCCGCTCTTTCACTGAAAGGTAAACTATGCTCTCAACAAAATTAAATGAATCATTCTATCAAATATCTGGTATACCTGAACAACTCAAAGAAATTAAAAGAAAATTAACCATTAAAGACCCTAAAGCATTTTTTGACCCAATGGTTAAAAGAGGATTCAAATCTGATTCCGAAGTTTTCTACATAGAGTCTAAAGGTGATCTCATTGTGCCTAGTGGTTTAGTCCCTTTTCTTAAGAATTTTAATATCCAATACTACAATGAACCAGAATACAATGAATCTGAAATCCTTGATTTTTTAGATACTTTAAATTTACCATTTGAGATGTATGATTATCAAAAAACAGCTATCATTGAATCAATTATCAATAAACAGCAATTATGTTTAGCTGCTACTGGGGCTGGTAAATCTGTAATTATTTTTGGTATTGTTAGTTTTTTATTATCTAAGGGTATTAAAGGGTTAATCTTAGTACCATCTATATCATTGACAACTCAATTATTTAATGATTTTAAAGACTATAATGCTACTGATGATTTCCTTGAGAATATTCTACTTATTGGTGGTGATAACAATATTAAATCATTGGATTATAACCTAACTATTAGCACATGGCAGAGTGCTATGAGAATTGAAAGTGGGTTTGATACTTTAGGATTCGTAATAGTAGATGAATGTCATGGATTAAAATTAGATTCAAAAAGTACTGATATAGTATATAAAGCTATAAATGCTAAATATAGAATTGGTCTAACAGGTACATTACCAGACGATGATATAGCCAAGATGAGTGTGCTATCATGTGTAGGTGTACCCAAGAGGTACGTTTCAACTCAGGGTTTAATAGAAAGAGGATTAGCTACACCTGTCGTTATTAATGTTATTAAATTAAGATACAATCATAACGATCAATCAATCTTCAAACACGCTGGTGACCACGCTAAGAGACTTATGTTCATCAAAGAGCATATTAATAGAAATAAGTTACTTGCTAAGTTTTCATTATTAGTTAGAGATACAGGTAACACAGTTGTTATGTGTTCACATACTCAACATATGAAAGATATTTACACTGGTATAATGGAATTATTACATCCTGAAATTCAAATAACAGAGAAAGATATCACTGGTGCTAAATCATTTGAGTTTCAAGATAACTATAAGGTATATTATATTGCTGGGGTTACAAAGGTTAAAGATCGTGAGAAGATTTTGAATATCTTAAGAGATAACACAAACGTGATATTGATAAGTAATTTTCAATTATTTAGTACAGGTCTTAACATCAAGTCGCTTAAGAACATATTGTTTGCTAGTCCATTAAAGAGTTATACCACTATTACACAGAGTATTGGTAGAGCTATCAGAACCCATGTATCTAAAGAGGTTGCTAACATATATGACTTTGTTGATGACCTAAGTGTTAGAGGTAACAGTGGGCCTTTTTATAAACAGTATCAGGAACGATTAGCTAAGTCTTATAATCCGGAAGGATTCCCTGTTTTTGAGAGGATTATTCAAATTTGAGTTATATTGTAGCTGTATTTAAAAAAGATAATCCTAACGTAATATATGCTACTGTAGTCGATAACGTGGAAGATTTTAAAGTACCAGAAGATTATGAATTGTATAACATCCAAGAAAATTTAGATCAAGATAAATTAGATGAATGGTTATAAATACATCAAAAGGTATAATGATGTATGAATATCATATTAAGGAAGTCTTAAAAGTATACGATGGTGATACCGTTACTGTGATTGTAGATCTTGGTTTTGAAGTTAGCATCAAACAGAGCATCAGATTACTTGGTATTGATACCCCAGAGATGAGAGGTGAAAGTAAACAAGCTGCTAAGAAGAAAAATATGGTAGAATGTTAGGGGAACTAGTAATTCCAAACAAAGGAACTATAAACCAAATACTTATTAACGAAGGATTAGCAAAAGAATACTTCGGTGGAGCAAAGTAATTGAAATTTAAGTCATTTAGGGATGAGCTTGATTTAAGAACATCCTTATCAGAAGAAATCAAAATTATCAAGAAAAACTGGGATTTTAAGGTACCGGATTATACTATAGATATTAATGACCAGATAAAGCACTCTCTAACACAGAGAGCTCAGCTCAGAACACAAGTACCATTGAATACCGTCAAAAATGCCATCCAAAAAGGACTTGAATACGTTTCCCATAAGGTCCAAGAAAATAAACTTACTAATAGAACTATGATAAGTGTAACATTTACAAAAAGTGATTTTAAGGCTCTTATTTTAGTTAACCCTGATGAAAAATATCTTAGAGTATCTACTATCATGGACTCGGATACACCTACTAAAAAAGATATTAAGTGGAATTTAAATGAATTCAAAGAGAAATTCTGGAATCTTGAAGTTAATGACCAAGAATGTTTTGCCTTTGATTGTGATTTAGATGTTTGTCCTGGTACTACATTCTTAGTAGAACCAGCTTTATTTGAAAAAACTCACGAAATAACTCAACAAGAAGATATAGAAAACTTCAACCTCCCTTATTAAGCTTATATTAAGATTCTTTATCATATAATATGTATAAGGGAGACTGTATGATTAAATTCCAGCCATTACCAAAGTATAATATAAAATTAATAGTTAAAGAAGATGAAAAGCATCTTTGGAAATTTTTTGCTAAGCATCACTATATGACTTGCGATTTACCTGTTGAATCAAGTTTTCCAAGCTCTGCTAAAATGTTTACTTTTTATTGGGTTATTGATGATACTGAGATATTAATAGGTTGTCTAGGTGTTTTATTTCAGATAGCTAGCTACCCCGCTAAAAGGCTTACAAGGGTTGTTGTACTACCTGAATTTCAAGGTCTTGGATTTTCTAGTAAAATGATTAACAGTATAAGTGATTATTACACATCTCAAGGATTTAAAGTATACGGTGCTACATACCATCCTAGGTTAGGTAAATTTAGAGAAAAATCTAATAACTGGGTATCAGGTATGTATAATCAAAGGGAATTTAAATTATCCGAAAACCATAACGAAAAATCAATGAGTGGTCTCAGAGATGGTGAAATGATGTATAGACATTATTATACACAGAATAAGGATTATATTTTGAATTACGACCCATATAAAATTTCAACATTAAAAAAACAGATAAAAGAAATTGAAAATAACCTCACTGAATCTAACATTAAAGAGTACAAAGAACTTAGAAAAGAACTTAAAGATATATATGCTATTACTGGGGATACTCTTGAAAAAGAAAAGGTTCTTCCAATGGGATTGTTATCAGATGATGAAAATAAAAAATACAAAGAATCAATTAAACGGAATAAACGAAAAGTACTTACAAGTGATGAGCGAAAATTATTAAAGGCTATTAAATGATTAAAACTGTTAGATTAAAAGAATCTGATATCACTAAAAGAGTACAAAAAGATTTTACAATTTCATACCAACAAGAATACTCGTTTAATGTACCTGAATTAAATATAGATTTTGATTTTAACATTGGGTTTATAACTGGTACTAGTGGTTCTGGTAAATCATTATTACTAAAACAATTTGGAACAGAAGAAATTATAGAATGGTCTGATGATGATGCTGTATGTTCCCATTTTAACGATTACGACGATGCTGTTGAAAGGTTACAAGCTGTAGGGTTTAATACAGTACCACAATGGTTACTACCTAGGAGAATCCTGAGTCAAGGTCAAGGATACAGGGTAGACTTAGCAAGAGCCATAAAATCAAATATTGTACGGGACGAGTTTACTAGTACAATAGATAGAAGTACAGCAATGGGGCTATGTAATTCATTACAACGATACATAAGAGCTAAGAATTTAACCAATATAGTATTTGCTGGTGTTCATCAAGATATAATTCCATTCTTGAAACCAGATTGGATATATAACACCGACAATGATACATTAACTATATCAGCTAATTGTTACGATATCTTAGATCTCGATAAAAAAGTACTATCTAAAAAACCATTCATGGAAGTTAACTATGCTAAATAATGAACAACAAAAATACTTTGATGATATAGTTTCAAGAATCATCCAGAATCATAAAGAAGGTGATTTTGATTCAAATTATATTCTGATAACTGGTAAGGCTGGTACTGGTAAATCATACTTAGCTGCTAGTTTAGTTAAGTACTTTCAAGATAACCCCGTCTCGAATTATGGTATTCAATGTACAGCATTAACGCACAAAGCCCTTAATGAACTAAAGAAAAAATTGGCTAGTACCAGTGTAAATTTAAACGATATTAATGGTGTCAGTACGGTACACAGTTACTTCAATATAAAAGCTTCTATTAATTTTACTACTGGTAAAGAAGAATTTAAAATCCAACAACATTCTAAACAACCAAAAAAATGTAGTATATTATTCATAGATGAAGTTTCTATGTTAGACGAGGAGTTGTTTAAACTTATAGAAACCCAAAGGCATTTGTATAGTTCTGTTATATTGGTCGGTGATGAATTTCAAGTTCCACCCGTAAACGATTCAAATTATAATTTATTTCAAGACCCTAATATACATAAGTATAAATTGAATAGCATTGTTCGCCAAGCTGAAGGTAATCCTGTTATTATGTTAGCTTCTGAAATCGTTCAAAAAATTGAAACAAAAGATTACAAGGTACCTAGCTTTTGTATTAGAAAGATTATAGAATATTCTAAAAAACCAGGTAACCAAATCGTAGTAACAGATAACAGGGGTGATTTTTTACAAGAGTACTATAACTACGTTAAAGAAGATATTGGTAAACCATTACAAAATTCTAATTTTACAAAATCATTTATGACTACATTTACAAATAAAACAGTCGATTCATTTAATTACATTGCTAAGTGTATATACAAACAATCGAATAAAGTAAATTATATTGATGTGGGTGATTTACTTGTTTTACAAGCACCAGCATTTGACCCTTATATAGATGATACTATTATTGCACAGAATAATTCTGATTACTTAGTTGAAAAATTAGAAGAAGATACATACGAGGGAATACCAATTTATGTAGCTTATAACGATGCTAATTTTATAAGAATCTTAAAACCAGAATCAGTAAA
>JFJP01006620.1_pt1 | contig 13623 bp, 8 predicted proteins | sample 431651 | NCBI WGS metagenome assembly JFJP01 (sample SAMN02602958, study PRJNA72255) | Microbial mat metagenome, whole genome shotgun sequencing project. | biome: fresh water; feature: sink hole; material: water; isolation source: purple microbial (photo- and chemosynthetic) mats found in...
GCCGATGAACCTGCTGCCCGCCCTGACCGTGCACCCGACTGCGGCCCTGTTGTCGGCCGTGGCGGCGCTGGCCTATGCGGTACTCGCCTGGGCCTACCCCCGTCTGAATGCGCCGCAAACCCGGGCGCTGCTGGCGGTGGCCTGGTTGCTGCATTTGCTGGTGCTGTCGGTCAACCTGCTCGACCGACCGGTGCACTTCGGCTTTGCGCCCGCCTTGTCGGTCACCGCCTGGTTGGTGTTCACCGTGTACCTGATTGAAAGCCGCATGTTTCCCCAGATGCAGGCACGCTGGCCGCTGGCGGTGCTGGGCACGCTGGCCATCGTTTTGGCGCTGCTGTTTCCCGGCAGCATGTACACCACGCTGCGCTCGCCCTGGCTGCCGCTGCACTGGGCGCTGGGCATTGCCTCCTACGGCCTGATCGCGGTGGCGGTGGTACACGCCTGGATGATGCAACGCGCCGAAAAGTCCATGCGCCTGGGCACGGCCACGCACGCCTCCATGCCGCTGCTGACGCTGGAGCGGCTCACCTTCCGCTTCATCGGCGCTGGCTTTGTGTTGCTGACCGCTACGCTGCTGGCCGGCGCGCTGTTTTCCGAGCAGTACCTGGATCACTTCATCTGGAACCACAAGACCATCTTCACCGTCCTGTCGTGGGCCACCATGGGTCTTCTGCTGTGGGGCCGCTGGCGCATGGGCTGGCGCGGCCGCACCGCCGCACGAACGCTTTATCTGGGCGCCGGTTTTCTGCTGCTGGGCTATGTCGGATCGCGCTTTGTGATCGAAGTGTTGCTCAGCAACCGCTGAACCGACGCCGCTGATGAAATACCTGCTGGTTTTCGCTGTGATCGTGGTGGGCTTCTGGTTTTGGCGTCAGGGCCGCGCAGTGGATCGCGACGCGAAGGCGTCTGCGCGGCGCGAGGTTAAACCACTGCCTGCGCCCACCGTCATGGTTGCCTGCCTGCACTGTGGCACCCACCTGCCTGAGGTTGATGCGGTTCGTGGAAAGCAAGGGGCTTATTGCTGCGAAGACCATCGGCGTCTGCGCGAAGGCCAGGCCGGATGACGCCAAACCCACCCCGCGCGGCCGTCGCCACCGTCTGCTGAAATGGCACACGACGACTCCTCGCAGTTCGCCCCATCCTGGCTGTCGGCACTCGACATTCAAGGCAGCAGCACGCGGAGCCAGGCCAAGCGCGTTCGCTCATTCTCCCGACTTTGGCGCGCCTTCATGCGGGCGCGGGTGTTCATCGCTGGGGTGCTGCTGCTGCTGCAGGCCTTCGTGGTGCTGACCGGCTCGGGCGGGCCACCCTGGCTGGTGGCGGTCTGCGCGGTGCACCTGAGCGCATCCATCGCCGTCCTGGTGTGGTGGCGTCCGGTACAGCCCGGCTATTCCTTTCGCCTGCAATGGCTGCTCACCATCGGCGTGGATCTGCTGGTGTTTGCCCTGCTGCAAAGCTTCCAGCAGGGCGGGATTAACTACACGCCGCTGTTTGCGTTGCCGGTGCTGCTGGCCTCGATCCTGGGCTCGCTGGTGTTTGCGCTGGGCACCGCCGCGCTGATCACGCTGTACCTGCTGGTCGAGGCGTCATTGAGCGCGCCGCTGCTGACCGATGTGTCCACCGCCCGTTTTCTGCAGACCGGCCTGACCGGCACCGGCTTCTTCCTGGTGGCTTTCCTCGCCAACCAGCTGGCCGCCCGGCTTGCCCGTGAGGAAGCGGTGGCGCAGAGCAGCCAGGCGGCTGCACGCAGCCAGGCTCAAGTCAATGAGCTTGTCATCGAGGGTCTGACCGAGGGCGTGCTGGTGGTCGATCAGCACGGCATGGTGCGCAACACCAACCCGGCCGCGCAGGCCATGCTGATGGGTCAGCGCCAGATGCAAGGAACCAAACTGCTGCTGTCCGCGCGCGACAACTGGGCCGGGCTGTTCAATCTGGTCAACGAAACCTTTGTGGTGGGCCATCCGCTGGAGAGCGAACTGACGATCGAGCTGGACGATCACACCACCCACCGGCTGCATGCGCGCACCCGACTCACACAGGACAGCTCGGGTCAGGCCGCTGGGCTGTGCGTGTTGTTTCTCGAAGACCTGCGGGAGGTGGAGGCGCGTGTGCGCACCGAAAAACTGGCATCCATGGGCCGCATGTCGGCCGCTGTGGCGCACGAAATCCGCAATCCGCTATCAGCCATCACCCAAGCCAACGCCTTGCTCGACGAGGAGGTGAAGGATGCCGGCCAGAAGCGGCTCACCCGCATGATCGACCAGAATGCTCAGCGACTCTCGCGCATCGTCGATGACATCCTCAACGTGGCACGCGTGCGGCCCGAGCCCGCCAGTCTCCAAGCGCCCAGCCTGCCTCTGGACCAGACGGTACGCCAGATCACACACGAATGGAGCCGCCAGAACCCGGCACCCGGCGTGCTCAGCGTGCACACCCACGCCGGCGGAGTTCAGGTTGGGTTCGACCCCGATCATCTGCGCCGACTGCTGGTGAACCTGCTGGACAACGCGCTGCGCCACGCCAGCCGCCAGGCAGCGTCGATCCGCGTCATCACCCAGCCCAGCGGGCCCGATCGCTGCCGACTCTCGGTGTGGAGCGATGGCAAGCCGCTGGAGACCAGCGTACGACGCCACCTGTTCGAACCCTTCTTTTCGTCCGAGAGCCGTTCAAGCGGACTGGGTCTGTACATCTGCCGCGAGCTGTGCGAACGCTATGGCGCTGAAATCACCTACCAGCGCAGCGCGCTGGATCAGCGCGAGGGCAACGAGTTTCTGGTTCTGATGCCGGCAACCGAGGGCCAGCGCGCCCCAGTGCAGCAAAACCTGGCCTACGCCGAGTCGCTGCCACCGATCATGCGGCCGCGCCGCACCCGCGGCGAGCCACCGCCGACCAACCGCTGAGCGCCCAGGCATGGCCGTGAACCCGATCGCCTCGGTGCTGGTCGTCGACGACGAACCCGATCTGCGCACCCTGTACGAACTGACCTTGCTGCGCGAAGGACATCAAGTCGTTGCTGCGGGTGATCTGGCGCAGGCACGCGACCATCTGGCGCAGCAACACTTTGACGTGCTCATCACCGACATGCGTCTGCCCGATGGCCTGGGCCTGGAACTGCTGCACGCGCTCAACGCGGAGCGACGTGCCGAAAAATGCATCGTGATCACCGCCTACGGCTCGGCGGAAAATGCGGTCGAGGCACTCAAGACCGGCGCCTTTGACTACCTCACCAAGCCGGTCGACCTCAAGCAGCTTCGCGCGGCGGTCCGCGCCGCGCTGCAGAGCCAGCGCGCGCGGCCAGAGATGCCAGCCAACGCGATCGGCGCACACCGACATGGCCAAGCCACCGCTCACCTGGCGGCTGCCGGCGTCGGCACGCGCGCCCTCGATCGCATCATCGGCCAGGCCGACTGCATGCTGCAAATCAAGGCTCGCATCGAAAAGGTGGCCAGCAGCATGGCGCCCGTCCTCATTGCCGGCGAGTCTGGCACCGGTAAGGAGCTGGTGGCGCGCGCCGTCCACGATTGCAGCCACCGGGCAGCGGGGCCCTTTGTTGCGGTCAACTGCGGCGCCATTCCCGAAAACTTGATCGAGTCGGAGTTTTTTGGCGCACGCAAAGGCGCTTTCACCGGCGCCAGCCAGGACCGCGATGGCTACTTCCAGGCGGCCCGCGGCGGCACCCTGTTTCTCGACGAGATTGGCGACCTGCCGTTTGCCATGCAGGCCAAGCTGCTGCGCGTGATCCAGGAGCGCCGCGTGCGTGCGCTCGGTGGCGTGCAAGAGGAGGCGGTGGACGTGCGCCTGGTCAGCGCCACCCACCGCGACCTGTCAGCGCTGGTGGCCAGCGGCGATTTCCGCCAGGACCTTTTTTACCGGCTCAATGTGATCGAGCTGCGAACCCCCGCGCTGCGCGAGCGCACGCAGGACCTGCCCGAGCTGGTGCGCGCGCTGCTGCGCAAGCTGTGTGAGGAATCGGGTGTCGCGGTGCCCGAGGTGTCGGCAGCAGCACTGGCCTGGCTGCAGACGCGCGATTTGCCCGGCAATGTGCGCGAGCTGGAAAACCTGCTGCAGCGCGCGCTCGCGCTGAGCAACGGCCAGACTTTGGAACCAGCCGATTTCGGTGCCCAGGAAACAAGCGTCGGTCTGCCGGAGAAGATCACGCCGCCAGCATTCCAAGACACCGTGACAAGCACCCAAGTCAGCGCCGACATTCCTGACGACCTGCAGACGTACCTGGACGATCAGGAGCGCCAGGTGCTGCTCAAGGCCCTGAAGGAGGCCGATTTCAACCGCACGGCAGCGGCCGCGCGCCTCGGCCTGAACCTGCGTCAGATGCGCTACCGCATCCAGCGCCTGGGCATCGCCATGCCGAAAGACCCCGCGTTCGACGATGCAGACACCGAGTAACGCCCCGGTCCCGGGCGACGTCTGGAGCAACGGCGCTGGCTGGCTGGCCTCGGCCCGCGCCTGTCCATCGCCCAACTTCGGTCCACGGCCGCAAGGCACCACGGTGGATCTGGTCGTGATCCATTCCATCAGCCTGCCACCGGGGCAGTACGGCGGGCACGAGGTGGAGCAACTGTTCACCAACCGCCTCGACTGGAGCGCACACCCCTACTTCGAGCAGATACGCGGCCTGGCGGTGTCGTCTCATTTCTTCATCCGGCGGTGCGGCGAACTGGTGCAGTTCGTCGACATCGACTCACGCGCCTGGCACGCGGGTGCATCGTGCTGGCGCGGGCGGGACAATTGCAACGACCACTCGATCGGCATCGAGCTCGAAGGCCTGGAGGGCGAGCGCTTCGAGCAGGCGCAATACGCCACCCTGGTTCAGCTCTGCGCCGCCCTCGCCAAGCGCCTGCCCATCGCGTATGTCGCGGGACACGAGCACATCGCACCAGGTCGCAAGCGCGATCCGGGCCCCGGGTTCCAGCTACGTGTTTCCCCTCACCCGAGCCATCGAAACCGATCCTCACCCAGGGAAACGGCGTCCCACGCCCCGCGTAATCGTCGGATCACACCAGCATCGGCAAGGGATGCGGACACAAATCGCGTTAAAAGCCGCATGCATGCTGGCTGGCCATCCGTGTATTCAGCACTGCCGGGCGGTGTGGCGGGGCCACTCGCGCAGACCACACCCGACCGAGTTGTGCTTTTTTCTGGCGGCAAGGCGACGCCCGTCATCAGACGTGTGGGTTTCTCGCAAAACACTACCGGTAGCGCATTGAACTGGTACCACACACCAGATATAGTGTGTGCTGCGTTCACGAAGCTGGCACCCGCCGCCTCGCGCCAAGCCCTCAGGACCTGCGCGCACCCCGGACAACCAGCACAGCGCGACAGGCCAAAACCCGCTGGCGAACACGCTTCGCAGCACCCAGCTCCGTCCCACGCCGCCGCACCCCCCCTGCACACCGCTGCCGCACAACCATCAGGCCGTACGCCCCTGGCTGCAGCCAGCGCGGTGTTCGCGCAGTACCAGATCATTCGTCGCAACGGAGCCGTGGTGTCGTTTGAACCCAGCAAGATCGCGGTGGCGCTCATGAAGGCGTTTCTGGCGGTTCACGGCACGCAGGGCGCGGCATCGGCCAGCGTGCGCGAGACGGTGGACGAGCTGACCCAGGCCGTGGTGCGGGCCCTGATGCGCTCGCGCCCGGGCGGTGGCACCTTCCACATTGAAGACGTGCAGGACCATGTAGAACTCGGCCTGATGCGCAGCGGCCACCACGAAGTGGCGCGCGCCTATGTGCTGTACCGCGAGCGCCGCAGCCAGGAGCGCGCCCACCAGGTGCAAGCCGCCAAGCCCGCCGAGGCCGTGCTGCATGTGATGGACGGCGGGGAGCGCGTACCGCTGGATCTCGCGCGCCTGCAAGCCCTGATCGAAGCCGCCTGCCTGGGCCTGGGTGCCGACGTGAAGGCCGACCCCATCGTGGCCGAAACCAAGCGCAACCTCTATGACGGCGTGCCCATGGAAGAGGTCTACAAGGCGTCCATCCTCGCGGCGCGCACCCTGATCGAAAGAGACCCCGACTACACCTACGCGACCGCTCGCCTGCTGCTGCACACCATCGTCAAGGAAGTGCTGGGCGAAGACGTGCCGGCCACTGAGATGGGCGCGCGCTACGCCGACTATTTCCCGCAGTTCATCAAGAAGGGCGTACAGAACGACCTGCTCGACGAGAAGCTGCAACAGTTCGACTTGCAGCGGCTGGGCGCCGCGCTCAAGCCCGAGCGCGACCTGCAGTTCGACTACCTCGGTCTGCAAACCCTGTACGACCGCTACTTTCTGCATGTGCGCAAGAGCCGCATTGAGCTGCCCCAGGCTTTCTTCATGCGCGTGGCCATGGGCCTCTCGCTCAACGAGATCGACCGTGAGGCCCGCGCCATCGAGTTCTACGAGGTGTTGTCCTCGTTCGACTTCATGTCATCCACACCCACGCTGTTCAACGCCGGCACCCTGCGCTCGCAGCTCTCCAGCTGCTACCTGACCACCGTGCCCGACGACCTGGACGGCATCTACGAGTCCATCAAGGAAAACGCGCTGCTCTCCAAGTTTGCTGGCGGCTTGGGCAACGATTGGACGCGCGTGCGCGCGCTGGGCGCCCACATCAAGGGCACCAATGGCGAGTCGCAAGGCGTGGTGCCTTTCCTGAAAGTGGTCAACGACACCGCCGTGGCCGTGAACCAGGGTGGCAAGCGCAAGGGGGCGGTCTGCACCTACCTGGAAACTTGGCACCTTGACATTGAGGAATTTCTGGAACTGCGCAAGAACACCGGCGACGACCGCCGCCGCACCCACGACATGAACACCGCGAACTGGATTCCCGACCTGTTCATGAAGCGGGTGATGGAAAAGGGCGAGTGGAGCCTGTTCTCACCCAACAACGTACCCGATCTGCACGACCTGTTCGGCGCCGATTTCGAAAAGGCCTACTTGGCCTACGAAGAGAAGGCGGCTCGGGGTGAAATCAAACCCTATCGCAAGGTGGCCGCTACCGATCTGTGGCGCAAGATGCTGTCCATGCTGTTTGAGACCGGGCACCCGTGGATCACCTTCAAGGACGCCTGCAATGTGCGCAGCCCGCAGCAGCACATCGGCGTCGTACACAGCTCCAACCTGTGCACCGAAATCACGCTCAACACCAGCGACACCGAAACCGCGGTGTGCAACCTGGGCTCGATCAACCTGCTGCAACACCTGAGGCCTGACGCAGACGGCACCCCGGTGCTCGACCACGACAAGCTGCAGCGCACGATCAAGACCGCCATGCGCATGCTGGACAACGTGATCGACATCAACTACTACGCGGTGAAGAAGGCGCGCGATTCCAACATGCGCCACCGCCCGGTGGGTCTTGGCATCATGGGCTTTCAAGACGCGCTGTACGCGCAGCGAATTGCCTACGCCTCCAACGAAGCGGTCGAGTTTGCCGACCGCTCGATGGAAGCGGTGTGCTACTACGCTTACTGGGCCTCCACCGAGCTGGCGCGCGAGCGCGGCCGCTACGCCAGCTACAAAGGCTCGCTGTGGGATCGGGGTGTCCTGCCCAGCGACACGCTGGACCTGCTGGCGCGCGAGCGCGGTGGCTATGTGGATGTGGACCGCTCGAGCAGCCTGGACTGGGAAGCGCTGCGCAAAAAGATCGCGGCCGACGGCATGCGCAACTCGAACTGCGTGGCCATCGCGCCGACCGCCACCATCTCCAACATCATCGGCGTGGATGCCTCCATCGAGCCCTGCTTTGGCAACCTCTCGGTGAAGTCCAACCTGTCGGGTGAGTTCACTGTGATCAACAGCGCCCTGGTGAAAGACCTCAAGCAGTTGGGCCTGTGGGACGACGTGATGGTGATGGACCTCAAACACTTCGACGGCTCGCTGCGTGCCATCGACCGGGTTCCGCAGAACATCAAGGCCCTGTACGCCACCGCGTTCGAGATCGAACCCCTGTGGCTGGTGGAAGCCGCCGCGCGGCGCCAGAAGTGGATCGACCAGGCGCAGAGCCTCAACATCTACATGGCTGGCGCGTCGGGCAAGAAGCTCGACGACACCTACAAACTTGCGTGGTTGCGTGGCCTGAAAACCACCTACTACCTGCGCACCTCATCGGCCACGCAGGCGGAGAAATCCACTGGCCGCACCGGGCAACTGAACGCGGTCGCGGTGGGCGGTGAAGCCTCTGGATCAAGCGCCGCTGCTCTGGCGATGGAACCCGCCACCGATGTGAAGTTTTGTGCGATCGACGACCCGGGTTGCGAAGCCTGTCAGTGAAGAAAGCGACGGCGCTCGGTGAGCTCTGCTGGCACCGAGCGAGCGCACCGCGATGCGACACAGCAACAACCCGAGCCGCTCACGTGCATGGATGCTTGGCGTTTCGTGCCCACACTTTGATAATTGCTTGAACTGGATACTTCTATGTTGAACTGGGACGAACAAGTCACTCCCGCCCTGAAGCCCGCCGCCACGTCGCTGCCACCCTTGAAGCCCGGTGCGCACGACCCGCTGCCCTCCTCAATCAGCTCCCCCAGCGCCACGCGGACCACCCCTGCGGCCACTGCCCACCGGGTGAATGCGGCAGACAAACGCATCATCAACGGCCAGACCGACGTCAACCAGCTGGTGCCGTTCAAATACAAGTGGGCATGGGAAAAATACCTTGCCACCTGCGCCAACCACTGGATGCCGCAAGAGGTGAACATGAGCCGCGACATCGCGCTCTGGAAAGACCCCAACGGACTGACCGATGACGAGCGCCGCATCGTCAAGCGCAACCTGGGCTTCTTCGTCACCGCCGACTCGCTGGCTGCCAACAACATTGTGCTGGGCACCTACCGCCACATCACAGCGCCCGAGTGCCGCCAGTTCCTGCTGCGCCAGGCCTTCGAGGAAGCGATTCACACGCACGCCTATCAGTACATCGTGGAGTCGCTGGGTCTGGACGAGTCCGAAATCTTCAACGCCTACAACGAGGTGCAGTCGATTCGCGACAAGGACGAATTTCTGATCCCCTTCATCGAGGCCATCAGCAACCCGAACTTTCACACTGGCACCCACGAAACCGACCAGACGCTGCTCAAGAGCCTGATCGTTTTCGCCTGCCTGATGGAGGGCCTGTTCTTTTATGTGGGCTTCACGCAGATCCTGGCGCTGGGTCGCCAGAACAAGATGACCGGCGCTGCCGAGCAGTACCAGTACATCCTGCGCGACGAATCGATGCACTGCAACTTCGGCATCGATCTGATCAACGCGATCAAGATGGAGAACCCACTGTTGTGGACGTCTGAGTTCAAGGCCGAGATCAAGGCACTGTTCGTCAAGGCGGTGGAGCTGGAGTACCGCTACGCGGAAGACACCATGCCGCGCGGTGTGCTCGGCATGAACGCGTCGATGTTCAAGGGCTACCTGCGCTACATCGCCAACCGGCGCGCCACGCAGATTGGCCTGGAGCCGATGTTTCCGAACGAAGAAAACCCGTTCCCCTGGATGAGCGAGATGATCGACCTCAAGAAAGAACGCAATTTCTTTGAAACCCGCGTGATCGAATACCAGACGGGCGGCGCCCTGTCCTGGGACTGATCAGCCAGCCCGGGACCGGCTCCGTTTCACACATGCTCCCTCCCCATTCGAAACCCCGTTCTCTGCACCTCGGTGTGGGCGACGGGGTTTTGTCACGTCATTCAACACCATGGTGTCTTGCATGGATGCATCCATCCGACACCATGGCGCTGAATCGCTTCGCCGGCACCAAGATCGGCTGAAGTGCTCTTTGCAACTTGATCAAGGAGAACACAATGGCAACTGCGAAAAAAGCCCCGGCTAAGAAAGCCCCGGCGAAAAAGGCCCCTGCGGCCAAGACACCTGCTGCGAAGAAGGTAGCAGCACCCGCCAAGAAGGCAGCACCCGCGAAAAAGGCCGCTGCGGCCAAAACCGTGGTGGTGAAGAAGGCCGCTGCGGTTAAGAAGGCGGTGGTGAAGAAAGCCACAGCCGTGAAAAAGGCCGTGGTGAAGAAAGCCGCACCGGTGAAAAAGGCTGTTGTGAAGAAGGCGGCACCGGCGAAGAAAGCGGTGGCGACGAAGGCCGCGCCAGCGAAGAAGGCGGCACCTGCGAAGAGCGCAGCCCCGGCCAAGAAGCCGGCACCAACCAAGGCCGCGGCGCCGGCCAAGAAACCAGCGGTGAAGAAGGCTGCTCCGACAAAGGCAGTTTCAGCAAAAAAAGCTGAGCCGGCCAAGAAGCCGGCGGCACCGGGAGCCCAGACCAAGCTGAATCCTCAGGCTGCCTGGCCGTTTCCCACGTCCAGCAAGCCCTGAAGTCGCCCTCGCGTGACTGGAAGAGCCCGGCGTCAAAGCGCCGGGCTTTTTTTCGCCTGTCGGCTCGTGTCGTGGGACGCTAACTGGTCAATGGAAGCATGCTCCGGCATGAACGCGCGGAGCGACTTCAGGCGTTGGCGTCGAACCGGTAGTTCTGACCACCCCGGCTGGCGATTTTGGCGGCGCCGATGCGGTTACCGAGCGCCACGCAGCGAACGAGATCCCAGCCCTGTGCCAGACCATGCAGCAAGGCTGCACGAAACGCATCGCCACAGCCGGTGGGATCGAGCACCTCGGCAGCGGCCACGCCAGGAATGTGGGTCCGGGCAGCTCGCTGCCACACCTCGCAACCCTGATCGGCCAGGGTGACCACCAGGCCCTCTACCCGCTCGGACAACGCCGCCAGGGAGAGACCTGTGCGGTCGCACAGCATGCGGCCCTCGTAGTCATTGACAGTGACCCAGGTCGCCAGTTCGACAAACTGCGCCAGCTCGGGCCCGCTGAACATGGGCAACCCCTGACCGGGATCGAAAACAAACGGAATGCCCGCGGCATGCAGCTGCCGCGCATGGAGCAGCATGGCGTCGCGTCCGTCGGGCGCCACGATAGCGAGCCGGATGTCATCCCGCGCGGGCACCGGGTTGGTGTGGGCCTGCGACATGGCGCCTGGGTGAAAGGCCGTGATCTGGTTGTTGTCGCGGTCCGTCATGATCATCGCCTGGGCGGTGTAGCTATCGGCCGCTGTGGCGATGTGGCGCGTATCCACACCCAGCGCAGCCAGGCGGTCGAGGTACGCCATGCCGTCGCTACCCAGGGTGGCCAGCGGCACAGCCTCGGTGCCCAGTTGTCGCAATCCGTAGGCGATGTTTCCCGCACAGCCACCGTACTCGCGCCGCAGGGCGGGCACCAGAAACGACACGTTGAGAATGTGCAGCTGGCTGGGCAGAATCTGCTCGGCAAAGCGGCCTTCGAAATTCATGATGGTGTCGAAAGCCAGCGACCCACAGACAAGAACAGCCATACAGTTTCCAAATAAAAGTTTCAGGGATAAAAAACCAGGGCGCGGTAACCGGCCATCGGCAGGTCACCGCCCACCGAGAGCGACAGTCTCAGGCTGACCGGGACGGTGCTGGTGGCGGGCAACATGGGCGGAACGCCCGGTAGCTCTTCCGGCAAAAACACGCGGCGCGAAATCACGGCGTCTGCGGTGTCGGTCAGGCTGAGTTCGAGCGCAGGCACGGCCAGGGGAATGGCGGCGTTGTTCTTCAACACCAGATCGAACGAATAGAAATCGCCGATTCGCCGCGTCAGGGTGGAACTGTCGATCACCACGGACTGAAGATCGCGGACCGCACCGATCGAGCAGCCCAAAGGCTGACACAGGCCCAAGAGCAGCGGCTGCCAGGCGGGATGGCTTGCTGCAAGCCGATCGCGCTCGTGCAGTGCCCACTGAGCAGCCAGCACCGCTGAGAGCAGCAGCGCCACCAGCGAGAGCAGCGCGCGCACGCCCGGGGACCGCCAGAACGCGCGCCGGCGGCCCTGGCGCATGAAGTCAGGTTCCCGGGCTGCGGGCGCCGGGCTGTTTGCAGGCTGATCGGCCGCGTGTTCAACGGCATGGAGGCCAGCAGGGGCCTGGGGCGCTGGTGCCGAAACCATCGCGGGGGCTGGCACCGCAAGGCTGGACATGGCAGCTTGCGGATCGATCGCCGGCTTGCTGGGCAGGCTTTTGGCAAAGCGCTGCAATTCGGCATGAAAGTCAGCGGTTTCCCCGAGATCGTGGTCGCCTTGCTGCCGGGCGACGAGCGCCGCGATGGTGGCGTTCGGCGCAGCGGTTTTCGGTAGCGACTGCTGCGACCGCACGGGCTCGTCAAGACGCGGGGGGGGCGGCGCTGCTGGCTCTCCAGAGCGCTCTGGCGCCACCGAGCCGGCCACCCAGTTTTCCAGGTAGCGCGTTGCATCGAAAACGTCGGAGCAGTGACCACAACGCACCCAGCCTGCCGAGAGTTTCAGCTGATCGGGAACGACCTTGAACTGCGTCGCACAGGCCGGACAGCGGGTGATGAGGCTCATGCGGCAATTATTGCAGGCAGCGCCAGCCGACGGCCCGCGAATACCGCGCTTGCGCGGGCGCCCGAGGCAGCGCAGGTCAGGTCTTTTGCGCGGTCATCAGCGCCCAGCCGTCTTCCTCATCGCTGACAGCCAGATTGACCCAGGGCGCAAAGGCTGCTCGCAGTTCATCGGTCTGCCTCGACAGGATGCCCGCCAGCACCAGATGCCCGCCTGGCGCCACGTGCGCGCACAGCAGCGGCGCGAGCACCTTGAGCGGCGTGGCCAGGATGTTGGCCAGCACCAGATCAAACGCACCCTTCGCGAGATCGGGCAGGCCCGCCTGAAGCACCACTTGGTTGGCGTGGGCATTGAGGCGAGTCGATTCGACCGCGGCCGGGTCGATGTCCACGGCCACGATCTCGGCCGCGCCGAAGCGCGCTGCTCCCATGGCCAGAATGCCCGATCCGCAACCGTAATCGAGCACGCGCTGGCCCTGCCAGGAGCGGGCTGCGACCCAGCGCAGGCACATGCGGGTGGTGGGATGCGTGCCGGTGCCGAATGCCAGTCCAGGGTCTAGGCGCAGCACCTGCCGGGCGGCGGCGGGCGGTTCGTGCCAGGTCGGGACGATCCAGAAGCTGGGTGTGATTTCCACCGGCGCAAACTGCGATTGGGTGAGGCGCACCCAGTCTTGCTCGGGCACGGCCTGCACACCCACGACCAAGCAAGACTCGAAAAATGTCTGCACCTGCAGCAGCGTGGCTGCCTCGCGCGCCGCGGCGTCGGAAGCAAACAGCGCCACCACGCGCGAGCGGTGGCATGCCCGGCTCACCAAACAGGGCCTGCTCGGCGGGGGTCATGGCGTCGGCGTCTTCCACCGAGGTGCTCAGCGCATCGAGCGCATCCAACGCATCGCTCACCGCCTCGACCCCCGCCTCGGGCACGATCAACACCAGTTCAAAGAGAGAGGACATGGGCCATCCAAGGGGCTGTTGTTCTGGAACACCGCAAACCGGCTTTACCGGGCGCTACCGCAGGCGAATGGCTGAGGCAGCGCGGAGGGAAAGCGTCACCGCTCCCGCTGCGACAGCCACTCTTCGAGGTAATGGATGTTGGTGCCACCGGCGACAAAGCTGGCGTCCACCATCAACTCCCGGTGCAGCGGAATGTTGGTCTTGATGCCCTCGATCACCGTCTCGGCGAGGGCAGTGCGCATGCGCGCAAGCGCCTGCTCGCGCGTGTCGCCGTGCACGATGAGCTTGCCGATCATCGAGT
>JFJP01039537.1_pt1 | contig 13623 bp, 10 predicted proteins | sample 431651 | NCBI WGS metagenome assembly JFJP01 (sample SAMN02602958, study PRJNA72255) | Microbial mat metagenome, whole genome shotgun sequencing project. | biome: fresh water; feature: sink hole; material: water; isolation source: purple microbial (photo- and chemosynthetic) mats found in...
TTCTGAAAGGTGCTTCTCCCTTTAAAGGCACGGGCAAATTGTCATCCATACTGCTGACTCTGCAGTTTTCGATCTCAGTTATGGCAATTGTAATGGGAATTGTATTTGCGAGGAATGCTGAATTTCAGAAAACACTCGATCTTGGTTATGATCGCGATAAAACAATTATTGTCCCGGTTCCACAGAAATATTATAGTTCATTAAGAAATGAAGTCATCTCCAATCCAAAAGTTATCAGTGCAGAGGGTACTTCCCATCACATCGGTTACGGAAGTTATCGCAGGCCGATAGAAGACGCTGAAAAGCAGCTTGAAGTCGATATGCTGGACATAGGCCATTCCTATGCTCAGACAATGGGTCTGAGGCTTTCTGCCGGTCGTTTTTTTGACGAGTTGAGGGAGGATGCCGATATAGCAAATGGCTCAATAATTGTTAACAGGAAACTTGTCAGTGATTTTGGATGGACCGATCCCGTCGGCCGTACAATAACACTTTATGATACAACAAAACTTACAATAATTGGTGTAGTGGATGACTTTTATGCCGGAGGTGTATGGGAGTCAATTGAACCTGCTGTTTTGAGAATTGTCCCATCACGCCGGTTTGCTTTGCTTGCTGTGAGGGCCAAACCAGAAGATCTTGCCTCAGTCCTTGAATCCATTAGTCAGAGCTGGAAAAATCTGAATACAAACCAGATTTTCGGAGGAAGGCTGCAGGAAGACCTTATGCAGGAAGAGAAGGATATTAACGGAAGTATAATGAAAGTTAATATTTTTCTGGCTGTTGTTGCTACTCTATTGTCGCTAATCGGAATGTATAATCTGGTTTCACTCGACATTATCAGAAGAACCAAAGAGATGGGAATCAGGAAAATACAGGGTGCGCCTTTTAGCGTAATTATGTTTCTGGTGAGCAGAAAATTTATAATTGTACTTGTTTTAGCATCAGTGCTTGGCTGTACAGGAGGATATTTTTTATCGAATATGCTTATGGCAAGTATATGGGACTATTTTGTTGAAATTAATGCCGGAATGCTTCTGGGATCTGTCTCGGTTATGTTTATAGCAACAACTCTAACGGTAGTAACCAAAATAAGCAGGGCAGCATTGAGGAATCCTGTCGATTCGCTTAGGTATGAGTAGCGACACAAGAATGCTATAATGGGCTGTCAAAAAGCAGAAATCCATTAACCGCAAAGGTCTCAAAGTATCTAAGCAAAGATCGCAAAGGCTTTACGTTCATTAATTTAACTTTGCGTCCTTTGCTACAACTTTGCGAACTCTGCGGTTAAAAATAACTTTATAAAAACCCCAAATTTATATCAATAAGGTTGATTTTCAGCCATAAAAAAAGAGTTCCGTTTTAGCGGAACTCTTCTCATAATATTAACTGGAGTATATGTTGTGGAAAAATGTGCTTTAGTACATGCTGTTTATAAGTTGTCCGATTTCATCTCTCTTTTTCAATGGAAAACAGAGTGTCCTTCCATCCCTTGTTACAACATTTAGTCCTTTAACTGAAAAGAGACCGCGACTGAAATAGATTACCTCTTTAATATTATCGAACAAAATTTCAAGATTGAACTTTTCTGTCTCCTCATTCAATGTTTTGAAGTAGATCCTCTGGTTTGTCACAATCAGCTTACCCTCGATAGTGTTATTCGCAACAACCTGGTTTGTATCACCTGCTTTCAGGACTACCTCGTTGGCATTTAATTTGACTGTCATGGCTTCTTTTTCTTTATTCGGTTTTGTTATCTCAATTTCTTCAATATAAAGACGAACGGCTGATTAAAATGTTGCAGGATTACACATAATATCTTTCTATTTTCTTATATTTACTTAAACTGCGGGACCGAATTGCCATGAATTCTGTTTGACATGCAGTGAATAATACCTGACAGTATGAAAGTATATTTTTTCAGGATCTCACTGAGAAACATCCTAAAGAACAGACTTTATTCAATAATAAATATTCTGGGCCTCGCTGCCGGTCTTTCTGCTTTTATTCTGATAATTGTATATGTCAGATATCAAAACAGTTATGATGCTTTTTACAAAGATTATGACAGAATATACCGTCTCAGATATGAGAGATCCAGTGCCGGGGATGAGTCAGCTCGATTTGCCTCATGCTGCCCTCCGGCAGCTATAAGAATCAGAGAATTGTATCCCGAAGCAGAAAAGATTGCAAGGATTTTCAGATACAGGGCTACTGTGATATTCGGAGAAAAGAGATATTATGAGGAAAGAATGTATTTCGCTGAATATCAGATCTTTGAAGTGTTTGATTTTGAGATGGTTACAGGCGATCCGGTAAACGGTATCAGGAATGCAAATTGTGCTTTTATTTCTGAGTCATATGCCAGAAAATATTTTGGGGATATTGATCCTCTCGGAAAAACAATAAATGTCGACAAGGAGATGAGTTTCGTAATAACCGGAGTATTTAAAGACATTCCGGATAACTCACATCTGAAATTTGATATACTTCTGTCATGGCCCAATCTCTTAACACATTATGGTGCCGATATTGAATCATCCTGGGGAGATACCGGATTCTTCACTTACCTCGTTTTAAAGAAAGGAATTGAACCCCGGTCATTTGAAAATAAGCTCAAAACACTTGTCGAAACTGATTTCGGAGAGGTCCTGAGATCCTACAAACTAACACTTGATCTGAAACTTCAGCCTCTGGCTGATATTCATTTGAACTCAAACTACATGCAGGAGCTAGAGATTAATGGAAACAGAGATAGTGTAAGGTTTCTTGGGATAATAGCATTTTTTATACTTCTTATTGCATGGGTCAATTATATAAATATCACAACAGCCAGGGCGCTTACCAGAGCGCTTGAGGTAGGGCTGAGCAAGGTAACCGGAGCCTCAAAACTCCAGTTGTCAATGCAGTTTTTTATCGAGACATTCCTTATTAATGTCGCAGCATTTCTAACCTCCCTTGCCCTCCTGATCCTCTTCCTGCCGGGTTTTTATAATCTAACCGGTATGCCTTCAGATTATAACCTTTTTTCTTTTGGATGGTTCTGGTTAATTGTAGTGGCATTGTTATTTATAAGCATTGTTATTTCTGGCCTTTACCCGGTTTTTGTCCTTACTTCATTTAAAACTTCGGAAGTTCTGCGTGGAAAGTATCTGCATTCAAAAGGCGGTATATATACAAGGAAGTTGCTTGTTCTTTTTCAGTTGCTGATTGCAATTTCACTTATAACTTGTACATTATTTGTTTTCAAACAGATCAGATTCCTTCAATCTGCTGACAAAGGAATCTCAACAACCGGTGTCCTTGCAGTAAGAGCTCCAAGGGTACGGGATGCATCATTTGGAACACGCTTAACAACATTCAGGGAGGAGTTGATAAAGAACCAGTTGATTTTGAAGTTCAGTGTTGGCACTGAAGTTCCGGGACGTCAGATTCTTTGGGATGCAGGAGGAATATTCAGGGTAGGTTCAGATCAGAGTAAAAATTATCAGATACTTGGTGTAGATTACGATTATCTTGATCTCTTTGAAGCAAAGATTATTGCAGGAAGAAACTTTGACCGCTCATTTTCCACAGACTCATCTTCACTCATAATAAATGAAAAGGCCTCTAAATGGCTGGGATTCAATAGTCCTGACGAAGCTGTTAATAAAAAAATCAATTACTGGGATAAGATTTATACTGTAGCCGGTGTCGTTAAAGACTACAGGCAGCAATCACCTAAAGAGCCTTTTGAACCTCAGATTCTGAGGTTTATGCCTCATGGAAGGGATATAAGGGGATTTTTCATTATGAAAATGCTCCCCGGAAATGAATCTATTGTTCTGAAAGTCGTTGAGGAGAAATACAACCAGTTTTTCCCCGATAATGCATTTGATTTCTTTTTCCTGGATGATTATTATGAACAGCAGTACAAAGATGAAAAAATGCTTGGAACAGTGTTTGGAATATTCGCCTTGCTTTCAATAATTGTTACCTGCCTGGGCATTTTTGGATTAACATCGTTTCTTATGCTGCAGAAAACAAAAGAGATAGGAATAAGAAGGATTGCCGGTTCAGGTATCCCGGGAATTATAATTCTCTTTTCAAAGGATTTTATTCTGATTACAATTATTGCCTTTATTGCTGCAATACCTTTGTGCTGGTACTGGGTTAATTCATGGCTGAGATCGTTTGAGGTTAAAATGGAACTCTCAGTTTTTACCTTTATAATACCATTCATAGTGACTCTGTTTCTGGCCATTTTGACTATTGGTTTCATTGTATGGAAGACCGCTTCACAAAGTCCTGCAGAATCATTGAGAAGTGAATAATTTATTAAAGCTAAATGGTTTATGAAACAAAAACTATTGTCTTTATTTTTCATTCTGGTTATTCTTCAGGGGTGCACTTCTGATTCTTCGCTCAATCGCTTCCCGCTTGCAGCTGAACATAATATCAGCGAGGAAATGCTGGCTGGTGCCTTCGATAAAATTAGAAATGTAGAAGGAATTGCAAGCCTGGTTGTTTCCCGTGACGGAATTATTGTAGCTGAAGAGTATTACAATGGGTTCAGGTCCGATAGCATAAAGAGTGTTATGTCGGTTACAAAAACTGTTACATCATTACTGGTTGGACTCGCAATCGATAAAGGTTTTATTAAAGATATAAATGATCCAATTAGCAAGTATCTCACAGGTATAGTAACATTCCCCGACAATGTAAAAGCAGGTATCACTGTTGAGCAGATGCTGAAGATGTCGTTCGGACATTCATGGAACGGAACAAAGGCAGAGAGTCTCTATTCGACTTTCGCCTCAATGGATGATCACCTCCAGTATATAATTGATTTGCCTCTCGTTGCTGCTCCGGGTACTGTTTTTAATTATAGTGATGGTGCTTCTCATCTGCTTTCCGTAGTTATTACTGAAGCAACAGGGATGAATACACTCGATTTTGCAATGCAAAACCTTTTCCAGCCACTCGGAATAACAAATTTTATTTGGGGTAAGGATGACCGCGGCTATGCGGGAGGTGCATCAAATCTGCGGATTTCACCGCATGATATGGTAAAAATTGGCAACCTGATCCTTAATGGTGGCAGTTATAACGGAATTCAGGTTGTTCCTGAGAAATGGATAACTGCGATGACAACAACAAAAATACTTACAAATAATGATATCCCTTTTGGACCTGAATACGGTTATCAGATCTGGATAAATTCATCAGCATCTCACAAATATTTTTTTGCTATGGGCTGGGGTGGGCAGTTTATTTTTATAATACCCGATCAGAATCTGGTTGTTGTCGCTACCTGCAACACCGCAGGAGTTTCATCCTTTCAGAAGGCAGGTGAGCACTGGACTTCCATGATTAATATAATTGTTAATGATATCTTTCCTTCTGTTTACTAAAAATAAAAATAATAATGTCCATTTTTTTGACACATTTTGTAACTTGTCACGTCTTTGAATAAAAAGTACAAAATGTTTAAAGGGACACTTCTGATTGTTGATGAAAACAAGGATACTCTTAAATCACTTGAGAGTATTACAAGAAAAGAGGCAGAGAAAGTATTAACTCTGTCTGATCCTAACCGTTTAAATGAATCTCTCAGAAAGAATGAAGTCGATATTGTGATGCTTGATATGAATTTCAGATCGGGGAATCATAATGGAAATGAAGGACTTTACTGGATGAGAGAGATTTTTAAACACGATAAGGATATCAGTGTTATTATTGTAACAGCATCAGGCGATATTGATCTGGCAGTAAAAGCGATAAAAGAAGGCGCAGTTGATTTTATCCTTAAGCCATGGGATGATTCAAGATTGCTCGTAACTCTAAATACGGCATGGCAGCTAAGGAAATCGAGGATTGAGGCATCTTTGCTGAAAAATGATAACCAGCAACTCAAGAATGAGATTAACAGGGGAGGAGAGAAAATAGTACTTGGTGCATCCCCGACGATGATCAATGTTATGAACATTGTCAGAAAGGTTGCTGTAACTGATGTTAATGTGCTGATTACCGGTGAGAATGGTACGGGAAAGGAACTTGTTGCACGTGAGATTCATAACCTCTCAAAAAGATCGGCAGAGCTGATGGTTGGTGTCGACATGGGCTCGATAACAGAATCGCTTTTTGAAAGTGAGCTTTTCGGACATGTGAAAGGTGCCTTTACAGATGCCAGAGATGACCGTAAAGGAAAATTTGAAGCAGCCCACAAAGGAACTCTGTTTCTTGATGAGATAGGAAATCTTTCATTACAGTCGCAGGCAAAGCTGCTCAGTGTTCTTCAGAACCGTTACGTGGTACGCGTAGGTTCCAACAGACAAATACCCGTTGATATAAGACTAATTTGTGCCACAAACTGCGACCTTATTCAGATGGTTAATGAAGGCCGGTTCAGGGAGGATCTTCTCTACAGGATTAACACAATTCTGATTGAGGTTCCTCCATTACGCGACCGGGTTGACGATATACCAATTCTGGCAAATTATTTTCTTAGAATCAATAGTGAAAAGTACGGCAAGAGCGGAATGAAGCTGCCGACTCATACGCTGGAGAAACTCTCTGATTATGAATGGCCGGGTAATGTAAGGGAACTTCAGCATACTGTTGAAAAAGCTGTAATAATGAGTGACTCTTTAGTTCTTAAACCTTCTGATTTTGTATTCAGAACAGCGCCTGGAGTTCTTATTAATAAGGAGATGACTCTTGAAGATATGGAAAAGAAGATGATTGCTGAGTCGATCAGAAAATACAATAATAATATGAGTACTGTTGCCTCAAAACTGGGCATTACCCGACAGACTCTGTATAATAAAATAAATAAATACGGGATTTAGAAAGAAATCCATTAATCGCAAAGGTCACAAAGGGCTTCACAAAGGACACAAAGTGTTTTTGTTATTTTTATCTCTGTGTGCTTTGCTTTACCTTTGTGCTCTTTGCGGTTAAATTATCTCTTCCGGGGAATTACTTTGCCTTTTCAGTAACAACCTGTCCGTCGAACAGATTCACAATCCTGTGGGCATAACTTGCATCCCTGTCTGAGTGAGTAACCATAATTATTGTGGTTCCCTCTTTATTAAGTTCGGTAAGAAGGTTAATAACTTCAATACCATTTTTCGAATCGAGGTTACCTGTTGGTTCGTCAGCGAGGATCAGTTTCGGATTTGCAACAACAGCACGTGCTATAGCAACCCTCTGCTGCTGTCCGCCTGATAACTGCTGAGGAAAGTGTTTTGCACGATGGCCTATCTTCATCCTTTCCAGAACATCTTCAACCCTTTTTTTCCTTTCACCTGCTTTCATCTTCAGGTAAATTAGAGGCAACTCAACATTTTCGTAAACATTGAGTTCGTCAATCAGATTAAAGCTCTGAAATACAAAACCGATATTCCCTTTCCGGAAGATAGTCCTGTCGCGTTCTTTCAGGTTGGCAACCTCTGTGCCGTTGAAAATATAACTGCCTGATGAAGGATTGTCAAGCAATCCGAGTATATTAAGCAGGGTTGATTTTCCGCATCCCGACGGACCCATAACTGCCACATATTCACCCTCTTTTACGTGAAGGGTTACTTTGTTGAGGGCTGTTGTCTCAACCTCTTCAGTTCTGAAGATCTTTGTTAAATCATTTGTCTTGATCATAGCCTTGAATTTTAGTTGTTATTTTGATTTTAAGATTAGTTTTTCATTCTTTCCGAATGTTTCATATCCCGAGACAATAACTTTTTCTCCCGGTTTTAGTCCTTCAAGTACTTCATAATATCTTGGGTTCTTTCTGCCGATTGATATATTTCTTTTTGTCGCGAAACTTTCTGTCGGATCGAGAACAAATATCCACTGTCCGCCAGTTTCCTGAAAGAATCCTCCTATAGGAACCATCACAGATACTTTAGGCTGTCCAAGTTGCAGACTTGTATAGTAAGTCTGGCCGGTTCTTATATTATCAGGCATTGTATCCTGAAATATCATGTCTATTTCAAATGTCCCGTTTCTTACTTCAGGATAAACTCTTTTTACAACGAGGTCAAATTCACTTCCCTGCCTGTCGAGTGTAGCTGTAAGCTGTGTTCTTACCCTGTCAATGTAGTGTTCATCGATCTGAGCAGTAACCTTATATGATGTCAGAACATTTATCTGTCCCATATTTGCACCACGGGAAATTGACTGTCCAATTTCAGGAGTAAGAAGTCCAAGCTGTCCGTCAACGGGGGCCCGTACATTCAGATTTTCAGCTCTCTGTCTTACGAGATTGAGGTTTTTACGCATGTTCTCAAGGTTAATAACCATCGAGTTTATGTTTATCGAGTAGAAAATTGAATCCTGCCTCTGGCGCTCAAGGAATAGTTCCTGTGACATACGGGCCATGTCGACATCCTCTCTTGATCTGATAAATTCTTCCTTTGAAATGAGATTGTCTTTCATGAGAATGACATTCTGCTGATAGTTGCGTTCTTTTCTCTCAATCTCATATTTCAGCGTCACCAGGTCTCTTTTTATCTGAAGCCTCTGCTGCTCCATGTTTATCTGAGTATTTCTCAGAAAGTTCTCCTTCTCGGCAAGCTGTGCTTCACTGTCGAGGATATTCAGATGCAGGTCGGGATTCGATAGCTTGAGAATAATATCGCCTTTTTTTACCATTGAACCCTCTTCAATAACTTTCTCCTCAACGCGACCGCCTTCCTGCGCATCGAGGTAAATAATTGTAATAGGTTCAACGGTTCCCGGAACAGTTATATAATCATTAAACTGATCCTCAACTATAGTTTCAATTATAAGCTTTTCTTTCTCAACCTTGAATGTTGATGTACGATCGGCAAAAAATGCCATGTAAATAAGTACACTCATAGCGATTGCTATAGCCAGATATCCGAAGTGTTTTTTCTGTAAGCCTTTTTTCTTTTCAATAGGTCTGTCCATCTTGTGTTTATTTTTTGGTGTTTGATTTATGTTTTTCTTGTTTTAACCCCTATCAAATACCGCCAGTGTGGTAGGATTTGTTCCTTCCCCCCTGGGGGAAGGCCAGGAAGGGGGTGTATTAATTTTTTACTATGTTTTCGTATTCTCCTGTTGTGTAAAACTGTATAGTAAGGTTCCTGATAAGCAGCTGCAGTTTTGTACGGAGTGCTTCAGTCTCAGCTGTGAAAAGTGTTGTCTTTGCTGCCGAGTAATCTGTTACATCAACCAGTCCCGATTCAAACTTTTTTTCGACAGCGCTGAATGATTTTTTATTGTACTCAAAATTGGCAGTAGCAGCCGAGAATTCATCTTTTCCCCTGTTGTAATTAAGACAGGCATTTTCAATCTCGGTATAGAGACTGTTTTTCTCGAGCTCTAGTCTTAATTCCCTGTCTTTCTGGTTTATTCTGGCCAGCTTAATATTCCGTGAGGTTGTGTAATTATTGAAAATAGGGATATTAAGGGAAGCAAAAACTGCCTGACCGAAGTTGTTGTTTAATTGTTTTGCGAAAGGAGTTGTGGAATCTCCGAGTGCAGTGTAATACCCTGTAAATATAGACCCGCCGGCTGAGAGACTTGGTGCTAGTCGTCCCCTGGCTGCAGCAAGTTGTTTTTTAGATGCCCTCAATTCATACTCAATTGATCTGAGACGCGGAAGTGACTGGGCAGCAATTGTGTAGATGCTGTCGGTGTTAAAGTTCTTATCTGGTATCAGGATCAAATTAAAATCAGGCATTAAGATATCGAATTCTGTTCCGGGTGCCAGTTGAAGCATCTGTTTCAAGGTTGTCAGAGCCTGACTGGCAGAGTTCTGCGCAACAGTGAAAGATAACCTGTCGGCTGATACCCGGCTCTGAATTTCATACTCTTTTGATATAGCTTCTTTTCCGATCTCAACCATTTTCTGAATCCTGAAAAGTTGTTTCTCCGAAATTTCAAGCTGCATCTTCGAAGCATTCTCAAGTCCCTTTGTATAAAGAACCATATAATACTGCCCCATTATATCCACTATGAGTGTATTCCTGGTAATCTTCTCGTTTTCCAGTCCGGCCTTATGCATAAACTTACTTGCAGCAATAGTGTTCATTGTGGCAAATCCATTGAAGAGCATTAAGTTGGAAGACAGATCATATCCATTCCGGAGGTTCTGACTGAATGTTACTCCGTTTGTCCTTGGGTCTATTGACCTACCAAATTGAACACTTGCATCTGATCCCATATTTAGCGATGGAAGCAAATCCATCCTCGATTTGGTAAGGTTTACCTCAGAGATATCAGTCTGTAATCTCTGCCTCTGGAGACCAATATTGTTTGTAACAGCGTAAGTTATGCAATCTTCCAGTGTCCATTTTTTAGCCTGCGCCATCAGCACTGCCGGCATCATAAAAAGGAGCACTGTTATTGTCCAAATAATTCTTTTCATCGTTTAATACTATATTTTGTAATAATTGATTCAAACAGCATGCCATATTTGTATAGTGTTCATTATTAGTTTTGTAGGTATTTCGTGTTTTTAGCAAACTGTCCAAAAATTAGACACTGTATGTAAAATATTTTGATTTCTCTTTGCTCTTTTCCCCCCAGATTCTACCCCCAACCCCCAAAGGGGCTTTAAACTTTGACTGTGCCCTGTGCCCTGAGCTCTGTGCTCTTAGCCTTTCTCCTTTCTCCTTTCTCCTTTCTCCTTTTGTATTGCGTCTTTCCCAAAATATTTTGTAAGTTTGTTTATATAAAGCATTAGCGATATGACAACATTTAGCCGTCGTAATTTCCTGAAGACCTCCGTTATGGGAGGAGTTGCTGTTGCAACGATTAACCCCTTTGATACTATTGCTTCAATTGTTAATCAGCAGCAAATGGCCTCAAGGGTTGCACTCACAACTGGTGATAACCGGGCTGACCTTGCATTCAGGGCCCTGCAACCATTTTCTAAGGAGATTAAGGCTGCAATAGGTAAGAAGCGGGTTGTGCTTAAACCAAATAATGTCTCCATTGAGATTCCTCTTTGTGCAACTCATGTTGATACTCTTGAAGGTGTGCTTGAGTTTCTGAAGTCTATTGGCAAAGTGAATAATGTGATAATTGCAGAATCGGCTGCAAATGGCCCTACTTTGGATGGATTCAGTAATTATGGCTATATGAAGCTTTTATCGAAATATCCTGTTAAGCTTGTTGACCTGGATCAGGAGGCGATAGATATCCTGCATGTTTTTGATGAGAAGGATTTCAGGCCACATAAAGTACGTGTCTCTCATGTTCTGCTCGATCCCGATTCATACATTGTTTCTGTGGCCAGAATGAAAACGCACGACAGGGCAATAGCTACCTTATCACTCAAAAATATTGTTTTCGGCGCACCAATAAAAGATCTGGGTTTTACCTGGAACTCATCCCGGAAACCGGGTTCAGTAAATGATAAGCCTATAGTTCATGGCAGCGGTTTTCGCGGCATAAACTATAATCTTTATGCTATGTCGAAATATTTACACCCTCATCTGGCAATAATAGACGGATTTGAGGGAATGGAGGGCAACGGACCAAACAGCGGGACACCAGTTGATCACAGGATATGTGTGGCAAGTACCGACTGGCTTGCAGCTGATCGTGTAGGAATTGAGTTGATGGGGATAGATTTTGCCAAAGTTGGCTACCTTAATTATTGTGCACAGACCGGACCCGGAATTGCTGATCTTAATAAAATTGAAATAATTGGGGAACCATTGCAGAAGCATATACGTACCTATAAACTTTCCAAAAACATAGATGCCCAGCTTGTCTGGATGAAACCGGTATCCTGATCTTTCATATTCTGGTTTTTCAATTCTAATTTAGTATTGTAATTGAAAATTTGTAACTTTGGGATAATATAACAGGTCAGTCATGAAAAAGGACTACTTTATAATTGAATTCATCAAAAGCGGACCCTTTATTGCACTTTTAATTCTTGCTATAATTATTTTACTGGGCATTCTTATCTCAAACCACCATCAGGATACAGTTCATATGAAAGAGGATGTTCTGTACGTAGCACCCAAAAAATAAGCATTAAATATCCTGTGTTAACACGGATAATTACCCTAATCATATAAATGCAAAATACCTTAAAGGGTAAAATCAGCCATTTCACTTGATTGTTCAAGCCATTCGTTGAATATATTTTCTATTGTTTGAGCCTCAATATACTTTTGTTTCTGTAAAATGAATGGAAGTAGAAATTTAAAAGTATATGTTATGAAGAAATTAATTAGAATCATTCCGGTAACTATTCTGACAGTAACACTCCTCTGGAGTTGTTCTGAGAACTTTAGTACACTCGACAGTGCCAATCTTAAAGCAACTATTGACAAGAGTGCTCTTGAACTTAATACGGCGATGGATGCCATCACTGCAACAACAGCATACAGTATTCTTACAATAAGCGACGGAGCTTCAAAATCTGAGGCTGATGAGCTATATAAAGTTTATATCCCGCTTGAACTTGTAAAAGGTGTATATAACTATAAACCGGTTCAGTCGATTGACAGATGGGGGATCTCGCTGGTTAAATTCTTTACAAAAGCAGCTGATGACAACAAGATGATTGTTAATATGCCTTTGAAGAAAGTTACTGCTCCAAGGTCACTCCGGCAGTACAATCCGGCAGATTCAACTCTTGCAAATAACTTTTCAATTGCCGTATCTGATTATCATAATAATTATAATAACTATCATGACTTTGATTATGTTCTTAAATCAGAAATCAGCGTTGACGCAGCAGTTGCAGGTGAACTTAACATTGATTACCTGGTTAGTCCTACACTCGGTATAACATATGCTTCACAATATGCTTTCACTAATAGCTACACAGCAGATTATGCTTACCAGTCAGGCGATACTGCCGTATCAAGTTTTGGGATTTCAAAAGAAGGAACTGTATTATATAAGGAAGAACGTCTTACATTCAGATCAGACACCGGAAGATTCGGTCGGGAGCATCAGTATTCACTTACTATAGGTGATGTTAAAATCGTAAGGAAATCAGGAGTTCAGACTGTCGACGTATATGTAAATGATATACTTCAGTCAGCAGCGCTGGTTGAAATAATTGACAGGGATGCTGATGCAGAGCCATCTGTTTGTAAAAAACGTGAGGTTCAGATTACTTTCGAAGATGGAACAGTTACAACAGTTTCAGCGCTGATCGGAAGTTCGGTTGAGAACATCAGGACATTGTTTGACTCACTTCACAATGTATATTTTGCAGCATACATAGTTGACTGGATTGCATACGACATTTATTATCAGAGAAATTAGGGTTCAATAATACGGGAGAAATAACCTCTTTTTTTAAAACAACTCCCTGGCGCGTATAGTATGCGGGATATTCTTAAGATCTTTGAGAACAGTTGAATCGAGATCGCTGTCAGTTTCTATAATAACATACCCGATTTCAGGATCAGTTTGCAGATACTCAGCAGAAATATTTATGCCGTTTGAGCTGAAGAATTGGTTAATCTCCTTAAGCACACCCGGAACATTCTCGTGGATATGCAAAAAGCGTTGTTTTGAAGCATTTGGCTGTAGAGAGATCTCAACAAAATTTACTGCACCTATTGTGGAACCGGTATCGCTGTATTTCACAAGTTTCTCAGCTACTTCCATGCCAATATTTGCCTGAGCTTCGAGAGTACTGCC
>JFJP01051568.1_pt1 | contig 13623 bp, 13 predicted proteins | sample 431651 | NCBI WGS metagenome assembly JFJP01 (sample SAMN02602958, study PRJNA72255) | Microbial mat metagenome, whole genome shotgun sequencing project. | biome: fresh water; feature: sink hole; material: water; isolation source: purple microbial (photo- and chemosynthetic) mats found in...
CGATGTGCTCGTGGCCCGGCGCGAGTTCCTGATTGACCATGATGATGCCGCCCGTTCGGTTCTGGAGACGTATGCCCGCAGTGCCTACGCCCATCAGGCCAGGATGGTCGATGTCGTGATGGCCGATGCGCAATTGGCGGGAGATAAGATTGACCGGACCGAGGCGGTGCAGATGGTCAAGGGGATCGAGTGGAAGAATACGCTTGAGAACTACGCTCATTTCGGGCTGCAGGGAGAGGCCCATTCGCTGGAAAACATCGAGGACATTATCATCAAGATCACCGGGGTCCTGATTAAAACCGGAGCGCTGGAGAGCGATCCGCTGAACGGACAGCCAAACCGGCTCTATTTCAACAAACTGTTGCAGGATATGAAGGCGGCTGATTTTCATCCGGGTCGCGCGCTCAACGTCATCAGCGGTATGGATATGGGGGCAAACGATGAAACGGTCAGAGTCGAGGCGAAGCTGGCGGCGTTGACGGAGGCGCAGTGGGAGAGCCTGGTGTCGGTGGGGGCGCTGAGCGTTGAGCCGGTGACGTTCGGGCGGGGCACCTCGCGGATCAGTATCCAGAGTGAACATGAACTGGCGAGCCTGGCCAATACGCTTAACTCCTGGCCTCAGTATTACCTGAGCGTGACGGGTCGGGTGCGGCCGGGCGGGGAGGCGCAGGACGCGCTGAACCTGGCGAAAGCGCGGGCCGAAGCCGTCGTTCAGATGCTGCAGGCCAAAGGCGTCGCGCCGGAACGACTGAGGGCGTTGGCGGTGAATCCGACAGTGCGGAAGACCAATCGGTTTCATTTGTGGTGGGCCAGTTGCCGTATTGAGCGAGAAGGGATGCCGGGCACGGATGAGAATGAATAACAGGTCGATCGTCAAGAAACTGCTGATGGGGCCGGTGGACTGGATCACGCTGGCACCGTTTCTGACGGGGACCACGCTCGGGATGGGGGCCTGGGCGGTTAACATGGAGTCGGGGGGGGCGGCCGCCGCCAGTGTGATCCTGATCCTCCTGTCGACTGGGATTTATCTGAATCGTCTGCTATTCGGTTGGACGGCGAACTATGAAAAGGCGGTCGCGGAGGGGCGCGAGTCGGTGGAGAAGGGCAGAGACCGGGAATTGGATGCCTTGGACCTGGCGCTGCGCCAGGATGACGATCCCCGCCCCGAAAACCTGCTGAAGGATTTGCGGACACTCACCAAGGTGTTGATGAGCGAGCAGACCCAGTCGCTGGTGGTTAATACGTTTGATATCGTTTCCGATGTGGATAAGCTGTTTCAGCGGAGCGTCGATTATCTCAAGGAATCGCAGGCGCTCTGGCAAACGGCGGAACAGGTGGAACGTGAAAGCATCAAGGTGGATTTGCTCAAGCATCGGGAGTTGCTCATTAATGAGGTGGAGAAGAGTCTGGAGAATCTGGGGATGGTGCTGGGCAGTATCAAGAAGGCGGCGGTTGGCTCGCGCGACGGAACCCAACTGGCAGAGCTGCGCGAAGAGCTGACCACGCGCCTTAAACTTGCCGAAGCAGTGGAGCAACAATTGATGGGGCTGCGCGGGGGAAGTATCTCGGTGCAGGATGAGGCGAAATATCTGCAATACGCAGACAAATAGAGAAAGGCAGGGGGAGTAATGTTCAATGCAGTGAGGCGGTTATTGCGGGCGATTGGTCACATGCTGACGGGGCAGATTGATAGCAGCACCAAGGGGCTGAACGAGAATCCGCATGTGGTACGGGCCCGCTTTGATGAGTTGATCGAAAAGAAGCGAGCATCCATCCTGCAAGTGCGCAATGCCGTGGCCGGGCTGATTCGCAATGTGGAACGGAAACGGTCCGAGCTGAAAAATACCAACGACGAGATCGAAAAGAAAAAACGGTTGATGAACGGAGCCAAGGCAATGGCGGCCAAACTGGCCAAGGGCAAGAGCCGTGAGGAATCTCAGTCGGATGCGGAATTCGTCAAATGCATGAAGGCCTATCAGGATTTCAGCAGCTCGCTGGAATTGCTCAATCAGCGCAAGGATAGCCTGGAACAGGATGTTGCGCAGACGGAAAAAGACGCGAAGGGCTACGAGATCCAACTCCAGTCACTGCATCGTGAACTCGAGACGTTTGTTGATGAGCGCGAACGCAGCGTGGCCGATGTGGCCATGGCCCGGGAGACACGCGCAGCCAGCGAGGCGATTGCTGGCATTGCCAATGACGGCACGGCCGATGACCTGCGGCGTCTGCGCGAGTCGGTGGCGCAGGCCAGGGCAGAATCGCAGGTGACCTCGCGCCTGGCGGGGACGGACACGGCCAGACAGGAGGCCGAATTCATCGAGATGGCTGGCGGCATGGAGGCGGAGTCAGCATTCATGGATGATATCTTCGGCGAGAAAGAAAAGCCGGTGGAAGCAGTACCGGTCAAGAACGCACAGAAGGATGCGCTGCCGGAGTAATGGCGGTTAGGGATGCGAGTGGGCGGTAGGAGCTCGATTAGGATTAGGATTAGGATTACGATTAGGATTAGGAATAGGAATACGATAAAAGGAGAAATCAAATGATCAGGAAATCAGTGGTGATGGCAGGAATGGTTGGACTCTGGATGGCTGGCGTGTCGGCCATGGGGGCGGATGTACCTTCGTTCACGATCGCGGTAAGCGAATATCCTTCATGGAGCGGGACGTTCCTGACCGCGTGCGATATCGGGTTGATCGACGGGACCAAAGGCGGGATGGGGCCGATTGAGAAACGCTGGAACGTCGATATCGTGGTCAAGGATACAGACTATGACTCGTGCATTACGCTGTTTGTTAACGGCAACGTGGACGCTGCCTGCCTGACGAACATTGACAGCCTGGCACCCAGCGTCACACGCAAGGCGGTCGCGATCCTGCCGACATCCACGAGTGCCGGGGCAGACGCCTGTTTGGTGCAGCCGTCAATCGCGTCGGTCGAGGCACTGAAGAACGTGGTGGTCAGGGGGCTCGCGGCGAGTGTCTCGGAGTATACTTTTGACAAAGGGCTGGAAGCGCTTGGCCAGAACGCGGCGGACTATAAATTTGAAAACCTGGATCCGGTCCAGGTCGGGGTGGTGCTGCAGAGCGGCAAGATCGACGCCGGCGTGACGTGGAATCCGGTGGTGATGGAGACCTTGAAGGCCAATGGGAAACTCAAGCGGCTGTTTGATTCCAGCCTGATCAAGGGACATATCATTGATATGGTGACGGCCTCGCGTGTGTCGCTGGCCAAGGAGGGTGGCAAGGCTTTCGCCTGTGCGCTGGTCGATACCTATTACACGGTCTGCAAGCTCATGGACAATGAGGCCACCAGGGACAAGACGTTGACCTCGATGGGCAAGCGTTTCGCCAACCTGGGTCTCAAGGATATGCGCGTTATCGTCAAGGAGACAAAGGGGCTGGCTCTGTTTAAGGGGGTTGAACTGCCAGCGGTGATGAAAGACCATATTCTGCCCTGGACGATCCGCAAGGCGTTGGTCGATGAGGGAAAACGCCCGAACATCGTCTTTGGTGATGACGCGGCGGCACAACTCTGCTTTGACCCGCAGTATATTGAGGCGGCCACCAGGAAATAGGGGCTTGGATATGATCGGAAAGCAAATTGAGAAGCGGACGGGGCTGATCTTCTCCCTCCTTGCCGTGGTTCTGCTTTTAGGCGCGTACACCTATCTTTCGCACGTTCAGCACCAGAAGAACGCACAGGACCGCACGATCCCCACCTGGAGTCAGCTTTGGCAGGGAGTGGTCTTTCTGTGCGTACAGCCAAATGCCGCGCAGGATGATAGTGCCGATCTGCTGGCGGCGGCAATGGCCGGAACGGATATGGCGAGCGCACCGGCTTCGCGGAAAGCCAGCTTTTTGAAAGGACGCATTCTCTGGGAAGCCTCACGGGCCACGCTGGGCCGGCTTTTTGCCGGCCTTTCCATGGGCCTTGTCGGCGGTGTGCTGGTCGGGATTCTGATGGGCTGCTTTCTGAAGATCGACGCGGCGGTCTCGCCCGTCATGTATTTTGCGTCCCGGATCATTCCGACGGCGGCCATGCCGATCTTCTTCAAACTCTCTGGCATCGACTTCGAGATGTATGTGGCCATGATCACGTTCGGCTCCATGCCGATTGTGACGCTAACGGTCTCCCAGTACGTCCGCGAATTTCCGGATGAGCTACGGTTCAAGGCGTACACCCTGGGGGCGAGCCATACGGAAGTCATCACGACAGCGATCTTTCCTTATGTGTTTCCCAAGGTGCTTGATCTGGCTGTGCTCATGATCGGACCGGCACTGGTCTATCTGATTGCGGCAGAGCAGATCGTGGCCGGGGAGGGCTTCGGATACCGTATCCGGGTACTGACCAAGGCGACCCGGTTTGAAGCGGTGTACCCGCTGATTGTGGTGTTGACCGTATATGCAGGCATAATCACCTACGGGCTCAAGCTGCTGCAACGGAAGGCTTGCCCCTGGTACAAGGCAGAAAGGCGGTGATGGCATGTCCTCCATTCTGAAGGTCAATGCGCTTTCGCACTGGTTCGGCAGTAACCGGGTGCTGTTCAATGTGAATATGGACATCAAAAGAGGGCAGATCGTGGCCCTTGTCGGGCCCAGTGGGTGCGGCAAATCGACGCTGCTGCGGGCGATCGTAGGGACGCACCCGCCGTGCAGCGGGAATGTAACCATGCTGGACAAGGAGCAGCCCCGGATCATTGATACGCCGGGCCGTGACCGCGGCATTGTCTATCAGCGCTACTCGTTATTTCCGCATCTAACCGCCCAGGAGAATGTTGCATACGGCCTGATGGTCGACCAGACCACCATCGCCTCGCGGCACCTTTTCAAGCGCCGGGAGTGGTCCGCGCTGCGCAAGCAGCACATGGCGGAGGCGGCGGACATGCTGGAGCGGATGAAGCTGGGAACCGCCTTGAAGAAATACCCGCCGGAACTCTCCGGGGGGATGTGTCAGCGGGTGGCGATTGCACAGGCCCTCGTCATGAAGCCGGCGATTATGTTGCTGGACGAGCCGTTCGGTGCCTTGGATGAGGCCACACGGGAGGAGCTGCAGCGTATTCTGCTCGGCCTTTATGCGCAGAACATGGACGCCACGCGGGAGGGGCGCGAACCGCCCTATACGATCATGATCGTGACCCACGAGATCAACGAGGCCATTTTTGTCAGCGATCGCGTGCTTGGGTTATCGCAATACTGGAACTGGAAGGAAGCTGGCGAACCCTGTGCGCCGGGGGCAACCATCGTTTACGACCAACCGGCCCCCATTTTCTCGCCCGACGATGAACGTGACTTCTTTTCATTCCGGGGACAGAAAAACGATATCCTGCATGCGGTTTTTGATCCGTCCTTCTGCCAGTCAGCCAAGGAGTACATACAACTCGCCAATCAGGCGCAGGGAGGGGCTACGCATTGAAAGATCTGGTTTACTCATTTGTCAAGGAGGCGGGGCGCATCATCAATTCCGGACAATCGCGCTCGCTGGTGCTGACCGGTAATGTCACGGACCTGTTCTACAGCAGTAACCAGGAAAACGGAGACTATGTGCCGCTCGTCGATCTGCTGGTGAATCAATGGTCGGTCAAGGGCAACCTGCTGGTCATTTATGAATTGAACGGGCCGATCCGGTTCATGAACGGGGACGATGCCCGAAAGATGAAGGATGCCTGGGGAAAGCTGCACAAGGATGAGAACCAGCAAGCGATTGATCTGGCGCTGGCCAGGACCCGGCAACGCATTGCCGAACTCAGCCAGGACCCCCACTCCAGTTTCGAGGACTGCCTGCGTAAAGCACAGGGCAATCCCACCTATGCGCTCGAACTGCTGCGCCAGATGTGCCTCTGTTCCCGCCTGAGCCGTGACGGGGTTCCCTTTCTCTGGGAAGATCTGATGATCATCATCGAGGGGGCTGAGTTCCTGCTGCCGGAGGGGGAGATTGGCCGCATGAGCGATGTCGACCGGCAGCGGGTGACGATCTGCCGGGACTGGTTCTCGGATCCGGGCTTCGGTAACGCCAAAGACAGCGTGGTCCGGGCTTCGGTAACGCCAAAGACAGCGTGGTGCTGCTGACCGAGTCGATGAGTCTGCTCAACAGCAAGGTGGTTCAACTGCCACAAGTGCTGGGGGTGGAGGTGGGTGCCCCGGATGAGGAGCAGCGCACGCATCTGATCCGCTGGTACAACAAGCAGCTTTCGGACGATAACAAGCTGAAGCTTTGGGAATCGCAGGAGGCACTGGCTCAGATGACGGCAGGCCTTTCCGTGCATGCGCTGCTGCAGTTGTTACGGTATGCGTCGCACACCAACGCAAAAATGTCGGCGACCGACGTGATCGCCAAGGTCGAAGCCTACATCCAGGATCAGTTGGGCGAGGATGTCGTGGAGTTCAAGAAACCCGAGCATACGCTGCGCGACGTGGTCGGGTTCCGGCAGCTCAAGGAATTCATGAAAACGGAATTCATCCCGCGGATCCGTTCGACTGGAAAAAGTGCCTTGCCGGGCGCGGTGATCGGCGGACCGATCGGTGGTGGCAAGAGTTTCCTGCTGGAGGCGGTTGCCGGTGAGCTGGGCATTGTGGTGCTGGTGCTGAAGAATATCCGCAGCAAATGGTATGGCGGCACGGATGTGCTCTTTGAACGCCTGCGCCGCATCATCGGGGCGCTGGATAAATCGCTGATCTTCGTGGATGAAGCCGACACCCAGTTCGGCGGGGTAGGCGAAGACACGCATGACACGGAACGGCGGCTCACGGGCAAGGTGCAGGCCATGATGTCGGATCCGGCCTTGCGCGGGAAGACGTCGTGGCTGCTGATTACCGCGCGCATTCATCTGCTTTCGCCGGATATCCGGCGCCCGGGCCGCGCGGGTAGCCTCATCATTCCGATTCTGGATCCGGAGGGCGAGGATCGTGATGATTTCGTGGCCTGGATGATCAAACCGGTTTTCCGAAAGAGCGAGGACTGCGCAACCCTTACCGCGGCGGCGGCCTTGCTGAAGCCGGCCGTGGCGGGGTACTACGCGGCCGCCTTTGCCGAGGTGCGGTCGGATCTGATCGCGACCGCCGAGATCACCGGGAAGGATGGCTTGACGATCAGCGAGATCAAGGCGGTCATCGATGATCATATTCCGCCCGCGGTAGAGAAGACGCGGCGCTATCAGGTCCTCCAGGCGCTCGTGAATTGCACGCGCTGGAGCCTGCTTCCGCAAGGCGGTGTCCGGGGTGAGATCGAAACGGTTCGCGAACAATGGCGCAAGGAAATCCGCGCCCTGGAACTCGACGGCGTTCGATAGCGGGCGACGAGAACGGTTCACGAAGAGAGAAATTCTACTCGTCCGTCGGCTATCGTCCACCGATCGCCCTTCCGAGAAAGATCCCATCCCGTTTTTGCCCACCGTTTTTCATTTGCTTTATTACTTGCGATTCAGATCATCTGTGCTATTATCAAAAACATAACTTACATCGGTCCTTGCATAAAATATATAGGAGAATTCATGAAGCTTCACATCATCGCGCTCGTGTCCGTCGTCACCGTCCTGCCCGCCTTAGCCCAGCAACCAGACTTTGCTGGCATGGTCAAGGCCCTGGAGGGCATCTCTTCAGCCAATGTGTCCAATGCGGCAAGCGTCGTCAACTTCCGGGAACTCAAGAAGCTGTTGCCCACCACGGCCGCCGGCATCAAGCGCACCAGTGCGGAAGGGCAGAAGCAAAGCACCATGGGCATCACGATTTCCTATGCCGAGGCCCAGTATGAGAAGGACGAGTCGTCCATTTCCGTCAAGATCACCGACACCACCGGAACCGGCTTCATGGCCATGGGGGCTGCCGCCATCACCATGTCCGAAATCGACAAGGAGTCCGACGACGGGTTTGAGCGTACCGCCACCCTGCAGGGGTGCAAGGGCCTGGAAAAGTACAATTCCAGCGATAAATCGGGTGAAATTCAGGTATGGGTCGGCGCACGGTTTATGGTAGAGGTTACCGGCAATGGGGTCTCCTTTGAGAGCCTGAGCAAGACGCTCGCCGCCATTGACCTCAAAGCACTCGCCGCCATCAAGCCAGAGTAAGCGCGTTCCTCGCCGGCAAAGGGGCCGTAAGCTCGCTGGCGCGTAGATTGAACCTGCAGTGAAGGCGCGAGATGATACAAAGAACCATGCTATGGGTGGTGCTTTGTGCCCTTCTCTCGGGATGCGCGTCGCTGCAGATTGAGGATTTTGCAAACCGCAAACCGGCATTTGTGCCCCAGGTGTATTTCAATGGGCCGATGACGGCCTACGGCCTGATCAAGGATCGGCGCGGCAAGGTCGTCAGCCGCTTCAAAGGCCGTTTGATCGGTCGTTGGGATGAGCACGGCGTGGGTACTCTGGACGAGTTATTTGTCTATGAAAACGGCGACACGCAGAAGCGGGTCTGGACCTTCCGCCCTACGGGCACCAACACCTTTGTCGGCACCGCCGGGGACATTGTCGGGGAGGCTCCCATGGTCGTTATGGGCAACACGTTGATGATCGACTACACCATGCGCATCCCGCGCGGCAAAGGAACCGTTGATGTTGACGTGCGCGACTGGCTGCACCTTCAGGAGGATGGGGTCATTCTCAACCACTCCCAGATGAAGAAGTTCGGTGTGCGCGTTGGCGAATTGGTCATCACGATCATCAAGGATTTCCCGCCACTAACCAACATGCCTTAGAGGCACTTACAAACCCCCTCGCTGTGCCCGCTTGAAGCCGGGCACCATGAGGGTTCTGTAAGTGCCTCCTTAATATAACAACCGATCAGAAATCGTCTGCATCGCCTGTTTGTTTTTCGCGGTAAATATTCCATTCAAGCGTTTTCATCACCCCTAACGGAAGCGCTATGCTGCCGAAATTCTCGCTTTCTCCATGCAGCACCTCGTTTTCTATCCGGTTCAGTTTGACGGTCAGCAGCCCCCGGTCTATAAACCGTGCACGTACATCGTCCCGGTTGCGGCGCGCCCGCTCGGCCCCTTCATCGGCCATCGCAATCTCCGTCACCCGGTTGATCGGAACATCCAGTGTGGCATAGGAGGTTTCAAACTTAAGGACGCCGTCCGCGATGGAAATGACGCGGCCCGAGAATTTGTCGTTATTGACAAAGCGCACCTGATCCTCCTTGCCAGTCGCTTTATCGGCACTCGCCGCCCCCGGCACCCGTCCGTCCCATTGCGCCACCTTGATCTTGCTGATCTTGAGATCACTGCCCGATCCGGACGACCGGAAGGCGATCCCGTTGCCTAGGCCGGCAAACGCTGCCGGATCAGTCCACTGCCCGGCCATACTGCCGTTGATTAGCAAGGTGAAACGGCGAGCCGCTTTATCAACCAACACAACAAAACTGGCGGATTGTTGACCGGACTGACCCTCAAAAGCTGGATAATTGACTCGGGAACCGATATTGTTTCCGCCCATGTTGCTCGTAGACCGCTGCATTGAAATGGTTGTTCCTTGAACACTGAGCATATAAGCATCCGAATTCTGCTGCACGTCGGCGGTGTTGAAGATAAACGTGAACTGCGGATATGGGCCGCGCCAGGCGGCGTCGAACCGGACTTCGTACATATCCGGCAACCCCTCTATGATACGTCCCATCGGATACTGTTGCATCGAATACAGCGCACCGTCTGAATAACGCCATTGCGGACGACTTCCGCCCCGTTGATAAACCGTCCATTCCGCCAGATCGTTCGGCCCCTCGAAGAGGACATTCGGCGACGGTTGACCCTGACGCGCCCCGAATACCCTGTATCGACCTCAAGCACCTCCGCATCCATGGATACGATCCGTCCCGGCAGCATGTCGCCATTGGTCAAATGAACCGCCGCATCGGATCCTCCGGACGATGAGGACCGGCGCGAGGCCAGCATGATCTTGTCGAGATGCGTGGTATCAAACAAGATATCCTCAGCGGCGGCGGCATGTTTCCATGTCAGCCGCGAGGTACCTGCAGTCGCCGCAGACAAGCGCCCGTGAAGCCGGTCCTGGTTGATGAAATCCATCCGGTCATCCGTTTTGGGCGCGATAAACCGAGGGGCCGCCGCCGCATTCGTTCCCTCCGCTGCCGCTGCCGCCGACACCGCCACCGGCACCGGCAGACTCAATTCCGCTGATCCGGCAACCGGCAATTCGGCATTGGCCCGGCCAGCCAGTAGGGCTGCTATTAAAAAACTAGCCATTACATAACGCATTTCCGTACTCCTTTTCTTTTGTTTTGCTCCTGTCAAAAGCTGACAGGACGTTTTCGATATCACTATTTTTCTTTCCATGGGATACGTTTATGGCTCATCTCACTTCTACGGGAGTCTCTCCTAATCGTAATCCTAATCGTAATCCTAATCGGCTGTTTCATTCGGTTTTGCGTTGTACTCGGCGTGTTGCTCATAAACGCGATGCGCTGATGTGTGCCGAATCAGTCCTACAAGCATCGAGACAATACTTACTAGAATAATCTTCCCCGTTTCGACCTCCTTGATGTGGTGCTTTGCGACCAGCACATCAAGACAGGCAGCGCATTCCAGCGCGGAGCCGCGTGCAATATCAAAAAAACGACAGCGGTCCGCATCCGTATACTTGCCATTACCCTCTGCAATGTTAAGGGGAATGGATGTCGAGGCCCTGTCGAGCTGATTGTGTACGGCAAGCGTCTTAGGAATCTCGAGGAGCAATTCATCGGCCCAGCAGACAAAACGAATGGCCGCTTGGTAGACTTCCAATTTTTCGTGATCAAACGCTGTTTTCATAAACAAAATGTACAGAACAGTAATTCTGATGGCAAGCATACGATTACGATTAGGATTACGATTAAGATTAAGAGAAATTCGTCGCCCGCTCTCGTTGACCGATTTCCATATTCCCAACTTTTATATATCTTGAAAGTACCTTTTTACCTGTCAACGCTCGTAAATCGGCAGATACCTATAATTCAACGCCAGCGACAGCAGCGCTGCCGATGTGCAGAACACATCGCCCTCGCTTCCGGTCCACCGTCCATCAGGCCCCTGACTGGCTGCCAGCCGGGCAAGATTCTCCACGTTCCACTTGTTCCAGAGTTGCATGTTGCCATGGAACAATGCCTGCGAGGCGTAGTAAAGATAATAATACGGATGCTGGTCCGGCACCAGCCAGACCTGCTCGACATACCGCAGGGCCGACGCATAGGCGGCGTTCCGGTTATGGTCGGTCAGCGCCAAGATCAGCGCGCCGATCGCCGATGAGGCGGTTGTCGGTCCGGAAGCGGAGGCGTATCCAAAACCGCCATTGCCGGACTGATGCCTTGAAATAAGCTGTACCGCAAGGTCGATTGCACGATCTGGAACAGCCATGCCGGCATTGCGTGCCGCCAGCAGTGCCATCAACTGAGCCCCGCTGACCGTGGTGTCGGCATCGGTACTTGAGGGCGAATAGCGCCACCCTCCGGTGGGGTTCACAGCCTGGGCCGACAAGATCAACGCCACCGCTTTCTGTAATGCCGGTCCGAGGCGCGGATCATTCACGGTGCCGTAAGCCTCCGCCAGCGCCAGGGTGGAAAACCCGTGATTATACATCGAATCGCCAATATAACCGGTCTGCGGGGCCATGCGTGAGAGGATGAAGTCCAGCCCTTTGCGGATGTGTGTACGGTAGGCCCCATGGTTCGGATCATCACCGCGAGCCAGCATGGCCATCACCGCCACGCCGACAACGCCGGGATTATCGCCGTATTGTCCATCCCAACAGCCATCCTGCTTCTGGCTGGCCGCGAGCCAGGCCAACCCGCGCGAATAGACCGCATCGAGCGCAGGCGGTATCGGCTCACCATGATACCCCGCGGAATCAGGCGCTCCAAACGAAGCCATCGGGCACAGGGCGCTGCTGATCAGCGCCAGCAACGCCAGGCACGCTTTTACCGTCAACGATTTCATAATTCGCTTTCCCGCCTATTGAAATACTCCTGCAAGGCATCGCGGTATTCCGCCGGCCACTCCTGCGCCGCCGCCCCGCCCGCCTTTTCTATGCGGCGCTCTTCAGAGGCCGTACCCTCCTTGGCGCCGGATCCATCCGCCCCGCTTACCCCATCCTTCGAACCACCGGCATATCCGCTGCCAGGCATCATCCCCATCGCCATACTGAGGCTCTGCATCATCTGCATGGCCTGCCCTGCACCGCTGCCACCCCCGCTCCCGTCATCGGCCCCCGACAGCATCTCGATAATGACCGTCTGTACTGCGATCACATCCGCATCCGCACGCGGCCGGTTCAGTAGCGCCGTAGCCGACTCCATCTCGCCGACCACCGCCCTGACCAGCTTTTTCAGTCCCGGATTCCCGGTGCGCCCGGCAAGCCCGCGCACCCCCCCGGCAATCTCCTCCTGAACACCCGCCAGCCGCCGTGCCGCTTCAGCATGCTTGCCCTCGTCGGCGGTCTGCCTCGCCGCCAGGCGGGTCTGGTCACGCAGGCTTTCCTCACGCTGCCGGGCATGCATGAGACCGAACACGACCTCGATATCGGCGGCCGACAAGGGCTCACCTTCCTCTCCGCCTTCACAACCGCCCTCGCTGCGCTGCGCCGCCTTCAGGCTGGCCGCCCAGGCCGAAAAATGACCATCCCATTCCGCTGCCGCACCAATGGCACCCACCGTCACGTTACCACGGATCCTGGCACTTAAATCCACAAGGCTCGGCTTCATCTGTTTCTGCACCATCTCCTGGTAAACGGTGTCATACGCCTCCAGCCTCGTCCGGCTGAAAAAGCCCGGCAGGTCATCCTGGATGGTTCCCCAGGGTCTTGCGCAGGTCTTCGGGAAGATCAGCAGGCAGGGCGCCCGCCAGGGACGGAAGCCGTTTCGTGAGCGTTTCACTAATCCTGCGCTCGCTGGCCGCCACCTGCAAAAGGCGATTGACGAAATTCCGGGCGATCATGTTTTCGATCGTGCGGTTGGCCTGCTGCTCAAGCTGGCGCAGCGTCGCCAGGATCTGCTCCTGCAACCGCATGGCTTTATCGAGTTCGGACGGACGCTGCCCCGGCTGCGCCGCCGCCTTGCCCATGGACTGGGCGGCAGCCGGCATTTCCCGCCCCGCGAGTCCCGCCAGGCTTTCCGCCAACTCGGCCCACTGGCGCATGGCCTCCGCATCAATCGCGCTGTTGCGCAAGGCTTCCTCCAGCAGACGCCAGGCCTGCTGGGCCGTATCCGACGCCTGCTTGGCATGCTCCAGCTCGGCCTGACGATGATCAGCCAATTGGTCGCCAACCGCAGCGGAGGCCAGTTGTTCGGCCGGTAGCGCCGCCAGCTCGCGGTTCGTTTCCAGCAGCCGCTCCTCCTGCCGCGTCAGCTCCTCGATCACCGCCTGCAGGGCATCCATTTTCATGCGTACCAGATCCGCATGCCGGGCACGCATGCCGGGCACGGCTCAGCACATGGATTTCATGCACAACAGAAGCAACCGGTGCGCGCCCTGGCAGATAATCAACCGCGTAGGCTCGCAGCAGGACGACCGAATCTTCCGGGATTCCCCTGGCCGCCGGGGAAAAACTGAAATCCGCGTCCAGCGTCGTGCGGTCGGGAGCCCCCGCATCGACCGTCTGCCGCCCGCCCGGCAGGCTGATTTCGCGCTGCTTGCCAGTCGCCACTGTCC
>JFJP01002155.1_pt1 | contig 13622 bp, 14 predicted proteins | sample 431651 | NCBI WGS metagenome assembly JFJP01 (sample SAMN02602958, study PRJNA72255) | Microbial mat metagenome, whole genome shotgun sequencing project. | biome: fresh water; feature: sink hole; material: water; isolation source: purple microbial (photo- and chemosynthetic) mats found in...
GATGCAGGTCGAGGAGCGCACCGGCTGGTCCGTGAAGGCCAAGCCCGCGCAGCTGGCGCTGCCATCCGGGACGTTCCGCCGGCTGTTGCCGGCGTCCACCGCCCACAAGGCCGACCCGACACCCTCCGCCGATCCGGCGGACGTGGAGGCGGCGGCCCAGGCGCTCATGGAGGATCTGGAACCGGTTCGGGATCTGATTGGCGAGGCGCTGGCCGATTCTGGCGGCGACCTCCGCAAGGCGATCGAATCCATCTCCGCCGGGATCCCCGGACTGGCCGAAAAGATGGCCGGCGGGAAGCTGGAGGCGGTTTTTGAGTCGGCCACCGCCCAGGCGATGGCGGCGGTCCTCGAGTCCGAGGCCGCCAAATGCCCGCAGAAGGGCCGGAAGGAAAAACGGGCATGAGTACGCGCAGAACCGTCGTAATCGATTTTTCAGGGTCTCCGGGCGCGATTGCAGGGCCTACGGCGGGGCACAGGTCTGGAAATTCCGGCACCGGGTTCCGTTTTGACCCCGAAGCATGGGTAGACATGGCCTATCCGTGCCTCGAAACGGTCATGGTCGAGGCCGGAGGGAAGAAGTCCCGCCGCAAGGCGCAATTCACGGCCGAGGGCTTCCGCAAGATGATCGCCGGCTTCGAGGCCGAGAAGGCCCGGAGGGCATCCGAAGGCGTGGGCCACTCTCTCCTGGGCAACAAGGACCATCTGGCGCTCATGCGCGACAACAGCACCGAGGCCTATGGGTGGCTCGACGGCCTCAAGATCGGCCCGGACGGGCACCTCCTTGGCCATATCAAGTGGACCAGCCTTGGCACCGAGGCCGCCCTGGGCGGTGTGTACCGGTTCGTGAGCGTGGAGGTGGAAGACGCCGAGGGAGAGCAGAAGCCCGAAAGCGCCGTCTTGGAATGGAACCGGATCACCGGATTCGCCGTGACGAACGATCCCGCGCTGGATCTGCGTCCCTTTTGCCACAGGGCCGGGGAAACGATCGAAGAAAAGAACAAACCGAAAGGACCGAAAATGGAAAACCTGAAGAAGATGCTGGGGCTGGACCCCAACGCGACCGACGCCGATGTCGAGGCGAAGGTCAAGGAGCTGCTGGACGCCAAGACGGCGGCCGATGGCGCCGCGGCCGAGGCCGAGATGTGCAAGAAGGAGGCCGCGTTTTCCAAGACGCACGCCGGGAAGTTCCCCGATGAAGCAACGGCGAAGGCGTTCTTCCGCGCAGCGCCCGAGAAGGCCGACGAGCTGGCCGGCCGGTTCCGCGTCGTGACGCCGACCGCCGACGAGCAGAAGGCGGATCTCGACCGCCGCGCCGGCGAGTTCGCGGCGAAGCATTCCGCCAAGTTCGAGGACGCCACGGCGGCCCAGGACTTCTACCGCGCGAGCCCCGAGCACGCCGAGACGCTGGTCTCCAAGATCCGCGTGCCGTCCGTCGCCCACCGCGGCGGCGGCAACCCCGACGAGAAGGGCGCCCTGACGCCGAAGGCAGCCCACTCCAAGTGGACCTCGATGCCGGAAGGCGCCGAGAAGGAAGCGTTCTTCGACGCGCACCGCGTGGAGATCAACGCCGGTTCCCAGGAGAAATAGCGGCAGGCGAATCCTGACGCGCGGCCGCGAAACGGCCAGCTGGACGATCTAAAAAAAATAAAACAAATCCGAGAGGAAAAGAAATCATGACTCCCACGAACATTGATGTCGCCGCGAAGGTGTACAGCAAGAAATTCATTGCCGGGCTGACCCGTGCGCTCGCGGCCCTCCGCGCGTTCTCCACCGACTTCTCCGAAGAAGCCAAGCAGTTCGGCGAGGCCGTCCTTGTCGCGTTGCTGAGCGCCGACGCAGCGGGCGATTGGAACGATACGAGCAACAACTTCAACCGCGCGGCCGCCACCCTTGGCGACCGCAACGTACCGCTGAACAAGCGGAAAGTTGCTGGCTTCGCCATCACGCCCGCGCAGATGGCGAACTTCAACCCGGCCTGGTGGGAAGGAAAGGCGGACCTCGACTCCGCTTCAATCGCGGACGCGATCCTTTCGGACGTATGCGCGCTGGTCACTCCCGACAACTTTGGCGACGGGGCAGGCGACAAGATTCAGATCTCGCTCGACGGCTTCGGCCCGAAGGCGATCGCGACGATCCGGGCGAAGGCCATCGCGAAGAAGCTCCGGGTCAACCGCTCGGTGATGTGCCTCAACCCGTCGTACTTCTCCCAGCTGCTCGGCAGCCTGGACGCGAACGTGTACGGCGGCCGCGAGGCTATCGAAAAGGGTGTGATCCCCGGCCTGCTGGGGTTCAACGCCATCGCGGAGATTCCGCAGCTGGAGATCCCCGGCTTCGTCGCGCACCCCGGCGCGATCGCCGTGGCCGGACGCACGATCCCGTTCTTCGGGACCAAGCCCTACGAGAAGGTGCAGACCTTCGTGGAGCCGGAGACCGGCATGCCGATGACGAACGTCGTGTACGTCGACGGACCCACGGGCAAGGGCTCGACGACCGTCAACGCCATGTACGGCTGCGCCAAGGGCGCCGACGACCAGCTCCTGCGGCTGATTGACAAGGCGTCCGCGTCCTAGCCCTCACCGGGAGGGGCGGCCCCTGCGCCCCTCCCAGCCGATCCGCGATAGCGGGTCAAAACGACGATTGAAAAAAAACCCGCAAGGGAAAGGAAAAAGGAAGATGAAATCGAAAGTTCTCAGTTTGATCCTCACCGCGGCGCTGGCGCTGTTCGCCAGCACGATGCCCGCTGCCGCCGAAGCCCCGTTCAGCACGGACCTCGAGCTGAACTCCACCAACGCCACCGCCGACTTCGAGTTGGCGGAGGCCGTCCAGCCCGTGAGCCTGCGCCTCTATGGCGTGTTGCCGCTGCAGGCCGCCGGTCAAACGGTGGTGGTTACGCGCGTGCACGGCGACTTGACGCAGACGCTCCACAGCTTCGCGCTGGGTTCGAACGTGGCCAGCGCCACCACGACCCTCACGAATGCGCCGTGGATCTTGCTTGGCGATGAGGTACGCATCGCCGGCCCGACGAACGCCATTCTGGAGTTCCAGGGCGACCGCTGATTACAAGTTCCCGCGCCGCCGGCTGGCAACGGCGGCGCGGGGGCACTACCGGAGACCACCCATGGCCTGGATCGAATTCAACGACGCCTCCCACCTGAACGCGAACAGCGCGCCCGAGCTGGAAAGCCTGCGCGATGCTGCGACGGGCGAAGGCCAGGCGGATCCGGTTGAGGCCATCGCCGCGGCCGTGGTCGACGCCATTCGTGGAAGCGTGGCGGTCAAGAACACGCTCGGCCCGGACGGGACGATCCCGCAGGAGCTGCTGCTGTGCGCCATGTCGATCTTCCGGTTCGAGGCCACGCTGCGCCTGCCCGGCGTGCAGATGCTGCAGGACGATTCCAGGCGCAAGGCCTACGACTCCGCGCAGGCCCTGCTGCGCCGCGTGGAGGATGGCAAGTTCGCCGTGAGCGCGCCCGACCCTGACGAGGAGAATGAGGAAGCCATGGGCGGAGCACCCGCCCCGGACGTGGGCGAGATCCGCGAGGACTTCTCGCGCGACAAATTCGATGGGACCTGACATGTACAAACCCCTTTTCAACTGCCGAAACATTTACCCGGCCGACATTTTCCACATTCGCACCGCTGGAAAATACGGCGACGCCATTCGGCGCATCACCGGCAGCGTCGGGACCCATGACGCGCTGTTTATCAACTGCCACACGGTGGGCGAGTCCACCGCCAAGCCGCCCATCGCGCATTTCACGGATCTGGAGGAGTACGAGGATAAGATGCGCGCCGGGCATGTCCACGTTTCCATCCTCCGCATTCCATTCATCGACATGGCCGACAGGTACGCCATCGCAACATCCTGGTGCCAGAACGTCCGCGGACGGTTCTACGATTTTTCCGGCATCGCGAAGCTATGGTTGAAACGCGGCGCGATCTCGATGCTCCCGGATGATTCCGAGCTTGGCGGGAAGGCGCTCGGCTGGGAGTGGGCGAATTGGTGCACAGAGGGCGTTCGTACCGCTTGCCTGAAGGCCAAGACGAAGGCGCCGCATTTCGACCCGTTTGGGAAAGAAAACCCCACCCCGCGCACGGTCGAGAACCGGCTGCGCGCCGGAAAGCTTTGGAACGTGACCGAAGAATGCCTCACGGAAGAGGGCAAGCAATACCGTCTCGACATCCCGAAAACCATGTAATGACCGCCGCCGAAGCCATCCTTAACAAAGCTATCCTGCCCACTCATCTGGATAGTGCAGAGATCCGCGCTCAGATCGCGGCGGAGGTTCGGCGTCGGTCAATATTCTCTTCCGAGGTATCCAGTGCGAAATATCTCGAGCGCCTGCGCGAGGTGTTCGCCAAGCTGGCCAGTGGCGAGTGGAACGACACCAAGGCGCGCGAGGTATTGCAGCGCGAGCTGGATGTCTTGGGATATGGCCAGCACAACGGGCCGAACCCCGAAGAGTTCGGCCTTGTCCAACCGCCCGAGAAAGGCAGCCTGAAGGATCTCGCCAGCCGGGCGCGCATCCAGCTGCAGCTCGAGACGAACGTTCGCCAGGCGCGCAGCGTGGCGCAGGCCAAGGCCGGCAGCACGCCTTCCGCGCTGGCGCAGTTCCCCGCATGGAAGCTCGTGCGCATCTACGGCCGGCAAATCCCGCGTGACTGGGCCATGCGCTGGCAAGCCGCCGGCGATTCGGTTGGGTGGGAAGGCGCGGCCAAGGGCTATCCGGGGCCGACCGGAGAGCCGCGCATGATCGCGCTCAAATCCTCTCCGATCTGGCAAGCCATCGGCGCCGGAGCGGGCGGATACGATGACACGCAGGAAAACCCATATCCTCCTTTTGCTTTTGGTAGCGGGCTCGGCTGGTTGGAAGCCACGGCCGACGAGGCGAAGGAAGTAGGCCTCGGCGCCTCCGGTCCATCGAAGGTCGAGCTGGATCCGGGCGAGATGGAAATCGCCGCGGCGCTGGAGCGCCTTGGGCCTGCCTTCAAGAAAAACCTCCTGAAGTCCCTGGGGGGCGCGGCATGATCTCCGTCCAGACCACCATCAAAGGCGACACCGCCAAAATGCTGCAGACGCTGTCCAGCGAGCTCGGGCCGGCCGGGAAGGCCAAGCTCAACGAGGCCGCCACGCACCCGGTGGCCGTGCTGATCCGCGGGCACATCCTGCAAGCTTCGCAGACGCGCCACACCACGGCCGACGAGATCCGCAACGGGCCGGCCACGCGCACCGGGCACCTGACCAAAGCCGCGGAGAGCGTGTCGGAAACCTTCGACTCCGAGAGCGGCCAGATTGGGATCTCTTCGCCCGGTTTCCGCCGCGCCCTGGGGCCGCTCGTGATTCGCGTGCGCCACAAGCAATTCTTGACGATCCCGGTGAACGCTGCATCCTACGGCGAGACCGTCACGACCCTGCGCTACAAGGGCATTAACGTTTTCCGCCGCAAGGACTATCTCGCCGCGCGCATCGACGGCGTGTTCCGGGTGCTCTATCTGCTCCGCACCGAGGTGCGCCTTCCGCACGATCCGGGCCTGCTGCCCGAGCACGAGCGCATGGGCGACGCCGCTAAGAACGGGTTGAAGATCCTTATCTCCAGAATCATCGGGGCCACGGCATGAGCGACGATCCCACCTTGGACTTCATCAGCAACGGCGAGGAAGCCATCGCTTCAATCATCCGCACGCGCTCGCAGTTCTTTTCGAATATCACCGTTTTAACGTGCGAGGCGGGCGACCTGAACAAGAAGCTCATCGCGGCGTTGGCGAACCTCGGGCTGTTTCTCCTGGTGAATCTCAAGGGCGGGCCGCTTCCATACGTAGGCGATTCGAAGCCATGGACCGTCTGGATCACCATCACAGAGAACCCGATTACGAACCGCGGAACTGGGCCGAATTCCACTGGCAAGACGGCGCGCATGGCGCTGGAGGAGCTCGCGGTGTTGATCGACGAGGAGCTCGGCATTGCGGACGCGACGGTCGAAGAAGTGCCAGATCCGCAGGGGCGGGAGATCTACCGCGTCGTTGGCAAAATCAATGTTGAAATCAAAGAAACCCAGGAGACCCCATGAGCTACAACAGAACCACCGGAACGTTGCGCGGCGCGGCCGTGCTGAACCTGACCATCGGCGAGGATACGCTGCAGATCCGCTCCCCCGGCGACATCAAGACCCAAATCGGCTTCTCAACCTTCGACGTGCCCTACGGCGAAAACGGCAAGAAGGACCCACGCATCAAGGCCATCGACCTCAGCATCTCTCTTCTTCCGGTCGGCGTGCTGTCCGACGAGCTGCTGGCGTTCCTGTTCTCGGCGCTGGAGAAGCGCCGCGGTGAAAGCCTGCTTGGCGCAACCGATGTGACTTGCGCCATCGTGCCGAAGGCCGGCGGCGAGGCCATCACGCTTTCGAGCGTCTATGTTTCGAAGATGCCCCAGATCCGCGTGAAGTCCACGGACACCGCCCTGGGCGAGTTCACGCTCCGCGGCATGCTGCCGAATTCGACGGACTGGTCTGCGACGGCCGCGCGGTTCGCCTATGCTGCGACCGCTGCCGCTCCGACAGCCGCGGAGATCTCCGCCTCCACCATCCTGACCTCCGCTGCCCAGATCGCCTGGGGAACCTCGGCTCCATGGTCCGCGCTCAAGTCGGGCGAGGGTGTGCTGATCGACTTCGACATGAAGACCAAAGACGACGAGGTAGACGACGACGGTCTGATCGACGTGTGGCTCGAGGAGTTAACCCCCAAGGTTAAGATCACTGCGCCGCGCGGTGTCACGGTCAAGAATCTGCTCGACCGCATGGCGCTGATGCAAGGAACCGGGTCCAGCCGTGGCGGCCGCGTCAACGCCTACCCCGTTGACTTCTCCGTCCAGGGCCTTGTCACGGGTTCGATCAAGGTCGAGGTTCCCAAGTGCGTGCTGCAGGGTCCGCTTTCGCTCACCCAAGGCGCAATGACCAAGTGGATCAACGAAATCGATCTCATCGGAACCGAGGAAGATGACGATCCGGCGACCGTGTCGCTGGTCGCGGCGGAATAGGCGCAGAGCGGCAGGAGCAACGCGAATGTCCACGAAGATCACTTTGCGGCCGATTGGAGCCACCGACAGCAGCACCGATGTGGTGCTGGCAGATGGCTCCGACACCTCGGCCGACAATATCCGGGGGCCGGCCTCCGGGTCGATCACCGTGGCCATTCGCGACCAACCGTTCAACCCGATCCGCGCGGAGCACGCTCGGTTCATCTACCGGGGCAACCGCTCGGGCACGTACTCCTTCAGCACTTCGCGGCGGTTCGCATCCAACGCGGCTGCCGGCCGGTTCATGATATCGCACGGCATGACCTGCCCGGCGGCCGGGACGCTCATCTTCGACTATGGCGACACCGAGGAAACTCCCCCCGGTCAGCTCGGCGTGCTGTTTGGCTGCGTGATTCGCCAGATCGGCGAGCTACGGCAAAGCGGTACGGTAGTCATCGGAAACTACTCCGTCGTGTTTGGCGATTCCGACACCGTAGATGCAGCGGATCTTGCTGACGAGATTAGTTCTCACCGGCGCGGAGCGGTGGCCCCGGCTCCGGCCTTTGTGCCCATCCTGGTTAACTGCGGCGGATGGGCCGAAACTGGCTGGGAGGCTGACCGTGGCTTCTCAGGGACCACGGAGACATACAGAACATCGGCCGAGATCGAGTATGCCGTCGCTGTTCCCCAGGGCGTCTACCAGTGCCGCCGAACGGCCGTCGAGATGGAGTACAACTTCCCGCTTGCAGCCGGGCAATACTCGATCCGCCTGTATTTCTGCGAGATCGACGCGACGGAGGCAGACGTGAACGTAATGGATATCGAGGTCAACGAGACCGCCTTCCTCCAAAACTTCGATGTTTTCGCAGTGGCTGGCGACAAGGATATCGCCCACATCGCTGGGCTCGAAAACATCACCGTGACTGACAATCTCAAGCTCGCCTTCTCCGCTTCTACCGGTGTGGCGCAGATCTCCGGCATCGAAATCTACCCCTATGAAGCCCCCGAGGAATAGCCCTATGAAACATCTATGCAACCTCATTGCAGCGCTTCTCCTGGCCTCCTGCACGCTGTGCCCCGCGCAGGATCTGAACGTGCGTGAGTTTCGCCGTGTGGTCGACGCGCGCAATGTCACGACGCTGGACCGTCTGCCCTGGTACGCAGGTGAGAGCGTGGGCTATTCGATCGTTTCGCGCAGCGGGACCAACATCGTCCAGATCCCTGCCGGATCGATTCCTATTTGGACCGTCATGGACTCCGCCACCAATGCCTACATTGTCGCGACCGGAACCGTGGTAAACGTTACCAACGGCGAGGTACGCTTCTGGCTGCCAGCCCCCATGGCCAATCTTCCGAGTGGAACGTACAGCTCCTATGTCACCGCCTACCAAGGCACAAACCGCGTCGGCGTCCTGGACCGCGCGACGGTGTCCGTGGCGTGGAGGCCCGGAGATGATTTCGAGTCAGCGCAGCCCATCACCAACGTCTATGACCAGATGCTCAGCTATTGGGCCGATGCCGCAGCGTCCATGCAGATCATCAGCAATGCCTTGGCCGAGGCCATGGCCGCCCATGCTGGCTCAACCAGCAACCCCCACGCCACCACGGCCGCCCAGATCGGAGCGCTGACTCCTGCGGCAGCAGCCGAGGTATACCAGCCCAAGGGAAGCTATCTCACGACGGAGGCGGATGTAGCGGGCCTGGCTGCGGCAGCGGCCGTGCAGAGCAACCTCGCCGATCTGGCGAGTGCCGACGTGCCCGTATCCTGCGCCGGTGGTTACTACTACCCCGATTATTTTAGCCTCACGCCTGAGACTTGCGCCTACACCGTTACAAGCTACGGCGCGACGAGCATCGTTAATAGCGTGATGTCGCAGATGCGGACGTATTCCACGGCCGATGGCTATAAGCTCTCTCCCCAAATCACGCGCCAGAGCGACTGGACCGAGGCAGTTGTCTATTCCGCCCTATCGAATTTATCCATCGTTGTAACCAATGGCCAATCCGTCGCCCAGTGGTCCAGTGGATTGTCCAGCGGCGCGGTCGGCCGCCTCACGGCCACGCTCGGCGATTTCGCCCGCAGCTATGAGTTGACCTACACGGACGGCCAGATATGGAGCAACGAATACTGGGTGGCCGACGCACCAGGCACGCTCCGCGCGCTGATCAATACCTCGCTCACCGCGCGGGCTGCACAGTCCGGCAAGCAGGCTGGTGTGTACGTGGGCGACGCCTACGCCGCAACCAATTTCGTGCGCGCCACAAACTGCTGGGCCTTTGGCGTTGATTTGTCCTGCGCCAGCCCGTGGAACTCTTCGGGCGGTCGGTACTACGCCGGTACGGCCGTAACTCCGCAGCACATCCTATATGCCCGGCACTACATGGCCCCGGTCGGAACCTCTTTTCGCTTCATCGACTCAACCAACGGCGTGCACGACCGAACGCTCATGGCGCAGATGGCCCTGCCCAACGACATCGCGGTTGGGCTGCTTTCCTCTCCGCTGCCTGCGGCAATTGCACCGGCAAAGATTCTAGCCTCAACTGATAAGGGCTGCTTCCTCGGAATCGAAGGCCTGCGCGAGTGCCCCGGATATCGCCTGCTATACCTCGACCAGATCGACCAAGCCTGGCAGGCTTCCGGTACAATCGACACACCCACCTCGACCTTCGACTCTATCGTCTACATGGGCGGATCAACTAACCTGCCATACTCGCAGCCAGTGGCGATCGGCGGCGACTCGGGCAACCCGATCTTCCTGATCATCGGAACCAACACGGTCATCTATTCAACGTTCCACACCGGCTCGTCCGGCCCCGGACTCGCGGCCAATGCGCCCGCCATCGAGGCCGCCATGGCGACGATGGGTGGCAGCGTTTACACCAATCTTACGACCTTTGACCTATCCTCCTGGCGTAACTACTACAGTCCCCAATCACCGCAATAACAACCACATTTGAGGGAGTGAAAATGAAAAACAAACCAACAGAAACAACAAAGAAAAACAAGAAAGGACCCAAATGGGTATTTTGTTTCCTGCGTCAGGATCTGAGGAGCTTTTCTCTAACGCTTTTTCACTCCCTCATTCTATTTATCGCCGTCGTTTCTATCCCCGCACCTGCGCGCGCGATCAGCGGCACGGCCAAGCACATCATCGTGGAATCCGCCACGGCCGCAGAGCTGGACACCACGGTGCTGACCAACGGGATACTCGTCTATCGCGACGATGATCCCAAAGACCTGCGCCTGGGTGATGGGCATACGCTGGGCGGGATATGCCTCTGGAACTTCGCCGCGCTCACGAATCCGCCCGGAGTTTACGACCGCGACTTGCAGATGGACTCTTACGCGGTGCGATTGAATCCAACGCTTAGCATCGGCGGTGAAGGCGGGCTGTTTTATTTACGCAGCTCCAGCAACAACGTGTTCACCGTCGTGGGGGGAGCAGGCGGTAGCAGCATCACGAATCCCATCGTGAGCTATGCCCCGGCCGGGACGAACCAGATCCGGCTCACGGTACTTAACCGCGTGGGATCTCCGGCCCCAACCATCTCTGTCTGCTCTACCCTCACCAATCAAGTGTGGACGTCAGCCAGCTATACCCTCACGCGCCTCACGGATAATTTAATCGAGTGCCTCATCACCGCGCAAACATCCGGCCCGCAATATTACCTGGTCGAGCAAGCCGAGGTTCCCGTTGGCGCGGTGTTTTACGTTCCGCTCGAAGTCCCATCGCTCACGGTTGCCGGGGCTCCTGCCCTCACGCAAGAGGCCGATTCTCTCTTCACCAACAGCCCGGCCTTCACCATCACCACGAACCACATCGCCAACTGGCTTGCGGCATTCTCCTGGGGCAACCATGCGCTCGCGGGCTACGTGACCAACGCGCTACACAATTTCGTGGTCAACGGCAAGACCGGCACGGTATCTGGATCGACCTCGTCGTTGACGCTGGCGGCGGCGGATGTCGGAGCATTGTCCACCAACGGTGGCAGGATGGCCACTGCAGCCGAAATCCATTTTGACCAAAACGGCGTCATCGATGGGCTAGATTACATTTCAGGTTGGAACGGCCGCATCGATTTCGAAGAAGAGCATATATCCGGCATGGCGATTAATTTGTCGGGCAATTCGATTTCTAATGGATCGTTTATTGGAAACGCCATCGGCTTGACCAATCTGCCCTGGGGACAGGCGACAACGAACTCCATGACGAACATTAATTGGGGCGCTTTAGGTGGCGGGGGTGGAGCCACAAACCTACAAGGCGTATTGGCGCTGGGATCAGCGGCGACAAACACGGGCCTCTCAATCGGGTCTACGAACACGGTAACGGCTAAATTCTACCTCAAAGGCGAGTCCGGAATCTTCACGAATAAACCGTTGTGCGTGATGGATCGGAGCACGATTGCCTCGACGAACATCCAGGAGTGGCGCACGAACGGAACGCTGGTTGCCTGGGTAGATATGAATGGCAACATCGGCGGGACTGCGAATTTTATGACCGGCTGCCCAATTGGTGCACTGCCGACAATTGGTGGGACCGTCACCGGATCGGTCCTTATAACCAATGGATCGCTGACGGTGTCCGGGGTAATCTCCGCCACAAAATTGACTAACAGCGCTGGGCTCTGGGGCACAAGCCCAAGCGGTGCGGTGGGGCAGGAGGTCAGGATTCAGGGCGGTAAGGGTGGAGCTCCATACCAAGGCGGCAGGGTTGTGCTTTCCGGTGGCGTTAATTATCTCGGCAATATGTGGGAGCCAGTCGAGGTTGAGACCGATCTGATCGCAGACATGGCCCTCTCTGTGCAGAGCAACCTTTCGATCAACGGCGGATCGACCTTCGCGGCCAACACGACCAATCGTTTCATCCGCCAGGACGGAAAAACGAATGCAATTTATTGTGACATAAATTCCAAAATGTATATTTCGGCGGATGGCGGATCATCGATTGTGCTTTCCACCAACGGCACTGTAGGAATTGGCGGTGGGCCTAGTGCGTCTTACCAACTCTATGTAACTGGATCGGGTTACTACACCGCACAGCTTCGCGCCAGTTCCCTTGTGGATACGGGCGGTGGCAATGTAGACCCGAGCGGGTCTAGCTTATTTTCAAACCTCACGACAACGGGGACGCTGATTTTCACGAACCTGCCAACCAGCACGAACGGGCTTGTGCCCGGAACACTTTGGCGCGATGGCGAAAACATAAAAATAAAACTGTAACAAAAGGAGCCCCCATGAAATATCTACTCGCCGCTCTGCTGCTCGCCATATCGCTCACCGGCTGCGCCACTATCAAAGAGGACATCAAGTCCGGCCAAGCCCTTACCAACACCAAGACCGCCGCCAGCGCCGCGCTTGGCGTAGCCGCAATGGCCCAGCCGCAATACGCATCGACCATTGCGCAGATCCAGCGCCTGCTGGCCGCGCCGTCCAAGGCGTCGGCAGTGGATGGCTTCACCTTCTCGCGAACGTATCGATACAGGGGCGCGATCTGCGAGGCAAAGGAGATTACATGGGAAGACGCCTGGACGCGCCTCGGCTCGGCCGACAAGGGCGTCCCGCCGCCCATCGTGACCTCCAACAGCGCCGCCACCTCCACGGCGTCCGACAACGTCAACCTTCGCGCCGATATCGCCAAGATTCTCGCAGCTGCCGGGGTGGAAGAATGACCGCCCCAACCGTAAGAATCACGCTAGACGAGGGCACCAACCTCGTCATTGCGCTCATCGCCGGCATCGGCTATGACGCCATCCAGGCGGCGCTCACCGAGGCGCTTGGATCCGAGCGGGCCACGATCCTCGTGCGCGACCACAAAAACCCCAATCTGACCCGCAAGGATCACCACGCCATCATCAAGGCTCTTTACCCGCGCATCCCAGGAGCTGACCGTGAGGCCAAGATCACCTGGATCATCGACCACGCCGCCGAATGTTTCGCGTCCGAGTACCGCTTCGCCGAGGTGGTCGCCTACGTCCGCGCCAAGCTGGATGTCTACGAGGCGGGAGGTGGCACCCTCGACAACTTCGTCGATCCCAAGCCGCCCACCGCCGACCCCGTGGCTCCCGAAAGCGATATCCCGGCCGGGACCAAGTGGCTCAACGCGGACGTCTCCGCGTGGCCCGTCACCGCCAAGCTGGAGGCATCCGTCAGCGGTGGCCATATTCGCATGCCCTACGACAAGGCCCGCGTCTGGCCCGCCGTCGATGGCTGCAACGCAAACCCATGGGCCATTGTCGAGGTAGGCGGCCAGTGGTACGCATGCACCTTCGAATACTTCAAATTCGGACAGACCTCGAAGCCAGTCGGCGTGCTCGATCGATCCGGAGGCAAAGGCGACCACTTCAAGCGCGTCCCGCTCTCGACCTGGACTCCCAAACACGGCGAACGCTTCGGCATCATGGTCAGCGGCCTAGCCCGCGCCTCCGGCCGCAACGTCAAGGAGCGCAGCAATGTTTCATGGATTACTTGGCCATGAGCGTAGCGGCCACAATCGCGGCCGGGCACATGACTGACCGCACCGGCTCAACCGCCGCCTACAACAGCCCCGACGCTCGCCTCGTAGACCAAGGAGATTGATATGCCCGACATCGATGTAGGCGTAGGAAT
>JFJP01005726.1_pt1 | contig 13622 bp, 9 predicted proteins | sample 431651 | NCBI WGS metagenome assembly JFJP01 (sample SAMN02602958, study PRJNA72255) | Microbial mat metagenome, whole genome shotgun sequencing project. | biome: fresh water; feature: sink hole; material: water; isolation source: purple microbial (photo- and chemosynthetic) mats found in...
CCCGGGTGCGCCGCCATGCCTGGCTGCTCCTGAAGAAAAAGTACCCCCAGCCAGAGGACTTTCGCACACTGAGCCGCCGCCCCGAAATGCTGGCACTGGCCCGCCTGGCGATGCTCGATACCCCCGGCGACCCAGGCCTTCGCCTGGTGAGAAAGCTGGTGAGTCAAGCCCGCCTGACCCCCGATGAGCGCGCCGATGAGCAAACCATGGCACTGGTCCTGGGTTGGGCCATTTTGAAAGACCAGCCCGCCAACGCCCGTTCCTGGATGGGGTTGCGCTATGCCGCTCAGGCCCGGTTTGCGGCCCCACTGTGGGGGCAGGCCCAGGTGGCACTGCAACTCAAGGACACCCAAACCATGGACTCCCTGCTCCAGCGCAGCAGCGCCGGACTGCCCATTTACAACCGCTACGACACAGCCTATGAACTGGGGCATGTTCAACAGGCGCAGGATATCGCCTTCAAGGGCATGAGCGCGCAAGACGGCGATGAGCCCCTGTATGACCGTTACCGGGTGCATGTGCCTTTGCAAGCCAATTACGTTCAGACCCGCCTGAACGCCGAACGCCAGGGTTCGCTCGACACCCTCGGACTGCAATTTGAGACCCGCCTGGCGCTCAGCCCCAAACTGCACCTGATCCTGAATGGAGCGCAGGCCCGGCAAACCAGCACAGACCCGGTGATGGCCTCGCTGACACCCCGCCTGGACCGGCTTCAGAGTCTGGAAGTCCGGTGGCAGGGCGCGGCCGGACAAACCAGCGTGACCGTCTCAAGGGCCGACGAAATCGACACCACCACGGGCTTGCGAGTCAGCCAGACCTTGCAGTGGGGCGGTCGTGCCAGCCTGGAGGCCAGGATCGACCACCGGGTGGAGTCCACCTTGAGCGCGCCGCTGCGGGTGGCTGGCCTGGAGAGCGCCGTGGGCTTCAGCCTGAACTACACCCTGGGCAGACGCGAATACCTTCGCCTGAGCCCCCGGCTGTCAAACTACTTCACCCAGCAGGGCGATTACCTGGGGAGTGGGCGCAGTCTTGACTTTGAGATGGGCTACCGCATCCGCACCGACTACCCCGACTGGCGGGTGCGCGCCTTTGTGACCTACCAGCAGTACACCCGCAACCAGGGCTTGGGCGAAGCGACCCGCCTGCGGCTGCCCATGAGTCTGCAAACGGCCTTGGCGGCGAGTGGATTGTCGGTGTCGGACTACTTTCTGCCTCAGGGCAGCACGACTGTGGGCACCTGCCTGGGTATGGGTGAAAACGTAGGCGGGCAGAACCTGCAAACCATCTACAGCCGGGCCTGGCGGCCCTACTTTGATGCCTGCCTGACCCATAATACTTTGAACGGTTTGAGCTACAACGGCTTGCTGGGCCTGGCTGGCTCGGTGACCGGCGAAGACCACTTGTCAGTGCAACTGCAAAACAGCAACAATGCCCAAACCAGCGGCGCGGCCACCCAGTCGCTCGCCATTCGCTACCGCCACTATTACTAGAGAAACTTGAATCATGACGAAAATCAGACGCCTCATTTTTTGGCTGGGAGCCCTTGCGTTGGCCGGCTGCTCCACCGGTTTTCAGTCCACGGCGGCACATGAGCCACTCGATGCGCAAGCCAAGTGGGTGCTCTTGCCCATGGCCAACCACACCGATACGCCGCAGGCCAGTTTGTCGGCCGAAGCCATGCTGGAGCACCTGCTGCGCCGCCGGGGCGTGAGCACGCTGCTGCAGTACCCCGCCGCGCTGTCGCGCGACAGCCTGTTTGAGCCCACCGAGCGCAAAGTCGCCGAAGAGGCCCAAAAATGGGCGCGCGAACAGGGTGCCCGCTTTGCCCTGACCGGCAGCGTGGACGAGTGGCGCTACAAGGTCGGCATTGACGGCGAGCCCGCCATCGGCGTGACCCTGAAAGTCATCGACCTGACCGACGGGCGTGTGGTCTGGACTGCCTCGGGCGCCAAGAGCGGCTGGAGCCGCCAGGCCTTGTCCGCGGTGGCGCAGGGTGTGCTCAGAGACATGCTCTCGGGCCTGAAACTGGCCGCAGTCAAATCACCGGCCTAGCGGGTTTCATGGTCCGTTTCGATTTTTTGGGCCCACTCGCCAAGCGACTCGGCTTTGCGCAGGCCCTGGCACCTGAGAATGCGGTGCTTCGGGGGCAGTGGCTTGAGGTGTTTGCCATTCCGCTGATTGCCATTGCACTGGCCTGGCTGACGCAACCTGGCGACCCCACCCTGGCGGGCGTGTCTTTTCCGTGGCTGTGGCTGGCCCCCATTCTGGTGGCCCTGCGCTATGGCGTGACACCGGGGCTGCTGGCGAGTACCGCCATTCTGGCCAATTGGTTGCTGGCCAGCCAGATGGGGCTGGTGCCCAATGAATTTGCCACCGGCTCCTTTTTTGGCGGTGGCCTGATGGTGCTGCTGTGCGGCGAATTCAGCGATGTCTGGCGCGACCGAAACCAGCGCATGGAAGAGACTTACCTGTATGTGACCGAACGACTGTCCCGGCTCACCAAGCGCCACCTTCTGTTGAACCTGTCGCACGACCGCCTGGAGCAAGACATGCTGGCGCGCCCAGGCTCACTGCGCGACGCGCTGGCCCGGTTGCGCACCATCGCCATTGAAAGCAGCGGCGAGCACGTGGAGATGCCGGGCGCCAAAGGCTTGTTGCAGTTGCTGTCCCAGTACGTGAACATCGAGTCTGCCGCGCTGTACACGCTCAAGCCCCGGGGGCCCGATTACGCCCTGGGCGACTGTGTGGCCAGCATCGGTGACCCAGTGCCTCTGTTTGGTGATGACGAGTTGCTGATACTGGCCCTGGAACACAGCAGCCTGGCGCACATCGCCAGCCAGGACATCAGCCTGAAGATGCATACCCGCCAGCTCGTGGTGGCGCCACTGATCGCGGGCAACGGCGCGATGATTGGTGTAGTAGCCGTCACGCGGATTCCCTTCTTTTCGCTGAATGTGGAAAACCTGCAAATGATGTCGGTCATGCTGGCCTACTACGCCGACAACATCCGGGTGGCGCCCGAAGTGCATGCCTTGCAGACGCAATTGCCGGCCATGCCCGCGCTCTACGCGGAAGAGTTTGTGCGCATGATGCAGATGCAAAAAAAGGTCGGTATCTCCAGCCACATTGTGGTCATGACCTATGGGGGTAGCCGTCGCGAAGAGATTCCGGCAGAGTTTTTGCGCGTCAAACGCGGCTTGGACCTTTACTGGAAGACAACCGTCGATGGCAAACCCACGATCATCATCCTGATGCCCTTCACCTCGTCCTCTGCGAAGGACGGTTTCCTGCTGCGCACCGAAGACTGGCTCAGAAGCCGCTTTGGCGGCGATTTTGAGTCATTGGGGATCGAACTGCGGGTGGTTGACTTTGAGCACGAAGATCCTTTGGCCGTGCTCACCGACCTGGTGAAGGCGTAAGCAGCGTGCAGCCCATTTACTGGACCTGGACAGCCATTCTGGTCGAGCTGGGGATATTCCTGAGCCCACTGACACGGTCCAATAGCCTGGCTGCATTCCTGAGCGTGCTGACAGTGCACCTCGCTGCCTCAGCCCTGGTGGCCGCCAGCACCTACCTGATGCTGCCGCAGCGCTACAGGCAGCCGCGGGTGCCGGTCTTTTTTCTGATGTTTGGCTTTGCGTTCATTGCCCCGGTGATCGGGGCGCTGGGTCTTTTATTCATTGTGCGAGCAGCACTGCGCTCGGATGGCGGCGGTGAGCGGTTTGCCGTGCCGGTGCTTGTGGCATTGCCTGAGTACGATGTGCAATCCAAAGAGACGCACCGCAGTGGGCAGGGTGCCATTCGCTCCCGATTGGGCAAGGAGGTGCCCGCCCACATCCGGATGCAGTCCCTGCTGACCTTGCAGGTGGTCCCCAACCGGGTGTCCAACCCCATCCTGGAGGGCTTGTTGGGCGACACCACGGACGATGTCCGTCTGGTGGCCTTTGGCATGCTGGACGCGGAAGAAAAGAAGCTCTCCATCCACATCCAGCGGGAGCAGGCCGCCCTGGCGGACAGCCAGAAGCCGGAGCAGAAGTTTGCCTGTTATCGCCGTCTGGCCGAGCTGCATTGGGAGCTGGTCTACGCCTCACTGGCCCAAGGGGAGTTGCGTCACCATATTCTGAAACAGGCCGGGGAATTCATTGATTCAGCATTGGCTCTGAATGTTGAAACCAACTCCGGCATCCTGTTTCTCAAAGGCCGCATTCTTTTGGCGCAAGGGGATCCGGACGGGGCCGAGGCCGCCATCAACGAGGCGTTGGTCCTGGGTCAATCCAAGACATCGGCGCTGCCCTACCTGGCTGAAATGGCGTTCATGCGCCGTGATTTCAAACGCGTCAAAACACTCATGGGTGAGCTGTCACAGCTCAACCTGGCCTCCAAAACTCGCGCAATTGAAGACTTTTGGGCACTGCGTGAGAAAGACATCAACTTCAATGACCGCCGCTACCTCCCCCACATCTAAACCCAAGCTCCCGCGCGCAGAGAGCGTGGACGTGATGCTGCTGCTGGAAGGTACGTTTCCCTTTGTCGCGGGGGGCGTGTCGAGCTGGGTGAACCAGATCATCCGGGGCTTTCCCGAGTTGCGCTTTGGCGCGATTTTTCTGGGCAGCCGACCTGAGGACTATGGCGACATGCGCTACGCCCTGCCTGACAACCTGGTGCACCTGGAGGTGACGTATCTGTTTGAGAGCCGGGACAACCCGCCCGTCATGCCGGTCAAGGCCCCGGCCGCAACCATGGCCCTGGTGGAGAGCATGCACCACCAATTTGAGACCGACCTGAAGCACCCTGAATGCCCCCGCCATTTTGCCAACCTGATGGACGAAGCCGGGCCGGATGGACAGCTCAGCCATGAGGTTTTTTTGTACAGCAAATCGTCCTGGGAGTTCATCAAGAAAAGCTACCGCAGGCGCAGCACCGACCCCTCGTTTGTGGACTATTTCTGGACCATCCGAACCATTCACACGCCTTTCTGGCGGCTGCGTGAAGTGGCCGTGCGTTGCCCGCCCGCCCGCATCTACCACGCGGTATCCACGGGCTACGCCGGCATATTGGGTGTGCTGCTCAAGCACCGCAACAAACGTCCGTTCATACTCAGCGAGCACGGTATTTACGTCAAGGAACGCAAGATTGATTTGTACCAGGCGCAGTGGCTCAAGGACAACCGCAGCGTGTTTGAACGCGACCCGTCACGCGTGAGCTATTTCAGGCAACTCTGGATCCGCTTCTTTGAGCACCTGGGCTATATCACCTACCAGGCGGCAGACGACATCGTGGCCCTCTTTGAGGCCAATCGCCAACGGCAACTTCAGGACGGTGCCCCGGTGGAGCGCACCTCCAATATTCCCAACGGCATTGACATCGAGCGTTTTGCCCCCTTGCGGGCGCTGCGCCCCGAGACCATTCCCCCGGTGCTGTGTCTGATCGGGCGGGTGGTGCCCATCAAGGACATCAAGACTTTCATTCGGGCCATGCGCCTGGTGGTCAATCACTTGCCCGAGGCCGAGGCCTGGATTGCCGGCCCCGAAGATGAGTCGCCTGAGTACGCGCAGGAGTGCCGCGACATGGTGACCCAACTGGACTTGGGTGAGAAGGTCAAGTTCCTGGGTTTCCAAAAGCTCACCGACCTGCTGCCCAAGGTGGGACTGGTGGTGCTCAGCTCCATCAGCGAGGCCTTGCCGCTGGTCATTCTGGAGGGCTACGCGGCGGGCGTGCCTACCTTGTCGACCGACGTGGGGTCCTGCCACCAACTGGTGTTTGGTTTGCCGGGCGAAGACGCCGCGCTGGGGGCCTCAGGTGCCATCGTGCGGATTGCCGACCCCGAGGCCTTGGCGCAGGCGGCTCTGGCCTTGCTGGGAGACCCGCAGGCCTGGCAAGCCGCAAGCGTTGCCGGAATCAAGCGGGTTGAAAAATACTATTCCCAGCCCATGATGTTTGACCGCTACCGCGCGCTTTACGAGAAGAATTTCCAGTGGCAGGCATAGGCTTTGAGCTGCGCAAGCTCCTGAGAAAGCAGACCTACGCCGGCCTGCTGCAGGCCTACACGTTTGCCGGCATCATCAGCTCCGGGCCCTGGGTTTTGTCGATCATCGGCATCATGCTGATTGGCTTGTTCAGCCTGGGCATGGCCGGGCCCCGGGGGGCAACCGTGCAGTTTCAGGTGACGGTGACCTACCTGTTTCTGATCTCGCTGATTGCTACCGGGGTGGTGCAACTCTCATTCACCCGGTTTGTGGCGGACCGCATTTTTGCCAAGGACGAAGCGGCCATTCTGCCCAACTTCAATGGCTTGATTCTGGTGGCCGTGGGCTTGAGCGTGGTGCTGGGCCTGCCGTTTGTGGCGTTCATGTTTCCACAGCAGTCGGTGCTGTACCGGTTGCTGTTTGTGATGGGGCTGGGCGTGATGTCGGCCATCTGGATTGCCACCGTATTTTTGACCGGCATGAAGCACTACAAAGCCATTGTGCTGATCTTTTTTGCCGGCTATGGCGTCACTCTGGTTCTGGCCTTGTTGTTTCGCCCGCTGCTGGGCCTGGAGGGTTTGTTGCTGGGTTTTGTGATCGGGCACTACTTTTTGCTCATGGGCATGATTTGGCTGGTCTACAAAAATTACCACTCGGACCAGTTTGTGGCCTTTGACATCTGGAAGCCGGGCGCCATGTACCTGAGCCTGATGGCCACCGGCTTGCTGTTCAACCTGGGCGCCTGGGTGGACAAGCTGATGTTCTGGTACTACCCCAGCACGGGCCAGCAAATCATCGGGCCGCTGAAGGCGTCAGTGATTTACGACTTCCCGATCTTTCTGTCGTACCTGTCGGTCATCCCGGGGATGGCGATTTTTCTGGTCCGCATTGAGACCGACTTTGTTGAATATTATTCAAAGTTCTACACCGCGGTGCGCGAGGGCTCCACGCTGGACTACATCGAGCGCATGAGAAACCAGATGGTCTACCACGTGCGCCGTGGGTTGTTTGACATTGCCAAGATCCAGACCATCACGGTGCTGGTGGTGTTTGCGCTGGGGGATGCCTTGCTCAAGTGGATCGGCATCTCGCCTCTGTATTTGCCGCTCTTGTATGTGCTGGTGGTGGGTGCGGCCTTGCAAGTGGTTCTGCTGGGCATTCTGAACGTGCTGTTCTACCTGGACCAGCGACGTTCGGTGGTTTTATTGACCGCCATTTTGCCGCTGACCAATATTCTTTTCACTGCCCTGTCCCTGCGCTTGGGCGCGGAGTGGTTCGGCTACGGATTCACCCTGGCCATGCTGGTCACCGTGCTGGTGGGCCTGTGGATCCTGAACCGCAAGCTTGAAAATCTGGAGTACCAGACTTTCATGCTGCAGTAGGCTTGACGGACCCTTAGTTCACCTTCAGGATGCGCCAGTCAATGCGGTTGTCGGCGCGGTGCAGCACCTCCACTTTGGTAGACGCAGCCCAGGGAATGACCTGGTTATAGAGGGGAATGTGCGAGATCAGGGCGTGGTCCTGGATCAGCGCTTTCTCGATCAGGCCGTTGCGCGTGGGGGCGTCGGTCTCTTTCTTGATGCGCTCGATCAGCGCGTCTTGCTGCGGGTCGCTGAAACGCCCCAGGTTGAAGTTGCCGTCACCGCCGGCACCGGGCGAGCGAATCAGCGACTGCAGGGTGTAGAACGCATCAAAGGTGGGCACGCCCCAGCCCAGCAGGTAGATGCTGGCCTCATTGCGCTGGATCATCGGGAAATAGGTGGCAAACGGCAGCGAGCGCAGCTTGGCTTTTACGCCCACCTTGGCCCATTGCGCGGTGATGGCTTGGCACAACTGCTCGTCATTGATGTAACGCCCGGCGCTGCACGCAAAGTCCACCTCAAAACCCTGCGGGTAACCGGCCTCAGCCAGCAGCTTCTGGGCGGCTGCCGCGTCAAACGGGTAGCGCACATCACCCTTGGCGGTCCAGCCATTGACCTGGTGGGCAATCAGGGTGCCGGTGGGCTGGGCCAGGCCGCGCATCACCACGCGCTGGATGGCGTTGATGTCAATGGCCTGGTACAGCGCCTTGCGCACGCGCACGTCTTTCAGGGGGTTCTTGCCCTTGACATCGGAGCCGGTGAGTTCCTCACGGAACTGGTCCATGCCCAGGAAGATGGTGCGGTATTCCGCGCCCTCTAAAACCTTCAGGCCGGCAGTCTGGCGCACCCGGGCCAGGTCTTGCAGGCTGGGGTCAATCACAAAGTCAATCTCGCCCGAGAGCAGGGCGGCCGTGCGGGTGGCGTCCGACTTGATGGGGGTGTAGACAATCTCGGTCACATTGGTGGGGTACTTGCCCTTGCCCCACCAGGTGGGGTTGGTCTCCAGCACCAGGCGCTGGTCAGGCGACCAGGACTTGAGCTGGAATGGGCCGGTGCCCATGGCATTGCGGTGCGCAAAGGTCTCATCTTTGTTCTTGATGTCTTTGGGCTCCACCGACTTGTTTTTCTCGGCCCAGGCCCGGCTCAGGATGCGCAGCTCGGTGAGCTGGTTGACCAGCACCGGGTTGGGCACCTCGGAGAAGATGTCGATGGTGTGGTCATCGACCTTCACCACACGGTCAATGCCCTGGGTGTAGACCACAAAGTTGGAGCTCTTGGATTTGGCGCGCTCCAGCGAAAACTTGGCGTCATCGGCGGTAAAATCGGTGCCATCGCTGAACTTCACGCCCTTGCGCAAGCTCAGGCGCAACTGGGTGGGGCTGATGCGCTTCCACTCGGTGGCCAGGGACGGCTCGGGCTTGAAGGTTTTGCTGTTGTACTCCACCAGCGTGTCGTACACGGCAGCATGCATGGTGTTGTTGGGGCCGACGTTCTGGGCATGAATGTCCCACGACGAGATGTCCGTGGAGCGGGCCCATTTGAAGGGCTTGGCCTGCACCAGGGCAGGCAAAGCGGCTGCCAGGGCGGCAACCAGAACAAGGTGTTTGAATTTCATGACGGGGTTCCAGGGTGGCTAAAGTGAAACTACTTTAGCGCAGCTGGAGCCCCTGTCGAACGACTTTATCCTTATAACCTTATGTTTATCAATGCAGCTTGCTTTATTCCTGAGCCGCGCGGATCGTGTCGCGACCGTTGCGGTCCTTGACACGGCCCAGATCGGCGTCCAGCGCACGCATGAGCTTCTCCACCGAGTCAATGAAGGCTGCAGCCATCTTGTTGGCATCTGCCGTGACCGTGACGGGCTGACGGCCGGCCACCCGGGCCTCCACGCGGCAACGTTTGTCGTTGGCGCCGGATTTGCCGGCGTCCACGTCGGTCAGAAACACCTCAAGGCGGGTGATGTTGTCGCGAAACCGGGCCAGCCGGCTCGTGGCCTCGTCCTGCACCCATTGGGCCAGGGACTCGCCACCGTGGATGTGGTCGTCGGTGTGAACTTGTACTTGCATGCGTATCTCCTTGAGTTGGCTCCGGCCGGCTGGCCGAATATGAGTGATCGAAAACGGCACACCAACATCATGCCCCCAATTTTGGGAAGGCCGGGGATATCCACACAATTTCGCACCCTTTCGATGCCACCCGTCTGTGATGCCGCATAAGATCAGCAAAATTTGTGACCCACGGATAACCACACCATGCCTACCCACCCCATCCTCAGCATCCAAGCCCTGGGTTTCACCTGGGAGACCGTTGACCCCTTCCTCTTTTGCGCCTACCACGACGATGCCTACCCCCGGGGCAACGCGCGGCTCGGGCCGCAAGCCTCGCTGGCGGGTCGGCAGATGGGCCAGGACTTCAGCCGCCAGGACGGCTGGAGCATGTACCACGGCCAAACCGTGCCGGGTTTTCCGGCGCACCCGCACCGGGGTTTTGAGACCGTGACCATTGTGCGCAAGGGCCTGATTGACCACTCGGACTCGCTGGGAGCACGCGCCCGCTTTGGCGGCGGTGATGTGCAGTGGCTGACCGCCGGGCACGGGGTGGTGCACTCGGAGATGTTCCCCTTGCTCCAGGCAGATGCCGACAACCCCCTGGAGCTGTTCCAGATCTGGCTGAACCTGCCCGCCAAAGACAAGATGGCTGCGCCCTACTTCACCATGTTCTGGGCCGAGCACATTCCTCGCCAGGTGCTGACCGATGCCCGGGGCTTCAAGACCGAGGTGGCCGTGATTGCCGGACGTCTGCAAGAGGCCGACGCGCCCACGCCTGCATCGCTGTCGCCTCTGGCGCCACCGCCCAACTCCTGGGCTGCACAGGCCGAGGCCGATGTCGCCATCTGGACCATCCGCATGGCCGCTGGCGCCACCTGGACGCTGCCCGCCGCCACCGGTACGGGCACCCGGCGCACGCTGTATTTCTTCAAAGGCAAGGCAATCACCGTTTCGAACCAGCCCATCACCCAGCACGGCGCCCTGGAATTGCGCGCCGATGCCGCCGTGACCTTGCACAACAGCGGGTCGATTGAGGCTGAGTTCCTGCTGCTGCAAGGCCGCCCGATTGGCGAGCCGGTGGCGCAGTACGGCCCGTTTGTCATGAACACCAAGGCCGAGATCTCGCAGGCCATTGCCGACTACCAGCGCACCCAGTTCGGCGGCTGGCCCTGGCCAGACGAGGCCCCGGTACACGGCCGCGAGCCCGTGCGCTTTGCCGTCCACCCGGACGGACGGGAAGAGCAGCCGGTGATGACCGCCGGCGACAGTCAAAAATGATACCTGTACACGCAATAGATACGCCGGCCAGAGGCCGATTTGATCATAAATCAGCCCATTCGATCATTTTGGAACTCTTGTCCGGTAGCCCGTGTTGAAACGGGTAAGGGAGTGTGAGAAGATATCGTCGTGAGCGCTCAATTGCTCATTCGATTCACCAACCGGCACCCTGGCTCCACCCATGAGTTTTCTTGAACGTTCAAGACTAAAAACACCGCCTGCCGTGTTGGCCATTGGCCTGATAGCCCTCTTGTTGATCGGCGCCATCTGGGCCACGGCACTGGGGATCACGCAGCGGGAGCACCAGCAAATGCTGGCCGATGAAATCTCCAAAAACACCAACCTGGCCCGCTCGCAGGACGATCGGGCGTCTCGCTCGCTGCAGGTACTGGACCAAATTTTGTTGTTCTTGCGGGCAGACTACACCAAGAACGGGGTGGCACCTGCCTCGCTCAATGAGTACCTGGCGGCCATGCAGGTAGACCGGCGTTATGTGGGCATCGTGGCGTTGATGGACGCCCAGGGCAACATCCTGTCGACCACGTCTGACACCCCCAACCCCAATTACGCCGACCGGGATTACTTCAAGGCTCACGCTGCCGACCCCACCGACCAGCTGCTGATTGGCAAGCCGATCATCGGGCGGCTCACGGGACAGTGGATTGTCTCGTTGACGCGGCGAATCAACCAGGCCGACGGCAGTTTTGGAGGCGTTGTGTTCATGGCGCTGAACCCGGCCTTTCTGGCCATGAACTATGAAAAGTCGGAACTGGGCCTGAACAGCGCGCAGGCGCTGATTGGCCTGGACGGCATCACCCGGGCACGCCGCAACGGCGACAAAATCAGCTTCGGCGACGACGCCAGCGCCTCTCAGCTTTTCAAGGAAATCCCCAAAGCCCGTTCAGGCCATTACACCGGGGTGGCGGCCTCTGACGGGCAGCGGCGCCTGGCCAGCTACCAGGTGATGGACGGCTACCCCATGGTGACCGTGGTGGCGTCCTCCCTGAAAGACATTGATGCCCTGGCGAAAGAACGCGAAACGATCTACAGGATCGCAGCGGGCGCCGGCACGGGCCTGATCTGCGCCCTGGCTGCGCTCTCCATCACCATGCTCTTGCGCCGCAGGCGCCAGTTGGAGGCCATCACCGCCAGCGAGCGGCGTTTTCGCCAGCTCTTTGAAAGCAGCCTGGATGCGGTGATCAGCACGCACACTGACGGTCGCGTGCTGGACGCCAACCCGGCGGCCTGCCAACTCTTTGGGCGCGATGCCACGCAATGGTCCCAGGTGAGCAACTCGCAATTATTTGATGCCAGTGATGATCGCTCAAGCGCCCTGCTGCATCAGTTGACCCAGACAGGCATGCTGCAAGGCGAGGTCCGCATGATGAGGGCCGACGGCCAAGGTGTGGAGACTGAGATCAGTGCGACCCGCGCCAACGATGATGAGCACCTGTGCAGCATGATCATCCGCGACATCACCGAGCGCAAGCGCGCCGAGGACCAGATCCGGACCCTGGCTTTTTATGACCCCCTGACCAACCTGCCCAACCGGCGGTTGTTGATGGACCGATTGCAAATGGCGCTGTTGATGAGTCAGCGGCAGCAGCAGCTGGCAGCCTTGATGTTCATTGATCTGGACCACTTCAAGCATCTCAATGACTCATTGGGCCATCACCGGGGCGACCAACTGCTGCAACTGGTGGCCCAGCGCTTGCTAACCTGCATCCGCGAAAGCGACACCTGTGCGCGATTGGGGGGCGACGAGTTTGTGGTGCTGCTGGTGAACCTGGGCAGCCACCCTCTGGAGGCCGCCCGCCAGGCCGAGGTCGTGGGGCAAAAAGTGCTGGCGGCACTGGGGCAGCCCTACCCGCTGGAACCCACCACTTACCACTTGACGGCCAGCCTCGGCATCACCCTGCTGGGTGGCACCGATATCGAAGGCATTGAAGAACCCTTGAAACGGGCCGACCTCGCCATGTACCAGGCGAAAGCCTCCGGACGCAACGCCGTGCGCTTTTTTGACCCGGAAATTCAGGCGGACATGGCCGCGCGCCTGGCGCTGGAGGCGAGTTTGCGTGAAGCGCTTGAACGCCAGCAGTTTGTATTGCACTACCAGCCCCAGGTCGAGGGAGCTGGCCGGGTCACGGGGGCTGAAGTGCTGGTGCGCTGGGTCCACCCCGAACGGGGCCTGGTCTCGCCAGGGGAGTTCATCCCCGTGGCTGAAGAGACCGGCCTGATCTTGCCGCTGGGCCAATGGGTGCTGGAGACGGCCTGCCGGCAATTGGCGGCCTGGGCCGGTCACCCGGACCTGGGTCAGCTCACGGTGTCCGTCAATGTCAGCGAGTTGCAGTTTCGTCAAAGCGACTTTGTGGACCAGGTTCTGGGCGCGCTGGCCAGCTCGGGGGCTCGGGCCGACCTGCTCAAGCTGGAGCTGACCGAAGGCCTGCTGGTGACTCAATTTGACGATGTGATTGCCAAGATGAGCGCGCTGAAAGGCCGAGGTGTGGGCTTCTCGCTGGATGACTTTGGCACGGGTTATTCCTCGCTGGCTTACCTGAAGCGCCTGCCTCTGGACCAACTCAAGATCGATCAGGGCTTTGTGCGCGACATTCTGGTGGACCCCAACGACGCCGCCATCGCCCGCATGGTGATTGTGCTGGCCCAAAGCCTGGGGCTGGCGGTCATTGCCGAAGGGGTGGAAACCACCGCCCAACGCGACATGCTGGCCACCCAGGGTTGCCATGCCTACCAAGGCTACTTGTTCAGCCGCCCGCTGGAAGTCGGGATCTTTGAGACTTGGGTGCTCCAGCAGTCCTGAGGTCACAGCCCGGGGGCGATGGGTCCGATGGTGTGGGCAACGCTTGTCGCATGACACCGTGGCGCCCGTCTCCACGCCGATGGCTGCCTGAAGGCTTTGCTATTGGCTCAAGCACCGCCGCGGAACAGCGAAACCCCCCAGGCCGTGAACT
>JFJP01005727.1_pt1 | contig 13621 bp, 10 predicted proteins | sample 431651 | NCBI WGS metagenome assembly JFJP01 (sample SAMN02602958, study PRJNA72255) | Microbial mat metagenome, whole genome shotgun sequencing project. | biome: fresh water; feature: sink hole; material: water; isolation source: purple microbial (photo- and chemosynthetic) mats found in...
GAATTTGAATACCACGTGGCGAACAAAACCTGCATGGTTCCAGCTTACGTTTGAGCGAGCCCCAGATGATTGAAATTGAACTCGACGGTCAAAAAGTAGGTGTCGCTGAAGGCAGCACGGTGATGCACGCTGCTGAGAAGTCAGGCACTTATATCCCGCATTTTTGTTACCACAAGAAGCTGAGCATCGCAGCCAGTTGCCGCATGTGCCTGGTGGACATCGAAAAGATGCCCAAACCGATGCCTGCCTGTGCCACGTCGGTGACGCAGGGTATGGTGGTGCGCACAAAAAGCGACAAGGCCATCAAGGCGCAGCAGTCGGTCATGGAGTTTTTACTGATCAACCACCCACTCGACTGCCCTATTTGTGACCAAGGCGGTGAGTGCCAATTGCAAGACCTGGCCGTTGGTTATGGTGGCTCGTCTTCAAGGTACGAGGAAGAGAAGCGAGTCGTTCAGGTCAAAGACGTTGGCCCCTTGATCTCGATGCAGGAAATGAGCCGCTGCATTCATTGCACGCGGTGTGTCAGATTTGGCCAGGAGATTGCAGGTGTGATGGAACTTGGCATGTCGCATCGAGGCGAGCATGCAGAAATTGAAACCTTTGACGGGCAAACAATTGATTCTGAGCTGTCCGGCAACATGATTGATATTTGTCCGGTCGGTGCCCTCACCAGCAAGCCATTTCGCTATAGCGCGCGCACTTGGGAACTGTCTCGTCGCAGGTCGGTGAGCCCGCACGATTCGACGGGTGCCAATTTGATTGTGCAAGTCAAGAACAACAAAGTCATGCGGGTGGTTCCCTTTGAAAATGAAGCCGTGAACGAATGCTGGATTGCTGACCGTGATCGCTTCTCGTACGAAGCACTCAATGGCGCAGATCGGCTCACAACGCCCATGATCAAACAAGGTGGCGAGTGGAAGAATGTCGATTGGAAGACGGCGCTGGAGTATGTCGCCAATGGCCTGCAGGGCATCAAGGCAGATCACGGTGCCAAGACGATCGGGGCGCTGGTCAGCCCACACAGCACGCTGGAGGAGTTGTATTTGGCAGGTGCACTGGTGCGTGGTTTGGGCAGTGAGAATGTCGATTTTCGCCTTCGTCATGCCGAGTTTGAATCTGCTCCTGCTGGTGCGCGGTATTTGGGCATGCCCATTTCTGCCTTGTCACATTTGCAGAGCGTGCTGGTCGTGGGCTCCAACCTTCGCAAAGATCATCCTTTGTTCGCACAACGGATTCGGCAGGCCGCGAAGATGGGCTGTGCGGTCAACGCCATCAGCGACCGCGCCATGAATTGGGCGATGCCTTTGGCTAATACCTGTATCGCACCAGCTTCAAGTTGGGTGCAATCACTTGCCGATATCGCGTTTACGGTAGCCATTGAAAAAGGCCTACCCGCCCCGCAGAACGGACAGGCAACTGAGTCTGCCAAGGTGATGGCGGCTGCTTTACTGTCTGGCGGGAGAAATGCTGTTTTGTTGGGTAATGCAGCGGCACATCACCCGCAGGCCAGCCACTTGCTGGCTCTTGCAACGTGGATTGGTGAGCAGACTGGCGCAACTGTCGGGTACCTGACCGAAGCTGCCAACACAGTCGGTGCCCCATTGGTGGGTGCCCTGCCAGGTCCGGGTGGTTTGAACGCGGGACAAATGTTATCTGGCGCTCTGAAGGCGGCCATTTTGCTCAACAACGAGCCAGTATTTGACTCGGCTACAGGTGCCAAGGCGCTTGAAACCATGGCGAGCTGTGAGATGGTCGTGACCCTGAGCCCGTTCAAAGCCAATATGGAGTTCAGCGACGTGTTGTTACCCATTGCACCTTTCACTGAGACACCGGGTACCTTTGTGAATGCAGAGGGCCGTATCCAGAGCTTCCATGCAGTCGTTCAACCACTCGGTGAAACTCGGCCAGCTTGGAAGGTTCTGCGAGCACTCGCGAATGTCATGAGTCTGCCGGGTTTTGAATTTGATTCGTCGCAAGAAGTATTGCGTCACTTGCATAGAGACCAAGCGGGTGTTGTCCCCGGTTTCGTGCCTGCCCATCGCCTGAGCAATGTCTGCGCCATGCCGTCTGGGAACCAAGTTACACAGGCCAAGCCCTGTGTGGCAAGTATCTATCAACTCGATGGTATTGTTCGCCGGGCTCCTGCGCTGCAGCTCACAGCAGATGCCAGAACAGCTGAGTTGCAGGAGGTTGCAGCATGATTGATGTTCTATTCTCTTTTGGACAGGGGCTGGTTGATGCACCATGGTGGGCTGGTCTGGCTTGGCCGACAATCTGGGCGCTCATCAAAGTGACTTTGGTATTAATGCTGGTGATGGGCGCAGTGACCTACGCAACGCTGTGGGAGCGTAAGCTGCTCGGATGGGTTCAGATTCGGTTAGGCCCCAATCGTGTCGGTCCGTGGGGTTTGTTACAGCCCATTGCTGACGCCTTGAAGTTGATGACTAAGGAAATCGTTCGACCTGCTGCATCTGACAAATTTCTTTTTTATCTCGGACCCGTCTTGACAGTTGCGCCCGCATTGGCGGCGTGGGCTGTGATTCCGTTTGGGCCTGAAATTGCTGTTGCTAACTTGAATGCAGGCTTGCTGTTTTTGATGGCCATTGCGTCGATGGAAGTTTACGGTGTCATCATTTCTGGTTGGTCGTCCAACTCCAAATACGCTTTCCTGGGAGCCTTGCGTGCTTCGGCCCAGATGGTCAGTTACGAAATTGCGATGGGTTTCTGCTTTTTGATCGTGCTGATGGTTTCGTCGAGTTTGAATTTGTCAGACATCGTTGCAGGACAAGGCCAGGGATATTTTGCCCAAATGGGATTGTCCTTCCTGTCTTGGAACTGGCTGCCATTGCTGCCTATTGTGGTGGTCTATTTCGTATCAGGTCTGGCTGAAACCAATCGGACGCCCTTTGACGTCATCGAAGGGGAGTCGGAAATTGTGGCTGGTCACATGGTGGAGTACTCTGGTATGTCGTGGGCCATGTTCCAGATGGCTGAATACGCCAACATCTGGTTGATATCCATTTTGGCCACCACGATGTTTTTCGGTGGCTGGTTGTCACCCATTGACAGTGCCCTCTTCAACTGGATTCCAGGTTGGATTTGGTTGGGCCTCAAGACTTTTTTCGTGATGACCATGTTCATTTGGGTTCGGGTGACCTTTCCCCGATTCAGGTATGACCAAATCATGCGTCTGGGTTGGAAGATATTTATTCCAGTGACACTCGTTTGGTTGGTGTTCATTGGTGTGTGGATGCAGACCCCATGGAACATTTGGAAGTAATTCGAGCTGTCTATGTCTACTCCAACTTTAAATTCTGCTGATCAAGCGGTTCAGGGTGCCTTCTCTTTGAAGGACTTCTTGTCTAGTTTCTTTCTGATTGAGCTACTCAAGGGGATGAGGCTCACCGGAAAGTATGCTTTTCGAAGCAAGATCACTCTGGAATACCCAGAAGAAAAAACGCCTCTGTCACCGAGGTTTCGAGGTTTGCATGCGCTGCGCCGTTACGAAGGTGGCGAAGAAAGGTGTATTGCCTGCAAGTTGTGTGAAGCCGTATGCCCTGCCATGGCCATCACCATCGAGTCCGAGGTTCGTGATGATGGTTCACGCCGTACGACCCGGTATGACATCGACTTGACTAAATGTATCTTTTGTGGTTTTTGCGAAGAGAGCTGTCCGGTGGACTCCATTGTGGAAACCAATATCCTGGAATACCACGGCGAAAAACGGGGTGACTTGTATTTCACCAAAGAGATGTTGTTGGCTATCGGTGACCGGTATGAATCAGAAATTGCAGCCAGTAAATTGGCGGATGCCAAATATCGTTGATCTGTCGTAAGAAAGTATCCGAACTATGAATGTCACGACTGGTCTGTTTTATGTTTTTTCGGTGATCCTGTTGTTTTCAGCGTTTCGTGTGATTACTGCGCGAAATCCTGTTCATGCAGTGTTGTTTCTTGTACTGACCTTTTTCCAGGCAGCAATGATCTGGATGTTATTGAAGGCGGAATTTTTATCACTGTCTTTGGTGCTGGTTTACGTTGGCGCTGTCATGGTGTTGTTTTTGTTTGTGGTGATGATGCTGGACGTCAACCTGGAAAATGCGCGTGCTGATTTTTGGAAACATTTCCCCTTGGCGGCGATTGTGGGGGTACTCATCATTTTGGAAATGTCAGCAGTTCTGATGGGCGGGTTCCGTGTTAGCGAGGAACCGCACGCGGCTGCCGCGGTAGGCAAAGCAGGGGTTGAGATTTCCAACACGCGTGAAGTTGGCAAGTTGTTGTACACCCGTTATCTCTACCCATTGGAGGTGGCTGCGGCCATTTTGTTGGTCGGCATGATTGCCGCTATTGCTCTGACGCTGCGCCATCGCAAAGACAGCCGGGCTATCGACCCAGGTGCACAGGTTCGGGTCAAGTCCAAAGACCGCATGACAGTGGTCAAAGTCGTAGCAACCAAGCCAGCCTTGCCTGTCGAGGCTTCTGATGCGGCCGCTGGGGAGAGCAAAGCATGACGTTAACACTAGGCCATTTCTTGTCGTTGGGTGCCATGTTGTTTGCACTCTCTGTGGTGGGTATCTTCCTGAATAGGAAAAACCTGATCGTGCTGATGATGGCGATCGAACTGATGCTGCTGGCTGTCAACACGAATTTTGTCGCATTCTCCTATTACCTGGGTGATTTGAACGGTCAGATCTTTGTGTTTTTCATACTGACCGTTGCCGCCGCAGAGTCTGCCATCGGATTGGCCATTCTGGTTCTTTTGTTCCGCAACAAGGCCAATATCAACGTGGACGAACTTGATTCGTTGAAGGGGTAAATAGAAATGAGTCAAACCCTTTCGGTTTCGACCTTGTTGGCGGTGCCGCTGGCGCCATTGGTGGGTGCGCTGGCTGCAGGTATCTGGGGTACCAAATTTGGTGGTAACGCCCTGGGTCGACGCATGTCGCATTCGTTGACTATTTTTGGAGTTTTTCTGTCGTTCGTTTTGTCAGCGATGACGCTCAAGAGCGTGGCGTTAGATGGCGCGCGTTTCAACGAAACCATCTATACCTGGATGGTCGTAGGCGGCCTGAAAATGGAGATTGGTTTTCTGGTTGACGGCCTGACGGCAATGATGATGTGTGTGGTGACCTTTGTTTCTCTCATGGTCCACATCTACACCGTGGGCTACATGGAAGAAGACGAAGGGTACAACCGGTTTTTTGCCTACATTTCCTTGTTTACCTTCTCCATGCTGATGCTGGTGATGAGCAACAACATGCTTCAACTGTTCTTTGGCTGGGAAGCTGTCGGCTTGGTGTCGTATCTGCTCATTGGTTTTTGGTTCAACAAGCCAACCGCTATCTTTGCAAACATGAAAGCCTTCCTGGTAAATCGTGTTGGCGATTTCGGATTTATTCTAGGTATCGGTTTGTTAGCGGCTTACGCTGGCACGCTCAACTACACAGAGGCATTTGCTAAGGCGCCGGTAATCGCAGCAATGGTTTTGCCAGGCACCAGTTGGATGCTGATCACGGTCATTTGTATTTGCCTGTTCATTGGAGCCATGGGTAAATCTGCGCAGTTTCCACTGCATGTGTGGTTGCCTGACTCTATGGAAGGCCCGACACCCATCTCTGCGCTGATTCACGCGGCGACCATGGTGACGGCAGGTATTTTTATGGTGGCTCGCATGTCACCACTTTTTGAGTTGAGCGATACCGCTTTGAATTTTGTCCTCGTCATTGGTGCGATCACTGCCTTGTTCATGGGATTTTTGGGCATCATTCAAAATGACATCAAGCGCATCGTGGCCTATTCAACCTTGTCGCAGCTTGGATACATGACTGTTGCACTGGGTGCCTCTGCCTACTCCGTGGCTGTCTTTCACTTGATGACACACGCATTCTTCAAGGCTTTGCTGTTTCTTGCCGCTGGATCGGTCATCATGGGTGTCCATCACAACCAGGATATCCGCTGGATGGGTGGTTTGCGCAAATACATGCCCATCACTTGGCTCACCTCGCTCGTCGGTTCGCTGGCTTTGATTGGCACACCCCTTTTCTCTGGGTTCTACTCCAAAGACGAGATCATCATGGCGGTACACGCCAGTAACTTGCCTGCGGCTGGTTTCGCCTACTTTGCCGTGCTCGCTGGTGTTTTTGTAACGGCTTTTTATTCTTTCCGCTTGTATTTCCTTGTGTTTCACGGGGCAGAGCGTTTTGACCAAAATCCTGACGCCCACCACGGGCATGGTCATGATTCTCACGCCCACCATCACAAGCCGCATGAGTCGCCTTGGGTGGTGACCTTGCCGCTGGTCTTGCTGGCCATACCCTCTGTGGTGATTGGCTTCATGACGATTGGTCCGATGTTGTTTGGTGAATTTTTCCGTGACGCGATTTTTGTGAATAGCGAAATCCACAAAGCCATCGAAATCTTGCGCGAGGAATACCACGGTCCGTTACAACTGGCACTCCACGGCTTAATGGCTGCGCCTTTCTGGTTGGCTCTTTCCGGGGTTGCACTGTCTTATTACATGTACATGGTTAATCCTGCCCTGCCTGCAGCGATCAAGCGCAATGTGATGCCCATTTTCAATTTGTTGGAAAACAAGTATTACCTGGATTGGTTCAATGAAAACGTGTTGGCCCGCGGAGCTCGTGGTCTGGGCATTGTGCTTTGGAAAGCGGGTGATCAAACCTTGATTGACGGTGGCGCTGTCAATGGCTCTTGGCGCACTGTGGGTTGGATTTCTGGTGTTGTCAGAAAGATTCAGACTGGTTATTTGTACGACTACGCATTGACCATGGTCCTTGGTATTTTCGTGTTGATGACGTATTTCGTTTGGCTCAAATAGGAGAAAACTAAAAATGGGTTTGTTGAGCCTGGCTATTTGGACACCAATTTTGTTTGGTGTCATGTTGCTTGCACTGGGTCGGGATGACCAGGCACGTGCCGTTCGTTGGATTGCTTTGGTTGGTTCCTTGGTGAGTTTGTTGGTCACATTGCCGCTTTATACGCAGTTCGACGTGTCAACTGCTGCAATGCAATTCAGTGAGTTGGCTCCTTGGATTGATCGTTTTCATGTCAATTACCACTTGGGTATCGACGGAATTTCGCTCTGGTTTGTCTTGCTCACGGCGTTTATCAACGTCATCGTGGTGATTGCAGGTTGGGAAGTCATTACCAGCCGTGTCAATCAGTACATGGGCGCCTTCCTTATTCTGAGTGGCTTGATGATTGGTGTATTTTGCGCGCTGGATGGCATGCTGTTTTACGTGTTTTTTGAGGCCACGCTCATACCCATGTACCTGATCATTGGTGTATGGGGCGGCCCTAACAAAATATACGCAGCGTTCAAGTTTTTCTTGTATACCCTGATGGGTTCTCTGCTGATGCTGGTGGCCCTGATTTACCTTTACACCGTCTCTGGTGGCAGCTTTGATCTGGCGTTGTGGCACAAACTTCCTTTGTCCAGTAGCGCGCAAACCCTCTTGTTCTTTGCCTTTTTGGCAGCTTTCGCGGTCAAAGTGCCCATGTTTCCGGTTCATACATGGTTGCCAGATGTTCACGTGGAGGCGCCGACAGGGGGCTCGGCTGTGCTGGCAGCGATCATGCTCAAGCTGGGCGCCTACGGATTTTTGCGGTTTTCTTTGCCGATTGCACCCGACGCGTCTCATGAGTGGGCTGGTTTGATGATCGGATTGTCTTTGGCTGCGGTCATTTATGTGGGTCTGGTGACACTGGTTCAAAACGACATGAAGAAGCTGGTGGCGTACTCTTCTGTGGCTCACATGGGCTTTGTGACCCTGGGTTTTTTCATATTCAATGATTTGGGTGTCTCCGGGGGCATCGTGCAGATGATTTCGCACGGTTTTGTTTCTGCCGCCATGTTTTTGGCCATCGGTGTGCTTTACGACCGTATGCACTCGCGTGAAATTGCAAGTTACGGTGGCGTTGTCAACACCATGCCCAAATTTACCGCTTTTGCCTTGTTGTTCGCCATGGCCAACAGTGGCCTGCCGGGAACAGCTGGTTTTGTCGGCGAATGGATGGTTATTTTGGGCGCGGTCAAATTTAATTTCTGGATTGGTATGGGCGCTGCCAGTGCACTGATCTTTGGTGCAGCGTACACGCTTTGGATGTTTAAACGTGTGTATCTGGGGCCGGTGGCCAATGATCATGTGAAGGATTTGGTCGATATCAATGCACGTGAATTTTTCTTCTTGAGTTTGCTCGCCATCGCGGTGCTTTATATGGGTGTCTATCCCAAACCGTTCACCGACGTGATGGATGTGTCAGTTGCCGAACTGCTCAAGCATGTGGCGCAATCCAAGCTGCCCTGATTACATAGACTAGAGATTCAAATGATTGACAAACTAAGTTTGCTGGCTGTCTACCCCGAGATGATTCTCTTGGTCATGGCATGCCTGATTGCGTTGTTTGATTTGGCGGTCAAAGACGCCATGCGCACGCCCACTTACATCCTGACCTTGGTGACTCTGGCGGTGGTCGCTGGTTTGCAAGCGAGCTACGCCAGTTCAGGTCAGACGATTTACGCTTTCGGCAACATGGTGGTCAGCGACCCCATGGGTAACTGGCTGAAGTGTTTTGCGACTTTGGCTGTGATGGTCACGCTGGTCTATGGCCGTGCCTATGCATCGGGCCGGGACATGTTGCGCGGTGGTGAGTTGTTCACCCTGAGCCTGTTCTCCTTGTTGGGCATGTTCGTGATGATCTCGGGCAACAATTTCGTTGGGATTTACATGGGCATTGAGTTGCTGACGCTCTCAAGCTACGCACTTGTTGCTTTGCGTCGCGATCATGTGGTTTCCACCGAGGCGGCCATGAAGTACTTTGTGCTGGGCGCCCTGGCCTCGGGTTTCTTGTTGTACGGCATGTCGATGCTTTATGGTGCAACAGGCTCCTTGGACTTACAGGAAGTTTCCAAGGCCATCGGATCGGGGCAAATCAAGCACCGGGTGTTGATTTTTGGTTTGGTGTTTGTGGTGGCAGGCTTGGCCTTCAAATTGGGGGTGGTGCCATTTCATATGTGGATTCCCGATGTGTACCAAGGCGCGCCGACGGTTGTGACTTTGCTGGTGGGGGGCGCGCCCAAGTTGGCTGCATTTGCCGTGGTGATTCGTATGCTGGTGGAGGGCATGTCACCCTTGGCAGTGGACTGGCAGCAAATGCTGATGTTTCTCGCTGTGGCCTCTTTGGCGATCGGTAACCTGGCGGCCATTGCGCAGACCAACATCAAGCGGATGCTGGCGTTTTCGACCATTTCTCATATGGGTTTTGTGTTGATTGGCATGATGTCTGGTGTGGTCAACGGCCATGCAGAAGCGGCTGGAAACGCATATGGTTCGTCGATGTTTTATGTGGTGTCCTATGTGTTGACCACCTTGGCAAGCTTTGGCATCATTTTGTTGTTGTCACGGGTCGGTTTCGAGAGTGAAGAAATTTCTGACTTTGCCGGTCTCAATCAGCGTAGCCCGTTTTACGCCGGCATCATGGCCTTGTGCTTGTTTTCACTCGCGGGTATTCCTCCTATGATTGGTTTTTATGCCAAGCTGGCGGTTCTCCAGGCCCTGATCGCCACCGGTGAATCGATGCACATTGCCTTGGCCGTTTATGCCGTCATGATGTCTCTGATCGGCGCGTTTTATTATTTGCGGGTGGTCAAGGTCATGTATTTTGATGCGCCAAGTATCACCTTGCCGGTCAGCGCACCCTTGGACGTTCGGACTGTGCTCGCGCTCAATGGGGCTTTGTTGTTGGTCCTTGGCTTGCTTCCGGGTGGTCTGATGACACTTTGCTCCAATGTCGTATTGAAAATGTTGACGGCTTAGTTTCTAAGCTGATTCAGCCAATATGCGGGTCTCCTAAGGTCGCTGTGCCGTCGCACTTGCAAGAGACTCAGCTCAATAGTCTGACCCTGTGCCACGGTGAATTTATTCACGTGATGCGTGATCAGGTACAGCTACCTGATGGCACGCCAGCAGTTCGCGAGTATGTTGTTCACCCGGGTGCTGTCATGGTCATCCCCCTGTTGGAAGACCCGAACGGCGGCTGTCGATTGGTACTTGAACGACAGTTTCGTTACCCAGTGCATCAGGTCATAATTGAATTCCCCGCGGGTAAGCTCGACCCCGGCGAGGACTCTTTCCATTGTGCGCAGCGTGAGCTTCGTGAAGAAACAGGTTATAGCGCAACCAGTTGGGCGCGAGCGGGTGTGCTTCACCCGGTTATTTCCTACTCCACCGAGTTCATAGACATCTGGTTTGCACGTGGTTTGACCGCCGGTGATCGCCAGTTGGACGAAGGAGAGTTTTTGGATGTATTTACAGCCAGCCCTGATGAATTGATGGCTTGGTGTCGCGGTGGTCAGGTCACAGATGCCAAAACACTCACGGGCGCGCTGTGGCTGCAAAACGTTTTGTCTGAAACCTGGAAACTGGATTGGTTCGATGTCGAACCGCACGCATAGTTGCATCACTTGAAAGTTCTTGACCTTCAATGCGCGCTTCATCATGTCTTCGAGGGCTGGTTTGCCTCCGAAGAGGATTTCAGCACGCAATGTCAAGACGCCCGTATTGCGTGTCCTCTGTGCGGGAGCATGGATATTTCCAAACGTCTGAGTGCGCCTCGCCTCAACCTGGGTCAACATCGATCTGTCGATTCGGCAACCTCAGACCAGAAGGACCCGACTTTGGATCCTGTCAAAGGGCAAATGGGTGCCTGGTTGGCATTAGCACGACAAGTTCTTGCCACGGCTGACGATGTCGGAGAGGAGTTTGCGCATGAAGCCCGCAGAATGCATCACGGAGAAACACCAGAACGCACCATCCGAGGCACTGCGACACGCCAGGAGGCCAAGGCGCTCATATCGGACGGCATTGATATTGTTGCTTTTGACTTGCCTGATCTTTTGAATCAAACCCTTCAGTAAACGGCAGGGTTGGCTTGGCCACTGATGCATAACGATCATGTTATGTGAAATTTGCATACAGCAATGAGTTGGGCTGCAAAGTGGTTTGTGTTCATGCAGGTGCTACCTAGAATCCTTTGTATCTAAAAGCACAAAGGAGATCTGCATGACCACTTCCACATTGGCTGCCTTGCGCAGTTACACGCTGGACAACGTGAGCCAATTGGCACCTCAACTGGCAGAGTTTGTTTGCTCCTATTTTGAAAGTGCGGACCCAGATGAACTCCAGGCGCGCGGGTCAGCCAGTTTGATGGCCATGGCCAACGCTCATTTGGGTTTGATGGAGGCGCCGCAAGATCCATCTGGCTCTCGTATTCGGGTCTTCAATCCGACACTTTCAGAAGACGGATTTGTGAGTGCACATACCGTGATCCAGATCGTCCATGACGACATGCCATTCCTGGTCGACTCCGTCACGATGGCAGTCAATCGCAGTGGTCACACGGCTCACTGGATTGTTCATCCATTGCTTCTCGTTGAACGAAACACCCAAGGCCAATTGAGCAAGACCACATTGGCAGGACCGCATGGGAATGCTGGAGGAAAAATTCAGTCCTTCATTTCACTCGAATGTGATCGCATGGTGGCACCATCTGACCGAGACGACATAAAGGCAGAGTTAGTCAGGGTCTTGGGTGATGTCAGTGCTGCGGTGACGGACTGGCCCGCCATGTTGGCAAGAATGCAGACGGCTTGTGTAGAGGCTGATCAATGGGCTGCGCCCACAGAGGGTCAACGAGAAGGGGGCGAGTTCTTGCGTTGGCTGGAAGCGCAGCATTTCACTTTTTTGGGTGCGCGCGAGTACCAACTGGCGCGTGATGGTGATTTGGTCAACCTGGTCGCCGTCCCGCAGACTGGTCTGGGTATATTGCGCGGTGAGGCGAAAACACCCGTGAGTCTTTTGCCCAGTGACGCGCACGTGTTTCTCAACTCGGATCAGTTGGTTCTGGTCACCAAAGCAATGACGCGCTCTACGGTGCATCGACCCGCTTGGCTGGATTATCTGGCCGTCAAGCGTTTTGATGAAACTGGCAGGGTGATTGGTGAGTCCCGTTTTCTGGGCCTGTACACCTCCAAGGCATATGCCGCGCCGGTTTCTGAGATTCCTCAAATTCGGCGCCGGGCTGAAGACGTGATGCTCGCTGCTGAAGTGGTTCCAGACAGCCATGCAGCCAAGTCCTTGCAAGCCATTTTGACGGCGTACCCGCGCGATGAATTGTTTCAGGTCGATACCGGCACATTGATTGCCCACGCCATGGGAATTTTGCGTTTGCAAGAACGCCAACGCACCCGGGTATTTCTGCGCCGCGACCCGTTTGGGCGTTTCACCTCAGTTTTGGTATTTGTGCCACGGGATCGCTACAACACAGAATTGAGAATCCGGATCGGTCAGGAACTGATCCGGGCGCTCGATGGGCTATCGGTCGAGTTCACCCCGATGTTGACCGATCACCCGATGGCACGTATTCATTACCTGGTGAGAGCGCGCCAGCAAGCGCCTGCCAACCCTGACGTGGCAGCTCTTGAAGCACAAATCGCCAGCCTTGCCAGGCGCTGGGAAGATGATTGCAAACAAGCTTTGTTGCAAAGTCATGGTGAGGCCCTCGGACTGACGCTGGCCACACAGTTTGCGATGGCGTTTTCAGCCAGTTATCGCGACGACTTCTCGGGCGCGGTCGGTGCTGACGATGCTATGGTTCTGTCGACCTTGGCAGCCCAGGATGGCATGGCGGTCAAACTATACCGGCCGATTGATCGTGGTGTCGGGAGCGTTCGTCTGAAAATTTACAGCACAACCAAGGTGGCTTTGTCTGATTCTCTGCCGGTGCTGGAGCGCATGGGCGCGAGGGTTCTGGACGAGCATCCCTACAAGGTGTCCGGCGACGCACCCGACAGTGGGTTCTGGATTCACGACATGGGACTCCAGTTGCCGGCTGACTCGGTGTTTTCTGCGATCAAAGAACGATTTGAAAATTTGTTCTTGCAAGTTTGGCGTCACGCCGTTGAAAGCGACGACTTGAACCAACTGGTGTTGACCACCACACTCGATGTACGCTCGATTGCCATCTTGCGCGCTTACACCCGCTACTTCAAGCAACTGGGTTTTCCTTTCAGTCAGAGTTACATCGAGTCTACGCTGAACAAAAATTCGACCTTGACGCAGGTCTTGTTTGAGCTCTTCAACGCGCGTTTCAATCCGGGGATGACCGGGAACCGAGAGGCCACCCAGCAGCAGTTGTCAGGTCAAATTGAGGCCATGCTCAGCTCCGTTGCCAGCTTGGAGGAAGACCGCGTGTTGCGCCATTTCCATCAAGGCATCCTGGCCACGCTGCGCACCAATGCCTGGCAGGCCACGGCCTCAGGCGCTGTCAAACCTTACCTGAGCTTCAAGTTCAACCCACGCACCATGCCCGGTGTTCCCGAGCCCAAGCCTCTGTATGAAATTTGGGTCTATTCGCCACGTGTCGAGGCTGTGCATTTGCGCAATGGTCGGGTTGCACGGGGTGGTATCCGCTGGTCAGATCGGCACGAGGATTTCCGTACCGAAATTTTGGGCCTGGTCAAGGCGCAACACGTCAAAAACACAGTGATTGTCCCCGTCGGTTCTAAAGGAGGCTTTGTGCTCAAGAAGTCGCCCCCGTC
>JFJP01043644.1_pt1 | contig 13621 bp, 6 predicted proteins | sample 431651 | NCBI WGS metagenome assembly JFJP01 (sample SAMN02602958, study PRJNA72255) | Microbial mat metagenome, whole genome shotgun sequencing project. | biome: fresh water; feature: sink hole; material: water; isolation source: purple microbial (photo- and chemosynthetic) mats found in...
TCGCAAAGATATAATCTCTTCAAATTAAACGCTTTGCGTCTTTGCGACTTTGCGTGGAAATGAATATTTTGACCTTTTTAAACTGCGCTCAAACATAAAAAATGCAAACTACTTTTTAACATTTATGAAAGAAGCCGGAAATTATTCTTGAGTGTTCAAAAATTATGAAAACAAACTCTTTTTTTTATTTGCTGATATAAGGTCAAATTCAATATTTTTTTTCTTTTTTCATCATTTTGTCTTTTAACTTTAAATTTATTCCTATTTTCGTATGTTTAGGTTTATTAGTTTTGTGATTAATTATTTATATTAATTAGCTAATTTACTGTAATATATACAAAAGTTATATTAAAAAAAAATTGGTAATTTTCTAAAAATATTCATTATGCAACAACACATTGACAGTTATATCGAAATAATGAGCAATCAGAGATTCAAGCTCTGGGCTATTGTCGGAAAAGATAACGATAGAAAAGAGAATATTATAAAGTACATGCAATCAAAACAATGGACTTTGGTTGATGTAGGAGTAGAATTAAAAAAATTGACGTTACAGAGCGGTTCAGAAGAAATTAGACACGATATTGGTACTATCGTTAAAGAGTGGTTTCATTCAAAACCCGATAATTTAATTTTGGTAAATGCAAGTATTTTGTATCATAAATCATTTGGAAAAATATCACCTATTGGTGCATTTAAATATAATTCGAGAAATAAGAATTGTATAATCTTTTTAGAAGACGAAAAATTGATTAGTAATAGACTTTCTTATGGTAAAGCTGGTTCAGAAGATTATTACGACCAAGATATTAACGATATTCTTATTAACAAAATTGATGACATCAAAGAAAATTATAATGCACAAACAAAAGAACGCAAAATATTTACCGATAAAAGCCTGCTAAATAAAAATGCAATAGGGCAATTGTTCAATTACACTCCAATAAAAGATGTAATTGATATTGACGCAGATATGAAACATTTGGAAGTCAAAAAGGAATTGATTTCAAGTTTTATTATTTCGCAGTCTTTGGAAAATCAAATTGTAGAGTTTTTTGAAAATATTAACAAACCGGTACACAAAGCAGTAAAAATTGTGGGGAATTATGGTAGTGGTAAATCTCACTTAATCGCATTTTTACTGACTTCAATCATGGAAAAAGATTTTCGTGCATTTATCAAAAACGACAAGGCAAAACAAGCAGCTTTAGAGGTAAACCGCAACTTTTGGACTGTTCAATTTGAGCTAATGCCGGGTACTGCCGATTTATCAACTTGGTTTTATAACGAAATAAAAAAGCAGTTAAAAATAAAATACAATATTGAAGCCCAAACATTTACAAATGAAGATTACAACCACAAAGACAACATTAACAGCATTATTTCACTTTTGAAAAAACACGACCCCGATGCCGGTCTTTTGGTTGTTATTGACGAGGTTTCCGATTTTTTATCACAAAAGCAATTACATCAGATTAACAGAGATTTGCAATTTTTAAGAGTGGTAGCGCAAGTTTGTCAGGATACAGATTTACTGTTGGTTACATCAATGCAGGAAGATGTTTACACAAGTCCGAAATTTAAAAATATAGCAGACCAAGAATCTCGTGTTGGTGAGCGATTTCAGAACATTCAAATTCACAAGGAAAACGTAAAAAAAGTTATTGCACAGCGTATTGTTCCCAAAGATACCGAACAGCGAACAGAACTTTCTATTAAATTGAAACCCTATTCTGAAAAAATTAGTGATGTAAGCAATCGTTTTGATGAATACCTCGATTTATTTCCGTTTACGCCTGTTTTATTAAATTTGTTTGATGAATTACCCTATTTTGAAAAACGTGGAGTAATTCAATTTGCTCAATCGGAATTGAGATATATTTTAAACGAACCTTTTCCGTTTTTCCTTACTTATGATAAGATTTTTGATTTGTTTACCCGCAATCCAAATCTTGCTAATTTAGAAGAAATTTACAACAGCATTCAGGCTGTAAATATTATTGAAAGTAAAATAAGTGCCACCATTGAAGAAAAGCTACGCCCCGAAGCTTTGAAAATTGTAAAAGGGCTTGCTGTATATTCTTTGTGGAGCAAAGGAAAAAGCGGAGCAACGGTAAAACAATTAGCCGAGAGTTTGCTTATTTTACCGCAACATTCATCTATTGAAGCATATCAGCAAGTTGCATTAATTATTAAGAAGGTAAGAATTGCAACCGATAATTTTTATATTAAAGTAGTTAAAAACCCGGAAACAGGCGATGATTACATAAAATTTGACCCTGCCATTGACACCACCAACCCCGATGAAAAAATTGATACTGAAATTAATACAATTACAGAAGACCTTGTAGAAGCTGAATTATTCGCTCAAATAAACGATATTTTGGGTTTAGAGCCATACAACGGAACGCCAAATTTGTTTGTTGATGAATGTAATTGGTTAAGTGTAAAATCGTTCCGCAAAGGATATGTAGCTTTTGTAAAAAAAGGAACGGATTTCACCGAGTTGAATGACCGTGATTATGTAATTGCTTTTATTTCGCCTTTCAGAAACGAACCGGCACCGATTATTTCTAAAAATCAATTAAATATAAAAATTATTCTGAAAGAACAGGAAAATGTAGAAGCCTTGAAAGAAATTGCTGCAATCAAACAATTGATTGACAAGAAAATTCTTACAAGTATAATGACTAAAAAGAAAGAGGATGCGGTTGACGGAAATATTGAAAAAAATAAAGTTGGGGTTAAATTTCGTTTAGCTCGTTGGATTAGGTTAATGTCCGAATGTACTTACAATGCTAAAAAAGTGAACATTCAGCATATAATTGGTAGAGAAACCGATAGTTTAACAGAAATTTTGAGCGAATTAAAACCGAAATTGTTTGATAAACAATTTACTGATTTATTTCCCGAACATCCAAAATATGCTTTATTATTAACCTACGCTAATATTAAAGAAACCTTAAACCCAATAGCTCAAGACATTGCAAATGGCGATTTTACAAAAATCACTTTGCAACGCCGCGATTTTCTTAAATCGTTGCAATTAATTAACGACCAGAATTATCCTGACATCAACCATTCAAAAATAGCTGTAAACATCTTAAACATTATCAAAAACAATAACGATAAAGTTACAGATATACAGAAAGATATAGTAGAAGAAATGGCTAAAATACCCTACGGGCTTGAGCCGGAAGTTGTTCAACTTATTCTGGTACTTTTGGCTACCGAAGGAAAAATTTCTCTTAAAGCAAAGGGAGGAGATACGATTGATTTATCGAACATTAAAGAGAAATTTAAAAACCTGTCGCAATTTGAAAACATTAAGTATGTAAGCAAAAAAGAAGATTTTTCGTATGATTTTGCCAGCCGGTTAATCAGTTCATTAGGTTTGAATGGTGCAAAAATTAAACAGGAAAGCACACGAAACGAAGTATTTAAAGATTATAGGGAAAAAGTAAAAATAATCTTAAAAGATTTCACTGACACCAAGCAATTAATTGAAACACTGAAAGTAAAACAAAAATTGTATTTTGATATTACACAGGTTGAACAAGCTTTTAATGATTGTAACGTCATAAATTGGAACAGCCTGCAAATTGATTACCACACACATTTTGCAACAATAAAAGACGTTGAAAACAAGTTGCCGGAAATGGAAAAAGCTATTTCAAAGGTAGTTCACATTAACAGTGCCTTACGCTTGTATTTTTCCGATATTCATGAAGGTATTGGTTATATGGAAAAAGCAATGGAAATAATAAAGGCAAACGACCAATACATTACCGACAAATCAATAACTACGTTATTGAACGATTTTTATACCACTTCTTTATCAATAGTTAAAGACCTTACAAAATTCTTTGATTTAGCTCACAACCGCACTTTGCGGGGTAAAGTTGAAGAATTTAAAAAGAAATATATCAACGATTTTTACTATTTGGCGCATGAAAAAACAGTAGGTAAAAAGATTGAATGGAAAAAGCTACACAAAATTCAGGAAAATGAATTGTTTAAAAAAATTCAACAGGTTTCAAAAATTGATTACGTAGGTGTAGGTGAATTCAGAACCAAAGTTCAGAAATGGAATGTGATTTTAAATTTGGCTTGCGAAAATTTCGATTTAGACCGTATGCAACAAATTCCGTTTTGTGCTACTTGCAATTTTATGAATTTTGAAAAAGATTATTCAGTAATTAGCAAAGAAATCAACGATATAGAAACTACTTTGCAAACTATCTACGATAAATTTGTTTCAAACGCTATTAGTAATATCACCCAAAACGGTAGCAAATTAGATATTGTTAATATTCCCATTGAACACAAAAACAAAATTCGTTCGATTATTGAAACTAAAAAGTTACCCGAAACTCTCGACAACACTCTAATTAATTCTATTAACGAATTATTCAAAAATGTTCTCATTAAAGAATTTTCAAAAAAAGATGTTCTTAAATTTTTATTTCCAGAAGAAAAACTTTTTACTTTGGAAGAACTGCAAAAAAATTGGTACGCTTTGGAAGAAAAACTAAAAGGTGCGGATAATGAAAATGAACTTCGGATTAAAATTGTAGATTAGTTAAAAGTTAAGAGTTAGGAGTTAAAAGTTAAAAGTTAAAAGTTAAGAGTTGGGGGGGGTATGAAAAAATTTACAAAACATAGTATTCAGTGGTTTTATAATTTGCTTGATAAAGGGGAATGTGATATTCTTGATTTTAAAGAACAGTTGAACGATAAAAATTGTTTTGGCAAATCTTTTAGAAATTTTGCACCCAAATACGACGAACTCGCGCGCGACGTGGTTGCTTTTGCTAATAAAAAAGGCGGATTTATTTTTATTGGTATCGCTGACGAAACCAAAGAAATTAATCCGAATTTTCAAATTGATGACACTAAACTTTTTGAACTTATTCGTCAAATTCAAGACCGTACAAACCCCACTATTACTTTAACTTATCACAAAATTAATGTAAACAATACGGAAATTATTGTGCTGGAAATTCCTTTTTCTATGCAACTACATCGTACCTCGCGCGGCGAATATTTAATTCGGAGCAACGACGGAAACAGACCTGTGGAACCTTACGAATTAACCACTATTCAGGCAGAAAAAGGGCTGATTGTTTTCGACCAAAAAACATGGAATTTGAACTACAAATCAACCGAAAAAGATAATAATGGTAACGAAATTCCCGGTTGGCAGGACATAAACAGAACACGAGATTTATATAATCGTATAAAACTCTCGAAACCTCAAAGTGCGTATTTAAAAAATTCTTCTTTTGAATTTTCCGAAACTCTGGGACTTATGAAAGAAGAAAATCAAAAATTTCTGCCTACAACAACAGGCATACTTTTTATTGGGAACAGTAAAGCTGTTAAAGAACTGCCTTACAATCAAATAAAATACATAAGGTATTACGAAGACGGTACGTACAAACCTTTTGAATATTCAGGAAATTGTATTCTTATGGCTGACGAATGTTTTAATCAGTTAAAATCAGAAATAAAGGAGAAGGAATTTCATTTTGGTTTGTTCAGAGAATATATAGAAGATTATCCCGAAATTGTTTTGCGTGAATTGTTGATTAACGCCATTGCACACCGCGATTACAGTCGCCAGCAAATTATTGAAATACGAAAATATCCAAACTACATTGAATTTGAAAGCCCCGGCGGATTTCCGGACGGAATAGATGAAACAAATTATTTGCGGAAAACCAATCCGCGAAACCCTAATATTATGGATATTTTGCGCGAAATTGGTTATGCCGAAAAAGCCGGTAGCGGTTTCGATAAAATTTTTACGGCATTGCTTTCGAAAGGCAAACAACTGCCCGAACCGCAACAAACAGAACACTCGGTTATTTTTAGAGTTTATGCCGATGTTTTTGCTGAAAAACTTGCCGAACTTAGTTTGCATTACAAACAAATTACCGGTAAAGAAATTGATTTAGAAAAACTTCTCATTTTAAATTACATCTATACCGGACAAAAACTAACTTTTCAACAATTAGAAAATTCGCCTTTCGTAAATAAATATCAGTTGCGAAAAATATTAGCAGAACTGCAAGAATTAGAACTGATTGAAACAACCGGCAGAACTTCGGGAGTGAAATATATTATTCACAAAAGTAAAATAGAAACTACCGAAGATAAAATTAGTTACAGTAATTTGAAAAAACAAGAAAAAGAGCGTCAAAAAGAAGCAATTTTAAGATATTTGGAAAATATTGGCGAGATTGATAATGAAGATGCTCGAAAATTATTACATCTGCCGGAAAATGATATTTCACATGTTTCGCGCATATTTGCAGAACTGAAAGAACAAAATTTAATAAAGGAAAAAAGAAGAGATAACAGAAAAATTTGGTATGAAAGGGTTATTTAAATATTTTTCGTTTGCAGAAATTTAAACCTAATAAATAATTTGCAAACGAAAACTACTTGATATTAAATAACATAATGTATTTTTCGTTTGCAAGTTCGTTTGCAGAAATTTGAACTTGATAAAAAATTTGCAAACGAAAAATATTTGATTTTGAATAATATAATTAAATTTTCGTTTGCAAAACCGTTTGCAAAAAAAAAATGGAATTCAAACTTTCTGCAAACGCTTTTTATAGAAATTTTTAAGAGTTAAAAGTTAAGAGTTAAAAGTTAAAAGTTAAGACATCGAAAAATCGTTGCGAACCGCTTCTTTTAAACTTTTTTTGGCGTTCTTTGTGATTTTCCTTAGTTATTAACTTTTGATAACGTATAATAAAGATGACTTTTAAACCACATAGGAAGATAGGAACATAGTTTAAAAATGTAATAATTTGTAAATCAATGTTTTCTGTATTGCTATGTGTCTATGTGGTAAAAAAAAATTCGCAGAGTTACCACTTTGTTACGCTATGAAACTTTTAACTCATAACTGTGATTACTTGTAAATTTTTATACAATAAAATTAATTTCGCAAATAAAGGTGCGTAGCACCGTAATCTTTGTAGAAAAACATACAAAACGGACTTTTCAAGGTGCGTAGCACCGTAATATTTTGACAATAAACGTACAATTTTTTTATTTCGGTGCTACGCACCTTACAAAGAATGTTTGAACCATACTTTTCTACAAAGATTTCGCAACTACGTTGCTTTAATTAATTCAATTATTATCAATAATTTAAAAATTAACAATACTATCATAATTTTTACAAGTAATCACACTTAATAGTTAAAAGTTAAAAGTTAAAAGTTAAAAGTTTGGAGTTAAGACATCGAAAAATCGTTACGAACCGCTTCTTTTAAACTTTTTTTTGGCGTTCTTTGTGATTTTCCTTAGTTATTAACTTTTGATAACGTATAATAAAGATGTCTTTTAAACCACATAGGAAGATAGGAACATAGTTTAAAAATGTAATGATTTGTAAATCAATGTTTTCTGTGTTGATATGTGCCTATGTGGTAAAAAAAAATTCGCAGAGTTACCACTTTGTTACGCTATCAAACACATAACTCATAACTTTTAACTTTTAACTCATAACTTTTAACTCATAACTCATAACTCATAACTCTTAACTTTTAACTTTTAACTTTTAACTTTTAACTTTTAACTTTTAACTTTTAACTTTTAACTTTTAACTTTTAACTTTTAACTTTAAGCAAACTGCCTGAACTGAAACAAATTGAAGGTTTCCCAATAGGAACTGATGAAGATATTATTGAATTATCCGACCCGCCATATTATACGGCTTGTCCAAATCCTTATATCAATGAGTTTATTGAAAAACATGGTAAACCTTACGACGAAGCTACCGACAATTATCATTGTGAACCTTTTGTGGGTGATGTTTCAGAAGGTAAAAACGACCCAATTTATAATGCACACAGCTACCATACAAAAGTGCCTCACAAAGCAATAATGAAATACATTGAACATTACACCAATGAAGGCGATATTGTACTTGATGGCTTTTGTGGTACCGGAATGACAGGAGTTGCAGCTCAACTATTAAACCGAAAAGCAATTCTTTCAGACCTTTCACCAATTGCAACTTTTATTGCTTACAATTACAACAATCCTGTTGATTTATTGGAATTTAAGCGGGAAGCAGATAAAATATTAAAAGAAGTGGAAAAAGAATGTGGCTGGATGTATGAAACTACCCACTATATTAATGGAAAACCTGCACAAACAAAAGGGAAAATAAACTATGTTGTTTGGAGTGATGTATTTATTTGTCCTTATTGTAAAAATGAATATATTTTTTACGATATTGCTGTAAATAAAGATGAAGGGACAGTTTTGGACGAATATTATTGCAATTCATGTAACAGTTTGATAAAAAAAAGTGATTGTGAAAATGCTTTTGAATTAATTGAAGATACTTCGATTAATCAAAAAGTTAGTCAAAAAAAACAAAAAGCAGTCTTAATAAACTATTATTGGAATAAGAAAAAATTTGAAAGGACACTTGATATTGATGATTATAAGCTAATTGAAAAAATTAATTCTTTAATTATTCCATATTGGTATCCCATTAATAGAATGTCAGTAGGTAATGAAGCACGTAGAAATGATAAAACAGGAATTACACATATACATCATTTCTTCTATAAACGCACACTTTATATTTTAGCTGCGATACATGCTAAATGCCAAACTAAAACTACTAAATTATGGTTTTTTTCCCAATTAATAAATTTAAGTAAATTAAATAGATATAGACCCGGCGTTTCTTTTCCTTACAACCCTTTGAGTGGTACTCTGTATATAGGTTCTCAGTTGAGTGAAGCAAATGTATTTACAGCATATTTGAACAAAGCAGAACGTTTTTATAAAGCATTATCAATAATTAAAACTAATAATTTTGTCCAAAATTGTTCTGTTACAAACCTGTATATTAAAGATAATCAAATTGATTATATTTTTACTGACCCACCTTTTGGCGATAACTTACAATACTCAGAATTAAATACTATTTGGGAATTTTGGTTAAAAATCAATACTAATATTGTTAGTGAAGCAGTTATAAACAAGTCTCAAAATAAAGATTTGCAAGTATATTTTAATTTAATGCAACAATCATTCAAAGAATATTATCGTGTTTTAAAACCAAACCGTTGGATAACCGTAGAATTTCATAATTCAAAATCATCTGTTTGGAATGCTATTCAAGAAGCAATGACAAAAGCAGGTTTTATTATTGCAAACGTAGCTATTTTAGATAAACAACAAGGTAGTTTTAAACAAGTAACATCAGCAGGTGCAGTCAAAAATGATTTGGTAATTTCTGCATTTAAACCTGCCAAGAGTTTTGAAGAAAGAATTATAAAAAACGCCGGAAAAGATTTTGAAATAGAATTTGTAAAAGACTTTTTAAATAATTTACCCAAACGCCCTATTATAGAGCGCACAGAACAAATGCTTTACAGCAAAATGCTTGCTTATTATGTGCTACGTGGTTATGAAGTTCAATACAATTCAACAACTTTTTATTCCATGCTTCGCAATCATTTTGTAGAAGAAGACGGACTTTGGTTCAACGATAATCAAATTGCAGATTACCGTATTTTTAAACAAGAAATGAAATTAGCAGGCAAACAAGACGGCTCGCAAGGTATGCTCACCCTTTTTGTAACCGACGAAAAATCGGCAATCATTTGGCTCACAAACTTTTTAACAGAACCAAAATCATTTTCCGATATTCATTCGGCATTCACCAAGCTACTCAACAAACAAGACGATTTAATGCCCGATATAAAAGATATTTTACAAGAAAACTTTGTAAATGAAAACGATAAATTCCGCAAACCAAGCAACGAAGAAGAACATAATGCGCTGGGCGAAAAACGCCAACGTAATTTATTGAAACAGTTTGAAACCCTATTACTCGAAGCTCAAAAGAGCAAAAAGAAAATTAAAACTGTTCGCAAAGAAGCCCTCGTTTTTGGAATGGAAACCTATTTCAAAAACCGCCGCTTCCGCGAAATATTAGAATTCAGCAAAAAACTCGATAATTCAATAATTGATAATAATGCCGAAATTAGCATGTTTATTGAAACTGCGGAAATTGAGATTGAAGGGCTTTTTTAGTTAAGAGTTAAGAGTTAAAAGTTAAGAGTTAAGAGTTAAAAGTTAAAAGTTAAAAGTTGAGAGTTAAGACTGTGATTACTTGTAAATTTTTATGCAATAAAATTAATTTCACAAAATTAAGGTGCGTAGCACCGTAATCTTTGTAGAAAAACATATAAAACGGACTTTTCAAGGTGCGTAGCACCGAAATATTTTGACAACAAACGTACAATTTTTATATTTCGGTGCTACGCACCTTACAAAGAATGTTTGAACCATACTTTTCTACAAAGATTTCGCAACTACGTTGCTTTAATTAATTTATTCATTATCAATAATTTAAAAATTAATAATACTATCATAATTTTTACAAGTAATCACAGTTAAGAGTTAAAAGTTAAAAGTTGGGAGTTAAAAGTTAAGAGTTAAGAGTTAAGAGTTAAGAGTTAAGAGTTAAGAGTTAAAAGTTGAGAGTTGAGAGTTGAGAGTTAAAAGTTGGGATATGAAATGGAAAGATAAATTTATATTGAAGCTAAATCTGGAAGATGAATCGCAACGAATTATTATTGATTCAAGCGGTTTGTTGCTTTCTTCTGAATTTACAAGTTTTTTGTCGGATAATAAGTTCGATTTTGCTGTGGTTTCTACCTTTAAATCACTTTTAGAAGCAGAAACAAATAAAACCAAACTTATTTTATCGCCCAAAAACGATATTCCTCATTACATTCAAAATCAATATACAGTTACAAAATTCGATTTATCCGATTTGCCATACAATATTGATTTTGAAGTTTTGAAAAAACTAACCATTCCGGAAATCATTCATTTATTAAACTATGTTTCAACAGAAAACGAACATTTACCGGTAAACCCCAAAAACGCTGAAACAATACTCAGTTTGGCAATAAACTATTCTATTCAAAAACAAATATCGGATAGCTATATACAAATAAATCAGATACTTAATTCACCGGCGCATTATAATAAAATTTTAAAAATAGGCATTCTTTGGGGCGAATTGCTTTATTTATGTTTCAAAATAGGAGTTTCGCCCGATATTGAAATTCAAAACAAAATAGATTCCTATTCAACAGAATATATTCTTTCCGGTTCTCTGAAAAATATTTTCTACGAACATTACAGCAATATAAAAAGCGTTGATAAAATAATTGCATATCTAAAATCAAAAGTAAAAAATAAAACAGCCTTAATCTGTTTCGATTGTCTTGGAGTTGCCGAATGGTTTCTTTTGAAGGATTTTTTGTTTTCACTTGGTTTTCAGTACTACGAACATTTTATTTATTCCCTCATTCCGTCAATTACTTTATTTTCGCGCAATGTAATTTTTTCAGGAAATTATAACGATGTTTGGGAACTAAAAACGAATAGCGGCGAAGAAAAAGCATTATCAAATAATTTTCCCGAAATGGAAGTTACCATGTTTCGTGAAAAACACACCCTAACATCAGACAGCTTTTTGGGAATTGATTTTATTACCATTATTTATACATTTTTTGACGATATAGCACATTCAGTTCATTTTCCGGCAAAAGCCGAAAAAACAAAAGAACTATACTTCAAACAGATTTTTGAATATCTGCAAAAATCAAACATTAAAGAAACGCTGCTACTATTAAAAAAAGAAGGCTATCAAATTTACTTCTGTTCCGACCACGGCTCAGTAGTTGCCGAAGGCATTGGAAAAGCAGTAGATAAATTTTTGATTGACAAGTCATCAAAAAGAGCAAGTTATGTAACCGCCTCCACTCTGTTAGAAAATTTAAAATATAAACAATATGAAATCCCTTTTATCAAAGATAAAATAGTTCTTTTGCCCGAAGGCAGAACAATGTTTCACACAAAAGGAACCGTTGGCATTACGCACGGCGGCATTACAGTTGAAGAAATTATTGTACCGTTTATTGAGTTAAAAGTTAAAAGTTAAAAGTTAAAAGTTAAAAGTTAAGAGTTAAAAGTTAAGAGTTAAGAGTTAAAAGTTAAAAGTTTGGAGTTAAGAGTTTGGAGTTAAAAGTTAAAAGTTTTAAATTTGATAAGTTGAAAATAATGGGTAAAAAGAATTGGATATTGAAGGATAAAAGTATTGCATTTGCATTGCGAATTGTAAATTTGAATAAATATTTGGTAGAGGGAAAAAAGGAGTTTGTTTTAAGCAAACAGATTTTGCGCAGTGGTACATCAATTGGTGCTATGGTACATGAAGCAGAGTTTGCACAATCCGAAGCAGATTTCATTCATAAATTAAGTATTGGGGTAAAAGAGGCTAACGAAACAAATTATTGGTTATTATTGTTAAAAGAACACACGTTAAACGAATCTGAATATATTTCACTTCACGCAGATTGCAATGAATTGATAAGTATTTTGGTTACAACAATCAAAACAATGAAAACCAAACCCAAACCCCATAACTCATAACTCATAACTCATAACTATAAACTTTTAACTCATAACTCATAACTATAAACTCTTAACTCATAACTCATAACTCATAACTATAAACTTTTAACTCATAACTCATAACTCATAACTCATAACTCATAACTTTTAACTCTTAACTTTTAACTCTTAACTCTTAACTCTTAACTCTTAACTTTTAACTCATAACTTTTAACTCATAACTTTTAACTTTTAACTCTTAACTCTTAACTTTTAACTCTTAACTCTTAACTCATGAACTACTTAGACCGCCCATTAAAACCGGAATGGATATATAAATCATTGCAAATGGTAGTACCGGGCGAAAAGCCGGAAAAATATTACGAACCATACAACGATATTGCTGTTGAATTGGTAGGAAAAGACGGCAGAAGAAAAACAAGGACAGTTCTTTTTCGCACATTTATTTATTCCTTTCAGGAAAAAACGAATATTATTGAAAAAAATATTCTGATAGACCTTTGCAAGCAGAGGGATTTTGAATTTATGCAACCAATATTATTAGCCAAATTCTTTATTGATTATGAAATTTTGAACTATTTAGCAAAACTGATAAACCAAATTTTCGACCCAACCCAAGAAATTAAGTCATCAATACTAACAACCAAAATGGTTGAGAACTATGGAGATTTCGAAATAGTAAAACGTTCAACAAGAGCATTTTTAAAAACATTAACAGATTTTAAATTGTTAAAAGAAAAAAGTCTGACGGCATACATTCAATTGCCAAAGAAAGAATTATTACCTGAGCAAGTAAAGGAAATTATAAAGTTGTACGCAATTTCGCTGCACACCAACCAAGTAGATTTATTAAACCTTGACAAACAATTGTTCTGTTTTTACAAACAACCCGATTTATCATTAATTGCAAATCAATTTCATAACACTGACTGGGAATATATTAAAGGAGCAAACAGGGAATTACTGGCAATATTCAAATAAACCCAAAAGTAATTGACAACTGAATTGGTTACTATTATTCATTTTCTTGTTATTCACATTGTCCGTTTTCTTCAAAAAAAACAGAAAAAAGAAATTATTCCATTGAAAAATAAAAATATTTTTTTGTATAAAATATTAATTTCAAGAATATTAAAAAAAA
>JFJP01031805.1_pt1 | contig 13620 bp, 11 predicted proteins | sample 431651 | NCBI WGS metagenome assembly JFJP01 (sample SAMN02602958, study PRJNA72255) | Microbial mat metagenome, whole genome shotgun sequencing project. | biome: fresh water; feature: sink hole; material: water; isolation source: purple microbial (photo- and chemosynthetic) mats found in...
CTTCCAGACCTGATTTTATTAGATATTATGATGCCAGAAATGGATGGCTTTGAGGTATGTCGGATTTTAAAAGCAGCCCCTGAAACCCAAGACATAGAAATTATTTTTGTCACCGCCGCCGTTGCCCATGATGATGAATTAAAAGGACTTTCATTAGGTGCGGTTGATTATATTCACAAACCCTTTGCAATTCCGTTAGTGCAATCTAAAGTGGCTTTGCATTTAGAACGGGCGCAGCGTAAAAAAGAATTAAAATTAAAAAATGCAATCTTGGAAGAAAACGTCAGATTGCGTGATGATATTGAACGGATTACCCGCCATGATTTAAAAACGCCACTGAATGCTTTAATGGGTTATCCGCAATTGCTGTTGTTAGACGATAATTTAACAGAAGAGCAGCGTGGCTATTTAGAAACAATGATAAGTGCCAGCAATGAAATGCTGAATATGATTAATAACTCGCTGAATTTATTTAAAATGGAAACAGGGTGTTATCAATATGTGCCAGAAACGGTGGATATAGCCGAGGTTATTAAATCGGTATTGCGTGATTTAAAACTCTTAATTGATAAACAAAGGGTAATGATTCATCTTGATTTAATTAATCAACCCGATAATGACCAGCCTTTTTATGCACAAGCTGAACGAAATTTGTCTTATTCTATGTTTGCCAATTTAATTCGTAACGCGATTGAAGTGTGCCAGCAAGATGATTTAATTGTAATTGAACTTAGTTATCAACACAATCAAGCGATTATCTCTATTACCAATCCTGGAAGTGTCCCAGAGTCGGTACGGGAGACATTTTTTGATAAATACAGCACCGCAGGTAAAATAGAAGGCACAGGGCTTGGAACTTATTCAGCAAAACTCATGGCAACCACGCAAAAAGGCGATATTACCATGACTACCAATAGTGAAGAAACTTGTCTTACCCTAAGCTTGCCTTATTTAAATGAATAAAAAAGAGCGCGATGTATAATGTTTTTCAAAAATAAAGTTAAATGTATTCACAAAACAAAAGGCAGATGTTTAGGGGCGTTTTTTATCACCTTGCTGCCTTTTATTGTATTGTGCTTGGGCGGTGGGATGACTTATTATTTTTGGCAAATGGCCATTATAAAAAATGAGCTTAATTTAGAAAACTCCTACTTTGTGATTGGACTAGGGGTTATCTGCACATTGATGATGAGTTGTATTATTTGGTTGTTAGTCAATGGGCGCAAAAGCGCGTTAACCTTAGCCCAACAACGCAATGAAGCATTGATAGAAAGTGAGGCACGCTGGAAGTTTGCCCTAGAAGGAGCAGGGGATGGCGTGTGGGACTGGAATATTGTCACAGGTGAGGTTGTGTATTCGACCCGTTGGAAACAAATGCTAGGCTACGAGGTCGATGAAATTGCCAATCATGTGGATGAATGGAAAGCCCTTATCTCGCCTACCGATAGAAAAACAGCAGAAGCTGTGTTAAGCGAATGTTTTATTGGAAAATCCGCCAATTATATTTGTGAATACCGCTTACGTTGTAAAAATGGTAATTGGAAATGGATACTCAATCGCGGCATGGTTGTCAGTTATGATGAGGAAGGAAAGCCACAACGGATGGTGGGAACACACAGCGATATTGATTTACAAAAGAAAAATGAAGAAGAACTCTACGCGGCAAAAGAAATTGCGATTGCGGCAAATCAAGCGAAAAGTGAGTTTTTAGCCAATATGAGCCATGAAATTCGCACCCCCATGAATGCGATTTTAGGGTTTAGCTCAATTTTATCCGATTTAATTACCGATAAAATGCAGCGTTATTATTTAGAGGCAATTAAAGCCAGCGGCAAAACGTTATTGCAACTGATTAATGATATTTTAGATTTGTCTAAAATTGAAGCGGGTAAATTAGAATTAAATTATCGTCCTATTGCAATAAAAACAATTTTTGACGATATTGTGCTGATTTTTACCCAAAAACTCACCGAAAAAGGCGTGGGATTTAAATTAGATATTGATGATGATGTTCCGTCTGTGTTATTACTCGATGAAACAAGGCTGCGGCAAATTTTATTAAATCTGGTGGGCAATGCGGCAAAATTTACCGAGCAAGGCTTTATTGGCATTAAAGTGATGATGCAGCCTGGCTTATCAGACCAGCAAATTGACTTAACTATTGCGGTCAGTGATACAGGGATTGGGATTGCAAAAGACCAAGTCACCTTGATTTTTTCCGCTTTTACTCAACAAAAACAACAAAGTGTGCAATATGGCGGCACAGGATTAGGGCTAACTATTTGCAAACGCTTAGTTGAAATGATGCACGGGCATATCAGTGTTGAAAGTACACTTGGAAAGGGCAGTTGTTTTACCCTTGAACTGCCTGCGATTAATGTGTGCTTGCGCTCGGAAGAAATGATTGTAGAAGATGATTTTATTTATCCAAAAGCAGTGCATTTTCAACCTGCAACCGTGTTAGTGGTCGATGATGTCAAAGCGAATCGACGTTTGATAAAAACTTATTTACGCAAATACCCTGAATTAACCTTGATAGAAGCAGAAACAGGCGAAGAGGCTTTAACCTTAGTCACACAGCACACGTTTGATTTGGTTTTAATGGATAAACGCTTACCCGGAGAAGATGGCGACAGTATATGTCAAAAAATTAGAGCAATTCCTGTGTATTCTCATGTGCCTATTATTATGATTACTGCCTCGGCATTGTCAGTGATTGAAGAGCAGTATCAAGCCTTTTATAATATTCAACTTCACAAACCGATTAGCAAAGAAAAATTGCTTATTACCATGCAGTCTTTAATTGCGCTGGATGAAACTGCAAAAATGACTGTCGCCGCTGACACCGAGGAAGTGACCGCTAAACCAGCTCGTATTGGCGCAGTCGAAAAATTACCTGAATTAATTGCCCTAATTGAGTCCCGTTATCAAGCCCCGATTGAGCAATTAAATCAATCCGAAGCGTTACAAATTGATATTTTAATTGATATAGCCGAACAATTATTGCAAATTGCCCAGCAATATCATTGTGACGTGTTATCAAATTGGGCATCCACTTTAAAAAGCCAAGCTGAATTATTTGAGTTAAATAATTTGCCGAAAACCTTAAATCAATTTGAGCAATTGATTGGGCAATTAAAAGAACTTTAATGTTAAAAGTGTCCAGGAAAATTTCATGGACACCTAAAAAACACAAGTCTACTGCGCCGCTTCGCGTTCACCGTAATGATGCTGATAGTCTTGCATCGCCCGTTTAATCACTTCATGTGCTTCATCTCGCCCATAAACATGAGTTATTTCACACGATGTTTCTTCACCTGGCAGATTTTTATACGTTAAAAAATAATGTCTTAGACGGTCAATATAAGAGGCAGGGCAATCCGAGACATCCCGCCATTGCCGATAAAACTCATCCCCTTTCATTACCGCAATAATTTTATCATCCGCTTCGCCTTTATCCAGCAACCGAAATCCACCAATCGGAATCGCAGGTAAAATAATATCGCCGTGGGTAATCACACGCTCACTTAAGACACAAATATCCAACGGGTCGCCATCACCATGCGTCACTTCCCGCCCTGATTGCTGCGCGGCAAATTCTGCAACGTGTTCGGCACAATAAGTTTGCGGAATAAAGCCGTATAAAGTGGGGACAGTGTTAGAAAATTTTTGGGGGCGGTCAATTTTTAGATAGCCGCTGACTTTGTCAATTTCATATTTGACCGTATCACTGGGAACAATTTCAATAAACGCATGGACAATATCAGGGGCTTTGCTACCCGTGCGAACACCATGCCACGGATGGGCTTTGTACAAAGATTTTTCTGTCATCATTTATAAAGGTTGATAGTTAAAAAAGGTTAATTTTGCTTTTCCAGCTCAGATTGCAATTCACAAAACATTTTATCGCGCAATGCTTGCGGCATAGTAAAGGTTTGTAAATCCCAGTCTTCTAAATACAAAATTTCCGCAAGACAACGTTCTAATTCGGCGTGTGTAATCTGTACTGATTTGGCAATGCGTTGATGGACGGCTTTATCGGTATCGGAGCGATTAAGGCAGTTTTCCTGATACGCATAAAGGTTACGTTGTGCCGCAATCGCTTGACAAACTTGCGCAGGACACGCACATTGCAACAGCATAGATTGGTCTAAGATATGGCTAATGGCTTGGTCTGGAAATTGTACTGGTAATGGCATTTTATTTTTCCTAAATAGTTTAGCGCAAACGCCCACCCGTCATCGCATCGTAAATTGCACTGGGCTTTTTTTGTTCACCTAGCGCACTGACTGCAATTTTTGGTTGCTGTGCAAAATAATGTCGAACTTGCAAAGGGGTTTTTGCAGGCGGTTTATGGCTTGGATTGGCACTGGTTGAAATAATCGCTGCATTAAAACGTTGGCACAAAGCTGAGGCAAAAGGATGAGCCGTTACTCGTACTGCCAAAGAGCGGTGTGAGCCTGTCAACCAATCAGGAACCCACGTTTGCACAGGCATAACCCAAGTAACCGCTCCTGGCCAAGTGGGTAATATACGCGCCAGCATTTGTTCATCATAGGCAACAAACGGTTTAAGCTGACTAAAGTCTGCGGCAATCAAAATAAGCCCTTTATTCATCGCCCGTTGTTTAAGCTGCAATAAACGCAATACAGCCTGTTCATTCAAAGGGTCGCATCCTAAACCGTACACCGCTTCAGTTGGATAGGCAATTACCTGACCTGTGCGCAAATAGTTAGTTGCCAAACGTACTTTTAAATCAGAAAAAAATGCCATAATGGGGTCATTGAATTTTGAAAATTGGCTATTATCGGTAGCTGAGAAGATTAGCACATTAATGCGCGTTTTTTAGTGGTTATCCCTAAATTAAATTTTTATTGACGCTAGCCTGTGCGCCCAATCAGCTAAAATGGAGCTAAGAAGGCTTACTTGAACTATTATTTTGCCCCCCGTTAAAAACAGCTTAGAATCTTTCCAGTTTATCTTCATTCGAGAAAATTATGAAAAACCTTAACGTCACATTTTTAGTTACTACTTTCACTATTGGGTTATTATCAGGCTGTTCATCCATTACCGATACCATTGCCGCAAGTACCCAAACCTTTACCAATACCACCGAATCCTCTACGCGGGTTAGTTCGTCTAATGACAGCGGGTCGGCAAGCCTGAAAAGTCAACAAGCAATTGATTTTGCTAAGATAAATTGGATGCAATTAAGTGCGAATATGGCAAAGGGTGATGGGGAGCATTTACACACGCTGGCAGATTTGCTGGGTGTTCAAGCGGCAGAAAAACCTGCGTTTTATCAAATGACTAAAACTAAATTTAGTCAATTGTTTTCCTCTACAGAAACCACGCCTGAGCAGTTGGTTTATCGCTTAAAAATGGAAGTGAGCCAGTTGAAAAAAGGGTAGTTTTTTTCGCAACAGAAAGGTAATAACATGAATAAAACACTTTCATTAATCGGCGGTGCTGTTTTTTTGGCAGGCTGCACGGTTCATGCACCATCGGTTGATATTCCAGATGTTCGGGTTGTTCAGCCTGTCAGAGTCGTTGTGCCATATGATGATGAACATAAACACAAGCATGAACACAAAGACAAACATAAGCATAAAAAATGCCCACCCGGATTGGAAAAGCAAGGGCGGTGTTAAAAAATAAGCGGCGGTAAATTCATATCAGACAACCTCGTTGGGCGTATAAGTATGTTACGCAAATTTTAACGAGGTTGCCTTTTAAAACGATCTATTTCAACAATCTTTTCGGAATATTGCCGCCATTTTGGGCAATTTTCTGTAATACTTTTTTATGTAACCACACATTCATCTGTGCAGACTCTGCCATTTTGCTTGCAGGACAGCCCAATTCCTTAGCCAGTCTTTTCCGCTCGCTTAAGCTACTATCCATCTCTAACAATTTTAACAAATCAACAATGGACTCTTCCCAGTTCAGGTCTTCATCATGTTCATCAGCTAGCTCTTCTAAAATAGCCATCACATCGACTTCGTCAACCTCTTCTTCCTCTTCCTCATAGTCATCATCTTCATCGTCATAATCCTCATCTTCATACTCGTCATACTCCTCTTCGTCTTCTTCCTCGGCATCATTGACAGGGCGTGGCTTGGGATTGTAGGGCATTGTATCTTGTACCTCAGAATCAGAGCTGTCGATGCCTAGCTTATCGAGAATGGAATTAAATATACTCATGGCTAATCCTTAAAAAGTGGTAAGGGTAAAATAATAGCTGTTGTCTGTTTTTTAAAATTTGTAGCGATGGGAAATAAAAAACGATAAAAATAACCGCTTTTCTATTTACCCGCTAAAATGATGTCAGAAATTTTTACTCAGTACAAGGGGATTCAGTGTAGCGATAGATTGCCTTGCCTATCTCTTGACTTTAGTTGTTAATTGACCACTCATTCCTTAGAAATAAAACGCATGACCACACCTTTTTTACCGCTCACTCCCGTTGCCATTACTGCCTATAGCACCCTCAATGCCTGCGGGATGGGAAATGCGGCTTTACTCAACGCCTTGCAAACCAATCAAAGCTTTCTTACGCCGTTAGAATTATTTAAGGTGCCATTTACAACGGTTGTTGGCGAAATAAAACAGCCCCTTGCATCCCTTCGCCCTGAATTGGTTGACTATCAAAGCCGCAATGCGCAAGTCGCTTTAACTGCCTTAAACCACGCCCCTGATGGCTTACGCGCGGCAATAGATTTAGCCAAAAAACGCTATGGCGCAGCCCGAATTGGTGTAATTATTGGCACGAGTACCTCGGGGTTGTATGAAACCGAAGCGGCGTATCAGCATTTATTACAACACCAGCAAATGCCAGCGGATTTTCATTTTGTCACCTGCCATGCCTATCAAGCAACGGGGCGATTTTTACAATTAGAATTGGGTTTAACAGGGGTGTGTTTTGCGATTTCCACCGCTTGCTCTTCCAGTGCTAAAACCATTGCCGCAGGTCAACGCCTCATTGCTACGGGGATTTGTGATGCCGTCTTAGTTGGCGGGGTTGATACATTGTGCCGCTTGACCTTGCGCGGTTTTCGCAGTTTAGATTTAGTATCACCTGCGCCCTGTACACCTATGGATAAAAATCGGCGTGGCATTAACATTGGCGAAGCGGCAGCGTTATTGCTATTGGAAAGAACCAGTCTTGCTAATCAAAACTGCCCGTTATTATTGGCAGTGGGCGAATCATCGGACGCTTATCACATGAGCCATCCGCATCCTGAGGGCTTAGGGGCAATTGCCGCAATGCAGCAAGCCTTATCACTGGCAGGATTGCAACCTCAGGCCATTGATTATTTAAACTTGCACGCAACCGCAACACGGGTGAATGATGCGGTGGAGAGCATAGCAGTTGCCGCGCTATTTACAAAAGCTCTGCCCTGTAGCGGTACAAAAGGTATCACAGGACACACGCTCGGTGCGGCGGGCGCATTGGAAACAATTATTGCCTTGCTTGCTTTGCAACAGCAATTTATTCCTGCCACTTGTGGCTTAACCGCAATAGACGACACTTGCCATTGCAACGTGATAAAAACCCCTTTAGTTGCACAGCCGTTGACAATTGCCATGAGCAACTCGTTTGGTTTTGGCGGTAATAATGCCAGTGTGATTGTTAGTCAGGCAAATGCGACTGTGCCTTTTACTTATTCAAACAGCGAAAAGTCCGTGTTTATTAAAAGTAGCGCAATCTGTTGTCCCGATAGGGAAAAATTAGCGCAGTTTGGTTTAGAGGGGCGTGATGTCGATTTAACTTTATTACCCGCCGCATTGCGCCGGCGCACCAGTTTAAGCACTCGGCTTGCAATTACCGCCGCAACGCAGGCGTGTCAACGCGCCCAATTAGACACGGCAACTGTGTCCAGTATTTTCATCTCGCTCGGGGGGGAAATTCAAGTCACAGACGCGCTGTGTCGCGTGTTGCCCCATCTTGAGGAATTATTATCACCCACCCAATTTCACAATTCGGTGCATAACACCCCCGCAGGGTATTGGGGGATTTTAAATCACTGCCAAGCCCCTAGCACCGCGCTGGCCGCCCGCGATGATGGGTTCGCCATGGGCTTAATCGAGGCTGTTTCACAATTGCAGTATCAGCCCCATGTCTTAGTGGTTTGCTATGAAGAACTTTGGCCGCAATATTTAGCCGCATCGCTTGGCAAAACCGCATTTGCCTGTGCGTTTGTGATAAGTCGTGAAAAATCAGGCTGTGTGGCTGCATTAACCTTACCGACAAATACGCTAAATCCCGCCGATTTTAATCCAGACTTAAGCTGGTGCGAATGGGTTAAAGCCACGCCTGCTGCTGCGGCGATTCCTTTATTACAAGCGATTAAAAGCCAGTACAGTGGTGTTATCCCCCTGAACACTCAATCTCCTTTTTGGTTTACACAGCTACAGGTATCAGTATAATGTTTTTTAAGCTGTTACATAAACGTGGGATGACTCTATCCAATTGAAAACGCTAGAGAGAACCTTATGATTTCGTTACTGTTTAATAATAAGTAATTAAGCATAAGTTTTCCGGTATGTCGGAGCGACTTTAGTCGCAACTGAAGTTGCTCTTACAATTTTTAAATATCCGACAACTTCTGTTTAGCCACTTAGAGCGATTTTATTGCTTAAATTTTTATAAAAAAAACCATTCTATTTTAGGAGTACCACTGTGGAACATTTCAAACTTTCTTTTCAAGTCACTGCCGTTTGTTTGGTCATTGCCCTCATCTGGGGGGGAGTAACGGGAGATGGCATCATCGTTGGTTCTTTATCGGCTGCGTTTATTGCGGTGATTTTAGGGGTGATGGAGGTCAGCTTGTCATTTGATAATGCTATCGTCAATGCCGCTGTGTTAAAAACAATGGAAGAAAAATGGCAACATTATTTTTTAACCTGGGGGATTATGATTGCCGTATTTGGAATGCGCTTAATATTCCCTTTAGCGATTGTCGCGGTAGCCACCGAAATGGGTATGTGGGACGTTGCAGTGATGGCAATAACGCACCCGCAACAATATGCGCAACATTTAACCGATTCGCATATTCTGATTTCAGCTTTCGGGGGAACGTTTCTGTTAATGGTGTTTTTAGATTTTATTTTAGATGAAGGCAAAGACCTGCACTGGATAAAAATTATTGAAGAAAAATTGGTGTTGCTCGGTAAACTTGAGTCCATTGAAATCATGGTCACTCTCACCTCATTGTTAATCGCGCAATCTTATTTGGTCAGCAGTGAAGACAAAGCCAGCGCGATGATTGCAGGCGTGGTAGGGATTGTGTTGTACGTTATCGTTGGCAGTTTATCGGCATTATTTGAAAACGAAGAAGTCGGCGAAGCGGCTGTTAAAGGCGTGCAGAAAGCCGGTTTAATGAGCTTTATTTATTTAGAAATCTTAGATGCGTCATTCTCATTTGATGGGGTTATCGGCGCGTTTGCGATTACCAAAGACGTGGTAATTATCATGCTGGGACTAGGTATCGGCGCAATGTTTGTGAGGAGTTTAACCGTTTATTTAGTCAAACAAGGCACGTTAGATTTGTACATCTTTTTAGAACACGGCGCACATTACGCGATTGGCGCGTTAGCCGTGATTATGTTATGTAGTCTATCAATTCACATTTCTGAAATTTTCACTGGCTTAATTGGCGCAGCGTTTATTGGGTTATCCTTTTATTCATCGTTGCGTCACAACAAACTCAATCCATCTGAAACCATTTCAAATGACTAACTGTTGTTAAATCCCCCTAGTTCCCTTTGAAAAAAGGGGAACGCCCTCCTTTCATAAAGGAGGGTGGGGGGAAGATTTTAAATTGCCTGCACGCTTAAATCGCCAAACGGTTCGGTTTGTAAAACGACAATTGCCCCTGCTTTACTTAATTCTAAAACCGCTAAAAAAGCAATCACAACTCCCGCGCGTCCTTCAGCTGGGCTAAATAAATCGGCAAAGCTCACTGAATGATGGGATTGCAGACGTTGTAAAATCGAGCGCATTCGTGCTTTCAAGGAAAGCTTTTCTTTTTTAATCTGATGGTTAGACAATTGCACCGTGCGTTTTAAAACCACTTGCAAGGCATTTAATAATTCAGGTAATGCAACTTGCGGCAACTGCGATTCAATTGCTAACTGCCCTAATTCAACCCGAGCTGGAAAAATATCCCGTTCTTGCCGTGGCAAATTATCCAACGCTTCGGCGGCAGTTTTAATCCGTTCATATTCTTTTAGTTTGGCAATTAAAAATGCACGCGGGTCTTGTTCCTGTTCTTCTATCAATTCAGTTTGCCGTGGCAATAACATTCGCGATTTAATTTCAGCCAATAATGCCGCCATCACTAAATACTCAGCCGCTAATTCCAATTGTAAAATCAGCATCATTTCAATATAGGTCATATATTGCTGGGTAATTTGTGCGACAGGAATATTTAAAATATCTAAATTTTGTTTTTTAATTAAATACAGCAATAAATCTAACGGACCAGTAAAAATATCCACCATCACTTCTAACGCATCAGGCGGGATATATAAATCGTCTGGAAATTGCCAAGTTTGTTCAGGGAGCGGGCTAGATTTTTGCATGAAAATTTATAAGGGTCTTTGGATGTTAAGGGACACTGCCATTAAGTTAAGCAATTATCAGGAGTCCAATAGCTTTAGCTATTGGCAAATCGTCACTAAAAAACAGCTAAAGCTGTTTTACTCCATAGCTTTAGCTATTGGCAAATCGTCACTAAAAAACAGCTAAAGCTGTTTTACTCCTACATCTTGGTTTTCTTAACTTAATGGCAGTGATGTTAAGGGGGTTTATATTTTGAATGTCTGTAAGAAGTTGATGAAGGTTAAATCATAATCGCTAAAAGATATGCGTTGCATATTCTGTTGGGCTATATTGTCCTTGTTGAATTGGCTTATCCTACATTAAGACCGCTACGCAAGCATTTCCAGCGTTTTGTCGATTACCTGTTCCAAGGCGGTTTTCATAGCGGTAAGATTGCCATCTAATTCAAGCATCACAATAAAATGTAAATGCACAGGCGCGTCGCTGCCTAAACAAGCAATTAAATTAAGACTATTGGCTGTTGTAACGATTGATTTTGTCACGCCATTTTTAGGTTTTTCCTGATTAGGGTGAAAAATATGATTAAGATTTTCGTTCAATATCGACAGGTCTAATTCAGACAGCGAGGTATCGGCAAACAATACTTTGCCATTGGCATTGATAATCGCCGCTGTAATGTAGCCGTCGATAACACTAAGCGCGTTGATAAGTTCATCGAGAGTCATAGGTTTTTTTCAACTTAAATGAAAGTGACAAAAGCTTACGGTAAAACGCAAAGTGAAAATAAGCAAGGACTAAACGTTTTTAAAATTCCTTTCAGTTATAATCCTTACCCTCTGTTTACCTTTAAAAAAACACATCGTGCAAAATAAAAAATCTCATTATTTAGTTGGCATTGACTTAGGGACAACCCACACCGTGGTTGCTTATGTGCAAGCGGACAAAACGGCCAGCGACTTGCAAATTTTTACTATTGAACAATTAATCGCGCCAGGCGAAGTGGCTGCGCGTCCGTTATTGCCCTCGGTGCGTTATCATCCTGCCGCAGGCGAGCTTGCGGAAACGGATTTATTTTTTTCTACCGCAGAGGATTTAGCCATTATTGGTGAAGCCGCGCGGGTTTTGGGCGCAAAAACCCAAGGACGCTTAGTCACCAGTGCGAAAAGCTGGTTGTCGCATCCGTCAGTTGACCACACGGCGGATATATTGCCGTGGGGTGGGAGTGACGAAGTAAAAAAAGTGTCGCCGTTGGTGGCGAGTGCCAGTTATTTAATTCACATTCGCACCGTTTGGCGGCATCGCTTTCCTGACGCACCGTTAGAACAACAAGCGATTGTGATTACCGTACCTGCCTCGTTTGATGAAGCAGCGCGTTCTTTGACCTTGGAAGCTGCAAAATTGGCAGGTTTAACCGATGTGCGTTTATTAGAAGAGCCGCAAGCGGTATGTTATGACTGGCTGCGGCGCAATAATAACCAAATTAAACAAGCCCTTGAAAAAGTCCATTTATTATTAGTGTGTGATGTAGGCGGGGGTACAACCGATTTAACTCTGATTAAAGTCGAACAGGGCGATGCTGAACCGAAATTAACCCGAATTGGGGTGGGCGACCATCTGATGCTCGGCGGCGATAATATTGATTTAGCCTTAGCGCATTTGGCCGAAAGTCGCTTGAATAAAACGGATAAAAAACTGTCGGCAGCCGATTTATCGCAACTCTTAGAACAATGTCGGATTGCCAAAGAGCGGTTATTAGCCGATGACGCACCTGCGACAATGAAAGTTACCTTATTAGGTGGTGGTTCGCGGTTAATCGGCAATACCCGTGCAGCGGAATTAACCCGTGAAGAAGTGCGCAAGATTGCCTTAGATGGGTTTTTCCCCCTATCACAATTACACGAATTACCTGACAAAAAACGCAGCGGCATTGTTGAGTTTGGTTTGCCCTATGCCGCCGAACCTGCGGTTAGCAAGCATATTGCAGGCTTTTTAGCCTTACATCAACAAGCAGGCAATGCGGCGTTGCAAGGGCAGGGCTATGTGCCAGACGCACTGTTGCTTAATGGCGGGGTGTTTCGCAGTCAACCCATTACTCAACGGTTGCTTGATTTAATCAGCAGTTGGCAAGAAACGCCGCCTGTGTTGTTGGAAAATCAATACCCTGAATTATCAGTTGCACTGGGCGCGGTTAGTTACGCACTGGCGCGGCGCGATAAAAAAATTCGCATTGGCGGCGGGGCAGCGCGAAGTTATTTTCTAGTAGTCGATACGCATGGCAGTGAACAGCAGGGGGTTTGTCTGTTGCCGCGTGGCAGTGAGGAAGGCGATGAGGTCATCTTGCATCAACATCAATTTGCCTTGCGTTTAGGGCAACCTGTGCGCTTTCACTTGGTGTCTACTTCCGCTGATACGCCTTATAAGGCAGGCGATTTAATTCAAATCACCGATGACTTTCATTCACTGCCGCCGTTAGCGGTGGCGTTTGATAGTACCGAAGAAACTCAGCAAAGTATTGTGCAGTTAGCAGTGATGCAAACTGAAGTGGGAACGCTTAAAATTCAATGTGTTGCCGTGGAAAACAGTCAACAACGCTGGGATGTGGAATTTCAAATTCGCAAAAAAGCCCACACAGTCGCTTATAGCAGTACCCAATTGCCCGCTCATTTTGATTTGGCAATGGAAAAAATCACTGCCGTGTTTGGGGCTAAATCTAAACACGTTGACCCTAAAGCGGTCAAAAGTTTGCGGGTGGATTTAGAAAAACAACTGAATGCGCCGCGTGCTGATTGGGATAGCCAGACTTTACGCGCTTTTTATACGCAATTATTAGAAGGGGCGCGTTTTCGCCGTCGTTCAGAGCATCACGAGCGAGTGTGGATGAGTTTGACAGGATTTTGTTTGCGTCCAGGATTTGGTTATCCATTGGATGATTGGCGCGTGGAACAATTGTGGAAAATTTATCCGCACGGGATTCAATATATCAATGAAACGCAAAATTGGACAGAATGGTGGACGTTGTGGCGGCGTGTTGCAGGCGGCTTAGATACTGCTGC
>JFJP01039389.1_pt1 | contig 13620 bp, 10 predicted proteins | sample 431651 | NCBI WGS metagenome assembly JFJP01 (sample SAMN02602958, study PRJNA72255) | Microbial mat metagenome, whole genome shotgun sequencing project. | biome: fresh water; feature: sink hole; material: water; isolation source: purple microbial (photo- and chemosynthetic) mats found in...
CGTCGATGCGAAATGCTGAATATCCTCATCATAGTTCCCTGTTTTTTGGATGCGATCTTGTCAACGGCGGGAATTACTGGCAGGAAGGTCTCGGTCGGGGCAGAATAATATCAGTTAATGCAGAAATATTAAAACAGGGAGGAGATACAGTAATAATTCATGATGAATGTATATGGAGCAGGCCAGGGGCTGAGTCACCCATAAAAGACAGCAGAATAATAACAATTACAGCTCCTTCAGAGAAGCTTTACCAGATTGATATTGAGATAAGGATGGAGATGTTACTTGATGTTACCATCCTGAAGACTAATCATTCACTGTTCAGCGCCAGGATGTCAGCTGACCTTTCTGTGAAAAACGGAGGAATACTTATAAACGAAGAAGGCCAGAAAGGTGAAAAAGACACCTTTGGCAAAAAATCGAGATGGATGGATTTTTATGGAAAACGAGGTGGCCTGACTGAAGGACTGGCTATTTTTCAGCACCCTTCAAATCCCTGGTTCCCCGCACCATGGTTCACACGCGACTATGGCTTCATGTCGCCGACCCCGATGTATTGGCCTGAAAACGGGAATGAAACATTCCTGAAAAAAGGAACCTCTCTCATTCTACGTTACAGGGTTCTTGTACATGAAGGCGACCACATAGAGGCCAGAATTGCCGGAGAATATGAAAAATATATCAGATAAAATCTTTATAGCAATTAATCAGGATTACTAAAAAGACATCATCGTAAGTATTTCCGGCCCAGGTAAAATGAAAGCGGGAACCTAAATCCCCGCTGCAGGTTTTTAATGAGTAATCAGGGGGTATGAATTCATCTACATCGAAGTAACTACTGCCTGATACCTGCAGTTTTATACACCTTAATATTTATTTCAACTCCTGCTCTCTCACCTTCCTGTATGCACAGCTTGTCATATCACATAAGCTGCAGGTATAATCATTATACTTTACTTTTTCGCCAATGCCAACAAATCCACTGGCCGACTTTACCGGATCCATTAGAGCGGATTCAGTTAATTTTATTCCGCAGAAGTTCCCGGGAAGAAGCTGAAATAATTTATGCTGTTCAGCTACACTCCAGTTACAATACCCGGGATTATATCTGTTTGTCATTTTCTTACCCGATGAAATGACAACTTTTTCAAGTTCCTGCTGCATATAATCTGAAGCTGCCTCAACAATTTCACTACCTATTATGTCGTAGATATAAGCCCTCAGATATTCACCCTCCTGCATTGCACTCTTACTTCTTTCACCTATCTCTTTACCGGCAGTGCACAGGAAAACTGCAATTGAATCTGAATTTTTCAATTGACCGAAGACAATCTTATTAAGCTGGAAATTTATACCGTTAAGAGTTAAGGATTTATCGGCATAATTAAAAACAGCTTCAGGACAGATAATAAATTCAGCCCTTACATTACAGATCTTTGCTGATTCAATTAAGACCTCTCCGATGAGATCTTTTACCAACCCGTTATCCTCACCCTCTTTGTGACCTATTATAGTCTCCGCATGGGAAGCACCTATTTTGAGATCCTTAAAATCGATTTTAAATGCTGATTTGATCATAAATAAAATGAGAAAAAGATAATTTGTAAAATAAACTTCCTGCAATATTCACCCGGCTCACAAATATCTCTCTCCCCAGGAAAAAGTGCAAAACAGGTAACTTTTTCAGTACTATTTTGCAGCCGCGTTAAGTCCCGATTCAGTTACAATTCTCCCGATCATTGATTCCCATCCTAATGTCATGATATGAATCCCGTTAACACCCTTTTTCCCTTTTATTGAATCTATGAGCTCAAGGGCTATCTGCACTCCCTCTTCAGCGGAACCTTCACCGGCTTTCTCCATTCGCTTAAGAATATTTTCCGGTAATGTAACTCCAGGTACTTTAGTATGCAGATATTCAGCAATCTTATAACTTTTCAGAGGAGCAATACCGATCATAATATAAACCTTATTCAAAATATTCCGTTTATCCAGTTGTTCCAGCCACAGATCAAGCCGGTCGGGATCAAATATAAGATTGGTTTGGAAAAACTGAGCCCCTGCATTAACTTTTTTATGATCCTTAATAGCTTGCATATGTGGATCGGAGGCAAATGGAGTGGTTGCAGCACCAAGGAAAAATTCCGGAGGATGCTTCATTTTTCTGCCATCAAGATATATCCCTTCATCTCTCATTCTACGCAGTATCCATAACATCTGAACGGAGTCTATATCAACGAAATTCATATTACTTGTAGGAGACGGTCCAATTCTGGCTGTATCGCCTGTAATACAAAGTATATTTTTTATTCCGAACTGGCCTGCTCCAACAACATTTGCCTGTAATCCTGTGCGTGTGGTATCGCGGGCAGCTATCTGATAAACAGGTTCAGCATTCTGATCAAAGGCAACTTTGCAGCACGCCAAACCCGACATTTTGGGATTAGCCGATGAATTGTCGGTAAAGTTGATCGCCGTAACATATGGCTTTACCAGTTCTATATCCTTTATAAGCTTTTCAGAATTAGCGCTGAGCGGAGGGGTTACTTCGGTAGCAACAACAAATTCTCCATTTCGTAACCGTCTTTCCAGATCAGATACAGGTGGTTTTTCTGCAACAGGGTGAAAATCTGAATCGCCCTGCCACCAGTCAGGCTGCCGGATTGTTTTAAAAACGCTATCCCAAACCTCATTCTTTTTGATTTTATCCCCTGAGAATACTCCTGCAAGGAATTTACGAGTTCCTACTTTTCTTATCTGGCCAACTACCTCACCCCATGTTTCAGTTCCTGTTTTACTCCAGTCAAGCGGAGGTAAAACCTCAAGAAGCATCTCTTCTCTTCCCGTCTTAAATGCTCTCTTATAAATTGCGTACCATACACATTTCCGGGTTTCATCTACATAACAGTTTTTTTCGGGTGTTACGCCACCACATGGACCATTCCTCATGCCCTTCGGGCACTCCATCGGGCAGATAAATGCTGTTTCCTGCAGCAGGCAATTTCCGCACATCCTGCAACCGAATAAAGGTCCTTTAATACACAATTCTGTCTTTGCAAGGATCCTTCTTCCCAGTTTTTCTCTCTTAAATGGAAAAAAGGCTGGTTGCCATCTGCGTGCGGGTTTTATACCAGACATATTAAAATTATAGTAGAATAAAAAGAAACAAATTATTTACCACCTGCCTGAAAATTTTCCACGAACCTCATAGCATAATCATCTCTTCCAAGAATAAGATCTGTGGCTCTGACTGTTGCAGCAATTTTTTCAGGATTTGCTATCGGACAGGTAAGTCCGTTAAGAATAGAGAGCGCCATGAATGCGGAATTGAGCACTTCCCTGTTTGGGAGGCCGAATGATATATTGCTGGAGCCCAACGTTATATTGAGACCTAGTTTCTGATGTACAAGCCTGATTGTTTCAAGGGTTACCATACAGGCTCCCGGATCGGCACTGACTGCCATAGCCAGTGGATCGATAACAACATCTTCCTCCTTAATCCCGGCTTTAACGGCCCTGTTAAGTATTTTTTCAGCTATAGCAAGTCTCTTCTCCGGATCATGAGTTATACCATCATCATCCATAGTCAGACCAATAATTGCGGCACCATATTCTTTAGCTATGGGAAGAAGAGCCGCCATTGATTTTTCTTCACCATTAACAGAGTTTATGAGGCATTTACCTCCTGCCACTTTAAGTGCAGCTTCAATAGCTTTTGGATTTGGTGAATCGAGGCATAACGGGATATCAAACTTTTCGCGTATTGCAAGAACTGTTTCAGGAAGTAATCTGGCATCATCGACCCCGGGAAAGCCAACATTCACATCAAGCACATCAGCCATCGCCTTTATCTGGCTCTCTGCAAGTTCGAGGACGTATTCAAAATTCCCTTCCTGCAACATGGAAACGAGCTTTTTTCTCCTTGTAGGGTTAATACATTCACCGATAATAATAACAGGCCCCTTTGTATTTATGATGACCTCACTCGTTCTTCCTTTAAGTATCGTTTGCATTTTTTCAGGTATTAGCCCTCTTTCCTGCTTTGATTGGCTGAGAGTCTTTTCCTTTTGCCATGGGCAGGAGAACTTCATCTGCACAATAACATTTCAGTCAGACCTGATTATCAGGTGGTATGAAACCACATACCCATTTGTGGTTAAGCCAGGTAAGAGGTCAGTAATTAAATAAATATTTTGATTACAATTCAAAAATCATTTCTTATGACGCCAGTTGCCTGAGATAATTTACAGCACCCTGTGGATCGGGAGAATAAAAATCGGCTCCGATTTTTTTACAATATTCATGAGTTACCGGAGCACCGCCAACAAGAATTTTCGAATCAGAATGTTTTTCCTTAATTGCTGTCACAATTTTTTTCATATTTTCCATTGTTGTTGTCAGCAGGGCCGACATACCAACAACTGCATCAGGATTCTCATCCATTGCTTTCAGAAATTTATCAGCACCAACATCAACACCCAGATCAATGACTTCCCAGCCTCCACCTTCAACCATCATGGCAACAAGATTTTTTCCTATATCATGAAGATCGCCTGAAACAGTACCAATAATAAACTTACCCTTTCTCTTTGTTTCTCCCGACAGAAAGAATGGTTTGAGATGTGCCATGGCGCTGTTCATTGCCTTAGCTGCCATTAACATCTGAGGTACATAAATTTCATTTCTGGTAAACTTATTGCCAACCTTTTCCATTGCAGGAACAAGTGCGTTTTCGAGGATCTGATCAGGCCTTATTCCTTCCTCAAGTGCTCTTTTTGCAAGTTCATCAGCACCCTCCTGATCTTTCATATCGGGCGGATAGGGGGACACTTTGTTAATTTTCCCAAATTCAACACATTTTGCAAGTTTTTCCAGAATGTCATTCATAGTTTTACTATTTAAATTCGGACAATTTTATTCAAAATATTACAGGAAATGACCATACAGTCAATTCTAATTCCAAAATAAATCAATTTTTTCTGTTTGCAGTCAAAATTATATAATTATTTGCTTTATGGAATAAATTTAAAATAGAAATTGTATTTAACCTGAGCTATAATTACTGCAACAAATAAAATATAACGAGTACCTGTTAGCGATAACAAACATAATACAAATGATTAAGGGATTATCTTCGGCCTTCGACCGGCATTACCGGCTACCTCCCATGAAGCAGGCTAGCCTGGCCCGAAGAGTGGGACCGTATACCCCGCAGGCTCTGTCAATGACAACATTTATAACCCTCATATTATAAGATTCCTGGAGATTTGCATTAGAATCTGACTTTTTTTTTAATGCCCCAGGTACCTGAAAATGAATGGGTACCCTGAATGAAACTTTATCTGTTGCAGATAGGAAAAGAAGTCAGATAATTACAAATTATTTTTTGATAAATAAGTTATCTGTCAATTATCCAAAAATATGTATCTTTAATTCAACCTTTTATTAAAGTGGAGACCAGTAACCACAGAAAAAAACGGGGCGTAACGAAAAGCCATATGAGTAGGCAAAATTAAAATTAATTTTATGTATTGCAGAAATTGTGGAAACGAGGTTTCCGAAAAAGCGGTTATGTGTGTAGCATGTGGCACTCCACCTAAAACCGGAGAAAAATACTGTCACAACTGTAAAGCAGATACTACTCCCGGTGCTGCCATTTGTATGAAATGCGGTGTTAGTCTGAAAGGAGATAATCCTATTCCGGGTGAAGGTAAAGACTGGCTGACTACTCTTCTGTTATGCTTCTTCCTGGGATTTATTGGTGTTCACAGGTTTTACACCGGACACACAGCCATTGGAGTTGTTCAGGTGTTAACACTTGGTGGTTGCGGCATCTGGACACTTATCGACTTCATTATTATAATTGTTGGTAATTTCAAAGATGCAAAAGGGAATTTATTGGTTAAAAAATAAAAATCTATACCGGTCGCTTAAGATAGCCGGGGTTATCCTGATCCCGGTTATTCTTTATTTTGTACCTCTGCAATTGATAGAAAATCAGCATTCAGTTTGCCTGTATAAAAATATTACCGGAAATGAATGTTATGGATGTGGAATGACACGGGCAGTTATATCTGCCATTCACTTCCAGTTTGTCAGGGCATTTTCCTATAACAGATTAGTCGTGGTGGTTCTGCCTTTACTTGTATATATCTGGATAAGGACACTAATTAATCTGGGGGTTGGAACATTTTTACCCAATTCCTTCAACAGGAAACTTAAACTATGATCCTGAAAAAAACCAGTCCTTGACATTTGTTAATCTTTGTTCTGTAACTAACCTGGAACAAATTATTATAATAAGGTTCGGGAATTATAAATATAATCCATCTGTTTTCAACAAGTACTGATTTCCTGATCATTAGATGTGAAAACCATTTTTTATCGATATCTTTATTTCACTACGAAATGTTTCACAATTATCTCACCAAAAACAGTATTTAAAAACGGTTCTCCATCTTTCAATCCGACATTGCCGAATCCGGTTTCAGTTGAAATAAAACCTGTAAAGTCACCTATTCGTGAATCAATAAACATTTCCTGGGTAACAGCGTCATAGCGGACTCCGGTTAATCCCTGCAATAATCCATAACTTGACATTGCACGGGCATACCAGTGACCGCATTCATATTCATTGAATGGATTCCTGATACGGCCGTCATATCTGCTACGGCAGGCTTTAACTATTTCAAGCCCTTCGTCAACCTTGCCCATAAGCATAAGGTGAGATGCCACCTGGTACTCTATACCTGTCCATACCTCATTACTATATACGAAAGGAAGCGAAAGCCTTTCTCCTTTCGGCCAGGTACACAGTAAGAGGCCTCCTTCATGTCCAAGAGCATAAGTTGGCCGCTGTGGATTTGAATGGTCAGAAAGATCTTCTTTAAAATTATATTTAAACACTGAATTAAGATGGCTGGCAACTTTTACAGAATCAACAATATCACCCAGCCCGCTCATCTCTGCCATCCATGCCCCAAGTACTCCGTCAGCAAGACATCCTTTTCCATACTGGTATTTTGGACCTTCAGACTGCATAAGCTTTAATGCCTCGTCGGAATAAGTTGTGTTGAAAGCTGATAAAGATGCCTTAACCGGGTCAGGTGCGTTAAGACCCTCCCACTTAATTTTCTGGATGAAGTATTCTCCATCAAAGAGGTCCGTTTCCATCAGTTGTTTTCCTTTGTTATAAAGAGCTTCATACCGAGATACATCTTTTTCAAGAAATCCACCCATTTCAGAGATTGCCTTCAGTGCCCCCAGGTAAAAACTTGTGCACATACCGTCAGGACCCCAGAATTCTATATCATATGTATTGTGGTGAGGTTCCTCAAGAGTTCCTGTTAATCCCGGGTCCCATGTCTTAATGCAGTAGTCAAGGCTTTCAGTAACCTTCGGGTACATCTTTTTCAGCCATTCATTGTCACCACTTATACGCCAGTCGCGGTAAATTTTCATTATCCCCCCAAGTTGTCCGTCAGATGCGGCATAGAATGTAGTTGCTACAGGTCGGATAGGCAGAGCCGATCTGAAAGTCTGATGGCCCTCTTTGTCCTGACTGGGGAAAAATTCAGTTTCACGCATAGACCGTTCCAATCCGGGAAAAAGATGAGGTATTGCCTGCGCATAGTTCCAGACATGAGTACAGGAACCTGAACAGCATCCGGAATTATCACTGCAACCCTCAAAACTCCATAATCTTCCGTCGCGCTGACGTAAAACTGTAGGTGATTTAAGGATTGTCAGGTTAGCAGCTATTGCTTCAATTACTTCTCCGGGAAGGGTGGTATTGTAAAAGGAATTACTGAATAATTCCGACTTTGACTTCAGATCGTTATAATTTGTTTTCCAGTAGTTAACAACCTCCTCAATATTGCTGAATTTTCCGGAATACCATGGCTTATAAAAAGGATCATTGCAAGAGCATGCAGGGTCGGTACACTCTTCCTCCTCCTTCTCCTCTGAATCTTTACCAAACTTAAGGTTGGTATCAGGAACATACCACGACATCATAATCCGGATGACCTTTGTTTCACCCTGATCGAGGGTGAATGGCAGGAATAATGAAGCACCCGGCGCTCCCTTCTCAACTGGATCAGTGCCTCGGGTCTCTCCCTTCATAATAGTTTCCCAGGTGATAGTCAGCGGGTCCCACCAGCCGCCTCTGAACCAGCAATGGTCAACAACAACTCCTGGTTCATTTGTAAAAATTGCATAATCACCCTTGCCCTGAGGTTTATCTTTGGAACCTTCTTCTGAGAGTACAAAACCATTGGAAGTTGCTTTTATTCTGCTGACACCATCAGGCTGACCCAAAAAGTTTTTTGAATTGTACGAAAAAACTGCCTCTATCGTTGAAGAGCCTGTATTCCTGAATGAGTATTCGATAGCCCCAACCGGGAGGCTTGAGTTATCTGCATCGGAAGGAATAAATGGACTCCAGCCGGTTAGACTGACCTCCAGAGGAATATCATCATCCTCCAATTCAATAGAACAAAACGGGAAACGTGCAGTGAATTTAGTGTTCCGGAACCGGGGAAAGCCATAACTTGCTCCCGGTGATCCGTTTGCCGTGTTTGGCTGTCCGAATTTCTTCCAGTCGGGGATCTCACCTTCGAGCACTTTAGTTCCGTTTTCCAATCCTTTAACAGATATCGCTGCGAACATACATGGTTCGTTAAAAACCTCCGGTCTGTTACGAACTGACATATGTGATATACTTCCGGTGCCTTCTATGCAGAACATTCCGGCCCCTATACCTCCTACCGGAAATGCTATCCTGTCGAGGTATTTTCCTGAATAGCTTCCGTTATATTCATGAATTTCCTTTTTGGCAGGATCATTCTGGTGGGTGCACGACTGGAATAAGTTTCCGGTAAAGATCAGAACAGCAGGAAGGATTTGAAAAAATCTTTTCATTGTACTAATATTAATAATTTAAATAATATTAACAAGGAACAGGCTATGCTTAAAAACTAAGATAAAGATATCCTTAGCAGTTTTGAAAAGCAATCCATCTTCTAACTTGCCAGTACATTTAAAAATCTGGCATACAGGTCATTTAATCCTTCAGGAGTATTTCCTCCTGGTTGCTCAAGTGTAATCCAGTCGTTAAAGCCTGTTTCATCAAGGGCTTTCATTACTGCACTCCAGTTAATATCGCCTTCCATCAGTTTTGCTCCAAAGCCGGCATTATTTCCCTGAGTACTTGCAATCTTACGGCTGAACTCCTTGACATGGACCATTGCAACCCGTTTTCCAAGTATCTTAATCCATTGCTCAGGCCAGCCATACATCAGAATACTGCCACAATCAAAATTAAAAGCAACATACTGACTGTTGAACTGATCAAGATATGTTACAGTCTCAAGCGGGCTGAGAAGAAAATTATTCCAAACATTCTCGAGGGTTATCTTAATTTTCAGCTTTTCTGCCAGGGGAAGAGCTTTTTTTATTCCTTCAACAGATCTGTTCCAGCATTCATCATATGTTACAGTTTCGGTAACACGACCGGAAACAAGTACTACGGTGCCGGCGCCATAGACAGCAGCATCTTCGAGTGTAACTTTAAGTGCAGAAACACCCTCCTCTCTGATATTTGGATCAGGATCGGAAAGAAGAAATCTCCAGTGTTTTGAGTCGCAAACACTTGAAATTGAAAGTCCGGTAAGGTCGCGTGCCTTTAATACTTCATTCCTGTCAAGATGACTAATTACCTCAACACCATCAAAACCAGCATCTTTTGCAGCCTGAAATTTTTCCATAACTGTTTTGGCCGTTCCTATACTTCCCCATGTAATTCCTTTTTTCACGTTTCTGGTCACAGGATCTGTAAGTGCTGAAAAAACGGGAAGAGTACCTGCAGTAACCATTGCTGATGCCATTATGGAGTTTTTTGTAAATTGTCTCCTGTTCATTGATAATTATTAATGGTTTTATTTTATAAGTATCACTTTGTAATTTTTTCCCTGCTCATTGAGGATATGTAGTAAAAAAATTATTGTTTTGGTTCCGCACCGATAACTGGCATCGTTTCGGGTATTCCCGGAACAGGCCCGAATGAATATGATTTTGGCCCCAGGTAAAGATCTGAATTCATCACCTCCTCCCAGGTAACATCCTTTCCTGTATAGGCCGACATACGACCCATAATTGTTACCAGTGTTGAGTTTACCTGTGCATCTGCATCATTTTCAATATTTCCTGTTCTTATTCCGGTAACCAGATTTATATGTTCCTGAACATAAGGGTCAGTTACTTTCCAGGTAAGATCTGTGGAACCCTCTTCCGGATATGGATATTTCCAGATCTCTTCTCCCTTTAAGTTAAAAATTTTTCCTTTGGCATTTGCAAATCCGTCAGAACCCGTTATCAGCTGATCGGTAATATTACTGCAGCCTGTTATCTGGCGGGCTGCACAATGTGTCTGCATACCATTATCATAAACATATTCAACACTGAAAAAATCGTATTGATCACCCGTCACTCTTCTTTGTCTGCCGCCCCAGCCTATCGCTTTTACAGGGTTCTTTCCTATGTACCAGTTCATAACATCTACCTCGTGAATAAACTGCTCAACAATATGATCGCCCGACAGCCAGCAAAAATTTGCCCAGTTTCGCAGCATGTATTCCATATCAGACATCCCCGGTTGCCTTCTAATGACCCATAGGGAGCCGCCGTTACGAATTATGTGGGCACTTACAATTTCTCCGATTGCCCCGTTCATTACCTGTCTACGGGTCTCCATGAAATCCTTCTGCACCCGCCTTATTGTTCCGCTGACAATAGAAAGTCCGTTCTGCCTGGCTCTTTCAGCAGAGACCATAACAGAGCGGGCGCCAACCGGATCAACAGCACAGGGTTTCTCCATAAAAATATGTTTTCCTGCTTTTATTGCTGCTTCAACATGCTGCGGACGGAAATGTGGTGGAGTACATAGCAAAACAATATCAACACCTGAATCGATAACCTTTTCATAATTATCAAAGCCAAGAAAACATTTTTCATCAGGAATATCAACGTTCTTCTGTGTCTTAAGTTCTGCCCTGCATGTATCAAGACGATCCTGGAAAACATCACCAAGTGAAACAATCTGAAGGTTGGGTCCTGCGTCAAGGAAGTTTATTGCAGCACCTGTTCCTCTTCCTCCGCATCCTATCAGTCCGGCCTTTAACACTTTACCATCTGGTGCACTCGTTAATAAGTCGGGCAGCTTTATCTCTTTTCTTTTGGAGGTGCTGCCAGAGCATGAAGTTAATAACTTTGACCCGGCCACTGTTCCTATTGCAGCCAGTGCACTGTTGGAAATAAATTTCCTGCGGCTGAGTTCATCTCTGGTTTCCATATATATTTTTTTGAAGTTTTACTGTTGAAAATTGATCTGGTCTGTTTATAAAAATATGAAAAAGAGTTTGATTGAGGTCAATTATATAAAAAATAGTTAAATTTCCCCACTTTAAATATACCTTTTGAGAATGCGTCCACGGCTTTACGCAGTTATTTCGATACCCCTGTTTGCCATACTATATTGCTTTACGGCTATTATTGTTTTTATAATTTTAATATTCGTATTATTTCGTCTTGAAGGGCCTATCCGGATGCTTTCTCAATTCTGGGCAAAATCGATCTTTGTTATTATGGGGAAAAAATTCAGGGTACTGGGAATTGAGAATATAAAAAAAGAGAGCAGGTATATTCTTATTGCTAACCATGCCAGCCTGTTTGACATTGTTGCAATAATGTCATTCTACCCCGGGATAGCATGGTTCGGACATGAACGGCTTCTTAAGGTTCCTCTGTTCGGAAAGATCCTTATAATGACAAATTATGTTCCATTCAGAGAACCATCGGTTAAGAACACAAAACATATGCTTGAGCAACTGGTACAGAAAAATGCAAAACATACAGTGGCAATCTTTCCTGAAGGTACCCGGACACTTGATGGGAGAATAAATGATTTTTATAAAGGATTCATTTATCTTTTCAGAACGACCGATGTTGATATTTTGCCGGTAACATTAAACGGGTTTTACAAACTGAAACCAAAAAACCGGTTCTATATAAATTTCGATTCAAAACTTGAGGTTATAATTCATAACCCGGTTAATAAAGAAGAACTGAAGAATAAATCTGATTCTGAAATAATAGAAAGAGTTAAATCTATAATAGAATCTGTATATCATTAAAAAACATATGAGATGGCCAACGTGAAGAATGAATGGGTTTTTATTATAAATCCTGTTGCCGGGAACGGCTATGCAAAGACCATAGTTCCCAAACTGGAAGAGATGATAAAAAAGCATGGCATCAAAGCAGATCTGGTTTTCACTGAGCGAAGCGGGCATGCCATTGAATTATCAGGCACCTATCTGCAGAGAGGGTATAAATATATAATTGGTGTTGGTGGCGACGGAACGTTAAATGAAATATCCAGGCCATTGGTCAATGAAAAAGGTATAGTAATGGGATTAATCCCAGCAGGTACCGGGAATGATTTTATCCAGATCCTTGGTTTTCCAAATCGTTTTGGAGAAAAAGAATGGGATTCATTTTTCAAATGCAATGTTATTTCTATGGATTCTGGCAGTGTTAACGGTATGATCTTTCTGAATGGGATGGGACTTGGTTTTGATGCCCAGGTTGCAGCAGAGAACTATACTGAACCCGGAAAAGTGAAAAAGGGAGGCAAACACAAATATATCTGGCATATAGTAAAAACACTTCTTTTCTTCAGAGAGAGAAAAATGAGTATCATCTCAGGTGGTGATGGCGCCCGGGAAACAGATTGTTTTATTAACACTGTTGCCATCGGACGGAGATTTGCCGGGGGATTTCTGCTGACCCCGAAGGCGATTGCAAATGATGGGTTACTCGATGTATGCATGATAAAGAAACTTTCTCTTTTTGAGCGACTGGGCATTCTCCTTAAAGTACCTGAAGGCAAGCACATTACTGATAAGAGAGTCAACTATTATCAGACCCCAGTAATAAATATTGAATTCCCTGAAGTGGTTCCTTTTCATGTTGATGGAGAACTCTGTTTCTCCAAAAAATTTGATATCAGCATTCTGCCTTCATCCTTTAATATGATATATAATCCTGATGGAAACCACTTTTTCAAAGTCTGACATACCCGGTAAGGAATATATTGCATTTTTTGACCTCGACCGGACTTTAATTAGTTCAAACAGCGGGAAGATAATTGTAAGACATGCCTATAACCGTGGATTAATGACCAGAATGGATCTTCTCAGGGGATTTTTTTATTCAATCCTTTACAGACTTGATCTCAGGGATGCTGCCAAAATAATTAACAGCATGGTCAGATGGGTTAAAGGTGTTTCAGAAGATATGATGGATGATTTAACTACTGAGATTTTTACTGACTACCTATTACCTGATATTCATAATGAAGCCGGGCCTGAAATCTGCTTTCATAAAAAAAACGGGGCCCGTGTTGTAATTCTTTCATCATCAATATCGCCTGTGTGCAAAAAAGTTGCTGTGTATCTTTGCATGGATGATTTTGTATGTTCAAACCTTGAGGTAATTGATGGTATCTATACCGGACGCGCTGCAGGTCCTCTGTGTTTCGGTGCTGAAAAGGTTACCAGG
>JFJP01040969.1_pt1 | contig 13620 bp, 6 predicted proteins | sample 431651 | NCBI WGS metagenome assembly JFJP01 (sample SAMN02602958, study PRJNA72255) | Microbial mat metagenome, whole genome shotgun sequencing project. | biome: fresh water; feature: sink hole; material: water; isolation source: purple microbial (photo- and chemosynthetic) mats found in...
ATATTGATACAGCTTTTGTATATAACAAGCAAAAAGACTGGATATGGCGCTCATCGCCACAAATCATCGTAAACAGCAGCGATGGTTCGCCTATACTTGGCGATTCGTTGTATATTTTAAATGTAGGTGATGCAGATACTATTCGGATAGCCACGGTGGAAAACAAGAAAGCTGTATATGCTTTTGGCAAACCGGTTTTTTCGCAGGAACGCGCATACCAATTCGATATCAGTGCATTTGAGAAATATATCAACAGCGACAACCCCAACAAACAGGTAATTGATACTGTACCGGTTTCCGATGGAAATGTGGTTATTATTAACGAATGTTCCAATGATGGTTCACAATATTTGTACAGATTAAATGCAAATGGAAAAGTACAATATAATTTCTTTGGTGGTTTGCCAAATCTTGCCAATCCGTTTACAAAAAAAATGGAAATAAAACTGAAGATAGGCGAAAATTATTACGATTGGTCGCAGTCACCATTGGAAGGATATGTTTCGGGGAATGTTCCTACCGGCAATAATTTTGTGACCAAAGGGCCGGATAAAATTGATTATGTGCTTCGTGATCCTCCCGGAACAAGTAGTTTTGCATTGTTGGAAAAAGGATACACCAAAACTTCTACGGTAACTACTACATCCAAAAAAGGTTGGTCAGGTTCCGAAAAAGCAACTTTCCATTTGGGCAATAAAATAGAAACACAGTCAGGTACACCATTTTTTAGTATTGGACTTGACCTTGATTTAACACGGGATGTAGCAATTGGTTTCGATCACAGCACTGCATGGGGGAACGAATCTGAACACTATCAGACATTTGGAATTAATCAATCCATCCAAACCAGTACCGATCCTTCTTATGTAGGCGCAACGGGTGACGTATTTGTCGGCCATGGTACAAATATACTGTATGGTGCTTCAAGGTTTATAGAAATAGTCAGGGTAGGCGATGTACCAACGGATGCCGAATCTCTGAATCCGGTTACAATTGGTGGCAATAATTATACAATCTGCAAAAAGAAAGGTCTTTACATGGGTAATGAGTTCAGTACCACTTTCACTTACACGCTTAACCATATTGAGAATTTTTTGATTCCGGATTTAATGAAGTTACGAAATAATGTGTATGACAAGAATAAACAGTATTATACCTTAACGATAACGGATAGCAACGACGATAAATTTTTAACAAACAACGATGATAAAGTTGTCTGGGGCAATAGTGCCGGTGATAAATACAATGGTCCGAGTTATACGTTCGATAATCCTGCCAATAATAATGTTGTTGACTCAGTCAGATATTACAACAATCAGATTATCTCATGGAAGAAAGTGTTGGAGCGCAATGAATACTGCAAAGTGACGAGTATGCCCTCCGGAAAATTCCCTAAAAATATATCATTTGATGCAGGCGCCGTTTATAGCTCAAGTTTACAAAAGGAAAGCACTGAAAATACTACCGAAACGTATGAATGTACACTTTCTCCTTATCTGGCAGGGGAATTTGGCTTTGTGGCAAATAATAAGGGATTTTCCTTTGAATTGGAACAACGGTTTACGTATGATAAAAGCAAAAACGAGACAAATGGTAAAACAAACACATCAAACGTTAGCTTTACATTAGAGGAAAGTTCTATGGGCGATTATTTATCGGTTGATATAAAAGAAGATACCATATGCAACTTTGGACCCGTTTTCGCCACAAGGGGAGGGCAGACAAGCTGTCCTTACGAAGGGGCTACTTACACAAATTATTATGAGCCGGGTACCATCGTTAGTCAGGCTACTATGCAAATTGAAGTTCCGGGAATTTCTGTTGCCAACAACATTATGGCTGGTGTTCCCGAAACAGATCCTGCTGTTTTCCAAATTAGCCTTACAAATAATTCAGAAGCTAATTTAGACCTTTGGTACACTCTTTTAGTTGACGCATCATCAAATCCTGATGGCGCAATTGTAGCAATGGACGGCGTACCAATGTCCGGCACGGGCAAATCTATTTTGATTCCTTCCGGCAAGTCGGTAAACAAAACGCTTACAGTACTCAAAGGAAAACAAGATGTAAATATCTATGACAATATAAGGGTTATATTATCTTCACAATGCCAGTTTAATCCTGCTGATATAGTCAGCGACATTGCTGATTCTGTTCTTATTTCAGCCCATTTTACCCCAACATGCACAAATGTAAAATTCGGGAAGGTTTATGACAAATGGACTGCTAATGTGAGCAATAACGATACATTGAGTTTTCAAATAACCGGATATAATCTCAATAGCACCAAGTTCAAATCCATATCGTTCCAATATGCTGTACCGGGTTCGCCACGTACCACCGATATGGTTTTCTATAAAAATGAAGCTGACTTTAATAGTGCATCAGAACCAAAAGTCTGGATAAATGGCGAAACCTCAATAGATTACAATTTTGCTTTGGGTAATCTCAATGATGGTACTTACCAGTTGTTCTTGAAAAGTACCTGCGACGATGGCTCTGAATTCATTACACAGCCACTGACAGGAATTATTGACCGAGTTAATCCCCGACCTTTCGGTTCGCCTCAGCCAGCTGATGGTGTACTGGCATCCGGCGATGAAATAAGTATTATGTTCAACGAAGATATTAAATCGGGCGACCTTTATTCACATGCCGATTATATTGATGTCCGTGGAGTTACCAATGGCACCGATCTGATTGCAAGCCCAAGCCTTTTGCACGATGCCAGTTTGCATTTCGATGGCGTGGCACAAAATATGCTTGTCCGCAATGGAATAAACCTGAATTACACGTCATACACCATTGAATTCTGGGCAAAACGCGACCGTAGCGGCAAAGAATGTCTCGTTTCGCTTGGCAATACCAATGATGGTTTATGGATTGGTTTTAACGAATCGAATAATTTCGTTTTCAGGTTAGGTAAAGATGTTTTGACTTCGACCAATACGTACTCCTCGCTTAACGAATGGAACCATTATGCCTGTGTGTATAATAAAGGTGACGATCAGTATGAACCATCAATAACGATACTTGTAAGTTCAGGCAGCACAACCGAAGAAAAATTATTGGAAACCAATTCGTATGCAGCACTCGAAGCCATTCTTTATGCAGGTTATTGCCCCTTCGATGCCACAGCATTTAATGGAAATATGCACGAATTACGTATATGGAACACAGCACTCTCAAAATTAGATATTTCAGCGAATAAATCTAAAATATTAAATGGTTTTGAGCAAGGTCTTTACGGACTGTGGCAAATGAACGATGCCACCGGAAAAACTGCACAGGAAAAGGCTTTTGGCAGAAATGGCGAAGTGAATGCAACCTGGCAGGTTAGCCGAAATGGGAAGGCTTTAACTTTCAACGGAGCCGGCTATGGTTCTGTAGCTACCGAAAATATGATATCGAATGGCAAAAGCGATGGGACGGGAAATGAAAATGCCTGGAACATAAGTATTAAAGCAAATAAATTTATCGAAATTCAAAATAATGGTGTTTCTGTTGCTTTTGATGCTACTGATTATCTCGACAACAACTGGCAACACTTTGCAATGTCGCTCAACCGACGTGGATACTTGTCGGTTTATGTCAATGGCTCTTTGGTAAAAACATCAGCGGTAAGTCAGTTCAAAGGCTTTGGCGCATCCAAAATGGTAGTTGGTGCACGCTGGTATTACAGCCAACAAACTGATTCTTACGATGCATACTTTACCGGAGTTATGGATGAACTTAGGTTTTGGAATACTGCCCGGACACAATCACAGATTGAACGTCTTAAAAACCATGCTCTAAATTGCAATGAGTTTGGATTGAAAGCATATTTCCCTTTCGAAGATGTAACAATTGCCGATCCGTCAGTTTCAAATCAGACATTAAATAATCTTACGAAAGATGACAATGCTATTGCTGGAAATATGACGCTGAATACTGCTGCATTTACAAGCGAAAGTCCTAAGATTAAGCTACATCGCCCCGAAGTTTCTATTCCTTTTGATTATGTGGTAAACGACGATAAAGTAATTATCACTCCAAATGTAGATGCTGCCGAAATTGAAAATGTTATTTTGGATATTTCTATCAAAAAAGTTAAAGATATGAATAACAACATAATGACTTCAACAGCCACATGGACAGCGTATGTAGATAAAAACCAAGTAGTTTGGGATGTTACTGATCTGAATATTTTGAAGCATGTTTCAGAAGAAAAGAAAATTACCGTTAATATTATGAATAAGAGCGGTATAAATGAAAACTTTGAAATACAGAATATTCCAGATTGGCTGGTTGTTTCGCCACAATTCGGCGACTTGTTGCCACAGCAAACCACCCAGGTTACAATTACAGCAAAATCGTTTGTAAACATTGGAAAATATAGCAGCGATTTGCAATTGGTTTCTTCTGTAGGCTATAAAGAAAGATTGAATGTTAATTTGAAAGTGCAAGGCACAGAACCAATTTGGACGGTAACGGCAGGCGATTATGAATTTACATCGAATCTGATTGGACAGTTGAAAATTGGTGGAGTTTTATCGACTGATCCCGAAGACAAAGTAGCTGCTTTTATTAATGGGGAATGTCGCGGAGTTGCTAATGTCCAATATATGCCAGGCTCAAACAGTTATCTGGTTTTCATGAATATATATGATAATACTGAATCAGGCAATGAAATAAGTTTCAAAGTATATGATGCAAGTACGGGAGAGATATATCCTGATGTTACACCCAAACTAACATTCCAGTCCAATGCAATCAATGGTTCAATTAGTAACCCTAAAATTCTTGAAGCTATTACCAACATTGAACAAATTATCAGTCTTAATAAAAATTGGACATGGATATCGATGCATGTGTACAACAGTAACTTCAACAATCTGAATGAGGCTTTAAAAACCATGCTGCCGTCATCTGGCGACATGTTGAAATCAGTTTCTTCTTTTGCCCAATGGAGCACCAATTATGGTTGGTCTGGAACTTTAAAAGCGTTGAATTACAAAGAAATGTTTAAAGTAAACTCTGCATCACAAAAAAGTTTCTCCATTTCAGGGCTGAAGCTAATATCTGACACCATAAGCATTAACATTGTTTCTGGTTGGAACTGGCTTGGTTTTCCTTCGCAAAAACAGGTTAGTGTAAAAGAGGCATTATCTTCGTTAAGCTTATCTTCAAACGACATTATAAAATCGCAACAAAAATTCGCCATTTATGATAATGTTATAGGTTGGATTGGTAGCCTTGAGTACCTGGAACCCGGAAAAGGTTATATGATTAATTCTTCAAATGCTGGAAAACTAATCATTTCGGGAAAATCTACTACGGCATCCAATTCTAAAAAATACGCCATTTCATCATTTGTTGATTTACCAACGTATACAACCACAGCAAGCAACATGACTATGATAGCAGAATTGGATATTCCATTTGCAGAAAATTATAATTTGTATGCATATCAAACAGATGTTTTGTGTGGAGCTGCAACATCTATTATAGTTGCCGGAAAAATATTGTATTTCATAACCATAAATAGCAGTCAAGATAGTAAAATCAGGTTCAGTATTAAGGATCAAAACAATGAAATAAGTATTACTGAACAATTTACTTTCAAAGACAATGCACATTACGGAACAATAACCAATCCGGTTAAATTGTCGGCTCAGGAAACACAAGTTCAGAGCGTTACAGCAAATGTTGGTTGTGATATTTATCCAAATCCTTTCGGAGATTATTTAAACATTAATCTTACTCTCAAAAATAGTGAGGAGGTAAATATCGCTCTTTATGATATTCCTGGAAATGTTATTTATGAAACAGGAAATAAGCAATATTTAGCTGGAAAACAGGTTGTTAATATGAATAAATCAATTGCAGGACTGAATGCTGGAGTATATTTCATAAAAGTGATATCAACTACAGAAACAAAACTCTTTAAAATTGTGAAACATTAATTTAACAACTCAATATATTAGCCCCTGCCATTAGCAGGGGCAATATATTGAAAATTAAACACCAACTAATATGAAAAAAACATATTTAAGTTTACTGCTAATTATATTTACAGTAACATCTTATGCTCAGCCGTGGACTTTAAACAATGCAAAATACGAACACTCCATGACAATTACTGCACGAATTAAAATAAATGGATTGTATATTTCACAATCTAATTGCTGGCTTGGCGTATTTTCGGGTGAAGAATGTAGAGGATATGTAAAAGCTGAACAAATGAACAACGGTGAATATTTTTTCTTTCTAACAATTTACAGTAATTCAGTTGAAGGCGAGATTCTTACGTTAAAGTTCAACAATGGATTTATTACGCTCCCTACTCTTCCTCAAATGCTGTTGTTTGTTCCCGATAAAATTGTGGGAACGCCGGATTTGCCATTTTTAATTACCAGTCCACTTGAGTTTTCAACTACCGATTTTTTATCCTTTTCAATTGTTAATCAGATAGGAACAACAACTATTGATAAAGAAAAAAAAACTATTGAATTAAAAGTTGATGACGGGACTCAATTAGAAAATCTTAAACCTATTTTTACAGTGCCTGTAGGTACAAATATATATGTAAATAATAAATTGCAACAAAGCGATGTAACAACAAACAATTTTCTTCTGCCTGTAATATACACATTAAAGGGAGTTGATGGGCTTGAAAGCAATTGGATTGTAACAATTTCAAAATCCACTCTCAATATTTTGGCAAATGTCAATCCTGCAAATTCAGGCACAATTACAGGTGTAAAAACGTACAATTATGGCGAAAATGTTACATTAACAGCCTCTGCATCTACAGGATATATTTTCTATAATTGGACGGAAAATGGAATTCAGGTTTCAACTGATTCAACGTATTCCTTTACAGCGAGTGCAAATCGAACTTTAGTTGCTAATTTTACATTTTACACAGGAATTAAATATTTTACCGAAAATAATTCAATAATTATTTATCCAAATCCGGTATCCGATGAATTGACGATTGAAGCTGAAAACTTGAACGAAAACACTAAGGTTGAAATCCTTAATTCTGTAGGTATGGTTGTTTACAACGGCATTTTACAATCCAAAACAACAATAAAAACCAGCAATTTCCCTATTGGCTTCTACCTGATTAAAGTAGATAATGGAAAGACTTTTGAAAGCAGGAAAATTATAAAAAAATAATCTTTTCAGCAGGCAAGCATTTTGCAGAACTGCAATGTGCTTGCCTTTAATGGTATCAAAACTTCTGTTAGCGGACTTTTAAAAAGTCCGCTATTACAAAGTTATCATGTCTAAAGGTCAGGTTTTTTTGGACTTGATCCCTAAAAAGCACGTTAGTGTGTGATTTTTTGAGTCCAAAAAAAAACACCTACACACAAAAAGCATGTAAGCGTTTGTTTATCAGAAGTGACCCAGGAGGGGCTCGAACCCTCGACCCACAGATTAAGAGTCTGTTGCTCTACCAACTGAGCTACTAAGTCATTATGTTTTATATTTTTCGGCTTGCAAAAATAATGAAATATTCTCTTGTTGATGCTACTTATTATGAAATAATTGAGAATAATCTATATCAAAGAATTGTTTACTCATAATTATCAACTATTTATCTTCGTTTTTTTTCGCTTCTTTTGTGTGTACTCCTTCACAAACAACAACGGTTACATGAAAACAGGATTGTTTACGTTCACGTACAGCAAGTAATTTGCATTTCTCACGCATTTCAATAAGTGTTTTTGTCAATTCCTGAATACCCTGCCAATTACTCTCGAGAGAATCTGCATCTAAGTTATAAAAATTCTTATATGAGATATCAACCGAAGTTCCGTAAATATGTGCTGAATTTTCAGTTGCGTTGCCATTTCGGCGTGATAATCTCATTTGTGTTTCATCTGTCCGCAACAAAGAAGTAAGAACAATAGCATAATTGTTTAATTTTTTTTCTTTAATTCTTTTTCTGAACCTGTAAGCAATTTCATTCAACATTTCAACTCCTTCTGGTATTAAATATGGATGTGAATGTGATAATTTTTTAACATGATAGAAACCATTATCAGTTACTTTAACAAGCACTTTATTATCAATAAATTTCTGTATTTCCTGTTCAAAACGACCGTTGCTTGTGAATGGAATTTTTAAACCGTTTTTCCTTGCGTGCAGTAAATGTATTTCGTTCTTATCATTTAGTAAACTGCTGGGCTCAATAGGTGCTGAAGCATAAAGGATATGATTACAATTATAATATTTATCAACTTTTTTAACTTCAACATCTTTATCATTAAAAACAAAAATTAAAATTAAACCTATAATAATCAGACTAACAACTAAGTTTAATTTATAATTAACAACTTTATTTAATTTCAGAAAATTCATTTCTACGGTTTTTTTTGCAAAGATAAAAAAATATGGTTTCCTTGAAATCATTATTTAAAAAACTAATTATACAAAATTCCTATTCTACATGTTTAGCCGACAATTGAATGTATAAACAAGAACGAATGAAGAAGAATAATTTTATATTTCAAAACTATTGAGTACTTTTGCAGCTTAATTTAAAAATAATAAACTATATGAAACCTACTTTATTTGTATTAGCTGCTGGCATGGGAAGTCGTTATGGAGGTCTTAAACAACTCGATGGTCTTGGTCCAAATGGTGAAACAATTATGGATTATTCAATATACGATGCAATCAAAGCCGGATTTGGAAAGATTGTTTTTGTTATTCGTGAAAGTTTTGAAAAAGACTTTAAAGCAGTAGTAATAGATAAGTTCAGAGATCTAATTGAAGTTGAGACTGTTTTTCAGGATATAACTAATGTACCTGAAGGTTGCACTTATAACCCTGAACGCGAAAAACCATGGGGCACAAATCATGCTGTATTGATGGGTAAAGACGTAATTAAAGAACCTTTTGCAGTAATAAATGCTGATGATTTTTATGGTCAGGAATCATTCGCCGTTTTAGCTGATTTCCTTCGTACAGTAGAAGGTAAACAAAACGAATATTGTATGGTAGGATATCATGTTGGAAATACACTTTCCGAAAGTGGTTCAGTAAGCCGTGGAGTATGTGTAGTAGATGAAAAAGGTGATTTACTTAATGTAGTAGAACGTACAAACATTGAAGAAAAAGGTGGTAAAATCATTTTTATTGACGAAAACAATAAAGAAGTTGAAATTTCACCGGAGACTCCGGTATCGATGAATATGTGGGGATTTACAACAGATTATTTTGATTATTCTATGGATTATTTCAAAGAATTTTTATCAGAAAATGGTCAAAAACTCAAATCAGAATTTTACATTCCACTTGCCGTAAACAATTTGATTGTTTCAGGTAAAGCAAGTTGTAAGGTTCTGGATACAACATCAAAATGGTTTGGAGTAACTTATGCCGAAGACCGTCCTCAGGTTGTTTTAAAAATCAATGAATTAATAAATAAAGGTGTTTATCCTCAAAAATTATTTTAGTTTATGTCAAAAATATTAGTTACAGGAGGCACCGGTTTTATCGGATCGCACACAGTAGTTGAATTGATAAATGAAGGTTTCGAAGTTGTAATTGTTGATAATCTTTCTAATTCAAATATTGATGTTTTAAATGGTATTGAAAAAATTACAGGAATTAGACCTGATTTTGAAAACATTGATTGTATTGATTATGTAGCATTGGATCGCATGTTCGAAAAGTACAGAGATATCGAGGCTATTATACATTTTGCAGCAAGTAAAGCCGTTGGCGAATCGGTTGACAAACCTTTGCACTACTATCGTAATAATCTTGTATCGCTTATTAACTTACTACAGTTAATGCCTATACATAAAATTAAAAACATTGTTTTTTCATCTTCTTGTACTGTTTATGGTCAGCCCGATATACTTCCGGTAACTGAAGATGCGCCTATTAAAGTTGCCTTATCGCCTTATGGAAACACAAAACAAATAGGTGAAGAAATTATTAGAGATACAATAAATGCCAATTCGTTTTATAAAAGCATAATATTAAGGTATTTTAATCCGATTGGAGCGCATCCAACTGCCGAAATAGGCGAATTACCCAATGGTGTTCCAAATAATTTACTTCCTTTTGTTACACAAACTGCTATTGGATTACGAAAACAACTTCAGGTATTCGGCAATGATTACAACACACCCGATGGTTCATGTATTCGCGATTACATTCATGTGGTCGATTTGGCTAAAGCGCATGTTATTGCCGTTCGAAGATTACTTGAGAATGAGTTTGGAATGCAGATTGAAACATTCAACCTTGGAACAGGACGGGGACTTTCGGTTTTAGAAATCATTAAAACATTCGAAAAAGTAACCCATGTGAAAGTTCCTTACAAAATAGTTGGACGTAGAGCTGGTGATATTGAAAAAGTATGGGCAGATCCAACATTTGCAAATAACGTTTTAGGATGGAAAGCTACAGAAACGGTTGAAGAAACACTACGTAGCGCCTGGGAATGGGAAAAAAATCTGGCAATAAGAGGAAAAATAGAATAATATAACATCCTGATAATACTTAATGAACAATTAATAATCTTAAACTTTCAGGGTTATTAATTGTTCATTTTTTAAAAACACACTTTACAGGCAAGGCATGCCTGGTCTCTATCTCAAACTTTCTAACTTCAAACATTCAAACCAATATGCTTTATCCCTTAAAATTTCAACCCATCCTTAAAGATAAAATCTGGGGAGGAAATAAGCTAAAAACCATTTTTCATAAAGCCGAAACAACGGATAAAACTGGCGAAAGCTGGGAATTATCAGGTTATGCAGGAGATGAATCGGTGGTAATTAATGGATTTCTGGCTGAAAACAACCTTCAGGAACTTATAGAGATTTATATGGGTGATCTTGTTGGAGAATCAGTATACGAACAATACGGTTTATCGTTTCCATTACTTTTCAAACTGATAGATGCCAACGAAAATTTATCAATTCAGGTACATCCGGGTGACGAAATTGCAGCCGAGCGACATAACTCGTTTGGTAAAACCGAAATGTGGTATGTAGTTGATGCTGATCCGGGAGCCGAACTAATTATCGGTTTTTCGAAAGACTGCTCACGCGACGAATATCTTGATGCATTAGAAAATGACAGTGTTGAAGATTTATTACAAAAAGTACAAGTGAAAAAAGGAGATGTGTTTTTTATTCCGGCCGGACTTGTACATGCAATTGGTAAAGGTGTGGTAGTAGCCGAAATTCAGCAAACCAGCGATATTACTTATCGCATTTACGACTATAAACGTACCGATGATAACGGAAACGAACGCGATTTACATACAGAGGAAGCATTGGATGTTATAAATTTTGAGGCATCTTCAAATCCTAAAACTGATTATAAAAAGCAAATTAATGAAATTAATTCATTGGTAAAATGTGATTATTTTACCACAAATCTGATCAATTTCAACAATCCAATAAACCGGAATTACGGAACTATTGATTCGTTTAAAGCATATATGTGTCTGGAAGGAAATTATTCAGTGTTATTTAATGGAGAAGAAACCATTGTAAATAAAGGAGATACTATTTTGATTCCTGCTTGTATCGACGAAATCAGTTTTATTCCTGAAGGAGAAGTTACATTGTTGGAAGTTTTTGCAGGTAATATTCAATAAAACAGAGTACTTAAATCAAACACCCAATAATTCACGGGCATTTTTAATGGCGGCATCAGTTATATTGATGCCGCTTAGCATTTGTGCAAGCTCAGTGATCCGTTCATTTGTATCAAGTTGTTTTATCATTGTAACAGCTTTAGAACCGGATTCGTCTTTTGATACCTTGAAATGTTGTTTGCCTTTACCAGCAATTTGAGGCAAGTGAGTAATTGTGATTACCTGCATTCCTTGACTCATATTCTGCATTATTTCGCCCATTCGGTGGGAAGTTTCACCCGAAACACCCGAATCAATTTCATCGAATATAATTGTAGGTAAGTTGGATTTATTGGCAACTAACGATTTAATAGATAACATCATACGTGATATTTCACCTCCTGAGGCAATATGCTGCACTGCCTGCATTTCTCTGTTTTTGTTGGCTGAGAAATAAAACTGTACTTCATCTGCACCATTCTCCGAAAACTCATCCTTTTTATTAATATTAACAACAAAATTAATATTCGGCATTCCGAGTACTTTCATTTGTTGAATCAGATGTGATTCGATGGGTTTACTTGCTTTCTTACGGGTTTCAGTTAAATTTTTTGCATCATTCTTAAGTTTAATGTAAACTTTTTCAATGTCTTTTTCTAACAGCTCAATTTGACTGGAAAACGATTCAATATCATGCAGTTTCCTGCTTAATTCCTCTCTAAAATCTATTAAACCGGCAACTGTATCAGTTTTAAACTTCTTTTGTAAAGTATAAATTTCGCTCAGTCGCTCGTTGATCCATTCAAATCGGGCAGGATTAAATTCTGTTTTCTCGTTATAGAGACTAATATCAGCACTTAAATCTTTTAAATCGATATATGCTGATTGCAAACGATCGGACCAGGACTCGGCAACCGGCACATATTTTTTAATATTTGATATTGACGTAAGAATCTCCTTTAGCAATTGCAAACTCATTTTTTCTTCTTCAAAAAGCGAAACAGATTTCTGAAGCATTGTTTTAATTTCTTCGGCATGATTTAACAACTTACTTTCGGCTTCAAGTTCAATTTGTTCACTTTCATTTAATTTAGCATCAGTTAGCTGTTGATATTGAAATTGCAAATAATCCTGTTCGGCAGATTGATTTTCTGCTTTACGTTTCAATTGCTTTAGTTCAATTTGTAACTTATTCCATAAATTGAATGATTGCTTATAAATATCCAATTCTTGCAAATTCTTTGCTATGGTATCTACAATATCTAACTGAAAACTTTCGTTTGTCAATAATAAATTTTCGTGCTGCGAATGTATGTCGATAAGACTGGAAGTAAGTTCCCTAAGCACATTTAATCCTACAGGAGTATCGTTTATAAAAGCGCGGGATTTGCCACTATTTGTTATTTCACGACGGATAAGACAAGATTTCCCATCAAAATCCAGTTCATTTTGCACAAAAAAATCAGTTATTCCTTTGAATAAAGAAATATCAAAAACAGCTTCAATTATGCATTTTTCAGCATCTGTTTTTATGGCTTTTAATTCGGCTCGTTGTCCTAAAATTAACGACAAAGCGCCCAAAATAATCGATTTTCCGGCCCCAGTTTCACCAGTAATTACTGTGAAACCGGAATCGAAAAAAATATTAAGTTCCGTAATTAATGCGTAATTATTTATATGTAAAGATTTTAGCATAATAATACTTTTGAACCCGAAAAATCGAAATTTTTTAATTAAAATATAAAAATCTGTAGTATCAGATTAATTATTTATTTTGGCGTACTTTTCTGTTTGTGTTGGATTTACATCTGTTAAAACCTCTATGGCTTCCTTTTTTTCCTTTTCGGTTCCATTTGAAAAGATACTTACAATTTCATCAGTTTTAGCATCAAGAAAGGAAGATATGGCAATTGCAGATGGTCTACTCCTGTTTGTTTCACGAAGTATAGGCAATCCGACAGCAATTTTTGCTCTTGCATTCGTCATATTCAATGTCATTTCATCCAAACCTAGACGATGATATT